>Ga0302324_100000740_pt1 | contig 82590 bp, 72 predicted proteins | sample Palsa_T0_1_FD_201949 | JGI IMG/M metagenome (GOLD analysis project Ga0302324, IMG submission 201949) | Peat permafrost microbial communities from Stordalen Mire near Abisko, Sweden - Palsa_T0_1 | ecosystem: Environmental > Terrestrial > Soil > Palsa > Peat permafrost | place: Sweden: Abisko...
CCTTCGATTATCGCGCGCAGGCGCGCTTGTACGTCGCGCCGCCCGACTGCAACCCCAAGGATGCGCGCTTTCCCGCACGGGTCGCGCCCATCGTCGAAGAATGCTTGGAAATCACTAAGGGCCGGGCGTTCGTGCTGTTCACGTCCTACGCGCGTTTGCGCGAAGTTTACGCAGAGGTGCGCGAGCGCGTCGCGTTCCCGGTAAAGCTGCAAGGCGAGCTCTCGCGGGCGCAGTTGCTGGACTGGTTTCGTCGAACTCCAAACGCCGTCTTATTCGCGACAGCCACCTTCTGGGAAGGGATCGACGTCGCCGGCGACCAGCTCTCGTGCGTCATCATCGACCGTCTCCCGTTTCCATCGCCCGGGGATCCGCTCGTCGCAGCGCGGCTCGCCGCGCTCGAGGGCGCGGGACGCCCCGCCTTCGAAGAGTTCATGATCCCCTCCGCAATCGTGCGCTTGAAACAGGGGTTCGGCCGGTTGATTCGGACCAAGAGCGATCGGGGCTCGGTCGTGATTCTCGATGGCCGGGCGACCTCGATGCGCTACGGTGCGACCATCCTCGCGGCGCTGCCGCCGGCGCGCCGAGCTCGTGACCTCGACGAGTTACGCGCCTTTTTCGAGCGAGCATAAACCGAACTTCGCCGGCGCGAGAAAGAGCCGAGCGTGTGAGAGCGGTCACGTTTGGAAGCCGAGCGTGCGGTGATATACATTAGGTCATGGACGAGGAGCCCGGGGAGCGCGTCATGTTTGCAGTGGATCGGAGCGACGGCAATCCTCATTGCCCGGCTTGCGGTGGATCGCTAAGCGCCCGGGCTGAGGCGCATTCGGTATTGCGCCGTGGTCGCGTTGCCGTGCTGGTTGAGTGGCGTATCTGTCGCTGCGGCGCCATGACACGGTCCGATCGGCTGGGAAAGATTGATCCGGTTCGCGTGCGGAGGGTAGCGGGCGATCACCAGGTCGTCGTTTAGCTACAGCTTCATGCGGCCCGGCGGCGGGTATGGCGGAATGTACGCGCCGCCGGTGAAAAAGCAGGGTAATGCCTTCGGGAATCTTCGCGCGGTTCGCGGCTTTGGCGGCGCTTGCCGCGATGCTTGCGTTGCCGGCCGCCGTTCCGGCGGGCGCGCGAACCAACGGGCCGTCGACGGGTCTGCGAACGGTCGCGTTTTCAAAGCCACCTCCGGACTTCACCTTCGACGCCGGCGATGGACCCGAGCGCCTATCCGGACTGAGCGGCAAACCGGTTGTGCTCAGCTTTTGGGCGACGTGGTGTCATCCGTGCCGCGACGAGTTGGACGTGTTCGCGAAACTGCACCAGCTCTACGGCGACCAAACCGGCCTGATCACCCTTTCCGATGAAGCTCCCGGAACGGCGCGGGCGTATCTGGACGAGCACGGCCTGGCCCTTCCGCTCGTTGAGGACCCGCAGCGGAAAATCTTCGGCGCCTACTCGGTTGCGCGGATTCCCGTCACGATCGTCTTACGGCGCGATGGAACGGTTGCCAACGTGACGATCGGCGAGATCTCCTGGCCTGAGTTGCAGACTCAGGTCGAGGCGGTTCTACAGATCAAGCTTCCGGCGCCGGCGCAGGGCCCGCCGGAAGGACGCGACCCCGAAAACTAACCCGGAGCTATCTGCCCGATTTTGAGGCGCGCCCGCCCACAATGAGCCATGGATGGATTTCCGCCTGGAGGACCCCGTCTCTAATTGCAGGATCGCCCTCAACGAACGCAAGCGCGGACTCGCGCGAGTCTGCCTCGAGCGCGATGAAGCCGCCCGTGTCGTCTGAATATGGACCCCCGAGGACAATGCCGGCCGTATCGCGCAACGAGCGCATGTAGGCGAGATGCGCCTGCAGCGGCTGTTCGAATACCGTTTTACCGGTGAGCCAGGCCGGGCCTGGGCGATAGCAAAGCGCGAAGATCGTTTGCTTTGGCATGCACTCTCCAAAGCGCAAGCGGCGCCGAGCCGCAGGCGGTGCGGGCTATTCCATACCCATCGGTACGGAATGCGGTAATAATAGCAAGGCCGGTTGTCGTTGTCCATACTGTGCGGTATTGTTTAACCATGAGCGAGCGATTGGATCGGGAAAGCTGGCTCGATGCCGGCCTCGCGTGTCTAGCAGACGCGGGGCCGGCCGGCATTAAAATTCCGGCGATCGCGAAACGCCTGGGCGTCACGAAGGGCAGCTTCTACTGGCATTTTCGCGACCTTGAAGAGTACGAGGACGCACTGCTGGCGGCATGGGAGCAGCAGTATACGAAAGATGTCGTGAGTCGCGTCGAGGAGTCGGGGGGTAGCCCGACGCAGCGCTTACACCACCTCTTAGACGTAGCATTTCAAACGGACACGAGGCTCGCACGCGCCATACGCCATTGGTCCGCAAACGACGCGCGCGTTCGCCGTGCCCAGAACCGAGTGGATCGCCAACGCCTCGACTACGTCGCGGCTCTCTTGCGCGATCTGGGATGGAACGCGAAGGAAGCGACCGCGCTAGCCCGCTGGACCTATTGGGCGGTAATCGGCCTTCACGCGACAAAAACACCAAGACTCGAAACAGGCGAAGCCGAAGTCGTGCTCCGCACGCTGCTCCCGCCCAATGCAACAAAATAGCAGCGAAAAGTCGGAGCCCGCCTGCCGGTCTGGCGGCAACCCATCACAGAAAACTTGACCCGGTTGGCCGCTTTTGTTACGGTAGAGGAAATGCTGGCACTCCTAGTCTGTGACTGCTAAGTACTCTCGAACGGAACCGGTGCCCGGGACGGCCCGCGTGCTCGACCAGCGCAAGGCCTTTATCCTTGCGACCGTCGTCTACGAATATGTCGCGACGGCGGAGCCGGTCGGCTCGGTGGCCCTCACCCAGAAATATAATCTCGGGGTCAGTTCGGCGACCGTTCGCAACGAGATGGCCGAGCTGGAAGCCGCCGGTTACCTCGTGCAGCCGCATACGTCGGCCGGAAGGGTGCCGTCGGATGCGGGGTACCGCACGTACGTCGACCAGTTGATGCGGCCCGAGACGCTGCCGATCGACGAGCAGCGGCACATTCGCGACGAATTCCGGGAGGCTAGCCGCAAGCTCGAAGAGGTTATCGAGGACACCACTCGTTTACTCGGTCAGCTTGCCAAGAATGTCGCCTTTACGGTTGCTCCGGCGCGCGACTCGCAGACCTTCCGCCACGCTCAACTCATTTGGCTCAGCGAGCGAACCGGCTTGGCCATCATCGTGACCTCGCTCGGCGTTGCGGCGCAACGTCAGTTCGAGCACGGAGCGCAGATTGAGGCCGACGACCTGACGCGCCTGTCTAACGTGCTCAACGCGCGCTTGGGCGGAAAGACGCTCCGGGCCATCGTTGCGCTCGATCTGGCCGATATCGTACGCGAACAGGGGTTGCCTGAAGAGCTCGGGCATGCAGTCGAAGCGGCCTTCCAATCCGCTTTGCGCAGCGATGGAGCGCCGCTGGTCAGCTCGAGCGGGGCGCAACACCTTCTCGACCAACCCGAGTTTCAAGACCTGCGCAAGCTGCGTTCCATCTTGCGTATCATCGAAGAGCAGAAGAGCCTTTACGAGCTGGTAGCCGATTCGATGGCGAGCGAAGGCCCGGCCGTCAAGATCGGGCACGAGCTAGGCTCGGATGAGATCACGGAGTGCAGCATCGTGACGGTGCCCTATGGATTCGGCGGCGAGATGGTTGGCGTGCTGGCTATCCTTGGGCCGCGGCGCATGCCCTACGCCCGCCTGATGGCTCTGGCCGCCGGAACCGCCGAATCGCTCAACCGCCACCTAGCCGACGCCGAGATCCGATAGCCGGTGCCGACCGACTACTACACCGTTCTCGGCGTTGAGCGCGGCTCAAACGAGAGCGAGATCAAGCGCGCGTATCGAGCGCTGGCCCGGAAATTCCATCCGGACGTCGCGCAAGACAAGGCTGCCGCGGAGATTCACTTCAAGGAGATCAATGAGGCGTACGAAGTCCTTTCGGATCCGCAAAAAAGATCCATGTACGATCGTTTCGGCCACACCGGAAATGGAGCGAGCGCGGGAATGGGCGGCTTTGGCCCCTTCGGAGCGAGCGAGGGCTTCGGCGACATCTTCGACATGTTCTTCGGGTCGCGCGCGTCCGCCACTCGCCCGACCGGCCCCGCGCGCGGTGCCGACCTTCGCTACGACCTCCAGATAACGCTCGAGGAATCGTTTCGCGGCGCGGAGCGCGAGGTCTCCTTTCATCATTTAGGTACCTGCGAGACGTGCCGCGGCAGCGGCGCGAGAGCGGGGACGCTGATCGTCCACTGCGACCGCTGCGGCGGTTCCGGCGTCGTGCGCGCCGCGCGGCAAACGCCGCTCGGGCAATTCGTAACGCAGACCGCATGCACCAAATGCGGGGGCGCCGGGCAGATCATTCCGAGCCCCTGCGAGACCTGTCGCGGCAGCGGGCGCCAAGAACGCTCGCGTACGCTGAAGGTGAAGATACCGCCCGGCGTCGACGACGGCAGCCGCATCCGGATCGCCGGCAGCGGCGAAGCGGGCGAACGCGGCGGATCTGCCGGCGACCTCTACGTCTACCTCGCGATTGCGCCGCATCCGCGCTTTCGGCGCGACGGGAACGACCTTTACCTCGACGTACCGATCGCTTTCACGCAAGCCGCGCTCGGCGGCAGCACGCAGGTGAACGCGCTTGACGGGGCGCTCGACCTGCAGATTGCAACCGGCACGCAGAGCGGCGCAACCTATCGGTTGCGTGGGCGAGGCATGCCGACGGTGCGCGGTTCGGGGCGCGGTGACTTGCTCGTCACCGTTCACGTCGTCGTTCCCTCGAAGCTCTCGCGGCGCGAACGCGAGGTGCTCGAGGAATTCGCGCGACTGGGGGGCGATCGCGTCGACGATCGCTCGTTCTTCGATCGCGTCAAGGACGCGTTCAAGGTCGATTAGCTCGCGCTTCTTCGTCGCGGGCGTCCATTGTCCGGGAGACGACGTGGAACTGGCGGGGGCCGATGCGCGCAAGCTTCTCGTCGTGCTCCGCGCGAAGGACGGCGACCGCGTCGAAATCTGCGACTCAAGCGGAAGCTCGTTTAGTGCCACCCTGGCAATCGACGGTAGCCGCGTGCGAGCTCGTCTCGGAGACGCGCACGAGCCACCTGCGCCGCGGGCGATCGAGCTCGTCCTCGCGCAAGCGCTCCCCAAGGGCCAGAAGATGGACTTTGCGATCGAGAAAGCGACCGAGCTCGGCATCGCGTGCATCATCCCGTTTACGAGCGAGCGGTCGGTGGCTGGGGCCGCGCGCGCCGGCAAACTCGAACGGTGGCGCCGGCTGGCGCATACTGCTGCCCAGCAGTGCGGACGCCGCGATGTTCCCGCCGTCGAAGACCCGGTCGAATGGGACGTGTTGACCGAACGCTTTCGTTCGTACGACCTTGCGCTCGTGCCGTGGGAGCTCGCCGAGCCCATCCCGTTGCGCGAGCGCTTGCCGGCGCTTCTACGCGGAGCGCGCTCGGTGCTGATCGCGATCGGGCCGGAGGGCGGGCTCTCGCATGCGGAAGTGCAGCGTGCCGCCGACGCAGGCGGCCGACTGGTTTCGCTTGGAAGCCGTATCCTGCGGACCGAGACCGCTGGGCTCGTCGCCTGCAGCGCAGTCCTCTACGCGGCCGGCGACCTTTAAGGAATGCCTTAAGACGGCGTTATGCCGTCATACGCGTCCCTTAAGTACCCGCGGTTACACTCATCTCAGACCCAGCTCGTTTGGTGGCGTTCCGTCAGTAATAGAAGGAGACAACCACGTGCACTTGGTTCTGAAGCGATGCTTTTTCGCCGGCGTAGCGACTGCGTTGGCACTCACCTCCGCGCCGCTCGGAGGCATGGCGACTCCGGCGCGCGCTCCCCAACCCGAGCCGATGAATTCGCACTCGCAAGCTCGCCCCAACTCGGATGCTGCCCTCGTCGCCGAGCTGCAGTCGAAGGTGAAATACGTTTTTGTGCTCTATCAGGAGAACCGCTCGTTCGATTCGTACTTCGGCACGTTTCCCGGAGCGAACGGGCTCTTCTCGCAGAGCCCCAAAGAGACGCCGGGCTACTACCAGCCGATCATCAATACCGACGGCTCCGCAGGCGTCGTCACGCCCTTCCGGATCGGTCTAGCGCAGTACGCGGCGGATACCGATGACGCGCAACACGCGCACGAGCTGATGCTCGACAAAATTCACGTCAAGGGTGGGGCGCCGCGCATGGACGGCTACGCAATTACCGAGGAACGCGTCTATTCGCCGAGCGGAGACCCCTCGCTCCAGGCCAAGCAGTTCGGAGAATTGACGATGGCGCACGAGGACTGCGACACGATCCCGATCTTCTGGCAGTACGCGAGCCAGTTCACGCTCTTTGACGAAATATTTCAAGAGGTGACCGGGCCTTCAACTCCCGGGAACATCGCGATTTTCACCGCGCAGAGCGGTGCGACGCAATACCTCCGGCATCCGGGTGAAAAGGTCGCCGGCGACGGCGACAGCGGCCCGGGCGTGCCGGATCTAAACGACTCGAATCCCTTCTGGGGCTCGAGCGAGGATACGACACCGGCGTCTGAAAAGATGCCTTACAACCCCGGCGACGGCGGCACGCCCCAAGTGAATTTGACCTTCGCGAGCCTTCCTCTAACGCTTCAAGGGCAGGATATCGGGTACATTACGGCTTCGGATCGCAACCCGAAGCGTGACCTGGCTGACATCGGCGACGACTTGAGCCGCATCGCTGCCGACGGGCGCTCTACTCCGGCTGACTGGGGCTGGTTCCAGGAAGGCTTCGACAAGGAGCCGACCGACCCGCCATCAGCGCCGGCAAGCGGTACGCACGATTCGTACGTCACGCACCATAACGGTCCGCAGTATTTCGGATATCTCTCGAACAATCCGATCGAGCAGTCGCACTTTCACGGCATCGCAGACTTTCTGGCGGCGGTGGACTCGCAACAGCTCAGTCCGGGCGGCGGCGTGTACTACGTGAAAGGCGGCTACCAAAACATCTTCGGCCTGACGCCGGTCGATCCGGATCCGGCGGTTCAGGCGAACTTTCTCGGCGACGACGAACACCCTGGATACTCGGATGCGCAAATCAGCGAAGCGACGGTCGCCGAAGAGATCAACGCGATTGCGAGCAGTCCCTACTGGTCGCAAAGTGCAATCGTCATCACGTTCGACGATTCCGAAGGATACTACGACCACGCTCCCCCGCCGTTACGAGAGGGTCTGCCCCGCCTCGGCTACACGAGCGACGGGCCGCGCGTTCCGTTGATCGTGATTTCTCCTTATGCGAAAACGCACGCGGTTCTTCACGACGTCGGCGATCAGGCTTCGGTCGTCAAGCTGGTCGACGAGGTGTTCGGGCTCGGGCCGCTAGCGGATCTCCCTGACGAAGCGGCGGCCAGAAGGCTTGGATTTACGGAATTCGGTGAGACTTCGCTCGGGCCGCACGACGGCGGCGGAGTGGCGGACATCGCGACGCTACTCGATGCGTTCGACCCGCAGCGTCTTGCCGGCAAAAAGGCACCCGTACGCGCCGCGAGCGCCATCATCCCAACTCGCTACGTGACGACGCTGCCCTACGCGAGCGGTTACGACTGTCAGTCGATCGGCGTCACGCCGACCGACGTGGCGCTTGGTCTGAACGACGTCCCTCCCTCGGACTTCAATCCACGCCCGAGCACCGACCCGCCAGACCAGCGCCGGGGCGCGCGACGCCGCAATGACGGCCGGGGAGCGACGCACGACCTCGACGACTAGGAAGCGGTTTAACGAAACGGGCGCCGAGCAGAGCCTGCTCGACGCCCGTTTGTTTCCGGTATGAATTGCGGATTCGCAGGCGGTCGTCTCAGGAGGGCTGCGGCGACGAATCGCACGGAAAGAATGGTCCTTTCGGGCCCCTGCCGTATAAAGGTGAGCTTATGGACCATGGCTTCCCCAAGCCTGTGACCCTCAAATTCAGCATCGTCATCCCCACCTACAACGAAGCCGGGGGGATCGAGAGGCTCATTGCGACGCTCAGCGACGTGTTTCGTAAGAACGAGTTGGACGGCGAATTAATCGTCGTCGATGACAACTCGCCCGATGGGACGGGCCGAATCGTCGACCTTCTGTCGTCGAAGTATCCGGTTCGCTGTCTGCACCGGCCGCAGAAAATGGGTCTTTCGAGCGGCGTCATCGACGGCTGGCGCTTTGCGCGCAGCACGTCGCAGGCGTTGGGGGCCATCGATGCGGACTTTAGTCACGATCCGCAAATCGTCCCAAAGATGGTCGCGGCGCTTGAGAGTGGGCGATACGGGCTCGCGGTCGGGAGCCGCTACGTCCAGGGGGGCGGCATCAAGAACTGGCCGCTGCGGCGCAAGGTTACGTCGCTGATCGCCTGCGCCATGGCGTGGCCCCTCGTCGGCATACGGGACATTACGAGCGGTTACTTCCTAGTGCGCCGAGAAGCGCTGGATGGCGTCGTGCTCGATCCGATCGGCTTCAAGATCGGCCTAGAGGTGGCAGCCAAAGCCCGCTACGGCCGCGCGACCGAAGTGCCCTACGTGTTCGTTGACCGAGTCGCCGGCGAGTCGAAGCTCAATGGAAAAGAGATTACGAACTACCTGCGGCAGTTGCGGCGGATCTATGCGCTGCGCTTGAGCGGGGCGCTGCGCAAACCCTCGACGCGACGCGGCACGAGCCTGGCCGAGGCGAACCCGGTACCGGTAAAAGAGAAAACCGCCTAATGCCGATGCCCGACTGGCTGAGCATCCGGCGCGACAAGCAGATTCCCGCGGAAGAGGCCGGCCTCTGGGAGAAGTGTCCCTCGTGCGGCGAGGTGCTCTATAGCAAGGATGTCGAGGCGAACCTTTCGGTCTGCAGCAAGTGCGGCTATCACTTTCGGATGCATGCTTACGACCGGATCAACTCGCTCGTCGACGACGATTTCGTCGAGATCGGTGCCGACATCTTGCCGGGGGACCCCCTCGGATGGGTCGACAAGCGTCCCTATCCGCAGAAACTGGAAGCCGATCGCGAGAAATCAAAGCTGTCCGAGGGCATCGTTACGGGCTTAGCGGCCATCGAAGGTTTTCCGGTTGCGCTCGGCGTGATGGATTTTAGTTTCCGCGGCGGAACGATGGGCACCGTCGTTGGCGAACGGGTCACCAACCTCTTCGAGGAGGCGCGCCGGCGTCGCTTGCCGTGCATCGTCTTTACCGCAAGCGGCGGCGCCCGAATGGAAGAAGGGATGCTCGCGCTCGCGCAGATGGCCAAGACCACGCAGGCCGTCGAGCGCTTCATGAATGACGGCAATTTCTACATGAGCGTGCTGACCGACCCGACCACCGGCGGCGTCTCCGCATCGTTTGCTTTCCAAGCCGATATCATTATCGCTGAGGCGCGTGCCGCCATCGGTTTCGCCGGGCGGCGCGTGATCGAACAAACGATCCGGCAGAAGCTGCCGGACAACTTTCAAACCGCCGAGTTTCTCCTCGAAAAGGGGCACGTCGACGTCGTCGCCCCGCGGCCGCGCATCCGCGAAACGTTGGTGCGCATGCTCGACTATGCGGTCGATCGCAGGCGCATTCTGTCAGTACTCAAAGCGGTTCCGGAGTTTGCGCTGGGATGAACCTCATCGTCGAACGCGAGAAGAGTTTCGAGGGGCTCGAACAGCGCATCCAAGAGTTGCGTTCGCGCGGCGGAGCCGATGCGGGCGCTCAGATTCAAAGGCTAGAGAGCAGCTATGAGGAACTGCGCCGCGAGATATTCGGGAACCTGACGCCCTGGGAACGCGTCAACATGGCGCGACATCCGCGACGGCCGCTGGCCAACGATTACATTGCGCTGTTCGATCAATTTGACGAGCTCCATGGCGACCGGCATTTCCGCGACGATCCGGCACTCGTCGCCGGCTTTAGCAAGCTGCGCGGCCGGCGTTTGATGCTGATCGCGCAACAGAAGGGTCGCGACGTCAAGGAGAACATCCGGCGCAACTTCGGCATGGTTTCGCCCGAAGGCTACCGCAAAGCGAGCCGTCTCATGACGCTTGCCTCGCGGCTGCGGCTACCGATCGTGACGCTCGTCGATACCCCCGGCGCGGATCCGGGAATCGGATCCGAAGAGCGCGCCCAGTCGGAAGCGATCGCCGGATGCTTGACGGCATTGAGCAAGGCCGGCGTTCCGGTCGTTGCGACCATCATCGGCGAAGGCGGAAGCGGAGGTGCGCTCGCCTTGGCTCTAGCCGACTGGGTAATCATGCCGCAGCACTCGATTTATTCCGTAGCCTCGCCCGAGGGCTGCGCGTCGATCCTGTGGGGCGATGCGAGCCGCGCCGCCGAAGCGGCAGAACGCCTTTGCCTGACGAGCAACGATCTGGAGCGCTTCGGCATCGTGGACGAGGTGATCGCCGAGCCCTTGGGCGGCGCGCACCGCGATACGCCGGCATTTACGGCCACGGTGATCGAAGAGATCGATGCAGCGCTACGCCGGCTCGAAGTGCAAAGTCCCGAACAACTGCGCGAGCGACGCTACGAGAAGTACCGGCGCATTGGATCGTGGCAAGAGGATGCTCGGCGTGGCATCGCCTCCGCCGCTACATGAACGCTCTTAAGCCGGCCGGCCGTCTGCTCGTCCTCGCTGTCGCTGTCGCTGGAGCGGCGTTCGTCGCGCCGCAGTTCGAGCGCATCGTCGCACGGAACCTTGACGTCTCGCGCGAGCTGAGCGCCGCGCGCGGCCAGGTGGCGGACCTGCATGCGAAGGAGCAACAGCAGCAACGCACCATCGAGCGCCTGTCCGACCCCGAAGGTGCGGTTCCCGCCATCCACGAGCGGCTGCGCCTCGTCGGCCCGGGCGAGGAGCTGATCTATCTCCAGCAGCCCCGGCCGCGGCCTGCCGCCACGAGCGAGGGCGAGCGCTGAGGGCCGCGCGCGGGACCGTCATCAACGTGCACAATCTCGGCGCGACCGTGCGCCTCGAGGATGGCTCTCTCGCCGCAATTCCAGCCCCAGAGTTGGCGGCGCACCGCCCAACCTTCATCCAGAGCTTGCAGCAGCGCCAGGCGCTGTTGTTGAGCGTCGAGGACCATGGGCGCCATCCGATCGCGATGCTCGCTAAGAGCGCGCGCCCGGACCAGGCCCCGAGCGCGCCCGAGCTGCGCCTGATCGACCCCGCCTTCGAAGAACGAATGGCGGCATATCTCAAGGCGACCGAGGAATGGGCGCCCCCGGACCGGCCACCCCCGGCCGAGCGGCACTTCATTCGCAAGAAGAGGCGCGCGGCGTACTTCGAGGGACGCAGCAAGAGCTAGCGGCGTACGGCGCTTGGCCAGCCGTTCGCAAGCGCCGTAGGCCGGATAATCGCGCGGCCCATCGAACCACGCCAACGTGAAGACCACGCCCGATCGCATCGAGCCGGTTAGCGTACCCGGATGCTTCGTTCGCATCGAAGGTACGTATGCGTCGCTGCGCACGGCCGAGCAGCGGGTAGCCGACTTCATTCTGGGTCACGCCGAGGAACTGATTTACCTCACGGTCACCGAGCTCGCCGAGCGCACCCAGACGAGCGAGTCTACCGTCGTCCGTCTTTGCCAGAAAATCGGATACAAAGGCTACCAAGAGTTCAAAATCATGCTCGCGCGAGATCTCGTCGGGCCCACCGAAACCGTGTACGAGCAGATCGCCCCGACCGATTCGCTCGAAGTGCTCAAGGCGAAGGTGTTCCAAGCCAATGCCCAGGCGCTCAAAGATACGATCGAAGTGCTCTCCGACGCAGAGCTGCGGCGGGCCGTCGACGCGCTCTCTGCGGCCCGTAAAATCGAGATTTACGGAATCGGGGGCAGTGGTCCGCTGGCTTTCGACGCGTATCACAAGTTCATGAAGCTCGGCATCCCTTCGGTGTGGCTCAACGACAGCGACCTGATGGCCATGTCGTCGATGCTGATGGAGACCGGCGACGTGGCGCTCGGCATCTCTCATACCGGAGCCTCGCGTGACGTGTGCGACGCGATGGAGCACGCTCAAGCGGCCGGTGCCACTACGATCTGCATCACCCATCAAGCGACCTCGCCGATCACGAAGGTTTCGCACATCAAGCTGTTCACCGCCGCCAAGGAAACGGCGTTTGGTTCCGACGCGACCTCGAGCCGCATCGCGCAGCTTTCGATCGTAGACACTCTGTACGCGGGAATCGCCAATCAGGATTACGACAAGGCCTTAATCAGAATCCAGAAGACGCGCCAAGCCTCGGCTGGGAAGCGCTATTAATGTAACCGCCCGGCGGCGCTCGGGTCCGCTGCGGGCGGTCATTTCGCTCGGCACGAACACGACGCGCCTGCTTTTCGCCGCCGAGGCGGGGGGCGAACTCGTTCCGTTAGAGCACGATGCCATCGGGACGCGTCTTGGCGAGGGGCTGCGCGAAAGCGGCGAGTTGAGCGAGGCGGCCGCGCTCCGCACGCTCGAAGCCGTTGCCGCCTTCACGCAGCGCATCCGGCTCGCCGGCGCCGATTCAGCCGGCATCGCAACGAGCGCTATGCGCCGCGCTCGGAACGCGGTGGAGTTTGGGGAGCAGTTTCGCGCCGTCGCAGGGACTCCATTGCGCGTTCTCAGCGGAGCCGAGGAAGCGGCGGCGACCTTTCGCGGAGCAATGTTCGGCGCACCGCGCGACGGGGCGATTCGCGCCGTGCTCGACGTAGGCGGCGGTAGTACGGAATGCGCGACGGGGCGCGACGGCCGTCTCGAGCGAGAGCGCTCGGTCGAGATCGGTTCGGTCCGCCTTACCGAGCAGTATCCCGAGCTCACCGGCTCAGCACCCGGTGCGGCGGCGCGCGCTGCGGCCTCGCGCGCACGCACAGCGATCGCCGCAGAGCTGGGCTGGCTTGCGTCGTTTCGCCCGGTCGCCGAAGTACGGGCAGTGGCCGGTACGCCGCTGACGCTCGGTGCAATCGCGCGGCGCTCTTCGCCCGAGGACGTCGCGGGCGAACTGCTGGAGCGTTCGACGATCGAGTCGATCGTCGAACGACTGCTGGAGATGAACCTCGAGGAGCGTCGAGCCGTCGAGGGGATGATCGCGCAACGGGCCGACATCCTGGTCGCGGGCGGCCTGATCGTTTCGGAGGCGTTACGCCTGCTCGAGCGCAGCGCTGCTCGCCTCGAGGTCAACGATCTCCTACTTGGCTATTTGCTCGGCGAATTCGCGCTCGAGCGTTCACCGCAATGATCGAGCCGCCGCTGCGCAGCGGCGATATCTCAGTGTATGGCTAGACGCTTGGCCGCACCTTGGAACAGCTTTTGGTCGTCGCCTGCAAACTGGAACGCCGTAAGAAAATCGGCCAGACGGTAGTCCGGGCGGCTCTTGTGAATCGAGGCGACGTAGGGGCGGGCGTCGTCGAGCCGGCCGTTCAACGCTAGAGAAAATGCCGCGACGGCGACGATGTGTGCGTGGGCGTTGGGACGCGCGGCGGCTTTGACGCCCCAGTCAGCCGCTTCTTCGAACCGGCCCAGACGAATGAGCGCCATGGCACGCGCGGCAAGCATGCCGAAGAGGAGCGGATCGCATGGGCTGAGCTGGCGCGAGTGGTCCGAAAACGAGATGGCGGCATCGGGGTCGCCTGTCTGGGAGTGGACGAACGCGAGGGTATAGTGCCCGAGGGCGAAGTTCGGGCTTAGGTCGATCGCCTGCTGGAGTTCGATCACGGAGTTCTCGAACTGGCCGCGCAGCCAAAGCGCTCGGCCCACGGCCCAGTGCGCGGCCGGGTCGCGATCGTCGACCATAACGCTCTGCCCGGCGGCTGCGAAAGCGCGGTCGATTTCGGGTTCGCGTTCCGCCCAGCCCTGAAAAGCATTCTGGAAATGCGTGAACGACAGGCCGGCATAGGCGCGCGCGAAGGTCGGATCGAGGCGCACCGCCATCTCGAAGAAGTGCTGGGCACGGTCGTTGTCGGGCTTGTTGAATCGGTACATGTGCCACAGGCCGCGATGGTGAGCTTCCCACGCATCGAGCGAATTCGGCGGCCGCAGGACGGCGCGATTGCGTTCGCTCATCTCGATTTCGCTCGCGATGGAGGCGACGATGCTGTTGCCGATCTCTTCCAAGACGTGGAACGCGTCGTCGAGTTCGCGGCTGAAAACCTCTGCCCAAACGATCCGCGCCGTACGCGTTTCGACCAATTCGATCGTCACCGTCAGGCTGTTGTCGCGGCGTTGCACGGATCCGCTGGCGACGTAGTCGACGTTTAGCATCCGGGCCGCCTCTTCGGGACCCACTCCCCGCTCGTGCAGGGCGAACACCGTCCCCTGCGCGATGACGAACAGGCTTCGCAGTTTGGCCAGCCTCGTGATCACGTCGTGTGCGAGCGCGTCCGCGGTTCCGCCGCGGCAACTCGCCACCCCCGAACAGTCGACGAACGGCATTACCGCCACGGATGCGCGACGCCCAACGGTCAGGATACCGTCTCCGTTGCCGCCGGGAACCAACAGCATGGGCTCGGCGCCGTGACCGCCTGCAGAAGAAGGGCGCTGCGCTCTCGCGCGGTGCCATGCGTCGCGCGCCGGGGTGAAATCGAGACCCTCGGTTTCGAAGAGCCGGGCGGTTACCGCCACGTGCTCCTCTCCTTCCGCAATGCGATCGCACCGCGCGAGCGCGTTCAAGAGCAACTCGTGAGCGCGCGGGTCGAACGGGGCGAGCTCCAACCACTGCTCGATACATCGAACCCGTTCGTCCTCGGGTGCGGCTTTGGCCAGATGTTCCAGCACTGCCGCCTGACGGCCGCGGAATCGGCGCCGCTGCGCGCCCAGCCACGCCGTGAACGCCGGGCAGTTGTCGAGCTCCAGGCCCTCCAGAAAATCTCCGGCGAACAACGCAGAGAGCGTTTTCAAGGGCCCGTAGGCAAGCGTTTCAACGGCCTGTGTCGCAGCGGCGACCTCGATCGCGTCGACGAAGCAATCCGAGAGGTCCAGCTTGATCGCGTCGCCTTGGGCAGAGATGCGGGGCCGGTCGGGTTCGTCGACCAGGGCCCGGATCTTACTGAGGCACCAACGCAGTTCTCCACGCGGATCGTTCGGGACGTCCCACAGCAGTTCGCAAAGCTGGCTTCGCGGAACGGCGCGCCGTGCAAGCGCCAGATACGTCAGGAGTGCGCGCACCTTGCGCGACGCCGGCAACGCTAGCGCGTCGTCGTGCCGGCGGATCGTCAAGGGCCCAAGCATTCGGATATCCAGCGTGGGAGCGTCCCCGGGGGCTAGCGTGACCGATTCCACGGTATTCCCACGCGGGCTACCACGCTCGTCTCACGTCTGCCCGCTACGCTCGAATCCGGCGGTCACCGAGCGTGCAACGCCGGTCCGATCGCCGCCATCACAAAACCGCAAACGGAGAACGATCATGGATACGGCTTCAACAATCACTCAAAATCCCCCACCCGTTCCTATCGACCTCGGGGCGCTCAAAACGCGGCAGCAGGGGGCGTGGTCCTCCGGCGACTACGCCGTCGTCGGCACGACCCTGCAAATCGTCGGCGAGGAACTGTGTGAAGCACTCGACCTCCGTGCGGGTGCGAGGGTGCTCGACGTCGCGGCCGGAAACGGGAACGCTTCGCTTGCCGCCGCGCGGCGCTGGTGCGACGTGGTCGCAAGCGACTACGTGCCGGCACTGCTCGAGCGCGCCCGCGAACGTGCCGATGCCGACCGGCTGCAGATCGAGTTCCGCGTCGCCGACGCTGAAGCTCTGCCGTTTGAGGATCAGAGCTTCGACGTCGTCGTCTCGACGTTCGGCGTGATGTTCACTCCCGATCAGGACCGCGCCGCCGCAGAGCTGGTTCGCGTCTGCAGGCACGGTGGCAAGATCGGCCTTGCTAATTGGACGCCCGACGGTTTCATCGGTCAGCTCTTCAAGACCATCGGAAAACACCTGCCGCCGCCGGCCGGTGCGAAATCGCCGGCGCTGTGGGGAACGCGCGCCCGCTTGTCCGAGCTGTTCGAATCGCACGCGTTGTCGATCGCGTCGGCGCAACGCCACTTCGTTCTTCGATACCGCTCGCCCGCCCATTGGTTGGATATCTTCAAGACCTACTACGGGCCGGTGCTCAAAGCGTTCGGCGCGCTCGAGCCGCCGGCGCAAGCCGCGCTCGAACGCGACATCCTGGATCTCGTCGCACAATTCAATCGCGCTACCGACGGCTCGATGGCCGTGCCGAGCGACTACCTCGAGGTTATCATCACCCGGCGTTGATGCCGGTTCCGTTTGAAAGGCATTATCATGCGAAGTGTTTCTTTAGCCGGCGCCGGCATTGCCGGACTGAGCCTCATCCTCGCGGGCGCGTTGTCGAGCGCTACGAACGCGAACCCGCCCGCTCCCGCACCGATCGTCGTCGTTCCCGGCGCCGAAAACTACACCGCTGCTCCAAGCCCATTTCCCAACGGCGTGATGATCGCCGTCCTCTCAGGAAACCCGAGCGAAGCAGGCCGACCGTATACGATACGGATCAAGCTGCCGGACGGAGCGCGCGTTCCGGTCCACACCCACGGCGACACCGAAAACGTTACGGTCATCCAAGGGACGTTCTTGGTCGCGATCGGCGACACGTTCGACGCTTCGAAGTTGAAAGCGCTTCCCCCCGGAGCCTACGTCTCGATCCCGCCCAACCTCGCGCACTATGCGATGGCGAAGGGTCCGACGATCGTCGATGTAAGCGGCCTCGGTCCGGAGTCGACGAACTTCCTCAAGTAACGCGAAGCGCAGCGCGCTTCGTACCGCCAAGAAAAGGAAAGTGCCCTCCTCGCGCAGCCAAAAACCGAAGGCGACGTTGGCGGCTGACGCGAGGGGTCACAGGCTAGTTCGTTACGTCCTCCGGATGCTTTGGCGCCTTCTCGAGGTCCATATCGAGGCCGCCGGGCACATAGTAAAAGATAACGATCAACAGAAAAAGTGCGATGCCGAGTTTCGGCACGAAAAAGCCCACCGGGGTGGCGATCGCGTAAGCAACGATTCCGAGAGCAAGGCGAAGCGAGGTTTGCCGCACGGCGCGCGGCGTCGCTGCGTTGCGGTCGAGGTGATCGCCGCGCAGCACGAGCTGCCAGAGGACGTTTGCAAAGACGACGAGGATAGTCAGCGTCACGCCGTAGAGGAGAATTGATGGCGGAAGCTGCGGGTAGCGCGCGATGACCGCCGTGGGAAACGGAAGAAACGAGACCGCCATCAAAACGAAAAGGTTGACGATCACGATCGGGCGGTCGACCCTCATGGTCCGCGTCGACAGCGCGTGGTGGTTGACCCAGATGATCCCGATCAAGAGAAAACTCGTGACGTAGGCCAGGTACGCCGGCCACTGCGCGACGAGCTTCATGGCCAGCGCCGCCGCCGTCGGCGCGGTCAGCTCGGGAACCCTGATCTCGAGCACCAAGAGCGTAATCGCGATGGCGAACACGCCGTCGCTGAAGACCTCCAAGCGCCACTTGCTCATCGTGCCTCCCCGTCCGAGCGACAACACGACACCTCGGATATGCGACGAGGTGAGCGTACCGCCGCCCCGGTGGCTTGGACGCGATGCACTATGCGCAACCCTCGTCGAACTCCTTGCGAGGCACGACGATGCTGAGGCAAAAGCGCCTCAAAGCGCCTCCGTAAACCGGCCGGCTCTTGGCTCCAGGAGTTCGGCGACTTCGTGTTTATTCAATAGCCACGCGAGTGTCGCTCCGCCGAGCGGCGGCGTTGTCAATGCTACCGAAGTGGGGATTCTACGATACCAACATGAAGGAGCGGACGTGACGAGCAAGTGGTCGGGAAACCTGACGGTGTAAGGCTTCTAAATTTGGGATGGCCGGGAGTCGAACCCAAGCTCGGGGATTCCAGCCGATGCCGTCCGTTACCGAAAAGTGTTGCCTTGTCAGGTTTTTCCGCCGCACCGTTCCCGAACCATGCCTCCCGATTCCGACCGTTTCCGACCCGTCTGTGACAAAATGTGACACAGAGTTCGGGGCTCGTTTGTACCAACGGAACTCGAACTCTCTGCGACGGGTTCGCAGGTCCCGCGCTACCGGTCAGGTCCTTTCCATGCGATTTTGGCTAATGCGGTCACCTCTAGGACCGAAGAACACCTACCCATTCCGACCGCTCCATCAGAACCTGTTCGAGACATACCGGACCGTGTCAGAAGGTCTGAAAAATACGCGTCGAAGCCTAGCGCACTCACGCAATTAGTGCGCATGATTCAGCGTTGGCGTCCGAGCTGACAAAACGCTCGAGGGGCAGCCGCAGGCCTAGCGCCAATAGTGAGGGATCGGGGGAGAGGTGCCACGTCGCGTAATTGTACTAGATACGGAAACCACCGGGTTTTCGCCTGACAATGATCGCATAATCGAGATCGCCGCCATGGAAGTCTCCGTTCGAACCGGCGCCAGCGACACGATCTTTCACCGAATGCTAAACCCCGAACGGCACATACCGCATGAAACTACGAGAGTTCATGGGATCGCCGATGCGGACGTTGCCGGTGCTCCGACCTTCAGCGAGATTGCCGCTTCTTTGGCGTCCTTCCTTTCAGGAAGCGACTTGGTAATCCATAATAGCGCGTTCGATAGCGCGATGCTAAATGCGTCCTTTGCTCGCGCCGGTGGAGGTCCACTCGAATCCCTGAACACAGTAGTTGTCGACTCCGTAACGTTAGCCAAAGATATTCTGCCACTATTAGGAAACTACAGCTTAGACACAATATTAGACTATGCAGCCATCGATAGAAGCGAGAGAGTCACACATGGTGCCCTTCTCGATGTAACGCTCTTGGCCAAGGCACTTCCTTTTCTTGCTAACGAATACGATCGTTGGGTTAGTCTAATCGAGCCGGACTGCGCCGAACGTCTGGATAGATTTGCCGCAACGCTGACGGACTTAGCGACTCCGTTACTAGACAACACCATAGTGGAGGATACGCTTGCCCATGATTTAGGTGCTGTAGTTACAATGGCGCGTTGGCTGCCGAAGTTTGAAGAGTACCTAAAGCCGATTTGTGAGGGGTTAGTCGGGCCAGCAGGCTGGTTCTGCAAACACTATTTTGCCCGATATGGGGTTGCAGAGAGAGTCAGCTACAAGGGCGCTTCCGACGAACTACTGCCTGGAGTTGACCTGTCAGCGTACCAGATGGTCTCGTTTGTCTATCGAGTTGCTCCAAGTATCGACAAAGAGGTCCAAACTCGGATTGAAGAGGTGGTTTCGGCATTCACTACCGCAAGCGCTCAACCCTCGATCGGTTGCATGATTCGCGCGTTCGCTCTTACAAAACAGATTAAGAGTCGCATCGAAGCGCGCCGGGAGCTCTTAAGGCAACAATTCCTCTCAGCGGTGCGCGAAGGGTTCAAGACGGAACTCGTATCGGTTACTGAATCTGAACGCCGAACCACAGACTATCGTCGAGCTCTGGCCGACCTTTCGCCGAGCCGAGATATGGGTCCATACACCAAAGAGCACGTGCGACTCGGGGTTGGGGAACGGTCGCCAGAAAGGTGCAGCAAGCTGTTCAACTGATGAAGGCGCGCAAGAGGTGGTTGCAGGGAGGCCGACCTTCAAGGCGCGTACAAATCGCCTGATCGCTGTGCGATCAACTTTTGCGTCTGCGACCAGCCGCATCCAAATGATCCACGACTACCAAATGGCAAGCACATGTCAGCGTCGACTCGTGACCCTTGCAGATCAAGTGTAGCGGAAAACGCACTCAGCGCAGGAGCGTCGGCGCAAGTCAGGCTCTCCGGCTCGACCCCGTGCGCCCGAGGATCCGTCTTGCTTTTATCTTCACTCTCCAAACCGCATTATCAATAGATTTTGGATTGACTCCTAGCTCTGCCGCCATTTCCTCAAATGAATATCCCTCCCCATAGAGAGTTAACGTTGCACGCTCCAACGGGGTGCAACGCGATCTAAGGCGTGTAAGCAAGACATCAGATTCGACAAACTCGACCGGGTCGACGTCGATAGCAGCAACGCGGTCGATCAACGTTTCCGTGCCGTATTCGAAGACGGGAGCGTCTAGGGAAATTGACTGGTTCAGTGGTTCGTGCTTAACCCGCGTAGCGGACTTAATTAATGTCACAAGCTGTCGACGGACGCAGAGCGCAACGAACGATGCAAAGGGGCTACGGCCTATTTTAAAATCGCGAACGGCTTTAAAAAATCCAATCGTCGCCTCCTGCAAAAGGTCGTCCCGGTCCATCCCGGGTGCGAAATATCTCCGCGCAAGCCAAAACACTAGTTGGCGGTGCGTTCGAAAAAGGTTGTAAAAAGCGTCAGCATCCCCGCCCTGAGCTGCGATGATTGATGACTCATCTTCAATTTCTCTGGCCAGCCCTACGTGCGTCAGGGCGGATTGCCCATCCGTGCTTGCGATCGGTTCCTACTTTCTCGCAGGTCCTTTGTGATGGAACTCAGGCGAGATAACTTACTCGCCGCTATGCTAAGTACGAGCCAGCCGTCGCGTTGCCGTTTTTGTCGAAGTGAACGATCCCATCCTCATCACTCATCCAAACATAGGTGTCCCAAGCGATGTCACGAACAAACCTCCTAAATATTACTCTGTCCGGGAAGGCTGTGAGGAAGAGCGGCGGTTTCGCTAATTTATTATCCCTTTCAAGGATTTCGATCACTTCGACGCGACGAGCATCCGACACGGGTCCCACGCTCGTAACAGACTCTGCGACAATGAATCGATTTCCCGATAGATCATAAAAAATGACGTCCGGCAGTTTGTCGTGGATATTCAGCTCCACTCCGAGGTCTCTAAGGCGAGCTTCCTTGTGGTAGGCCATCTTATTCGCAGCATCACCAATGTAGAGCACCTCGAAGTTGCCGATCCATTTCGGCGCGAAAGTTTCAACGATGAGTTTAATAAGCTCGTTGTGGGCACCGGGACTTAGAACCAATTCCTCGCCTGCGATCGCAACGTCAACGCCTTCACTACTTACTTGAGCTTGCACGCTTGCCAAGCGCGCGGCGTGATTGGTCATCCAATCTTGGATAAGCGATCTTTTTCGAGTCGAGTCGGTCTCGTCGATGATTGTCGCAAATTCACCATTTATCACGTAGTGTGTATTGGGATCGTTTACGCTTGTCTTGTAGCAACCTACGATCCCGGCGGTTTGAAGTGGCTTTAGCGATTGCTTTCGATAAGACTCACGGGTGTTTTCCGCGACTGGCTTATCCAGATCTTCCCGTGCAAAATCTAAGATGTTTCGGATGCGCGCACCGTCACGGAGCGTGGTCTTGCCTGGCAGGAGGTCCCCCCGACCGGCGCCCTCGTCGGCAAGCGCCATCAGGCAGATGGCCGTCTGATCGGTTATGAACCTAGATTCGAATCCTACATCAGTGAGGACGTCTTTGATCGCGTCAAGTCTTGCCCTTTGCTCGCCGGTCATGCGGCCGTGTTTTCTGCTATGGCTTCTTTTCCTGTCGGCCCGTTAACTTGCCTTGAAGGGCTTGAGCAGCCGTAGGCGGCTCGAAGCGGTTGCGGCCGGATCAATGTACCCACTCTGCGCCAGCTCTCGGGTCCCTATAAAATGAATCGCTTCAAAAGCCTTTTCCGGGAGATCCAAATCGAACTCTTGGGAAAATCTTTGGAGAGCTTCCCTCGACGAAATGTCCTGCCGCCAATTCGTAAGCATAAAAAGAAGAATTGCTGCGTAGTCAGTTGCCGGCATCTTAGAAGAGCGCGATAAATGCCGCCTATATGGCTGTAAGGCTTCTTCTGCTTCGGCATGCAAAGTCGTACTACGCTTCAAGAACTTCGAAAAATCCTGTTTTCTCTTACGCTCCTCGATCGTCTTTGAAATTGCCTCTGCAACGCGGCCCGGCTCTGTTGCGGGCGGTAATTCGGCAAATGCATCTGCCACGGTCCTATACGGCTTAAAAAGCCCAGGGACTGAGGTTGATGAAATAGCCATGTGAGTGGCCCGCGGCGGCCCAATATTTCTGCTGCTTTTATGCGCGACTACAAAGAGGCGTTTCCGAATTTGAGGAACACCGTAGTCTGCGGCGTTTAGGAAGAACATTTCCACGGCTAGTCCAAGATCGGACAGCCCATGCGACAGATATTTCAGTGCCGCGCCATCATCTGCGGATCGCAAGCCTGGAACATTTTCAAATACAACGCAATTCGGTTTCAAGTCGCAAACTATACGAAGGAATTCGTCAAGCAACAATCCTCGGTGGTCAGAGCGACCCTCACGTGTACCAGCGTGACTAAACGGCTGGCATGGAGGTCCGCCGATGACAACATCTATACGGCGACCAGACAAGCGCGCTGCCCGAAGTATATCCTTCGCGCGGATCTCAAAGATGTCTTCACTGAGAATCGCGGCATTGCGAAGGTAGTCGTGTCGCTGACCGTGCTTGCCTTCCTGTTGATTTACTCGGAGCGTGCCCGCGGCAAAGTTGTCTTTTTCTATGCAAACTCGAACGTCAAATCCAGCGGCCTCGAACCCCAAGTCCATGCCTCCGGCTCCCGTAAATAGACTAACGGTCGACAAGGGCGCATCGGTTGAGAACACTTGTGCTTTAATATGGTCCGCCAAACGAAATGCTAGCATCGGCGGAACAGCGTTTCCGATCTGGGCAAATATATGAGCTACTAACCGCTTGCCAACGCCCCCCCGCCTTGGGCCGAAAAAGCGCCAACCATCTGGGAACGTTTGCAGCCTGGCCATCTCACGTGCCGTTAAGATGCGATCTTCCACTGGATGGATCAGGTCGGTATAGCAGGTCGCAGTTACCGTCCAAGACGGCTTCTCCGCAACCAACCGTCTGTAGTTGGAACCATAACCGGGCATAACTTGCGAAAGTTTACAGCCGGCGGGGACGAGTTTGATTGCTTCCACCGTAGCTGGCGCGTGGAATGTACGTTCGTGATTAGAAAGCAGGTCACCCTCTGACGGAATTAACTTGTTACACCAAGTGGCCACGGACGCGGCCGCTAATGTGTTCGACGTTTCAGTTTTTGAGGCACGTTCAATCACAATTGGAACCTCCAAATTCTTTGCGAGCTGACCTCTATTCTTGCCGACGAGGTGCCGAGGATGCCGTCGGCCGTCATCGATGTGAGACTCGCATGTAGACTGCTGCCCTTGTTTTCACTGTAATCGCTTCGCAGCGCGTTCGGCGTTGTGAACACGTCTATCGGCTCACTCTTCGTCAAATGCTCTTCGACGCGTACTCGCTGAAACCAATCGATGACGCTCACGATAACCGAGCGAAACGCTTCAATAGTGGCGCCCGTCCTATAAGCAGATAGCGTTCCAAGAATGAACGCGCGTAAATTCCTTTCAATGACCTGGCGGCATGACGATGGTGCTTCGCCCCGTTGTGATCTCGTAAAGCCTCTTGATTTCATCCGGCAATGCAGGGTGGCTTGATGCTCCATCAGGCTATTCCCACAAGCGACTCACGAAACAAGCTCTTCCAGACCAAGCAACTGCATCTGTCGCGGCGCCGCCGCTGCAAGTACAGACAGCTTTTGGGATTGCCTCCGCGCAGAAATACCAAGCCGGGCCAGCTCAATGCAAAGGGCGACATCCTGCTCCGTGTACGTTCGCCGGTCGCGATCGTCGCGCTGAGGTGCCAACAGCCCTTGGTCTTCCCAGCGTTTTACTGTATCGACGCTCCGCCCAATGCGCCGAGCCAACTCGGCTACCAGCATGGTCACCGGCGACGCGCTACGCGACGCCCGATGCTCTTACGTCTCTGTCTTCTGGGAAGCTCTCGAAAGATCTCGCCGGCTTCAGACTTCTCCCGTCTCGAGCTCGGCAGGTCACCGAGCGCCTGCCCGGCCTCGCTCGTCACGCGTTTTGAAATATGTGGCACCGCACTCCTCCTCCCGAAGATGTCGAGATGTCCATTTCGAGTATGCTCCTTTACCCCCTTTGCCTGGGGTGAAGGGGTCTCGGCTCGCTTGATGTTGAACCAAAAACGATACCTGGCTCCAAGGCGATCGGCTACGCTACGGTGGTTCATGGTTATCTCGTCGCTCTGCTAAGATGGGGTTTGATTAAGCGGAGGTCTCTCTCGACGACGACCTCCTGTGCGCGGGGTCGCGGCCGCGCGACGGCAAGCGTATCTCGCAGGTCGTCGAGGAGGCGCTACGCGCATACTTTGGCGTTGATCTGCTTGAGCGCGTCGGTGTGCGCGCGCATTTGCATGGAGCCGAAGCGCTGGTCCTGTCCAAGGAGCAACGGCATCGCTAAGGGCCGCTGATCCAGACACCCGAACCGCTGGTTCCGTCACCGAGGCCTGCGTAGCTCACGCGGGCTGACCGGGCCGGCGAGCACGCCGTTTCTGGTTGTGCGTTTGTACGCACAACCACCGGCTTGCGTCATGAAAAACCCTCGATGCCCGTCACGCGAGCGACGTGAGGATGCTGCCGCGTTCAACGTCGGATGCGGTCGTGTAGTTTTGCGGCAACGCAACTGCAACGTAATAGCACGCAAAATACACGCCGGCTGCTACGGACCTGATACTGGGAGAGCTTCGTAACAGTACTGCCGCGCGCATCCAGCTGCACCACCCGATTATCAGAAGCGTCACTAACGAAGCGCTACGGCGTAGCTCGCCCTGCAACGGCCGCTGCACGGAACAGGATCGAGCGGAGCAAAGGGAAAGCACGGAGCCGGATTCATTGCAGAACGCGGCCGAGTCCAGGGTCTGCCCTGAAGGGGCCGAGCGAAGCGAGCCCTCGACGCGGACGCTAGAATCAAATCGAGTCCGGCTCCGTGCACATTAGCGAGACGCATGGTATAATTGGCGTGACGAATAGCGTTTGACTTTCACACGCATTATAATGCGGATAAATCGCTCCGGAATTCCTCCGGAGCTTTTTTTATCAAGGGGTTGCACGATGGATGGGAAAGGCCGCCGGCGAGGTGCACGCGCCGCGATGACTGGGCGCGAGCTGCAACAGACTCTCCCCGGCCTCGATCGTTTTGTAGCCGACGTCAGGAACCCAGAACATGATCGGGTCGTCCGCAAGGCCAAAGTCATTTGCTACGACCGGCTGCCCGATGTCCTGACGCCCAAGGAAGTTCAGGCGTTTCTACGCCTTGGCCGCAACGCGACGTACGCGGCGTTACAGTCCGGAAGAATCCGAAACGTGCGCCACGGGCAGAAGTTCCTAATTCCCAAGGCCGCCGTGCGGGAGTTCCTGGACCGCGACGCCGAACACCCGCGCGCTGGAATCCCCGTGAAAGGAACGATCTGACATGGGGTCAGGTGCGCGCGGTAATCGGAACGGGACCGGGTTCGGTAACTGAAACGCCCCCACCCGAGTGCGTAAGTTTTGGATGGGTTGGCGGATGACCTGGAGGTCATCCGCCGGCGTGAAGTCGCGTTGTAGGGCCTGATTTCGCTCCGGTTTTCTGGCGGGGCGGGGATTTTTCCGGGGTCGGAGGTGCGACGGTCGGTGGCCGCCGATCGCGGGTGCGGTAGCTTTCACCGGCGATCGGGATGATGTGGGCGTGGTGAACGAGGCGATCGAGTACGGCGGTCGCCAAGATCGGCTCGAACATTTCGCCCCAGAGCTCGAACGGCTTGTTGCTAGTAATGATGATCGCGCCGCGTTCGTAGCGTTCGGAGACGATGCGGAAGATGTGGTCGGCGACGACCTTATTGAGCGGCGTAAATCCTAGCTCGTCGAAAATGATCAGATCGGTTGAGACGTATTGATCGATGAGTATCTCGATTGACAAGTCGGCCATGGCGGCGCTGAGCTGTGAGGCGAGGCGTTGAATCGTGGCGAAGAGAACGCTGTAGCCACGCATGCGCGCCTTGACGCCCAGAGCCGTCGATAGATGCGACTTCCCGACGTCGGCCGGCCCGACGAACAAAATCGTTTCGTGCTTGTCGACGAACTCACAACTTGCCAGCGCCTTGACGCGCATCGCATCGAGTGACGGCTGGAAGCCGAAATCGAACTCCTCAAGCGTCTTGACCACGGGAAAGCGCGCGGCGCGTAGGCGCTTGTCGAGGCCCTTGTTCTCGCGCGTGGTGAGCTCATCGTCGACGAGACGTTCGAGGAACTCCAGATACCCGAGCTTTTCATTCATGGCGCCCTGGTGGTGCGCTTCGAGGACCGAAGCGGAGTGACCCAGCCGGAGCTTCCTGAGTTTCGCGCTCAGCATGACGCACCGCTCAAGAGTTCGGCGTACGCCGAGAGCGGTCGCACGATCGCAATCTGCGGCGCCGCCGGCGCCGGCGTTATCGAGAGGTCGTCGAGGGGCAGTTCGAAGAGCCGACGTTCGAGGATCGACCGAAGTGCGTCAAGGGTGTAGTTACCGAAATGGGCGGCCCGGGCGCACGCGCGATCGAGATCATTCACGTCGGTGTGCTCGATGAGTCGCACCAGAGCCCGATGAGCATCGCTATGCACGTGATCTCGCGAGCGGAGCAAACCGCTGTAGAAGGCGGCAGCACCGGGGCCCACCGAGCGGATGCGGGCGATACGCTCGAAGTGGATTTCCTGGGTGCTCTTGCGCTTGTGCGCCGGGTAGTGCTCGCGATCCGTCACCGTCCGGCCGCGGCTCAAGCAGCGTTCGTGCCGGGCCACGACGAACAAGTCGTTGAAGGCCGTCACCGACGTCGCGTCCAGTCGAACAACGACCCTCTTGCCGACGAGGTGGTAGGGCACCGAGTAGAAGTTCGAGCGAACCTGCACATGGCAATCGGTGCGCACCCGATGCTCGCTCCAGAACGCAATCGGATACCGCTCCGGTAGCGGCCCGCGGCGCTCGAGGGCGATTAGATCATCGGGCCGTTTTCCGGTCCTTGAGTTGGGGCGGCCATTCATTTCGCGCATTCAGGCGGCCACCGCGGCACGCAGCTCCGAGAGCGTTTCGAAGGTGCGGCCACGCAGCGCCCTCTTGAGCGCCCCGATGCCGCTCTCGATCGCTCCCTTATCGGTGGGCCGGCGCACGTGTACGGCGTTGGGCATCGTATCGTAGTGCGCGCAGAGCGAGGCAAACTCGCGCTGATACGCACGCTCCTGGAAGCGCGCCCAGAAAACCCCTGAGCGCAGGTTGTCGATCGAGAGCCGCTCGGGTACCGCTTCGGCGGCGATGAACCCGTTCTGCACGCAGCTCAGGAACGTTGGGACTTGCTGCTCGAGCACGACTTCAGCGTAGCGCCAGTTCGAATGCGGCCAGATGGTCAGGTACACTCACGTCCGGACCAATTCGCCTTGATGGCGCACGCGCGTCAGCTCGCCGAAATCTGACTGCGCCTCAGATCCCGGCGGATGCTCAAGCCGCTCAAAAACTTGCGGTTCACGGTACCGCACCACCGCGACGTGCTTCTTGACGAGTTCGTACGAACCGGTGAACTCCGGATCCGATCGCAACTCGACGTAGATCGACCAGGCCGTACGGCCCTGCTCAATTCGTTCCTTGATTCGGTCCCGGTAGGGATCGAGCTTGGAACCCGGAGAGATCCGAATCGGAGCCGTTGCTCCGTTCTCGATTTTGCGCAAGTTACGCCGCACGGTCTTGATATCGACGTGCAGGCGTCGGGCGATCTCTCGGCGGGAGAGCCCGCCGGATCGCCAGTGACGGATGGTCTCGAAGATGGCCACGGGAATCACTCTCTGCCCTCCGAGCCGCCGGCTGATGACGGCTCGGGGGGTCTGCTTTCGACGGAGAGGGTGGGAACGGCTTAGTCAAGCTAGGCCGCAAATTTTTCGATGGAGCGCGTGCGCAGGGTGGTCGCCAGGCGATAGAACACGACCGTGGCGAGTTGCCGCTTGAGTGAGCGGAGCGCCTGACGATGGGTCTTCCCTTCCGCCCTCTTGCGGTCGTAGTAGATGCGGCCAGCATGAGACGGCGCGCGAACTTGCACGATTGCGATCGTGTGCAAGCAGCGGTTGAGCTGCCGATCTCCGCCGGTGTTCACACGAACAGCTTGATTGCGACCACTCGAGCAAGGGACGGGTGCGGCGCCGGCACGCATAGCAAAGGCTGCGGCATTGCGGCAGTTGTTGAGCAGGCCGGCATGACCGATTAGCCCGGCGGCGACGACGCTCGATACGCCCCTGAGCGCGAGCAGCGAGGGAGCCAGGCGCTCAACGAAAGGGACGAGCTGCTTCTCGATGGCGGCAATTCGCACGCCGAGTCGCTCAACGTCCGCAGCGGCCTCTTCGATCTCATCCACGAGAGCATCAGCGGTGTAGCTAGCGCCGCGAAACGACGCGCTTGTCCGGCGCACGGTTTGCAATGCGGCTCGGCCCGTCAGTTTTGTCGGCAGGTCGTGTAAATCGAGGCGCAAAGCCGCGCCACGCAAGCGATTGATAGCTTCAGTGCGCGTTCGCACTAGCCGGTCCCGCCGGTCGTAAAGGAGACGCAGTGCCTCTTGCTCGTCCATCTGCTGGCACCGAGGTAGTCGCTCTCGTTCGCGCAGGACCACCTCTGCAATCGCGCGGGCATCCTGAGCATCGGACTTGCCGCGTCGGCTCGCGTGTTTGCGATGGCGCTTGGTCAGAGCCCCTGGAACCTCGTAAACGACCGCCCCTCTCCGCAAGAGCGCGTCGACCAAGCCACGCCCATAGGAGCCGGCACCTTCGATGCCCCACGCAACATCCTCGTATTCGACTACCGCTGCAATCGCTCGCGCGTAACCCTCCTCGGTCGCTGGGACCGTGGTATCATGGAGAACCGCGCCCACCGAGTCGAGCACCACGATCGCGCGCGACTCCTTGTGGGTATCAACACCAACGACAACCTTCATGCCCTCATCCTCGGGTTGCGAGTTGCGCCGACGCTCCTCTATCGAACGAATTGCGCTCGGCTTACCAGTCAGGGCGCTCCCCGCCTAAAGCATCCGCCGGCTGTTCCCACCAAGGCCATGACGGCTGGGCGTTTTGGAGCCAGAACGGATGCCAATCCCAGTATAAGGCATAGAGGGCGGTTTCTTTACCGTAAGCCGGGGGCGTTTACATTACCGCTGGCAGTCAGTCAAGCGACTACGCGATAAAATCTATCGGATCGTCTACGACGTTCCGAGCACGAATCGAAAACGCAAGCAGAAACGGGAGACCCTCTACAACGTCACCAAATCCGGAGCCGAAGAAGTCCTCGCCAAACGAAAAGAAGCGGCGAAGCATCGCCAAGGCCTTCGTAATCCCTATATCACTGTTGGCGAGCTCTTCGGTGAGCTCTTCAAAATCAAACGTAGGACACTTTCCGCATCGGGTCTCGAACGGTATGAGGGGCTGTTTCGCAACTACATCGCGCCGGCGATCGGTAAGGCCAAAGTGAGCGACCTGCGGCAGGAACACCTAATCGACGCGTACGCGAAATGGTCTGCCAAAGGCGTCAGCGGAAGGCCGCTATCGGGCCGCACCGTCCATCATCTGCACGATCTCATCCGCTGCGCTCTAAACTTCGGCATCCGCAGGGAATGGCTAACACGAAACGTCGCGGCCTGTTTGGAGACCGAGGACCTACCGAAGCCAGCAAAGCCCGAGCCGATTGCTTTGAATGAGACGGAGATGGCCGCGCTTCTCAACGCGGCGCGGCATCCGCCTGAGCGTGATAAACGATCGGGTGGCCCAAGCGCGGAGCAGTGGTTCTATCCGGCTGTCGCGTTTGCGATCTATACGGGAGCGCGGCGCGGAGAGGTCTTGGGTCTTCGCTGGGCCGACGTCGACTTCGAATCCAACACGGTCAGCATTCGACGGTCACTGACGCGAACGCATAGCCGAGGCCTCTTCTTCAAGGAGCCTAAGAACGGTAAGGCACGCACGATCGCTATGCCGTCTACGCTGGCCGCAATCTTGAAGCAACACCGAGCGGCTCAGGACAAAGAGCGAAGCATCCTCGGGGCCGGATACAAGGACGATGATCTCGTCTTTGCCAGACCCGATGGCTCCCTCGTCAATCCTCGGTGTTTCGGGAACCGCGTGATCGAGTTGGCGGCTCGGGCGAAGGTCACGCCGATCACCGCTCACTGCCTGCGAGACACGCATGCATCGCTCTTGGCAAAAAAGGGCGTGCCGCTCGAAGTGGTGAGCAAACGTCTCGGCCACGCGGATATCCGTATCACGGCTGAGCGCTACTTACACGTCTACAGAGAAAGCGACGCCGCAGCAGCCAAGGTGCTCGATACCGTCCGAGTTTAGGTGGCACCTCGGAGTCTTGTGACAAATCCGTGGCAAAATGGGAGCTAGTGTGGCGGAAACGCCTGTAAAATAAGGACAATACTTTTGGGATGGCCGGGACTCGAACCCGGATGCCCTTGCGGGCCGCAGATTTTCGCACCACCTTGGCTTTCGCCACCGCTTTCGCGTTCGTGGTCCGGACTGTGCCTTGACCCTATGCGAACCCGCACGTAGGCCGCGCCCGTCCAGTCTCTACACCTTCCGGTCGCGGCGACCGGCTTGGCTCGGCGTTGTCACGCAAGCGCGCTTGCAGAGAGTTCACCGACTTTGAGCGCATCCCGGCCGCCGTTTCCGTGCGGCCGGCTCCAATTGGAAGTCTGCTGTGTCTGCCGATTCCACCACCATCCCACGCGCCGAATCTTCGACGGCTATCGGAGGCGCACCGTCAGGCGGCGGGGGGCGGCCCGCCGGCGCCGGCCATTCGGCAGGCGCTCGCGATTTGGGCTAAGGCTGCGTTGACGTCTTCGACTTCGATTACGAGCTTGTCGTACTTCTCGTCGCGCAGGTGGATGGCCAGGGCTCGCTCCGGATCGTGGACGTCCCAGAACGCGCGCCGGCCGCTTTCGTAGTAGGTCCCGGCCGTAATGAGGCCTGGAATGTGGGTTCCGGGGAAGCGGATGCCGTGCCAAAACGTGCGTGCCTCGTCTGCTGCGCGCTCCGCTCCGGCTACGTGCGTCAGCGGTATCCGAAGCTCGCTCTTGAAAGCAAAAATGCGGTCCATGCCCTTCACGCTGACAATGAGTTCAGAATCGGATGTCTCGATGGTCGTCATTGGGGACCTCCAAAGCGGATCGCACAGTCACGCGCGACGGCGAATACCTCGGCGAATGCGCCTTCGGCGAGCGCGTCGATCGGCGCTCGAAACCCGAGGCTGGGGTTATCGACCGTGAGCCAACGCGCCGCTCCGCTCGGGTCGTCGAATGACTCCTCGAGTACGAGCAAGAGCGTCGCGACCAATTGCATCCGGTTGAGGGCGTATCGATTGGGCTTGCCCCCGCGCGCCCAGCGCGTCACCGTATTTGCGAAGCGCACGTTCGTGACGCGCGCGACCAGCGGTCCGCCGATCTCAGCTTTGAGGTAGGCGGCGAGCATTGGGCCGGTCATTTCCAGCGCTCGGCGCTGAGCATTGGCAAAAAGCGAGTCGAGCGCGAGTCCGGTCACGGCCGCACGCCGGCATCGAGCGGAGGCGGCTGCAAGCGCGTCGTTCCGGCGGTGGGCGAAGCGTCGTCGTCGTGAGCCCGAACTGGTCTCGACGCCATCGCAACGTAGACGACGGGGACGAGCATGAGCGTCAGCAGCAGGGAGCTCGCGAGCCCGCCGATGACCACGGTTCCCAGCGACGACTCCGCTTGGGCGCCGGGATCGAGGACCAGAGCCAGCGGTGTCATTCCGGCGATCATCGCGCACGTCGTCATGATGATCGGCCGGAACCGTTCGCGCGCAGCCCGGCGCATCGCTTCGCGAGGCCCAAGCCCTTCCCGCTGACGCGCGTCCGCGAAGTCGACGAGCAGGATTCCATTCTTGGTCACCAGGCCGATCAAGAGGACGGACCCGATCAGCGAAAAGAGGTTGAGGGTCTGGTGCGTGAGTGCGAGCGAACCGAGCGCCCCGACCACGGCGACCGGCACGGCGAACATGATAATGAACGGGGTTCGATAGCTGTTGTACAAGGCGACCATCAACAGGTAGACCAGGATGACTGAAAGCGTCAGCGCGATCGACATGCCCGTAACCGTCGAGCCGACTTCCTGTTCGTTGCCTCCCGCGGCCGGCGCAACGGTCACCGTCGAGGGAAGGTGCAGATTTGCCAAGCGCCGCGAGAAATCGCTCTGCACGTTCGAGAGCACGGCTCCGGGAGCGAGATTCGCGCCCACGCTGACGACGTTGGCGCGGTTGATGCGCTCGATGATGGGCGGCGCGGGCGTCTTGACGAGGCGTGCGATATCGCCGACATGGACGATCGACCCGTTGGAGGCGCGAATCAGGATGCTTCCGATCGCCGAAAGCGATTGCTGATCCTGGAGAGGATACGTTACGACGACGTCTTTGAGGCCGTCCTCACCCGTGAATTGGGTCGCGAGGTCGCCTCCGAACGACGCCTCGATGGCGGTCGCGGCGGTTCCGATGCTCGTGCTGAGTGTACGCGCTCGGTCGCGGTTGAACTCGATGTCGAACTGCGGTGCGTCCGCCACAGCCGAGGTCGTAACGTCGATGGCGCCGGGCGTGGCGGCGAGTGCCGCGCTGACCTTGGCCGCATAGGCTTCCGGCTCGCCGTTGACGCTCGAGATGACCTCGTCGATCGGCTGGCCGTTGCCTCCCGAGATATCGGTAGCCGGCACGGCGACGACAGTCATTCCCGGCAGCAACTTTTGAGCCCGCCCCTGCAACTGGTTTGCCCAGTACGCGGTGTTGTGGCCGCGCTTGTCGTTCAGATAGACGTCGATTTGCCCGACGGCGGCATTTTGAATGTAGCCTGAGATTTGTCCGACGTACTCGCCTGCCGTCGACGATTCCGCACGCAGGTCCGCAATGCCGTCGACGATGCGCTCCACGGCGAGCGTGTTACGGCGCGTCGTTTCCAGCGGTGTGCCGCTTGGCCCGGTCAGGGTGATGTAGAGCTCGCCGCGGTCGACCGGTGGAATGTACTCGAAGCCGACCAAGCCGAGAGGAATGAGCGCAAACGCGAACACCACCGAAAGGACCGAGATAAGGGCGACGAGCCGCCCGTTGCGCAACGCCCAGCTGAGCGCGTGCGATGCGTACCAAAGGCGCAGCCGCTCGAAACCGCGCGTGAAGGATTCGATGACGCCCCACGGCTGCCAGGTGGAGGTCAGCGCCCAACGGCCGGCCAGCGTCGGCGTGACCGTAAACGAAACGAAGAGCGAGGTCAGGGTAGCGACGGTGACCACGAGGCCGAACTCACGCAAGAACAGACCGACGGAACCCGGCAAGAACGAGATCGGCAAGAACACAACGACGTCGACCAGCGTGATGACGATGGCGGCGACCCCGATTTCGCTACGGCCCGTGATTGCGGCTTGCGTCGGGGCCTCGCCCGCGTGGTAATGGCGCTCCACGTTCTCCAGCACGACGATGGAGTCGTCGACCAGGATTCCGATGATCAGCGTCATGGCCAGCAGCGAGACCATGTCCAGCGTGAAGTGCGCAAGCTGCATTGCCGCGAGCGTCACCAGCAACGACGAGGGAATCGCGATCATCACGACGATCGCGTTGCGCCAGGAGCGCAGGAAGAACAACATCACGAGGCCGGTGAAAAGGATGGCTTCGATGAGGGTGCGGATGACGCCGGACAGCTGCTGCTGGGTGTACGTCGACTGGACGTTGAGAACGTCGAAGGTGACGTCCGGATACGTTCGGCGTAATTCCGGCAGGATCGCGAGCACGCGGTTCGAGGTGTCGACTTCACTCACGTCAGCCGACTTCTGGATGTCGAGCACCACGCACGGGATACCGTTCGAGTACGAGAAGACCCGCTGCGTCTCGTAGGTGTCCTGCACGCTGGCAACGTCGCCGATGTGGAAGAGTCGAGTCGAGGTCGACCAGGGATCGGTCGTTCCGGCCGAAGAGTTGGTGACGGAGGCCGAGATCAACAGGTTCGCGACCGTCGAGGCGTCCTGGATGTCGCCCCGGACGTCCAAGTTCGTCTCGCGGTTCTTGGAGTACAGGATGCCGCCGGGGGCGCGCACATTGTTGTTGGTCACGCTGCTCACGATATCGGTCAGCGTGAAGCCTGAGGACGTCAGCGCTTTCGGGTTGACGTTGATCTGGATGGAGGGCGTGACGACGCCGTTGGCCTGGACGAAGGAAACGCCTGGAACTTGCTCGATTGCAGGCACGATCTTATTGATGGCCAGCGACGAGAGATCACCCGTCGCAAGCGAGGGCGAGCGAATGACGAGCGAGGTCACGACGGCTTCGCTCGGATTGTAGAGCGAGATCTGCGGCGTTTGCACGTCGTTGGGGATCGAGCGCTGCGCGTTCTGAACCCGACCCTGGACCTGAACGAGGTCGTTGTTCTGGTCCGACGACAAGTTGAAGACGGCCACGATCGAAGCTTGGCCGGGCTGGATCGAACTTTCGAGATAATCGAGGTCCGGCGTACCGGCAATCTGGTCTTCCAGCGGCCGTACGATGGCGTCCCGCATTTCGGTCGTCGAAGCACCCGGATAGCTGACCAGCACCTGAATCGAAGGCGTGTCGGTACTCGGGAACTGCTGCTTCACGAGCGTAGAGCTGGCAACCGACCCCGCCAGGATCACGAGTGCGAGAAATACGGTAACCAGCGTCGGCCGCGCGACGAAGAGGCGCGTCAGCCACATGTCAGCGGAACTCCGTGGCGAGCGCCGCAGGGCGTCGCGCCGGACGCTCTTCGCTCTCTTCCGGGCTGGTTTCTTTAGGCGGCCCGGGAGCGATCCAGACGAACATGATGGGCACGACGACCAGCGTCAAGATCAGCGAGCTGGTCAGGCCGCCGATCACGACGGTGCCTAGCGAGCGCTTTGCCTCCGAACCAGGATCGAGTGCCAGCGCAAGCGGCAGCATGCCGCAGATCATTGAGGCGGTCGTCATCACGATCGGGCGGAAACGTTCGCGCGCGGCGCTTTTCATCGCGTCGAACTTCTCCATTCCGGCGGCGACCTTCAGCTCCGCGAAATCGACCAGCAGGATCCCGTTCTTGCTGACCAGACCGACGAGCATGACGACGCCGATCAACGAAAACAAATTGAGCGTTTGGTGCGTGATCGCAAGCGCACCCAAGGCGCCGACGGCGGCGACCGGCACGGCGAACATGATCACTAGCGGCGCGCGGTACGCGTTGTACAGCGCGACCATCAAGAGGTAGACGAGCGCGAAGGAGAGGATGAGCGAGACGCCCAGGCCGTTGACGGTCTGAACGAGGTTTGCCTGGTTGCCGCCCGCCCCCGTGCTGACGATGACCGTGTGCGGAAGGTGCAGCGCCTTGACGCGATTGTCGAAGTCCTTCTGCACGTTCGAAATGGCCACGCCCGGGGCGACGTTCGCGCCGATGTGGATCACGGTCTGCCGATTGTTTCGGGTGATCAAGACTTGGGTTGGGGTGCTTACCAGTTTCGCGATGTCCGAGAGGTGAATCAGGTCGCCGCTGCTGCTGCGGATCGCAATGTTGCGCAGGTTCGCCTCACTCGAGGCGTAGCTCTGCGGGTAGAGCACTTGAACGTATTTGGTTCCGTTGACCGTATCGAACTGCGTGGCCAGCGTGCCGCCGAAAGCCGCGCGGACCGCTTGCGCGGCTAGCCCGATGTTCACGTTGAGGACGCGCGCGCGATCGCGGTTGAAAACGATGTCGTATTGCGGTGCGAGCGTTTCCGCCGAACTATTGACGTTCGTCGCTCCCGGCGTGTCGGAGAGAACCTGGAAAATCTGCTGCGCGTACGCATCCGGCTCGCCCCGCGTCGTTGCCACCGTGACGTCGATCGGCTGGGCGTTGCCGCCGCGGGTTCCGGTCGCCGGCACGGCGACGATCTTCGCATCGGGCACGAGCCGGTGGGCGATTCCGGTCATCATTTGAGCCACTTGGTTGGTCGAACGTTTGCGGTCGGGCTTGAGGATGATGCGCAGTTGCCCCGTGGATCCGATGTTGATGCCGCCGCCGAAGCCGGCCTGCGCGGTGCCCGTAGTCGAAATGATCTGCTGCACGTCGTCGATCTGCGTGAAGGCGTCGGTGACCTTGCGCACCGCGGCGTCCGTCGTCGTTAGCGGCGTACCGGTCGGAAACTGAACGGTTGCGAAGATCTGGCCGCGGTCGACCGCCGGAATAAAATCGAAGCCCACGAACCCGAGTGGAATCAGCGAGACCGCGGCCACCGTCAGGAGCGCGGCGACGACCACGATCGGAATGGCCAAACGCATGGCAGCCGGCAGAATGCGCTCGCTGTAGGAGTCCCGCAAGCGCGCGAAGCCGCGCGAAAACGCTTGAATGGGTCGCGGCGCCTTCCAGTTGGAAAGCAAGGACCAGTTACCGGCGAGAGCCGGCGTGATCGTAAACGAGACCGCGAGTGAGGTCAGCGTCGCCATCGTTACCACGACGCCGAACTCCGCCAGGAAGCGCCCCGTCTGCCCCGGCAAGAACGCGATCGGCAAAAAGACGACGACGTCCACGAGTGTGATCACGATGGCGGCCGCGCCGATTTCCGCGCGGCCGAGAATCGCCGCGGTGCGGGGTGCTTCGCCGTCCTGGTAGTGCCGCTCGATGTTCTCCAGAACGACGATCGAGTCGTCGACGAGAATCCCGATGATGAGCGTCATCGCCAGCAGCGAGACCGTATCGATCGTAAAGCCGACCAGCTTCATAATGAAAAAGGTCACGAAGAGCGACATCGGAATGGCGATCATGACGACGATGGCGTTGCGCCACGACTTGAGGAATATCAGCATCGCGATGCCGGTAAAGAAGACGCCCTCGACGAGTGTCTGCAGCACGCTAAAGAGCTGCGCCTTGGTATCGTCGGCTTGGACGTTGAGCACGTTGAACGCGATGTCGGGATACTTCGCTTCGATGCCGGGAAGCGCAGCGATAACGGCCTCGCCGGCCCTCACCTCGCTCGCGCCCGTCGCCTTCTGCACGTTGATCGAGATCGCAGGCCGTCCGTTGACGTAACCGATCACGCGCTTGGGCTCGTACCAGTCCGTCACGCTCGCGACGTCGCCGATGCGCGGCAGGAGCGCGGAGGTCGAGAACGGTTCCGTCGTCTCGGAGGCCGCGCCCGAAGAAGCAGCGCCGGAACCGGTGGCAGAGCTGACGATCGCGGCGGAGCCGAGGTTGCTCGTCGTCACCGTGGTCGTGGTTCCGGTTACGGCCGAATTGGCCGGCGTCGCGGCGGGGATCGGGGCGGCGGCGGACCCCGACGAACCGGAAGTCGTTGCCAAGGCTGCATTCGTAAAGGACGGCTGCGGCGTGACGGTGGTTGCAGTCGGGAGAACGTACGGTGTGGCCGACGCGGAGGGCGACGCTGCCGAGGCGGTCGTCGCCGAGGACGGAGTCGCCTGCGCGCTCGGCTTCGACGCAGCCGAACCCGACGAGCCCGAACCCAAATCCGAACTCGAGACGCCCGTGCTCGTGGAAGAACCGGTCGTGCCGGCCGAAGCGGCTGCGGCTGCGGAGCCTGCCGAGCTGCCCGTTGCGAGCGCCAGAGCCTGATTGGTCGAACCCGTCGTGTTGCTGTACTTGACGGTCAACGCGCCGGAAGGCGAGGTCGCGCCTTGCAAGACGGCCGTATTGGTGCCGAGCAGCGTCTCGGCGATCGACTGCGGCGTCTGAACGTCGCCGCGCACGTCGAGCGAGGTCTCGCGATTTTGTGAGTAGGCGATGCCGCCGGGAGCCCGCTCGTTGTTGGCCTGAATGGCACTGACGACGTCGGTGGGCACGTAACCGCGGCTCGAAAGTTTCGCAGGATCGAGCAACACTTCGAGGGCCGGCGTGACCGAACCGTTCGCGGTCGCACTCGATACACCGTCGACTTGCTCGAGATCCGGGACGATGTTGTTCGTAACGATCGCCGAAAGCGTCGCGACGCTCAGCGACCGCGAGGTGACCGATAACGTGACGATCGTCGACTGGGCCGGGTCGAACGAACGCGTCGCCGGCGCGGGGAGATCCTGCGGAAGGGCCGCCTTGACCGATTGGAGGCGGTCTTGTACTTCGGTCAGATCGGTCGTTTGATTGGAATCAAGCGTGAACGTCGCGGAGATCGACGCCTGGTTTTGCTGGATCGAGGTCGTGATGTGATCGAGGTCGGGCGCGCCCGCGATCGCGTCCTCGACCGGCCGCACCACGGAATCGCGCAGTTCGGAAGGCGAAGCGCCAGGATACGAGACGCTGACGTTGATTGTCGGAAAGTCGATGTTTGGAAACTGCTGCTGAACGATCGTCGCGAGTGCGAAGCAGCCCGCCAGCGTGATCAGCGTGATCAGCACGAACACGAGCGGCGGCCGATTGACGAAGAGCTGGGTGATCCGCTGCATCAGTTTTGGGCGATCGACTGTCCGTTGGCAAGGCCGAGCTGCCCGTTCGAGATGACCGCTTGCCCGGGCTTAAGCCCGCTTACGATCGATGTCGTTCCGTCGCTGCCGAGCTCTCGCACCTTGACGGTCTTGGCCACCACGTCGACTAACTGGTCGTCGGCGATCATCACCGAGGTATGCGTGTCGTCGAGAAAGGCGGTCGTAGGGATTCCGACGCCGCGGACCGGCGGAAGATCGATGGAAGCGGAGACGGGAAGCCCGGCTTGGAGCTTGCGGCCCGGATTTTGGAGCAGCACTTGAACCGTGAAGTCCGTCGCGCCTGGCGTCACTTGACCCAGCACCGCAACCACTTTGCCGTTGAACTGCTGCGCCCCGGCGCCTGAGACCGACAGCGTGACGTTCGCGCCGACCGGGATGGCGAAGGTGTCTTCGCTCGACGCGTTGAGGTCCGCGTAGACCTTATCGAGTTCCTGGATCGTGAAGATCGTGCGCGAGCCCGGGTATTCGCCGGCGTTGAGGTTTCTATTGGTGATGACGCCGTCGACCGGGGAAACGATCGTTGCCTTTTCGATCTGCGTCTGATATTGCTGGATCTGTCCGCGCGCTTGTTCGATCGCCGCGCGGGCGGCTGCCGCGTTTGCGGTCGCCGTCGAGACGATGGAGGCCTGGAGCCCGTTCGACGGCGTTCCGTTGACCTGCTGGTTCGTCAAAGCCGTCTGGAGGTTCGCTTGGGCGATGCGAACGTTGCCCTGATCGGTGACGACCGTCGTGACTTGCTGATCGACCGTTTGCTGCGCCACGTAACCGTTCGTCACGAGTTGACGGTCGCGCACCAGATTCAACTGATCGTTGGCGAGGTTCTGCTTCGCTTGCGCCAGGGCCGCCTGAGCGGACTTCACCTGATCGTTTCCGGTCCCGATGTTCAGCGTTGCGGTGTACTTGGTCTGTCGTATCGTTGCTTCGTCGGACTGGACCGTGCGGATATCCGTGTCTAGCACGCCCTGCGCCTGTGCCATTTCGGCGCGCAGGTCGGCCGTGTCGAGAACGGCCAGCACCTGCCCGGCGCGGACGTAGTCGCCTTGCAGGACGTTGACCTGATCGGTCGGCTCGGTCAAGGAGCTCGTGATCGCGACGTTCTCGAAGGGTGCGATCACGCCGGAGATGACCGAGGTGCCGCGGACGGTCGTTTCGCGAGCAGCGCTCGTCGGCACGGGATTCGGCGAAGCGCCGGCGCGGATGCGCCCACCCCCGCCTCGTCCGCCGCAGCCGGTTGCCAGCAGGACCGCCGCGAGGAGCAGCGGGCCGAGCCGCATGATGATCTTGAACCTCTTCAGGACTGCGTCTGCGCGCCTTGCTGGCGCGCGTTCCGCATCTGGCCCAGCTTCGCGTGCAGCTTCGTACGCTGATCCGGCGTTAGTACGGCGTCGATCTTGGCGAATGCCGCCTTGAAGTTTGCGCGGCGCGTGGCTGGATCCGCGTTCGCGCTCTCCTTGCGGGCCGTGCCCATGATCTCGCGGATCTGGCTTTTCTGCGCGTCGCTCAGTCCCAGGCTCATCAGCGCTTCGGCCATCCGGTGCCGGCCGTTCGCTGCCGTGCCGCGTCCGGAACCCCCGAAGGAGCCACTCTGCGAAGAGTCCGCCCCCGACCCCGAACTAGAGGCCGACCCGTTGCCCGAGCATCCGCCGAGGGCGAGGGTGAGCGCAAAGCCGATGGCCGCGAGCGAAATCTGGGCCTTGGCGAGTGTCTGCGAGCGATCTTTCACGTATTGCTCCGAGAAGGAAGGGGGCGGGGCCGATCGTTTTTCGACGCGGCAGTTAAAAGTATCGCGGAAGATGCTTACACCCTCCAGGGAATGCTCTGCGATTGCTCCCAGGAAGCGCGACTGCGTCCCTCCGGGCCTTGCAGGGTACCAGAGGCTCCGAGCCCAATCGGGGTGAGTTTGCCCAAAAAGGCGGCTCGTCGCGAGCCCCGCCCGGCAAGTTCGCTGCGACCGGAGGCCCGCTCCATTTGAAGATCCTCGTCACCGTCAAGCTCGTTCCGGATACGAACGCCGAAAAGCGAATCGATCCGTCGACCAAGCGCCTCGTCCGCACCGGCGTTGAAACGGTGCTTAACCCGTTCGATGAGTACGCGATCGAAGCAGCGCTGCAGCTCAAAGAGAAGCTGGGCCCGGACACGACGGTCACGGTGTTCAGCATGACCCCGGACTCGAGCCGTGAGGTCCTGCGCAAGGCCCTCGCAATGGGCGTCGACGACGCGCTGGTCCTGAGCGACCCCGCCCTCGAAGGGAGCGACGTCGCGGTAACGGGGCGCGCGATGGCGGCGGCCTTGAAGAAGCACGGCTTCGACCTCGTCATCTGCGGCGGGCTGGCGGAAGACGGAAACACGGGCGCCGTCCCCGGCGCGCTCGCCGAGCACCTTGGCGTTCCCGGCCTCACCAACGCCGCCAAGATTGAAATAGCCGACGGCAAGCTGCGCGTCGAGCGCGAGACCGATTCCGGCCACCAGGTCGTCACCGCACCTCTGCCGGCGGTCCTGACGGTAACGATGGCGGTGGGCGAACCGCGTTATCCGTCGCTCAAAGGCATCATGGGCGCGAAGAAAAAGAGCGTTGCGCTTCTCGCGGCCGCGGACCTCGGGCTCGACGGCCCGGTCGGTGCCGCCGGCGCGAAGACCGAGCTGCTAGACATCGCCGCTCCCCCGGTTCGTGGTAAGGGCCAGGTCGTCGTCGCCGAGGACGGCCCGGCGGGCGCCAAGCTCATTTTCGACTTCCTGAAAGCGAAGAAGCTGATCTAATGCGAAACGTCATCACCTTCGTCGAGCATAAAGCGGGCAAGACCCGCAAGGTCACCTTCGAGCTAGCGACTGAGGCGCGACGGCTAGCCGACGCCCTGGGTGGGAAAGCGCAGGCCGTCGTGCTCGGTGAGGGCGCCTCCGCGCTCGCCGAACAGCTCAAGGGCTACCCGCTGGACCTCATTGGGGTCAGCGACGACCCGGAGGTCGACCGCTTCCTGCTCGACCCCGCGATCGACTATTTGGAAGCGGTCGCAAAGGGCGCCGGGCCGTCGGTCGTGCTGGTCCCGAATACGCTGCAAGGGCGTGACGTCGCGGGCCGGCTGGCCGCGCGTCTGGGGGCCGGGCTCACCTCGGACGTGACCGATATCAAGGTCGAGGGCGGCCGGGTCGGCTGCGTGTCGCCGAAGCTCGGCGGCTCGACGATCACGACCTGCGCCTTCAAGGACGCCGAGTACGGGGTCGTCACCGTGCGCCCGAATTCGTTTACCGCACAAGCAGGCGGCGGCGGCGCGGAAGTCGTGAGCCTCGAGAAGCCTGGCGGCAAAGCCTACCTTATGGTTGTCGAGAGCGACGTCGAGGAAAGCTCGGGGGAACTCGGGTTAGAAGAAGCGCCGGTCGTGATCAGCGGCGGGCGGGGCCTCGGCGGTCCCGAGCCGTTCAGCACGCTGCTGGGTCCCCTCGCGCAAGCGCTCGGGGGCACGGTCGGCGCGTCGCGTGCGGCGGCGGACGCGGGTTGGGTTCCTTACAGCCTGCAAATCGGGCAAACCGGCAAGACGGTCAGCCCCCCGCTGTACATCGCCGTCGGGATCTCCGGAGCAATTCAGCACAAAGTTGGAATGAGAAGCGCCGGTACAATCGTTGCTGTCAATAAGGATGGCGCCGCCCCCATCGCAGACTTTGCCGATCTGCTCGTCGTCGGCGACGCCTTCCAAATCATCCCCGAGCTGACCAAGCTCATTCGCGAGGCCCAAGCGGTCCACGCCTGATCGGAAGTCTATCCACTTGAGAGAAACACTAGCCCGCTCGATTGGCGTCGCCTTCATGGCGCTACTGATCAGCGCCGTCGTCGCCCAAGGAGCGTTCGGCCGCCCAACGGCCCCATCTCCGCTTCCGTCATTCCTTGGCCCGCCGTCCCCGAGGCCTACCGGATCGGCGTCGGCCGCACCCTTGCCGACCGCTACACCGGAGCCGCCGGGCGTCGCGATTCCGCGCCTCGAGGCGATCTTGAAGGCGAATCCCAACGACAAAACGGCGTTGCAAGAGCTGGCCGGCTACTATCTTGGGGTTAACCGCCCCGATCAAGCGCTCGCCATGACGCAACGCCTGATTGCGCTTGGGGTGCGGAACGCGCAGGTCTTGTACCTCGACGGCGTCGCCAGTCAATCGGTCGGGCGCCTCAAAGAGGCGACCGAAGACCTTGAGAATGCGTCGAATCAGGAACCGACCAACGCGCAGATCCTCTTGACCTTGACGCGGCTCTATCTCCAGACGAACCGGGGCGGCGATGCAGAGCGCGTCGCAAAGCGGGCCACGACCTTCAATCCGAACGATCCGACGGTGTTCGAGAACTACGGCTTCGTCCTGGCGACCGAAAAGAAGTACGACGAAGCGCGTCAACAGTTCGAAACCGCCGCGAAGGTGAGCCCAAAGGATCCCGAACCGTTCATCCTCGAAGCCAAGACCTACGAGGAGCAGAACGCGCTAGCGCTGGCCGGGCAACTCTACGACCGCGCGCTGACCGTCGATCCGAAATACGGCGAGGCGCTTTTGGGCAAAGCGCGGCTCTTAGCCGTCGAGCACAACATCAAAGACTCGATTGCGACCTACGAGCTGTTGCTGGCCACGTTGACGACGGACCAGGCGAAAGCGGCGCTGCTGATCGAAGAATTTCAGGTCTACCGTTCTGAAAAGATGACGGCCGAGGCCGATGCGGCAATCAAACGGGTCGTTGCGGCCTATCCGAACGTTGCTGCGGTGCACGTTGCCTACGGCGACTACTATGCGTCGAACAAAGATCTTACAAACGCCACGAATGAGTGGAAGACCGCCCTCGGCCCCAACCGCGACAATCCGGATGCGCTAGAGCGGCTGGGCCAGCTTGCCGCCTCGCAAAACAAGCCGAACGAGGCCATCGACGACTTCAAACGGGTCACTGAGGTCACGCCGAACGATCCGACCGCCTTCCTGCAACTCGGCCAGATGTATGGTTTGCTTCGGCAGTACGACAAGGCTCGCGAAAACTATCGCCATTCGTTCGAGCTCAGCAAAACGCCTCAGGCGCTAGCCGGTTATGGAACCTCCGATTTCGAGGAAAACAACTTCAAGGAGTGCGCCGCGGTGTTCGACGCCGTCGACCGAGGGGCCGGCGATTACCTCAAGCAGAACCCTCAACTGTATTACGTCATGGGCAAGTGCTACCAGCAAACGGGGCAGCGGGACAAGGCACGCCTCGCGTACACCCGTTTTCAGGCGTTCGTGAAGCCGGGCTCGCAGCTCGCGCAGCAGGTGAAGAAGGCAATCGACAGCCTCAACCACACAGATCCGCCCAGACCTGCGCCGAAGCCCGCCTTGAAAGCGACGCCGAAGCCGAGCGTCAAAGTGACGCCGAAGCCCTCCGCTTCGCCGCACTAGCACGTCCGTGATCGTCGTCTATGACGAGCTGTACCGCGACCATCTCAGCCGGGTAGCGCATCCCGAGTCGCCCGACCGGGTAGCAAGCGTGGCCGCGCACTTGCAGGCGCAGGGCCTCTTCAACCGGCGCGAGCCGGCGCGCGACGCCACCCTGCAAGAGCTTGAACTCGTCCACCCGCGCTCGTACCTGGACCGAGTTGCGCGCGATGTCGAGACGGTGGGCGAGCGCGCCGGATACCTTTCGACGGGCGATACGGTCATCGATGGGTCCTCGCTTGCAGTTGCACGCCGCGCCGCCGGAGGTGCGATCGTTGCGATGGAGCTCGCCATCAAAGGTGGGTGCGGCACGTTCGCGCTCGTGCGCCCGCCCGGCCACCACGCCGAGCCCGCGCGCGGCATGGGTTTTTGCATTTTCTCGAATGCCGCGATCGCGGCGCACGCCTTCGTCGAGCAGCACGGCGGCCGCGCGCTGATCGTCGATTTCGACTACCACCACGGCAACGGGAGCCAAGCGGCCGCAGGCGGCGGCGTATCCTTTACGTCCACGCACGCCTATCCGCAATATCCCGGAACTGGCAGCGCGGCTGAAAACGCGCTCCGGGCAGACGCGGCGATCGTCAACGTTCCGCTGCCGCCGGATCGCTATGGCACGGAGCCGTTCGTCGCAACGTGGCAACGCTTGCTTCCCGAGGTTGCCGCGCGCGTTCGGCCCGATCTGATCGTCGTGAGCGCGGGCTACGATTATGCAGCCGGCGATCCGGTCGGTGACCTCGACGTCGACGGACCTCTTGCAGCCCGGCTGCTCGCGCAACTCATTCGCGAGGTCGCCGAAACGTACGCGGCCGGGCGCGTGGTGTACTGCCTCGAGGGCGGCTACGATATCGCAACCCTCGCCCGCTCCGTCGAGGAGACGGTTCGCGTGCACGACGGGCCGTCGCAGAGCTCCGAATCGGCCGATCCCGCGTCGATCGGAGCGCCCCAGCGCGCGATCTTGGAACGAGTCGCCGCTTGGAGCTCCTAGCGCTCGTTGCGCGCGTGCTGATCGGGGCGCTCCTGGTCGTCGCCGGCACGCTGAAAGCGCACGATGGTCCAGCCCTTACCGCGTCGACCATCGCTGCCTATCGCTTGCTGCCGCCGGTGATCGTCGCGCCGCTCGGGGTTGCCTTACCATACCTCGAAATCTTCCTCGGAGCGTATCTCGTGCTCGGCTTGTTTACGCGCGTCGCCGCGAGCATTGCGGCGCTGCAGTTTGCGGTGTTCGGCGCTGCGGTCGCCTCGCTCGTCGTGCGGCATATCCCAGCCGACTGCGGCTGCTTTGGCTCGAGCGTTGCGACGCCGCCCTCGTGGTGGCACGTCGCCGGAGATGTCGTTCTCGCCGCCGTCGCTTTGGGGATCGCGCGGGCCGGACCGGGACGAGTGTCGGTCGACGAGCGCCTGTGGGGCGGTCCTTACGCGGCGCAGGGCGAAGGTTCGCGGTAAGATGAACCGCGCAGAACGCCGCCAAGGAACTGCACCGACCCGCGCCGAGCTCAAGGCCCGAGCAGGGCGCCGCCGGGTCATCATTTACACCTCGCTCGCGCTCGTCGTCATCGCGGCGGTCGTGGCGATCGGCTACGCTTCACGCATTCCTAAAACGGCCTCCGACGCCCCCGCAGTGGCGCAGATCAAAATCGGTCAGCAAGCGCCCGAGTTCGACGTGTCCACGACCGCCGGTCCGTTCGATCTGGCCAAGAACGGCAGCAAGCCGACGTTGCTCGAGGTCTTCGCGTCGTGGTGCCCGCACTGCCAGCGCGAGGTGAAGGTCATCAACCCGCTTTACACCGCCTTTGGCGATAAGGTGAACTTCGTGGCCGTTTCGGGCAGCCAGTACGGCATCGATGGGCAGTCGGCCGAGACGCAGGCCGACGTGGTCAACTGGGTCACGCGCTTCGGCGCGCGCTATCCGGTCGCGTTCGACGGCCAGCTCGACGTCGCGAACAAGTACCTGCAAGGCGGATTTCCGACGCTCGTACTGATCGGCCGCGACAACGCGATTCTCGCGATCGGCACCTCTGAGATTCCCGGCGCCAAGTTAAAAGCCGCACTCCAAGCCGTGATTGCGGGAAAACCGGTCAATCCAAGTTTCGGCTGAGCCAGTTGGCGCGGATGTTTTTTAGCAGGGCCGGATAGACCATCCATCGTCGGAACGGGTCGATGAGGGCCATGTAGGTCGCCGTGATCCAGCCCCCTTTGGCGACATACACTGCGAGATAGAAACGGTAGCCGTTGGCCGTTTCCGCGAGCGCGCTGAGCGCTGCGGCGTGGACCGTGCGATTGTGCAGCTCGAGCAACGCCTCGTTCTCGAAACGATAGACGGCGCGAAACGGACCTTCGGGCGTTCCGGCCTCGACCGAGGACCGGGCGCGATCCTCCGGCGTCAGCCGGGCGGCGAACGACGCCGCGCCGGCACCCTCTGGTTGGGCCTCAAGGCCGAAGATGCGACCCAGAAAAAACCGCAGACGGAAGAGCGCGCGCTCTCGTGCCGGGAGCCGTCCGATCGTTCGCTCTTGACTCGCTAGGGGATTAAATTCGGCGAGGGTCACGCGTTTACGCAGACGCGTCAGGTCCACCGCCCAGGCGTCGTGCAACGGAACGTCCGCAAGAAACGAATGGACCCGCAGCGGCAACGCATAAAACTCCGCTGCTGAAATCTGAGGCACGCAAGCTCTCCTAGCCGCGGTTTCCCATACGATCTTACGGGACGACGCTTTTGGCGATGTCGACGAGTTCGTTGCGCAGGAGGTCGCCGACGAGCGCAAAGTAGACTCCGTGTTCGCGCCACGTCAGCAGCGTGGTGGGACCGTCTTCGACGTATTCGGCGTCGTGGTTCTCAAAGCGCAGCGTCTTCGGACGCAGGGCGCCGAAGTCGGCGGCCGCGCCGGTCGCGTTTTCAAAAAGCGAGATGGTCCGTAATCCATCGGAGTACACGAGGTGTATCGTCTTGACGCCGTTCGTGGTCGCAACGCTGCCGCCGACGAGCGAGAAGCCTTGCGGCAAGTCCTTGGGGCTGGCCGGCGCAAAGCCCGCTTCCTGAATGACCCGGCCGACGTCGGTCGAGGGCATCTTGAAATCGTGGCCGGCAATCTGCGCGTAGCCGCTCGGGGGGTCGGTCGAAAAGACGCCGTCAGGAATGGCATTCGTATAGCGCACGCCTTCGAAGCGCATTTGCGATGCGACCGCACCGTTGCCGTGGTACTCTTCCTTCTTCAAAACGAGGTGGGTGCGCTCGTCGATCCAAACCCGGATCGCACGTTCGCCCGTATATTTATTGATCAAAACGACCGAGCGAGTGGCGCGGCCTGCGATGATGTCGTTTCCACCGAGCACGGCGCGATAGTTTGCCAGGACCCGGTCGAAGTTGCCGGCCGAAGAAATCTGCTCGTCGAGCGCTGGATTGTGCGAGATCGTCACCCGCGAATTCTTGATGTCGAAGTCATAGGTTGCGATGCCGCGCGTGATCGTGTAGTCGCCGTAAAGCGACTCCGGTGCCAGGTACCAGCGTCGCGTCAAACTGGGCGCGCGATGTTCGACGCGCACGATCGTCGCCGTCGCGCGGCTGGAGCTGAAGCGAACGGTCTCGAGCTGACCGACGTAGGAAACCACTTTGGGCGCGCCGAGACTAGCCCGCAGCAGAACCAGCGCCGGGTCGGCGGGCGAGGCTGCCCGGGTGTTTGTCGAGCCGAGCGCCAGGAAGAACGCGGCGGCAACGGGCAGCGCCGTCGCGAATGCCCTCCGACTCACGCCCGCCTACTCGTCAGCTTCTTTGCGCGGGGCGCTAACGGACGGCACTGATGAAGTCGACCGTCGCGACTCCAACGTTGCTTTGTTCGGCAAGCTGTGCAGGCGGGCTGTCGTCCTCGAGGGCCGCTCTGTCGGCCGGTTGCAACGTCGCTCCGCGCTCCGCGAGGGGATATTGCACCTGCGCGGCAGCGTGCTGCTCGAAGTAGTAGCCGGCGTCGATCGTCGGCGCGGGCCCGCCGTGCGAAAGCGGTACGGCAACGTAGGCGCCGATCACCAGGGCCGCCGCCAGCGGGACGGCGACCGCGGGCCGCAACAGAACGGCCAAGCGCCCAAGCGGAGAGGGTCGTGCCGAGCGGATGGTCTCCCAAACGCGCGCGGCCACGAGCGACGGCATGTCGGTTTCCTCGGCGGCCGCCGCAGATCGCAGCGCGTCGGTGAGGGCCGATTCGTTCTCGACCTCGCGGCGGCAGCCGGCGCATTCGCCGAGGTGGGCGTGCACCAGCGCATCTTCCTCGGGCGCAAGCTCGTGGTGAACGTAGTCGACTAGGAGGTCGGTGGTGATGTGATTGCTCATCGTTGTTGTTGCCGGGCGCGTTCTACCAAGCGCCGCAGAAGGGCCCGGGCACGGTGCAGGCGCGACCGTACGGTTCCGATGGAACACCCCATGACCTCGGCGATTTCTTGATAGCTGTACTCCTCGATATCCGCAAGAACCACGACCTGGCGTTGCTCGGCTGAAAGTTGGGCGAGCGCTTTGGAGAGCGGCTCGCCGAGTTGCCGTTCGACGTAGTCGTCGATTGGCGTTACGGCCAGCGGCCGCTCTCCGCCGAACTGCTGCGGGACGTTGTCCTCGGGGATCTCCTCCTGGAAACGTCCTTTTCGCCTCCGAAGTTCGTCTCTATACAGGTTCGTTACAATTCGATAGACCCAGGACAGAAAAGACGTTCCCGGTTGGAACGAACGCCAGGCCCGGTAAACGCGAATGAAGGCCTCCTGGGCCAAGTCGCGCGCATCGGCTTCATTTCCGGCCAGGCGGTAGGCGAAGTTGTAGGTTGCCTTACCGTACTGCTGTATCGCACGTTCGAGGAATGCGGCCTGCTCGGCGCTCGGCGGCTCAACGCGCGCTCGGGGGGCCGCCATTTAAGCGGGGCGTAGCCCCGCGGCAACGAGCAGATCCATCGTCAGTTCGAATCTCTTAGCTTTGGCTGGTAAAGCCGCCTCTCTTAAGGAGAATGCCCAGACGGCCCAGCCTGTGATGGCGTCGCCGGCGAAAAAACGAACCGACAGGGAATCTCCGGCGTACTTAGGTAAGGCTAACTCTGGGCATAGGACTTCCTAATCCAGAAATCCGGCCCGGAGCGTGTGCGTGGCGGCGATTCCTTCTCCTAAGATTGAAAAACGGGCACGCACGGCAGCGACGGCGCGTCGTTGGCTGCCGCGCTTGCTTGCCGTTGCCGGCCCGGGAATCGTCGTCTTGTTCGCGGACACCGAGGCGGGCAGCATTACGACCGCCGCCTCGTCGGGCGCCCAATTCGGCATGAAACTCGTGCTTCTCCAGCTGTTGCTCATCGTGCCGCTCTTCGTCGTCCAGGAGATGACCGTTCGGCTCGGGACGGCAACCGGCAAGGGGCACGCGCAGCTGATCCGCGAGAACTACGGGCTCGGCTGGTGTTGGGTCTCGCTCGGGACAATGCTCATGACCAACGTCGCTGCGCTCGTAACCGAGTTCATCGGGATTGCCGGAGCCGCTCTGATTTTTGGGATCAATCCGGTCCTAGCGGTGGGGACGGCGGCCATTCTGCTGATGGCGGTGGCCCTCTCCGGCGCCTACAAGCGCGCCGAGGCGATCGCGATCGCCCTGTGCTTGCTCGAACTGCTGTTCATTCCGGCGGCTTTCGCGGCTCACCCCTCGCCGATGTCCGTCGTGCGCGACGGCATCTTCGGTTCGCAACCCCTTGCCAACCGCGACTACCTGCTGCTCATTGCGAGCAACATCGGGGCGGTGATCATGCCTTGGATGATCTTCTACCAGCAAAGCGCGACGGTCGATAAAGGGCTGCGCTTGCCGGATCTCGGTTTCGCGCGCATCGACACGGCTTTCGGCGCGGTGATGACGCAGATCATCATGATCGCGGTCATCGTCACCACGGCCGCGACGCTCTACGTCCACCATATCAGCGTCTCCGACGCGGCGCATGCGGCGCTGGCGCTCGTGCCGCTGACCGGAAAGTTCGCGGAGGTCGTCTTCGGTGCGGGCTTGGTCGGGGCATCGATGCTCGGCGCCTTCGTCGTGACGCTTGCGACCGCGTGGGCCTTCGGCGAAGCCTTCCAATGGCCGTGTTCGCTCAACTTCAAATACTTCGAGGCAAAGCGTTTCTACGGGCTCTACACGGTTTGCGTCGCGCTCGCGGCGGCCATCACCCTGATCCCGCATCTGCCGCTGGTCAAGATTACCCTCTACGTCGAGGCATTCAATGCCATCGTGCTGCCGATCGTGCTCGGGTTCTTGCTCGTACTCTCCAACGACAAGAAAATCTTAGGCGACCGCCGCAACTCGCTCGTCGGGAACGTCATCGCAATCGGCGTCTCCGTCGTCTGCGTCAGCCTGGGCCTCTGGTACGGGACGCTGACGCTGCTCGGTCAGGCCGGCTGACGGCGGGACGCGTATCGTGTCGACGCTGTACCTCGCGGTCAAGCTGCTGCACATCCTGCTCGCCATAACGGCCGTCGGCGCGAACATTACCTATGGTGTCTGGTTCGCTCGGGCCAACGCGCAACCCGCATTTGCACCGGTGGCGCTTCGCGGCATCAAGTTCATCGACGACTATATCGCGAACCCGTGCTACCTCTTGATGCTGCCGACGGGCATCCTGATGGTTCGTCTGGCGGGCTTCAGTTTCGGGACGCACTGGATCTCGTGGGCGATGGGCTTGTGGCTGCTGGCAATCGTCCTCGCCTATGGCGGGTACTCGCCGTCTCTGCGCAAGCAGATCGCGGCTGTCGAAGCGTTTGGGATCGGCGACCCGCGCACGGGCGCCCTAGCGGTGCGAGCCAATGTCTTCGCCGGCGTCCTCGGCGTGGTCGTGATCGCAATCTTGGTACTGATGGTGTTCAAACCAAGCTAGACGAGCCGATGCGCCCTCAGCGCGCGGTGAGGATGAAGGGCGTGACGTAGAGCCGGCTGCCGCCCCTGAACTGCAGCCAAAGTTTGTAGATTCCGGCTGCCGGCGCGACGACGCGCAAGGTCATATCGGGCGCGACCGAGGCGGAATCAGGCAGTTCCCGCATTTCTCCCATGCCCGGCATCCCGCTCATGCCGGCCATTCCGTTCGCATCGCAACTTTTCGCGCTTGCCGGCGATGCGCCGGTGCCGCTCATCGGATGGACGTGCACGTAAGCGAGCGTCTTGAGCGAGATGAACACGGCGTGCGCCGCGCCGCCCAGATACGGGTGCAAGTCGGGGGCCGGTTTGCCGTTCTTGGTAACGTGAGCGAGCAGCAGCTTCGGTTTTCCGGCCGTAAGTTCGAGGGAACTCAGCGTAACCGTGTACGGGCCGGCGCGCGAAGTGCGCCGGCCGATCGCGAGCATCCGGGCCTGGGCGATCGGCGTTGCGATGGGCGGCCTGCCGAACGGCAAAGCGAAGCGAAAGACCGCTTGACCGAGCCCGTGCGGCTCGGCGTCGGCAAAGACGTAATAGCGCCCAGGCTTGGGGACCCGCAGAACGATCCGAAAGTGCCCATCGGGTGCGAGCTGCGGATGCACGTGCAGAAACCGCGAGAAGTCGTCACTGACCACGATCATGTGCATGCGCTCGGTCATGTCGAGGTCGTACGATGCGATCGTTCGCGCGCCAACGCTCTCCCAGAGATCGAGCCGCGCCTGGAGTGGTCCAAGCCGAGTAGCCTGGAGTTCCGCGCTCTCATGCGGCGCGCCCGGCAAGGCGAACGCGCCGGCGTAACGCGCGGGGGCGTTCGCCGGCGCGGCCGACCCGCCGAGGGCAAGCAAACCTGCCAGGGCGGCGGCAAAACGCCGCATCATGTCCCAGGTCTTAGAATGGCTGAGTGATTCGCAGCGTCACCTTGCGGCCTGAGGCGTACTGCGTCGTATTGAATCCGTTGTCGATTTTTATCAGATATTCCTTATTGGTCAGATTCTCGATGTTGACGATGTACCCAAGTTGCGGGTGCTTGCCGTGCTTGACCTCGCGCCCGAGAGCGGCGTCGAAGGTCAAATGCGGCGGCAACGTGCCGAACCCGTTTTGGAACGCAACCGGGTATCCCGTCCCATACTCCGGCTCGAAGGAGAAGAAGTAGGAGCGGTCCGTGCCAAGCCGTTTCGTGTAGCCGAGATTGGCTTCGAAGGTCTGGCTATGATCTTCGGGTTGAAGGGTAACGTCGAGTAGGCCGGCGGCGCACGCTGTCGAGGGCGTGGGGCAGAAGAGGAACGTTCCGCCGGAGATGCCGCCCGCCAGTGCTCGCGAGAGCGTCGTCGAGAAGAACAGCGAATCGCCGTTGGCCCAGTGCGATTCCACCCGCCCCTCGACTCCCTTCGCGATGCCGATCGTGTTGTTGTAGACCGCAAAGATCGGGGTCGGATAGATTTGCGTCGTGTCCAGGACGTTGTAGACGTTGCGCTTCCAGAAGTTGATGTAGGCTTGCGACGACGGTGTGAGCGTATGGGCGAGGCCGAACTCATAGTATGAGTCGCGCTCGGGCTGCAAGTCGTACGTCGGCAGTGGGGCGTTGGTGCCGGCCGGGGCAGTTACCACGGCGGCTAAGCGCGTGTCTTCCAAGAAAGGCGCCGCGTAAAGCCGGCCGTAGTAGAAGTGCAGGATATCCTGCGGATCGACTTGTCCGTTGACCTCGAAGCGCGGGCTCAGCTGACCGCCTGCGGTGTAACCGGTGGAATGGTCGTAGCGCAATCCGCCCAGAAACGACAAGTAGTTCGTGGGGGTCCATTTGTCTTCGGCGTACGCGCCAAACAGCGTGCCGCGCTGCGCTTGGTTGTCGAAGAAATAGGCCGGCGTGCTGGCCGGCATGGCGCTTGCGTTAAGTGGGAAATACGCGATCTCTTCGGTGCCGTGGAAATTTTCGATGGAGCCGTCGACCCCCACCTTGATCGCGTTCTTCCCTACGACGTGGAAGTGGTTAATGCGCAGACCCGTGAACGTCGAGCTCCGGTCTTGGCGCAGACCGTCGAGCGGAAGGGTCGGCGGGGTGGCGGCGTAAGGGTTGGGACCGTAGCCCTGCAGGTCAGCGGGCAGATCGCCGAGGTAGGCGACGCGGTCGAGTTTGTACCAGGGGACGATTTGCGTGTAGCTGTTGCCGTCCAGTGAGTTCATCGTGAACGACAGGTTGGCAAAGCGCGAATACTCGCCTTGGACGTCGTCGGTTCCTGGGACCGCGACGACTGGGTCAACCGCGGTCGGCGAGGTGTTAATCGGGATCTCAAACTGCGAGAAGTTGTTCGAGAAATCGAAGGCCAGCGTGTCGCGGCTGTTGAGGTTGGTGACCGTCCGCAGGAACTCGTTGGACTGGTTCGAGTCGTCGTGGATTGGATCGATGGTCGGCGTGTCGATGCCGCGATCGGTGCGCTCGCTGTTGGCATCGAGAAAGATGGTCGTGGTTCCGGCGCGCACCGCTTCGTCGAGCGACCCTTCGGCGCTGCCGTAACTGCCGAACCCACCGGTTATCGAGCCTTCCTCGGGTTCGGTCAGCTCGTTCGCGCGGCGCGTGATGATGTTGACGACCGCTCCTTGCCGCGATCCGCCGTATTCGGCGGGGAAGGCTCCGGTGAAGACCTCGAGCGAGTCGATGTTGCGCGGATCGAGAATCTCGCTGAAGTTCGCGGTCGTCGCCTGCGGCAAGGGCGCGCCGTCGATCTCGTAGGTGAGGCCGTGAAAGCCGTGGGCGACCGGTTCGTTGTAGGAGAAACGCACGATGCCGGGCATGGTCTCGACGAGGAGGTCGAGGCTTTGATTGTCGGGCATGGTGGTGATCTGATCGCGGCCGATCACGTTGGCAGAAACCGGCGTCGCTCCGACCCCGCGCAGGGCCGAAGTCGCAGCGTGTCCGATCTCCTTGAGTTGGGCGAGCGCGAGGCTGACGTCGACGATGGCGTCGCTCTGGACTTGAACCATTTGATTCGCGTCGGCGAGCCCATCACGGTGAGCGGTAACGGTGTAGCGTCCGAATGCCACGCGCGGGAAGACGAAGCCGCCCCTGGAGTCGGTCGTTGCCCGCGAGGTTGTTCTTTCGCCCGTGAGCGTGACGAGAACGCCGGCGGCCGGCTTGCCGGCGACCGTGACCGTGCCGCGGACCAGGCCGGTCGTATCGGCGAGCGCAGCGCGCGCCGGAAGGATCAGGATGACGGCGACGAGCGCCGTAAGAAGGCGTCGCATAAGAGCTCCTCAAGGCCTTTCGAAGGCCACGCAAGTGAACGCAGGGCCGCCTTTGGACGGCCGGTGGGCTCAGGCGCGCAGAGGAGGGGCGCGGCCGCGCCGAACGCCGGCTGGATCGTGCGAGCGGACATGGCTCGCCGAGTAGACGCGCCCGCTCTCACGAGCCGGCGACGTCTGGACGGGATGATCGTTACGTAGCGCGAGTCCGAGCCGCGCCAGTCCCTCGGTCGCGAGGTGGCCGAGCGCGGCAACCAAGACACTGCAGAGGGCGACCGGGCCAAGGATCCAAGCAGGAACGCCGCGGCCCTCAAGAGTCTCGATGGCGGCGAACATCACGAGTCCGCCGGCACCGAGGAATGCGGCCATCGATGCGAGCGAGCCGGCGCCCGGCAAGGCACGGCGCAAGCGCCGGGCGCACTCGGAGGGGGTACTACTGCGACCCGCCCCGCCGCAAGCAATTGCCAGGAGCGTCGCTGAGGCGACCGCCACGAGGCCGGCCACCAAGAAGGCGACGAGCAGGCCTCCGTATCCCCTGGCCAGGCCGTGCGACGATCCGAAGCTGGCCGCGTGAGCGAGGATCGCCACGAGCAAAGCAAGCGGAGTGCCGACTAGCCACCGGCGCAGGGTCATGCGGGATGCTTCGCCCGTGCCGGTCCCGCTCCCGCAACCCGGGCGGCCGGCTCCCCGTCCTCAAGGGGACTGGCTGGGAGCTCCGAAACCACCCCGCCCCGACCCGTCTCACTCAGGGAAAAAACCGCATGAGAGCCAGCTCGAGGAACCGTCACCCGCACGAATCATCCGACGCCGTCGGCTTCGTCGTGGCGCTGCTCGTCCGTTTTCCAGAAATCGCGACGATCGTTTCGCATCCCGTTTCAGGGATGCTGACCCTCTCGTTTGCGATCGCGAAGCGCTTGGACCGTGTAGCGGAGCGGGAGGTGCGGGAGTCGGCGCTCGATCACGTTCGCTCGCTCGTCGAGCTCGCGGGCGAGCAGTGTGACACGCTCGAGGTGGCGTGCGAGCCCGATCCGAAGATGACGTTCGTGCGCATCACCCGCGACGCGCGCTCGTTCACGCGGGAAGAGCTTGCCATGCTCACCGGGCTCTTGTCCCAGCGTTTCGGCGACCTGCTCGTGCGCAGTCCGGCAGCGGAGGACGAGCCGCTCGAGGAGGATCTTGCAGCCGAGGACGAGCTGGTCGAGTACGCTCTCGAGGCGCTTCGAGATCCGTCGCAGCAGAAGAGCCTGGTCGGGTTCCGCGAGGAGAAACGGGTCCTCGTTTACTTCGTGAAGTCGCGCAAGAAGGCCAAGGCGCGCGCGCGCACCTAGGCTGGTGATCGTCGACTTTCACTCGCACACGTCCGAGAGTGACGGTACCCTCACCCCCGCGGAGCTGCGGGCGGCGATGCTGGCCCGCGGCGTTTCGCGCTATGCAATCACCGATCACGACAACTTGACGGCGTACGAACAATTGGAGACGGGCACCGGATCGCCGCGGCTCGTGACCGGCGTAGAAATTAACACGACCTATCGCGGCAACGAGGTTCACATTCTCGGCTATGGCTTCCGGCTCGGCGAGACCGAGCTAGAGCGAACCGTCGAGGAGAACCGGGTTGCGCGCGAGCGGCGCGCCGAAGCGATGATCGACCAACTTGCGCGGGTGGGATACGAGATCAGCATGGAGGCGGTTCGCGCCGAAGCAGGACCACGCGCGGCCCTGGGCCGGCCCCACGTCGCCAAAGCGCTGGTGCGCGCCGGCTTCGTGTCCGATGTCGACGCGGCGTTCCGCAACGTCCTGTCGGCGGGGCGCCCCGGTTACGTTCCGTCGTCGCACATCACGCCGCAGCGCGCGGTCGCGGCGGTCGTCCGCTCCGGCGGCGCGGCGGTGCTTGCCCATCCCGGACGACTGCGTGACGAGCGCCTCATCGACGACCTCGTCGACGCCGGCATCGTCGGGCTCGAGGTCTTCTACCCGACCCACCAGCCGGCTCAGGTCGCCTATTTCCGCGCCCGCGCACAGCAGCTTGGCCTCGTGATGACGGCTGGATCCGACTTCCACGACGCGCGTTGGAACTCGCGCGGCGTCGGCGTGGACGTCGCCGAGGAAGACATCCGGCCATTCCTGGAGTTGATCGGCGAAATCTAGCGCTGCGGCTTAGCGGCAGCGGGCGCAGCGACCGTAGAATTCGATCGAGTGGTCGTCGAGCTCGAACGACTGCTGCGCCATGAGCGCCGACTTGAACTGATCGATTGCGGCGCAGTCGACTTCGTCAACGTGTCCGCAGACACTGCAAATCGCGTGGTGGTGATGCTCGTCGGTGCAGAAGACGTAGCTGGTCTCGCCGTTGCTTTCGGTGCGGAACGAAACGTTCCCGAGTTCGGCGAGCAGCTCGAGCGTGCGGTACACCGTTGACAGGGCCAGGCGCGGATTGTCGTCGCGCAGGATTCGGTAGATCGCGGTTGCCGTGAGGTAGCGGGGGTCTCGCTTGAGCAGGTCGACGATCGCCGTCCTCGTCGACGTCGTATACAGGGTGCGCACGAGCGAGGCTTCACCCCGCGCTGGACGCGCTCCGCTTCGAGGCCTTTCGAGCGGAGCGATCGTGCGGTCACGCTAGGGAGCGGGGCGTAAGGCTTGGCGAATGGCCGCCAGCTCCGTCGCCGCTCGCGCTTCCAACTGGGCGAGCTGCAGCTCCTGGGCGCGGACCGTGTCGAGATCGCGCAGGTACGCGTGGTTGACTCGGACGTTGTACGCGGACGCCGCTAGCGCAGCGGCCGCGAACTCGGCGGCGCAGCCCAGGTCGCTGGCAAGATGCCTGTTTTCGAGCTCGAGCGCTTGCGAGGTCAGCCGCATTGCATCGTACGCCAGGCCGGCTGCACCGAGCGGTTCGCTCGCGGCGAGCGCCAATGCGTCCTGAATCGCGCTCGACCGGGCCGCTTTCTCGAGCGGGGTCGCGCGGGGCCGGGCTTGCGCCGCCACGACCGCGAGGTATGCGGCTTCGTCGCGGGTTCGCGCCAGCAGCAGCTGAGCGCGCAGACGATCGGACTGCACGACGAGCGACTCCGCTCGCTCCGCGCGGCCGGCGTAGGCCGGGTTGGCGGCGGTGATCCGTGCGACCATTGCGACCAAAGCGGCAGCCAATGCTGCGACGACGGTAGCAGCACTTCCGCCTCCCGGCGCCGGCTGCGAGGACGCGAGCGCGCTGATGTAACCTTCGAGCGTTTCCACCTGTGGGGTCTTCGGCCGGCCGCGGCGAAGAACCGCCGATAGATCGCTTTCGATTGTTTCAAAGATCGGCGACCGCAGCGTTCATCGCAGGACACCAGTCAATAGAAGGAGAGAACCTTGCAGTTGGTCGATCGCCCCCGCGGTCATGTGAAGGACCGTGGCCTCGCCGATGCCGGCATTTCGCGCATCGAGTGGTCAGCTACGTTCATGCCCGTGCTCGCGCAAATTCGCGAGCGTTTCGCCTCGGAAAAGCCCTTTACCGGTTTGCGCATCGGCGCATGCCTGCACGTCACTACCGAAACCGCTAACCTGATGCTCGCCTTGCAGGCGGGCGGCGCCGAGATCGCGCTGTGCGCTTCCAATCCGCTCTCGACTCAGGACGACGTCGCCGCGGCGCTCTCCGAGCGCTGCGGAATCGCTACGTTCGCCATCAAGGGCGAAGACAACGACACGTACTACGATCACATCGAATCGGTGATCGCGACCAAGCCGCATATGTCGATGGACGACGGGTGCGATTTGGTCACGACCATCTATAGCAAGCACCGTCATCAACTGGCCGACATGATCGGCGGCTGTGAGGAAACGACCACCGGCGTCATTCGCCTGCACGCGATGGAGAAGGACGGCGTCCTGCCCTACCCGGTGATCGCGGTCAACGACGCGCTGACCAAGCACATGTTCGACAACCGCTACGGCACGGGACAGTCGACGATCGACGGGATCATTCGCGCCACCAACGTGCTGCTCGCCGGGCACACGCTGGTCGTCGTCGGGTACGGCTGGTGCGGACGCGGCGTCGCCTCGCGAGCCAAGGGGCTCGGCGCGCACGTCGTCGTCTGCGAGGTCGACGCGCGCAAGGCGCTCGAGGCGGTGATGGACGGCTTTACCGTGCTTCCCATCGCGGAGGCCGCGAAGGTCGGCGACGTTTTCGTAACCGTCACCGGCAACTTCCACGTCATTGCCGGGCCGCACTTCGGGTCGATGAAGGACGGCGCGATCGTCTGCAACTCGGGGCACTTCAACGATGAGCTCGACCTCGACGCGCTCGAGGCGATGGCGGTCTCGAAGGCGCGGCCACGCCCCTTCGTTGAAGCATTTAAGCTCGAGAGCGGGCGGACGGTGCGCATCTTGGCCGACGGCCGGCTGGTCAACTTGGCCGCGGCTGAAGGCCACCCGGCTGCCGTGATGGATATGTCGTTCGCCAACCAGGCACTGGCGGCGGCCTTCTTGGCGCAGAACTACAAGGCGCTGGAGAAGAAAGTTTACCCGGTTCCGGATGCGATCGACAACGAGGTCGCGCAACTCAAACTGGCTGCAATGCACATCGCCATCGACGAGCTGACGCCCGAGCAGGTCGCCTACGCCGCGTCCTGGTCCGAAGGGACGTAAGCGATGGCCTATCGCCGGCTCTTTACGAGCGAATCGGTTACCGAAGGTCATCCCGACAAGGTAGCCGATCAAATCTCCGACGCCGTACTCGATGCGATCATGAAGGACGACCCCTACGGGCGGGTCGCGGTCGAGACGTTCGCGATCACGGGCCAGATCCACATTGCGGGCGAAGTTACGACGAAAACATATATCGATATCCCCCGGATCGTTCGTTCCACGATTGCCGAGATCGGATACACGCGCTCGAAGATCGGGTTCGACGCCGACACGTGCGGGGTCAGCGTCTCGATCGACGAGCAATCCCCCGATATCGCGATGGGCGTCGACAAGTCGCTCGAGGTCAAGGAAAGCGGCTCGCACGATTCGTTCGAGCTGATCGGCGCTGGCGATCAAGGCATGATGTTCGGTTACGCTTGCCGCGAAACCGACGAACTGATGCCGCTGCCCATCGTTTTGGCCCACAACCTCTGCCGCATGCTGGCCGCCGCCCGCAAGAACCGCGAAATCACCTGGTTGCGGCCCGACGGCAAATCGCAGGTGACCGTCGAGTACGACGGTCAGCGTCCGGTTCGGGTCGACGCGGTCGTCATCTCAACGCAGCACGATCCCGACATTCCGCTGGAAACGATCCGAACCGAGGTCAGCGAGCGCATCATCGACCAAGTCATTCCCAAAGCCCTGCGCGACGCGGAGACGCGCATCTTCGTCAACCCGACAGGGCGCTTCGTCATCGGCGGCCCCAAGGGCGACGCGGGGTTGACCGGCCGCAAGATCATCGCCGACACCTACGGCGGGATGGCGCGCCACGGCGGCGGCGCCTTCTCGGGAAAGGATCCCACCAAGGTCGATCGCTCCGGCGCGTACGCGGCGCGCCACGCCGCCAAGAACATCGTCGCGGCCGGCCTAGCGGATCGGTGCGAGGTGCAGGTCGCATACGCCATCGGCGTCGCGCACCCGGTCAGCGTGCTAGTCGAAACGTTCGGGACCGCCAAGATCGAGGAATCGAGGATCGCCGAACTCGTCAAGGAGTTCTTCGACCTGCGTCCGGCGGCCATCATTCACCGCCTCAACCTGCGCCGGCCGATCTACAAGCAGACGGCCGCGTATGGCCACTTCGGCCGCGCCGATCTCGACCTGCCGTGGGAGCATCTCGACCAAGTCGAAGGGCTGCGCGACGCAGCCGGCCTCAAAGCGCCGGCCGGCCAGTCGTTCAGCGTTCCGCTGATAACGGGATAACCGCGGGCGCGGTGGGCGTCGTCGCTTGCGCGGGCTCCGTGGGAAGGATGACGCCCGCCAGATAGAGCGGGTCGAGCGTCGAGACAACGATCTCGCCGCCGGCGTCCGGTGTGCGACGCAAGGCGCGTAGTGCGTCGAGCGCATCGGGCAGCGCGAACTGTTCGCCGATGAACCCGGCGACGAAGCGGCCGCCGCGAACTTCGCCCTGCGCCTCCATGCGGCGCAGCACGGCGAGGAGTTCGCGCCAGGGCGGCGCCAGGCGCTCGCGCCGCAAGACGTCGCGAAACACGACGCCGTAGCGCGCCAGCAGGCGCTTTGCGAATGCCTCGACATCGAGTTGCTCGCGCAGGGCGGTAAGGATGGTCCAGCGTCCGCTCGACGCGCGCGGTCGCGCACTGCGCGCCTTTTCGCCGAGCCGCCGCTTCGAATCGGTAAGGGAACGGAGCGCATCGAAACCGTCGGCGGTAACCAGGCCTGCGGCCACGAGTTCCCAGAGGGCCTCTTCGACCTCGGCCGGCAGGCGGTGCGCGTCGCGTACGATCTCGTTGAAGAAGGGTGCTCCGCGTTGCCGGATGCACGCCAGCACGTCGCGCCCGGCATGCGAAAGAACCGACTCGTCGAGACCGTCGCGCGCCACCAGCGTCTCCGCACCGTCGCGCGCGAAGAGCGAGATCGGCACGAGCTTGGTGGCGCGGACGCGTCTGCGCGGCAGCGTGCCGGTCGCCGCCAGCAGCGCCGGATGCGGTGAGAGGCGGCCCCACATCAGCTCGCCCGACTGGCACAGTCTATCGAGATACTCAGGCTTGTAGCCGGCGACCCGGCGCGGCAGAATTTGCGTCTCCCACGCCGCGGCCGGAATCTCGAAGCCCTCGAGTTGACGGACCACCTGCAGCGTCCCGTCGACGCCGTGCAGCCGCCCCGCCGGCGCCACGTGCTGCCAACGGAAAAGAAAGCGGACGAACTGCGCGCTCGTGACCGGCTCGATTTCGCGCCGCAACCGGCCGAGGGTGCGGCGGTGAATGCGCGCGAGCACCCGGCGGTTGCACCATTGTTCGCCGGCGCCCGGGCTGAAACGGCCGCGCAGCACTTGACCTTCCGTTTCGAGCTGCAAGAGGGCTTGCTCCACGCTGCCCTCGTCGATTGCAAAGCGCGCGCCAAGTTCGCGCACGCTGCGCGGGCCACCCGACTCGAGCCAGCCGCGCAGCACTTCGGCGAGCGCGGCCTCGCGCGTCTCGGGCAATGGATGAGTCGATGCCGGCGCCGCGATCTCGGGCTCGGCGCGCGCGTCGGGATGGACGAGCCGGAACAGCGACGTGCGTTCGGCCGACACCCAAAAGTGGCTGTGCGACGCGTGGAGGGTCGTCGCGCGCCGATCCGCTCGCAAGGCCTCGAAGAACTCGCGCCACTCGTCGACGGGCGGCAGGGCGACGAGCGTTAGCAGCGCGTCGTGCAGCTCGTCGGCGTCGCGCACGACGGGCCAAGACTCGGCTGCGACTTCGTCGATCGCCGCTGGGTCGAGCAGTCCGACGCCGTCCGCCGCGGCGCTGCCGGTAACCGAACGCAATTGAACCGCTCGCGCGCGCCGCTCTTCGAGCGGAGCGTCATCGAGGTATGCGTATGGATTGGCGTTGAGGATCTCGTGTGAGAAGACCGATGGCGTCGGAGTCTCGACCGCGACGGTGCGAATTTCTCCCCGCTCGAGGGCCGCGATGATCTGCATGAGGCCGTCGAGGTCCATCGCTTCGTGAAGGCAGTTGTCGATCGTCTCACGGACCAGCACGTGATCGGGGATGCGGATCGGGCCGGACAGGTTTTCCGGGCAGGCGGCTTGATCCGGGAAGACCGCCGCCATCAGATCGTCGGAGCGCATCCGAATCAACTGGGCCGGCACCTTGCGGCCGCCCGCAAAGCGCAGGACGGCAAGCGCCCGCGTCGCATTCCAGCGCCAGCGTGCACCAAACATCGGCGCAGCCAACAGGGCCTGCGTCAGCACGTACTCGAGGCTTTCGGTTTTGAGGAATGCGAAGACGGCATCGAGCGGAAAGGCGTGTTGTTCCGAAAGCGAGATGACGATGCCGTTGTCGGTAGCGGCGGCTTGAAGTTCGAGATTGAACGAGCGGCAGAAGCGCTTGCGCAGTGCCAAGCCCCACGCGCGGTTGATGCGAGCACCGAAGGGGGCGTGAATGACGAGCTGCATCCCGCCGCCTTCGTCGAAGAAGCGTTCGGCAACGACGGTCGTGTCGGTCGGCACGACGCCGAGCGCGGCTTTGCCCGCGCGAATGTACGCGATCGCCTGTTCCGCGCCGGCGCGATCGAGCCCGCACTCTGCCAAGCGGCGCATCGCTTCGCCGTCGCCGGCCGCATCGATCTCGGAGCGCAGTCGCGCGACGTCGCGCGAGAGCTCGATCGTGCGCCCCAGGCCTTCGCCGTTCCAGAACGGGACCGAAGGCGGAGCACCCCGCGCGTCCTCGACCCGGACGATGCCGCTCGCCGATTCGACGCGGCGGATGCGCCACGAGGTCTGTCCCAATAGGAAAATATCGCCGGCCATGCTCTCGACCGCGAAATCTTCGTCGAGCGTGCCGATCTTTTGACCGTCGGGCTCCGCAACGACGGCGAAGTCGGCGCGGTCGGGAATCGCCCCGCCGGAAGTGATTGCGGCCAGCCGGGCGCCGCGCCGCGCTCGAACGCGCCCGTTGACACGATCGCGATGCAGGAAGGTGCCGCTGCGCCCACGCGAGGTTGCGATACCGTCCGCCAGCATCGAAAGTACGGCCTCGAAGTCCGCTCGGCTCAGCTCGCGATAGGGATACGCGCTTCGCGCCAAGGCGAACAGATCGTCCTCGCGCCACTCGTCGGTCGCGCACGCGGCAACGAGCTGCTGCGCGAGGATGTCGAGCGGGGCGCTCGGGATATGCAAGCGATCGAGCTCGCCGCTGCGAACCGCGCGCACCAGCGCCGCGCATTCGATCAGCTCGTCGCGGGTGGTCGCAAAGAGAACGCCTTTGGGTTGCGCGCCGACCCAGTGGCCCGAGCGCCCGATGCGCTGCAATCCGACGGCGATCGACCGCGGCGAGCCGATTTGAACGACCAGGTCGACGGAGCCGATATCGATGCCGAGCTCGAGCGAGGCGGTCGCGACCACCGCGCGCAGTTCGCCATCCTTGAGACGCGACTCGGTGAGGTGGCGCATCGCGCGCGATAGGCTGCCGTGATGCGGCAGGACGATACCCTCTCCAAGACGCTGCGAGAGAGCGAAAGCGACCCGCTCGGAGAGGCGGCGCGTTCCAACGAACACGAGCGTCGTGCGGTGCGCCAAGATCAGTTCGGCGATACGGTCGTACGTTTCACCCCACATCTCGTTCGTTGCCACGTGTGCCAGCTCGTCGCGCGGAACGGCGACCGATAGATCCATCGCGCGCCGGCGGTCGACCGAAACGATTGCCGTCAGCGACGAATCGGCGGCCCGCTCCGGGGTCAAGAACGCGGCCACCTCGTCGATCGGCTTGACCGTCGCCGAGAGGCCGATGCGTTGCGGCTTCGGGCTGCCGTTGGCGACGATCAAGTGGTCGAGGCGGGCCAAAGTCAGTGCGAGGTGCGAGCCGCGTTTATCGCCCGCCATCGCGTGGATCTCGTCGACGATAACCGTGCGCACGCGCTTGAGGGTGTTGCGCGAGCGCTCGGCGGTGAGGAAGATGAAAAGCGATTCCGGCGTGGTGACGAGCACGTGCGGCGGATGGCGAAGCATTTTGGCGCGCTCCGCGGCCGGCGTATCGCCGGTGCGCACGGCCGTGCGAATCGGCGCGAGCTCGAGGCTCCGACTCTGCGCGAGGGCGCGCATCTGCGCTAGCGGCGTCTCAAGATTCTTGCGGATATCGTTGGTCAGCGCCTTGAGCGGCGATACGTAGACGATCGCCGTCTCTTCGGGCAAATTGCCCGAAGCGGCGCGTCGAACGAGATCGTCCAGAGCATAGAGGAAAGCGGCGAGCGTCTTGCCCGACCCGGTCGGCGCCGAGACGAGGACGTCGCGACCGGCCTGGATGTGGGGCCATCCGCGTACCTGCGGCTCGGTCGCTGCCGCAAAGACAGACGCGAACCAGTCGTCGACTAAGGGGTGGAAACCAGGGCCGAGCATTTCTTTTGCTTCAACCCGTGCCGGCTCGCATCGGTTCGCCTTGCGCAGCGGGCTGCGGCCTCCTTCCCGGCCTGGCTGCCCGCCCGGCCCGCGCAGGAGGGCCTCTGCTTTCAAAGCAACAGCCGCATCATGAGGACGTGGATGCTCTTGCTCGCGTTGTCTTTCGTTTGCGTGCCCGCCGTCGCATCGGAACAGATCCCGGACTCCGCCACCCTGCGCCAGCTCGCCGCCGCTGCTTACGGCCCGATCCCCTCGAACTTTCGCCAGGTTATCGAATTCAATGGAACGCTTTCCGGCCGGGAGGTAACCTATCGGCTCGCTAGCGACTCGCGCGTGGTGCGAGACGTCGGCCCGATCCACAATGAATCCGGCTCGTACCGGGGCGAGCGCTGGCACCAGACGGCCAACGGACACACGGTCGTCGATCTGCCGGACCCGGGTCTGGCCACCGGCGAAACCTTCAACGTAACGGTGCAACGGGTCAGCGCGCCGGTCGACGCGTACCTCGTCTCGACGCTCAACGTGCGGGGAGACGGGACCCTCGAGTATTTCGACCCCACGACGCATTATCTCATTCGGCGCGAGACCGTCGCCGGCAACGGAAAGACGGCCACCGAGTACGACGATTTCAAACCCTTCGGAGCGCGCAACCTGGCGGGCCATTGGCACGTTCGCGACGACACGGCAAAGACCGACATCGACTATTACGTGCGTGAATTTGCAAGCAACGTCGTCAGCGACGTAGACGTGGCACGGCCGGCCAGCCGGCGGCAGCTGGTGGAGTTCCCCGCGCGCGTCGACGGCGTGCGCCTACCAGCGCGCTTCACGCGCGACGGTCACGTGATCGTGCGTATCACGGTCGGCGAGCGCGGGCTCGACTTCCTTCTCGATACCGGATCCTCTGCGGTCACGATCGACCCAGGGACGGCACGCAGCCTCGGGATAACGGTCTTCAACCGAGAGTCCTCATCGATGAACGCGGGCCGTTACGACACGGGAGAAGCCATCCTGCCGGAGGTCAAGGTGGGCGATCTGACGTTGCCCGACGTCGTCGTCAGCGTTTTACCGTTCGGTTGGCAGGTCGACGGCGAAACGAAGGCGGTCGGCCTGCTCGGCTTTGATTTCCTTTGCGAGATGGGCGTCACGATCGACTACCAGCATCAAACGGTAACGGCGGAACGATTCGGCACGTACCAAGCGCCCGACGATCCCCAGACGATTCGGCTCGCGATTCGTCTGGGAACCCAGCAACCGGTTACCTCTGCCACGATCAACGGCGCAATCGCCGAACGCACCGTCCTCGACACGGGAGCCGCCGGCGCTCTACAGATCTTTGACTATTTCGCGCGGCGCCACCCCGAAGCGTTGGTCGAGGATGCGGGGTTAGGCGCTCGAAGCCGCGTTCCCCACGTCTTTACCGGGGCGGGCGGCCTTTACCTCGCAAAGCCTTACGCGATCGAAGACTTGCAGTTGGGCCAGGCTTCGTTCCACGATTTCATCGGGTTCCGGGCCATGTCGCGTTCGAGTTTCCCCGTCAACGAAGACGGGCTGATCGGCGTTTCGTTCTTACGTCTTTTCGACGTGTATCTCGACTATCCGAACGACAAGGTCTATCTCGTGCCGAACAAAACCGCTAAGAAGGCAGTGCAAGAATGAAGCTTGCTGTTGTGTCAACCCTGGCGACGCTGCTCGCAGGCTGTATCGGCGGTTCCGGCGACCGCGTGGTGGGGAGCGGCGACGTCGTAGGGCAGGAACGGTCGCTGGGCGCCTTTCACCAAGTCGAGCTGGGCGGGGCCGCCCGCCTGCAGGTTACGGTTGGCGGCCCGCAGGCGGTGCTTGTCGAGGCGCAACCCAACATCGCCGCCCTCATCGAGACGACGGTATCGAACGGCACCTTGACGATTACCGACACCAAGCAATATACGAGCAGCCGCGACGTCATCGTGCGCATTACCGTTCCTTCGATCGACGGGCTCGGAATCTCGGGCTTTTCCGACGCGACCATCACGGGCGCGCACGGCCCCAAGCTCGATATCTCGGTGAGCGGCACGGGAAGCGTCACGGCGTCCGGCCAGGTCGATCGTCTTTCCCTCACGTGCGGCGGCGCCGGGAACGCACAACTGCAAGGTTTGGTCGCGCGCGATGCCGTCGTGTCACTTTCCGGCGTCGGCAACGCGGAGATCAACACGACCGGCACGCTCGACGTCTCGATTTCCGGTGTCGGCAGCGTACGATATCGCGGCTCGGCGCGCGTGGTGCACCAGTCGATCAACGGCGTTGGGAGCGTCTCGCACGTGTAAAGCGAGCGCTTAACGGCGCTCGCCGCGCACGGCCGGCGAAGCGGCCAAGACAAAGCCCATTACGAGGTAGCCGAGGGTCGAAATGATGATGGCCAACCGCGCACCGTAGTGGTCGGCGATGAGGCCACCGATGAGGGCGCCCGGGACCGTTCCGATCAGCACGACGAGCCGGGCCGCGCCGAAGACGCGTCCAACCAGTTCCTCGGGGGTGACGCGCATGCGCCATCCGACGATCTGCGCGACCTCGAAGAGAACCGCTGCGTTGGCCAGAGCCAGAAAGGTGACGGCGAGCGGGAGATTGTGCGCGAGCATGACCGGGACGAACAGCACGCCGTCGGCAAGGTACGCAACAATCAGCAGCCGCCCGAAGGGCCAGCTTGGCGGCACGCGTCCCCCGAGATACGATCCAAGCATCGCACCCAGCGCGCCGAAGCCGAGTGCGTACCCGACGGCAAAGTCGCTTGCGCCCAAATCGCGTTTGAGGAACGGGATGAAGACCGCGGCCGCGATGAATCCGAAGAAGTTGAAGGCGAGCGAGCCGAGCGAGATCGCCGTCATCGCGCGATCGCGCAGCAAGAATCGGAAGCCGGTCGCGATGTCGGCGAGCATGACGCGCGGCGTGGGCAGCCCGAGCGGACGGTCGGGGCCGAACGTGTCGACCGCGGCAATCGATACTTGTGAGATCAAGTAGGTTGCGGCATTGACGATAAGCGCCGGCAGGGGCCCCATCAACGAGAAAAGTGCCCCGCCAATCGGCGGAAGGATCATCTGCGTGGCCTGCTCGGCGGACAGCAGCGCCGATACGGCCTGGGTCGCCCGCCCTTTTCCGAGAAGGTATGGAATCGACGAAGCCTGACTGCCGCTGAAGATCGCGGCGCAGGTCGAGATGACCGCGATGCCGGCGTAGAGCAGCGGGAGCGACAACGACCCTCGGGCATAGCCGAACGCAAAGAGCGCCAAGGTCGCAAAACGGATGAAATCGCATGCGATCATCAAACGCCGGCGGTCGAGCCGGTCTGCGAGCGAGCCCCCCACAAGGCCGAACAGCGCGAACGGTCCCAGCTCTAAGGCGTACGTCACCCCGATGGAGAGCGCAGACCCCGTTAGATGGTAGACCAGCAGCGGAAGCGCGATAAGCCGCAGTCCGTCGCCGGCGTAGCTGAACGCTTGGCCGGCGTAAAACAGACTGAAACTTCGATTCGAAAAGACGCTGCGCGCCCGAGCAGACATGAGAGAACACCCCAAAAACCAGCAAAGGATGGAACCCTAACGAGGGGACGAGCGCTAATGCGCGGCCCCCGTGGGGGCGCTACAATCTCACGAAGTCTAGTGTACGCCCCCGTGTCAAGCACGGGCGCCGTTGGCCGCGGGCCGGCGCGGCCGTTTTGGACGGGTCCGGCGCGCTGCTTGGCTCGCTTTAGTGCTGGGGAAGTGCGGGCACCGCACGGAACCGCTATGCCATGGTTACGATGCCGCGCCTCGATTCCGATCGCCTCGATCCCGATCCGCAGGAAACGCGCGAGTGGCTGGACGCCCTCGACGGCGTGCTCGCCCACGAGGGGCCGGCGCGAGCGCGCCAATTGATCGAGCGTCTCGTGGAGCGGGCGCAGGCGGGCGGCGCTCACATCGAGCTCGGCCTCCAGACGCCCTATATCAACACGATCGCGGTGTCGGAGCAGCCGAAGATGCCCGGCAACGACGAGCTCGAGACGCGCATACGGCACTACGTCCGGTGGAACGCGATGGCGATGGTCGTCCGTGCCAACGAAAACTCATCCGAACTGGGCGGCCACGTGGCCAGCTTCGCGTCGTCCGCCACGCTCTATGACGTCGGGTTCAACTATTTCTTCCGCGGGCCGTCGCCGTCGTTCGGCGGCGATCTGGTGTTCTTTCAAGGCCATTCCGCGCCCGGCGTCTACGCGCGCGCCTTTCTTGAAGGCCGCATCAGCGACGAACAACTCGCCAACTACCGCCAGGAGGTCGACGGGCACGGCCTGTCGTCGTATCCGCACTCGTGGCTGATGCCCGACTTTTGGCAGTTCGCGACGGTCTCGATGGGGCTCGGCCCCATCCAAGCCATTTACCAGGCGCGCTTCCTCAAGTATTTGCACAACCGCGGCATGGCCGACACGGCGGGGCGCAAGGTCTGGTGCTTCATCGGCGACGGCGAAGTCGACGAACCGGAGACGCTCGGCGCGATCTCGGTTGCCGCCCGTGAGTCGCTCGACAATCTGATTTTCGTCGTGAATTGCAATCTGCAGCGGCTGGACGGCCCGGTGCGCGGGAACGGCAAGATCATCCAGGAGCTCGAGCGCGAGTTTCGCGGAAGCGGTTGGAACGTCATCAAGGTCGTCTGGGGAAGTAACTGGGATCCGCTGCTCGCCAAGGATACGACGGGGCGGCTCGTCCAGCTCATGAACGAGTGCGTCGACGGCGACTATCAAACGTTCAAAGCGAACGACGGGGCGTACGTGCGCGAGCACTTTTTCGGCCGCTATCCCGAGACGGCCGCACTGGTGGCCGACTGGAGCGACGAGCAAATCTGGGCGCTTCAGCGCGGCGGTCACGATCCACGCAAGGTTTATGCCGCCTACCGGGCCGCCACCGAGACCACCGGCCAGCCGACCGTCGTGCTGGCGAAGACGATCAAAGGCTACGGCCTGGGATCGTCGGGCGAGGCACAAAACATCGCTCACCAGCAAAAACATCTCGACGTGAAGGCGATGCGGCAGTTTCGCGACCGCTTCGCGATCCCGGTCTCCGACGCCGAGCTGGCGGACGTTCCGTTCTACCGGCCTCCCGAAGACAGTCCCGAGAAACAGTATTTGCGCGACCGTCAGGCCACGCTCGGCAGCCTGCCGCAACGGCGTCGCCGGACGTCGGTTTCGTTGACCGCCCCCAGCCTGAGTGCGTTCGACACGCAGCTGCAGGGAACGGGCGAGCGCGAGATCTCGACGACGATGGCATTCACCCGTATTCTCAGCGCGCTGCTGCGCGACAAGAGCATCGGCTCACGCATCGTGCCGATCGTCGCTGACGAATCACGCACGTTCGGCATGGAAGGGATGTTCCGGCAGCTCGGCATCTATTCGCCGCTGGGGCAGCTCTACAAGCCGCAGGATGCCGCGCAGCTGATGTATTACCGCGAGGACCGGCAGGGCCAGATTCTGCAGGAAGGGATCAACGAGGCGGGGGCGTTGTCCTCGTGGATCGCTGCAGCGACATCGTATTCGACCAGCGACCAGCCGATGATTCCGTTCTACATCTTTTACTCGATGTTCGGCTTTCAGCGTATCGGTGACCTCGCGTGGGCCGCGGGCGACATGCGCAGCCGCGGTTTCCTCATGGGCGGTACCTCAGGCCGCACGACGCTCAACGGTGAAGGGCTCCAGCACGAGGACGGGCACAGTCAGATCTTTGCTTCGTTCATTCCGAACTGCGTCTCGTACGATCCGACCTTCGCTTACGAACTGGCGGTCATCGTGCAGGATGGATTGCGGCGCATGTGCTCCGAGCAGGAGGACGTGTACTATTACATCACCGTGATGAACGAGAACTATCCTCATCCGGCCATGCCGGACGGCGTCGCGGAGGGGATCCTCAAGGGCATGTACCTGCTGCGCGAGGGACCGGGCGACGCGCGCGCGCCGCGCGTTCAACTGCTGGGTTCCGGCACGATCCTGCGCGAAGCGATTGCGGCCGCGGACCTGCTAGCAGAGGATTTCGGCGTCGCCGCCGACCTGTGGAGCGCGACCAGCTTCAACGAACTGCGCCGCGACGGCCTCGCCGCCCAACGCTGGAACCTGCTGCACCCGAACGAGGCGCCGCGCCTCTCTCACGTACAGAGGTGCTTGGCGGGGCGCACGGGACCAGTCGTTGCCGCCACCGATTACATGAAAACGTTTGCCGATCAGATCCGGCCTTTCGTGACGCAGCGCTATGCGGTGCTCGGCACGGATGGTTTCGGGCGCAGCGATTTCCGGCGCAGGCTGCGCGATTTCTTCGAAGTCGACCGGCGTTGGATTGCGCTCGCCGCGCTGCGTGCGCTGGCCGACGAAAAGACGATCCCCGCGGCCCGCGTCGCGGAGGCGATCGAAAAATATGGCTTCGATCCAAATAAACCCAACCCGGTGACCGTGTGAGCGCGCCCGTAGAGGTCCGTGTCCCGAATATCGGCGACTTCAAGGACGTTCCGATCATCGACATTCTCGTGAAGCCGGGCGACACGGTCGCGGCCGAATCTCCGCTCGTGACGCTCGAATCGGAGAAAGCGAGCATCGACGTTCCTTCACCGAGTGCCGGGGTCGTGCAGTCGGTTGCGGTCAAAGTCGGCGACAAAGTTTCGGAAGGTTCCGTGCTCCTAGCGCTGGCCGCGTCGAACGGCGCGGCGACTGCCGAGCCGCCGCAAACCGAATCGCCACAAGCGGCGGCGTCGCAAGCCGAACCGTTGCCGGCTGCGTCCAAACCGGTCGCGTCCAAACCGGTCGCGTCCAAAGAAGAAGAGGGCAGCGAAACGGTCGTCGAGGTTCGCGTTCCGGACATCGGCGATTTCAAGGACGTGCCCGTCATCGACGTCCTGGTCAAGGCGGGCGAGCGCGTGGAGCTCGAGACGCCGCTCATCGTACTCGAATCCGAGAAGGCGTCGATGGAAGTACCCTCACCCCAGGCCGGCGTCGTGCAGAGCTTGGCGGTGAAGGTGGGCGACAAGGTGTCGCAGGGGAGCGCGATCGCGACGCTTACGGTTGCGGGACCTGCTGCGCCGCCGGCCGCGAAGGCTGCCCCCGAGCAGCGTTCGTCCGCGCCGGCCGCTCCCGCGCCGGCATCAAAAGAGCCGGTTGCGGAGCGCGCAGCAACGCCGCAAAGCGCTGCCGGCGAAGCCGCCCCCGCCGGCGAGGGCGGCGCACATGCCAGCCCATCGATCCGGCGCTTCGCGCGCGAGCTCGGCGTGGCGCTCGAAAACGTACGTGGAAGCGGTCCGCGCGACCGCATCACCCGGGAAGACATTCAGTCGTTCGTTAAAGGCGCGCTATCCGCGCCCCGGGCGGCGCCCGCAAACGCAGTCGCCGGGCTCAATCTTGCGCCGTGGCCCAAGGTCGACTTCGCGCAGTATGGACCGATCGAGCGCATCGCGCTTCCGCGCATCAAGCGCATCGCGGGGCCGAACCTGCATCGCAACTGGGTGATGATTCCGCACGTCACCAACAACGACGAAGCGGACATCACCGAGCTCGAGGCCTTTCGCCAAAGCCTCAACGCCGAGGATCCGAAAGCCAAGGTCACGATCCTGGCCTTTATCATCAAGGCCTCGGTGGCGGCGCTGCGGCGCTTTCCCGATTTCAACGCCTCGCTCGAGGGCGACGAGCTCGTGCTCAAGCGCTACTATCATATCGGCTTTGCCGCCGATACCCCGAGCGGGCTGGTCGTACCGGTCTTGCGAGACGCGGACAAAAAGGGCGTGCTCGCCATCGCTGCCGAGACGCGCGAGCTCGCGGCAAAGGCGCGGGACGGAAAGCTCACGCTCGGCGAGATGCAGGGCGGCACCTTTACGATCTCGAGCCTCGGCGGAATCGGAGGGACGTCGTTTTCGCCGATCGTCAATGCGCCGGAAGTTGCGATTCTCGGTGTGAGCCGCTCGGCGACGCGCCCCGTTTGGGACGGGGCGCAGTTCGTGCCGCGACTGTTGCTGCCGCTTTCGTTATCCTACGACCACCGCGTGATCGACGGCGCCGCCGCAGCGCGTTTCAACGCCTATCTCGGAGCGTCGCTCGCCGATCTTCGCAGGACGCTGCTGTAGCCGGAGCTACTCCTGTTCTGCGAACGACTGCGCTACCGACTTGCCGTAGGGGTAGAAGCGATCGTGTTCGCCGCGCTGCCACGCGGCTCGAACCTCGGGATCGGATAGATCCCAGTCCCAACGGCAGCGCTTGGTGACTTCGCGCAGGTCTTGACGTAGATCTTCGAGCGTCGGACGGCCGAAGAACCAATACCCATTGTAGATCTTGTAGATTACGAGGCCGGGCTCGCAGACCACCGTGTGTGGAACCATCGGATTGTGATGCGGGTCGGTATACTCCGCGATGTCGAGGTCGCGTTGCAGCTTTCGGCCAGGATCTGAGAGGAAGGGCCAATCCGCCCCAACCGCGGTGCGAAACTCATTGCTTTCGAGCACGTTGTCGGTGCTGATCGTAACCAGGCGGCAGTAGCCGACGCCGGGCATCATCTCGCGCCAGAGCTGGGCGAGGCCCTCGTGCTGACGGCGATCCTTCGGACAATAGCCGCCCCGCGCAAGGACGACGACGATCGGATCGATGCCCGCAATTTTCGATAGTTTGCGACGGGTCCCGGCGTGGTCGGTCAGTTCGTAATCGGGAAACGCGGCACCGACCTTGACATCAGCGCGCATCGCGCCCTCTTTGCGTAACCATTTGCGGCCGAGCTACAACGCTTCGGCCCGAGCCTCCCGTCAACTTTCGCAAAGCCGGCTTGGAAAAATCTTTCGTTATCGCAGCTCTTGACTTTATATAATATACATTGATATACTGCGCTTGGTCATCAACTCAGGAGGTTTTCCCGACCATGAAAAAATTCTCACCCCTACTCGCAGCCGCGGCGTTCACGGCGATTCTCATTCCGGCCGGCGCCCAGGCGGCGACGAGCGCTCCGATCGGCGTCGAGGAATGCGCGGTCCAGCAACTCACCGGCAGCGTCCGGGATCTTTCGTACTCGACGTCCTTTGCAACGTCGGTCGATGGGTTACGCGTCTCGTTCGTTAACCATGGCAGCACGCCGGCGACGAGCGTCGACTTCTTGGTTCGCTACGGCGGACGGTCGTACGACATCGTGGCGAACGGCACGTTCACGTCCGGAGTTCCGGTAACGCAGGATTTCGACGGCATCGACAACGCGCCGTTCAGCGGCGACGCGGCGCAGTGCGCGGTGCGATCGGCGACGTTTGCCGACGGCACGGCGTGGCGCGCAGAGGATCTCTAAGAAGGGCGCCCCAGTTACGCCGGTAGCATGGGAGCCATGGGCCGTCCGTGAAAGGACGCCCATGGCTTTGCGTCTGAGCGGGCGCCGGCGAGGCCGGAACCAATGGTGAAAGCGGCGGCCAAGACGCGCCGCGCCAAAGCAAGCAGGGAGGATGCAAGCGGCGACGGCCAATTGCACGGCAGATTGTTTTATTCGCTCAAGCACGCGCAGGGGCGGGCGCGAGCGGCGCTCGACGAGGCCTTCGGACAGATCGGCCTGACGACGCCACAATTCCTAGCCCTCAACGCAATCGATGAGAACGCGCGCAGTTCGAGCGCCGAACTAGCACGCCACAGCTACGTCTCGCCGCAGGCCATGATGACGATCATCGCGCGCCTAGAAAGTTCCGGCTTGATTGCCCGCACGCCGGACCCGCAGGGCGGCCGTTCGCTGGAGACGGCGCTCACGCAGAAGGGCGTTCGCCTGTTGCAGCGCGCGCGCGAGCGGGCCACCTCGCTTGAGAAATATATCGCCGACCTGCTGGGGCCGAAAGCCACGAAATCGCTTCTCGAATCCCTCGACCGGATCACGCAGGCATGCTGCATGCAGGACGTGACCGTCACCAAGACTCGCCCCTGGGACGACTGAAGTAGTCCCGGCGGCGGGCACGCTGGCTCGAGCCCGCTCGGCCGGGCGAGCGAGAAGCGCCCGTCCCTAGCCCCTCAAGGGAGCGGCGCCGAGCCGTTGAACCAGCCTCGGCTCGGGGGCCGTCAGGCCGACGAGGGCCTGGTCCGCGTCGGAATAGAAGCCTGAGCGAAGAACGCAACCGGGGCATTCCCGAATAGCTCAGTTGGTAGAGCAGCTGACTGTTAATCAGCGGGTCGTTGGTTCGAGTCCAACTTCGGGAGCCAGTAAACAGAAGGCCTATCGCAATGATAGGCCTTTTGCGTGCACACAGTTGCGCACACAGTTGCGCTTCGGCCCGGGAAAGAGAATCTCTGGTGCAAACGCTTCGTTTCTTTGAGGCCATCGGCGCTTTCGCTTGGGCTGGTTTCATCGTTTCGGTATTCGTAATTGGGGCGCAGGTCGAAGACGCGTTTCGGAGTCTGCGAGACAAGCGCACTGATCGGCACTGGGTCCGCACGACTCTTACCCGCATCCTGGGCACCTTTTTGGCCGCGTGCCTTTCGTTCTACGGGGCCGGTTCGGCGAGCTTGACCGCGATCGAGAAGCAGAAACAGCTCGACGCTACCCGACAAACCGCCGCCGCCGCGCAGAAAGCCGCGACTGCCGCTCTCGGCACGGCTAGCAGTGCGGAGGTTCAGGTGAATCGGGCCCGCCAGATAATCAGGACACTGCAGACGGATACGGCGGCGCTCGAAAAGGAATCCGGCAGTGCGCTTGCGCTGGCAACCACCGATAACAACAATTCTAAGTCGATCGCTGCTGACGTCGCGAAGCTTAGTATTGATACGCGCCGCCGCTTGGCGTTAACGGATCAAGCAGCGCGGGCGTCAGTCGCAGCCGCTGCCCATAGCCGTGACGTCGCTCAAAGCGCCGCGGAGTCTGCGCGTGAAAGTCAACGTGCCGCGCTCGCCGCGGCGGTACAAGCCGGCGTGTATCGGCTTCCCAACGTGACGGTTTCGGCGATCTCTAGCGCGCTCGCGCGTCTGCCGCATGCGACCTCGGCGTATATAACATGTGCACCGGTCCTTAAGGAGCTGTGCACGCAGATTCACGGCGCCTTTACGGCAGCGGGGATGAGCCCTCAGGTCAATGCCAATCTATCTTTGTGGGGAGGATATGATGCGAATCCATTTGTCACGTTTCCCAACAACGTATCGGTTTCATATATGGTTGGATTTGAAGCACCAGCACGTGAGATCAGCGCAGCCCTCACCGTTGCTAACCTACGGGTACGGCTCGAGGCAATGTCGCCGAACACGATTGCGCCCAACCTAGAGATAGTTGTCTACTATGCCGGACCGGCTCCCTAGTTCTCCGGCGTTTCGTGGAATCGGTTAGGCGAAGCTCCCCTTAGCACTTGTTGCCATCGCCGAACCGGAGAACCGCGATTCGACCTGGTTGAACAGCTGCGAGACGATGCCGAACATGCGCGGGTCCACCGTCGCTAACCGTTCCCTAGTTACGCGGGGCCAGAGACTATGCGGGTCATTCGCGCCAATCCAGGCTCTGACGCTTTCGGCAAAGTACTCGTCGCACGCCGACGCGGCGTAGGGTGTGACAAAGGCGCTGGCCGCAGCGAAGGCTCGGCGAATCTTTGGATCGATACCGCTCAAGTAGACCCCGCCGCCGAGTGCGCTATCGAGCGCATGGCCTGCCTCGTGACATACCGTCATTGGGCTTTTCGACCGTAAATAAATCGTGCGCTCCTCGGTCACAAAGAGCCCGGCCGGCGGAATAGGCCAGCGATCGATCCCGGGTGCAAGTCGTCGTAGTGCGGGCGAAACTTCGCTGAACGTTTGGGAGGGCTGTAGGACTACGATCGTCGTCCCATTTGCTTCCATGCAGCGGAGAGCCGCGGCCGGATAGTACTGCTCAAGGATTATCTTCACGTCGACATCCTGGGTCATCATTGCATTGCTCCTGACTGCCGAAGCCACATCTGGGCCCGGCCTCGTAGAAGCGAGCACGTTGACGGCGGGAGGAGCGCGCAAGGGCGTCAGAGCGATAGCGTCCCTTGCGTGCGGGGGGACCCGCCGTCGTACGCTCTCGCGCGAGGCCGGGTCCAGCTCTAAACGGCTACACCATTGGGCAGAACTGGACTATTGAGCAACGAGACTGAAACTATGGCATAAATTAAAGAAGACCCACACTTCTGTAGGTCTTCAAGGTGATAGGGCGAGGGGCTAAGCCGCTCCGGCAGCGACCTTTTTGGGGGGCTTCCCGGCAGTGTAGCGGATGGCGCCAAAAGTCTTCGCCGCTGCCGCTGCCGCATTGGGGCTGCTACGCAGGGGGCGTCGATCGCTCCCGTATTTGAAGTCGTGTTTCTTGGCAGTCATGATTCCCTCACCTAGAGTATACCGCGATTCCGCAAGTACGCCCTCTGTATTCCGTTGAGGAGGTCCAAGCCCATAGGCAAGGGCTCGTCTGCTCGTTTCGCGAGCTCCTCGATAGCCTCTGCCCCCAGCGTGGGACTGTCCTCAGTGCTAATTATGACCACCTGAGGGGCCAGAATGGATGCGAGGTCAGGCAGGGGGGCCACTTCCCACTCCCTGAGGATCTTGAGCAGCATCTCCCGATGTTGCGCTCGGGTGAAGTCGAAGCCGAAGGTCGACCAGATGACCGGCCCCTCGCCCTCAGCCTCCATCGAGACGTAGCGAATGCCCACGCGATCATAGAACCCGAGCACGCTTGTGTAGTGGTACTTTGCAATATCATGATCACGATGGGGACGCTCGATCTCCATAATCTCGTGGATCGCCTGCCCAACGCCCTTGGCGTAGCCAAGCCGGCGACTGAAACGCCCAACCTCGTGACCGTTCCCGAGGATGATCCCTTCGATGGCGATGATTTCTCCGCGGAGCTCAGCCGTGGCGGTCCAAGCGTAATCGGCGATTTCCGGATGAGCGCCGCTGAAGGCGGCGACAACATCCGCGATGGTCGCCACCTTGCCAATGATACGATCAAGGGTTTCGCGCTCCGTCATCTACCGCTTTGAATTACCGCTCCACCTATGCGCTTCCCCGACGCCAGCAAAACCGTGGACTATCCCGACGCGCCTAGTTTTGGAACAAGAACGATGCATTAGCGAGAAGTTGACGCTCCGCTACGTCCGCAGGGGTCCCCCATAGTCGCGCCAACATTTCAGCCGCAATTAGCACATCTGGCGGGCGCGAAGGGCGGCCATCCACCTTGACAAACGGGCCGTCCGTTTCCGTAAGCACACGTTCGATTGGAAGCGACTGAATAATGGCATGATTCGTCGCTTTTGACAGCATCGCGTGGTTCACAGAAAAGTAGCACCCGAGTTCGATGGCCCTCTGAGCCTCTGACTTCGTTCCGGTAAACCAATGCAAGATTTTCACCGTGTCCGGATCCGGAATACAATTTTCGATCTCGTCAAGCAACTCTTTCACCGCTCGAGGCGAATGCAATGAGAATACTTTGTTTTGGTTATGACAAAGACGCAGTATCGCGCGAAGGAGCTCGCGTTGAACAGGAAGTGTTCGCCAGTGCTGCGGGCGTCCATCAAGACCAACCTCGCCGATGAATTTTGTCTCTGAAAGTAGCGACGAAAACAAGGCAAGATCCGCCTCCTTTGACGCTGCCAGCTCCGGATGAATCCCGAGCGCTACTCGAATATTCGGGTATTTCGCAAACAAGCGTTGATTGGGCACGAACGCTCGTGGAGTAGTGGTAACAGCTAACACGGCCACGCGGGCCGAATCGCACTCTCGTGCGACGCTCGTCGGTTCGTCAAAGAGATCCGCATGACAATGCGCATCCCAAGCACGAGGGGTATCGCTCACCCTTCTGTCCTAACGTCGGCAAGAAGTGCATGCACCTCCATCATTCCGCGCCGATAGACCTCAACGTAATCAGCGACACTCGGGACAACCTGAACCAACGGTCCGGCACGATACACATCCACCTCCGCGTATTCGGGGTGATCTGCTAATCTCTGCGCGGCGATCTTGAAGGCGCGGATATCCTTGCCCTCTTTGGTCCGAGCATTCAATGTTCGCTCGCCTAAATCGGGCACCGTATGGTAGCTTGTCGGATCGGGTTCAGGAAAGCCCGCAAGAATCGCGGCACGACGTATGATACATGCTGGGCAACACCCGCAATGATTGTCGGCGGTGCCTTCTCGATTTGGCGGTTTTGCGCATGACACGGACAGCGGAAGGATCCGAGCCAATAAATCTTTATCGGTGCAGTTGTGAAGCATCTCTCCTTTTGTCACGAAGCGATAAGGATCATCCAAACGCGCATTAAGTCCCAGCCCGTCCAAGAGCAATTGGAAATGATATAAGAAAAATGGGTGAGCGGTTTTCGTGCTGTTAGATCCCATACGCGTTACATCGAGAGGTACGTTGAGCGCAATGAGCCCATTTTCGGGGACGACGAGCGTGATCCGGTGGGGATAACAGGATGCTAGAAAACTACTAAACGTTAGAAATAGAAACGAGCGAGCTCTTTGAGACGACTCAGGATTTGCTCCTCGAATCGAGCTCGGGACCTGGACTGTGAGCTTAGCGCCGGCAAACGCGTTTTGGAATTCCTCACTTAATACAGTTCGAATGGCATTTTGAGGCCCGCCTACGGTGCGAGTGTCGCTCGAAGAAATGCTCGCCCCCATTAGTGGTTCCCCATCGCAGAGCATATCGATTGCGGCAGTCGCGCTATCTAGGCCACCAGATAAGAGCGATATTCTTGCTGTTTGGAACAGTCCGTTTCGTGATTCAACAAAACCAGCAGTTTCAATATCATCAAGCCGTTGATTAAAGCGCAGCCGCCACCGATCACTTGAAACAAAGTTCAGAGCTCTGACGATTCGCTCGGTCAAGGCTTCCCAAAGCTCCGGCTGCGATACTTCGACCACAAGATCCAAGTGACGTGTCCAACCATCGTCGCCGAGCTCCGCCCGATTAGCAGAAACATCCGCAAAATACACTGCAATGCCGATTGAAAGCAGATCTAGGCCTATTTCGGAAGGCAATAAGCCATGACGACGCATCGTTTGCTGAATTCCGCTTATATCAAAATCAAAGCCCCTGCCGATGCGAATGTTCGTTTCGACATCGCTGGCCGCCCGATCACCAAAGCCTAAATGAAAGCGTCTAGTCGGCACTGGCAAAGCTCTCCATGATTTGCCAAGCTGCCTCGAATACCCGACTCATCGTCTGCTCAGTAAAGGCGGCGTCAAGAGGACGTTGGTCGGCGATGGCCTGTGCAACACGCGTATGTACCGCTATCTCGATGAATCGTCCAACGTTTTCATCGATGACCGCGCTATCAGCGTCGCTGTGGGCGCTGCCCCTGGCTCGGTCGCTGACATCGACAAGGTACCGACGTTCTATGGCTTTGCAAATGAAGTGTGCGTAGAAATTTGCTATTTGGGCTTCATTCAGTTCCGCCAAGTCAGCCATTTGTTCTTCATTCAGAACGAGCAAACTATCGAACAGCGCTTGCCTCGCGAGGTCGTCGTCGATATTCTCGACGCGAGAACAGACAACATCAATAATTGCGGCGAAAATTTCACGGGTAGAGTGACCGACGAGCTCGCCGAGATTCAGATCTCGTAAGACGGTATTGAGCCCGCGCCCCTGAATGTCACGTAGGACCGCAATTGTTCCAAGAGCAGCGGTCGACGCTCTGGACATACGAGTAGTGGCGTTGCGCGAACCCTGCAAGGCGTTTCGGGTGTAGCGACCCAGCGAGCGGCCGAGTGCGTAGCCTCTGCTATTCGGACTTAAAGCGCCGCCTCTCATCACAACGCGAGTTGGGACTTCGCCTCCTTCGGATACCCACCGAGTGAAGTCGCGCCTAGCCGATTCGAACCGCGGCACATCCTGGTCATCGTCCGCGGGTGCGGGGTCATCTGGCCGGACAGGCTCCTCCGGGGTTATGACGTCATTTTCGTCATCATTCAAGAACGCCGGAATTAATGAGGCCCCATTGGGTGTACCGCCAAACGACGCCGACGTTCCCACTTTCTACGGTTTCGCAATCTGAGTTGCGACTTGCGCAGCTTTCGCGAGCATTACGTTTTCCGTCTGTTTGCTCCAGCGATCGATAAGCTTCGAAGCCAGGACCTTCGCATTTTCTTGCTTGGCAATGGAGAGGGCAAACACGGGCGCCCAAACGCCGAGCGTCGCGATGGGCAACTGGTCTAATAGACCAATAATACGGTCCTGCAGAGCGGGTCTGTCGTTTGAGAGTAAATCTAGCGCTCGGAATTCATCTGGCTGCGCGTCATATTCACCCCGTTGGGAAACGGCGTCGATTAAAGCATCGAGAATCGAGCCGGCACTTTCGGGAGTTAACTCTCGTATCCTCGGAAGCTGGCGCGCAATCGACATCCGTTTCCCGCCGGCAAAAAGATCGACTAAGAACTGGAGTTCGCCTTCTAAATGCCCGCCGCCAACAAACTGCGCAGAACGCTCGCGGGAAACGAAAAAGTATGGAGCTAACGACTTCCCCCCGAGCGCCGGTTCGATTTCAGCCCAGGAAAATAACCAATCGATTTGCTCGACTCCGAACAGCTTCTCGGCAGCCTTCGAAGCCTTTTCCTTATCGCCGTCTCGCACGGCACCCTCGAAAGCGGCAAGCTCCGGCACGTTACCATCGGCACTCTCAGCAGTGATGCGCGATAGGGTCGAATAGGCATCCGGCTCGCGTCTTTCCAGCAGCATTAGTTTCGCGAGTTCGCCAATTTTGACTCGATCTTGCAACTCGTACGCCTGCGCCACCTTGATTCGCATCATCAATGTATTGAGGAACCGCTTCAATTGACGAGGATTGCCGACATACTTGTCTGCCAGTGGACGCGCGATCTGCCCCGCAAGGACAATATGTTCTCGCAAAGCTTCAACGCTTGGCCCACTGATGTCGAGTCCTTTGATTGCCCCGGAGATCAACCTGTTAAGATCAAGATCCTTCCACGGTTCCTTATCGGCAGACTCTATGTGGCTAAGGATTGTCTGGAATGCTTCAGGTGATTGCCGTAGGGCCTCTTCGGCCAGCAGGAGAGTAATATACCGTCGGCTCTCGGAAGCAGTAAGTTGAGGCAATCGAATAGGCACCTGAATTAATTTTTCAAGGTAGTTTCTTGTGAATCTATCGGAACCGGTCGTCCGGCTTAACTCTGGAAAGTGGCGTCGCACCGAGTACTCAATCATTGTCTCATCGGCCCCAATAACAAATACGGTTTTGTCAACCGACAGAAATAAGCGGATGGCCTCAAGCGTGCCAATCGCCGTATCCGGCAAGCAACGGTCAAGATCATCAACAAATATCACGAGGCGCCTTATATCAGCTTTATCGATTGCCTTTTTGAAGGCTTCCCGAAACTCGTGCACGTGCCGAAACGCGGCGGCTTCTTCGGCATCCTTTAGCAACGAGTCCCCGTTCTCACCTTCGGAGCCGGCATTTGCAGTGAACAAGCTTGTTAAGTCGGGTATACCAGTGGTGAGCGTAAGCGCCACGCCTGCCACCTTGCGCGCAACCTTAAACCAGCGCACCCGCTTTGCAAGTGCTACGATCTCGTCCTTCGCCTTCGTAATAACATCCCGGTTGTTGGCCAGCTCGCTCAGGATCGAGTCCATCAGCGCGATCTTCGCGTCCTCAAATCCTTCGAAGGCCCATCCGTTAAATGAAAGGCACAAAACGTCTTCGTGTTCCTTGAGCTGGCTTTCGATCATTCGAAGGACACTTGATTTGCCGTAGCCCCAGTCGCCGTGAATGCCGATGGTCAAAGGGGTCATATGGTCCGTCAGAATGAGAGTCGCAACAGTTTTTGCGATACCATCAAAGTTGACTAGATCTAGACTGGTCTCGGAGTCAACCCACATGTGTTGCACGCGCCATGTAGCGAACAGATTCGGGAACTATCGCAGACCTTCTCATAACTACCGCTCCTAACACGAAACGGACCATTGCGTCGTTTGATATCTGAACTCGATCTACGTAACACGCGAATTGGGATTCACATTCGTAACCGGCGGCAACTTCCGAGAGCCCCTCGTTGTCAGCGCAAGTGCAAGATTTGCGACTAGGCGAGATCACGGTCACCGTCGCGATAGACGGTCGCTTCACCGTCAGGGAGAACGCGGTCGCGGAGTGCGTACCGCACGGCGAACCGACGCGGCACGCCGTAAGACTGACGGCTGCGAGGCGACTTAGCAACTGCGCTTATCTTTCAGTGGCTTAGCGAGACTGCACAGCCAGCAAGGCTGCGTAAATCGCCCGTTCAACCGATTATTTCGGCGGCTCAATATCTTAGACAAAAGCTCGCCGGCAGAGACAAAGCGCCGGGCAAAACAATTCAGCACACCCTTCTGAGTCCCTGAGAGCGTCAGAGCCGCCCCAAAGATATCCGTTAATTCGCCTTGCGATCGAGCTGTCCCCGGGTAGGGCCGCGATGGCAACTGCAAAAGCCATATAAATTCGAACGCCTTCAACGGAGACTCTAACGACCGCTGCGTCTTCTTTTTCTTTGAGCCCCCTTCCAAAAATACTGACTTCATACCGACCTGTAGCGCGCCGGCAATCTTCGTTCGATAGCTTTGCGCCATGAGACTTTTCCAAAACGACGCTCAGCTGGCGGAGGCGCTGCGGGCCCTGAACGAGGCGGGGTTGATCGACATCGTCGCCGGCGACAACGGCGAGCCACAGTTCCGGCTGAGCGCCGAAATTGCGAAGGGCACCGCAAAACGCCCCAAGCCACGTCAGGGTGGATCCAGGCGGTGGTCTTCTCCCCGTTCTTACTCCGCGGGGTCTCCAGAAAAGACGGCCTTTTGGGTGATGTTCTTTGCCTGCCGGGCAAACTCTTCGGGGGCCAAATTTCCGAGGGAACTGTGCGGGTGATTCGTGT
>Ga0302324_100000742_pt1 | contig 82531 bp, 50 predicted proteins | sample Palsa_T0_1_FD_201949 | JGI IMG/M metagenome (GOLD analysis project Ga0302324, IMG submission 201949) | Peat permafrost microbial communities from Stordalen Mire near Abisko, Sweden - Palsa_T0_1 | ecosystem: Environmental > Terrestrial > Soil > Palsa > Peat permafrost | place: Sweden: Abisko...
AGCTACTCGCTGCAATTCTTTCTGGCTCAATGCAAATGTCCCCTGTCCCATAGGGGTGACATTTTCACGTAGCCGTTAGGGGGTGACAAAATTATGGAGCTAAGACAATGCAGTGGCGCGCTCTTTACATCGAAGACGACGCGTGCTACTTTAATTCCCCGTAACCGCCATCGTAGCGCCAGGCGGCTGGGCCACTGTTAAACGTCCCTTCAGCGATTTTGTCGCGGCTCGAACCCTCCCGAGTAAAAGGAATACGTCTCTGCCGATGTGTTTGGAATGGTGTTGGTATGGGCGACTTTCGCGAATCGGACCGACCAGCTCCTAGACGGCGGAGATCATAAAAGGGGAAATCTTGCTTAAATTGCGCAAAGTCGAGCTCGTAGGCTTCAAATCGTTTTGCGAGAAGACACACATTACATTTAGCGGCAGCGGGCTGACCTGCATCATTGGGCCTAATGGCTGCGGCAAGTCCAACATCGTCGATGCTATTTCTTGGGTTTTGGGCGAGCAAAGCCACAAATCGCTGCGCGCCGAGCGCATGTCCGACTGCATTTTTAATGGGACGGCGAAACGGCCGCCGCTCGGGCTTGCCGAAGTTACGCTGACTTTGATCGATCCGGAGCTTGCGGAGGCGGCGGAGTTTGTGTTGGGGCCTCAGCAGAGCGAGACGGGTGCGCTTGGGCCTGTCGGGGTGCCTGACAGCGCTTTTTCGGGGGCGGCGGAAAAATTTAACTCAGAGGACACAGAGGGCACAGAGAAAGGTGTGGAGAATTCTGAGGGTGCCGAAGGGGAAGGTTCGGGCGAGCCGGCCTTTTTGAAGAAAAAGCGCACCGCAGCGGAGAAGAACGCGATGAATTTGAGGCCGGGCGAGGTCGTGGTGGGGCGGCGGCTGTATCGTTCGGGGCAAAGCGAGTATCTGATCAATGGGCGCGTGGCCCGGTTGCGCGACATTCAGGATTTGTTCATGGGGATCGGGCTTGGGCCGGACTCGTACGCGATCATCGAGCAGGGGCGCATCGGGCAGATTCTCAGCTCGAAGCCGACCGACCGGCGCGCCATTATCGAGGAAGCCGCGGGAATCACGAAATTCAAGACCAAGCGGCGTCTCTCGGAAGCAAAACTGGAATCCTCGAAATTAAATCTTTCCCGCGTGAACGACATCTACGTCGAAGTCGAGAAGCAGCTGGCGTCCCTCAAGCGTCAGGCCTCGAAAGCGCGTCGCTACGCCGAAATCCGCGAGCAAATGCGCGGCCTGCTGCGCCAGGTTCTGGCGAGCAAAGCCAAGGAACTCGATATCGAAGCGGATCGGCTGGCGAGGTTGCTCGGCGGAATCTCGCAGCAGGAATCCCAGGAATCTCAGTCGGTGAACCAGTGGGAAGCGGAACAGGATCGCCTTTCTTCGCGCACTTACGAACTGGAAGCCGAGTTGCGGCAGCACCAAAACGTCCTCGGGCAAACGGCGCTCGAACTTGACCGCAGCGAGAATCGCATTCTCTTCAACCGGCAGCGCACCGCGGAACTGACTGGCCGGCTGCAGCAACTGAGCGTGGAAATCGAGCAAGGCGCCGCGCAAGCCGCGCAAGTCGAGGCGCGCGCCACCGAGCATGGCGAATCGGTCGCGTCCATCCGGGGCGAGGCCGCCCGCGTGGAGGCGGTCCTGGCGAACCTGGCCGCGGCCACCGCGGAGATTTCAGGCGCGCACGATTCCGCCGAAGAGCGGATTGCCGCGTTGCGCCGCTCAGCCGCGGAACTCGGTGACGAACTGACACGCTTGCACGGAGAGCAGGCGCAGGCCGAGCAAACGCTCGCGCATCACATCGAAGGGGTCACGCGCCACGAGCGGCGGGAGCAGCAATTGCTCGAGGAATCCCTGCACCATCGCGAGCGCGCTCAGGCCGCCGATTTGCACTGGCAATCCGTCCTGGAACGCTCGCGCCGGCTAGAGGAGCTAGTGCGGAACGCGCAGGCGCGCATCGCCGATCTGCGCCGCCAACAGCACGAGGCCACCGCGCAGGCCGGCGTTTCCCGCGACGCACTGGCCAGCGGCCGGGCCCGGCGCGCCTCGGTCGAGCAGATTTTAAATGAACGCTCTTACACCGCCGATGCGGTCCAGAAACTTTTTGCGTCGAGCGAAAGCGGGGACGAATCCGCTGGCTTCCGCGCCGTTGGCGTGCTTGCGGATTATGCCGAGGTTGGCCAGGAATACGAGAGCGCCATCGAGCAATTTCTGCGCGACGAGCTGGAATACGTCGTGGTCGAAACGTTTGATGTGGCCCGCGCGGGCATCGCCATGCTGCGCGACGAAGTGGGCGGACGCGCCACGTTTTTTGTCGATTCGCTGCGCAAGATGAATGTGCAGCCGAGCGAGCCGGCCGTTCCCGAAGAAATCGAGCGGGAAACCGTTTCGCGCCTCGATCGCCTCGTGGAATTTCGCGACCCGCTGGGTGCGGCGGCAAAGCAATTTCTGCCGCGGTTGCAATCGGCGTTCCTCGTGGAGCAATCCGAGGTGGCCGAGCGGCTGGCGCGCGAGAATCCCGCGTATTCCTTCGTGACGCCCGACGGCACGACGTACCAGGGCCGCGTGGTGAGCGGCGGCCGTCCGTCGGAAACGGGTCCACTCGGCATGAAGCGCGAATTGCGCGCGCTGGATGCGGAAGTGCTGCACCTCGAGCGCGCGGCGTCGGAAGCGCAGGCGGCGCTGCAGCGCATGGAAGAAGAGCTTCTCGCGAGCGAGGCAACTCTCGAACAGGCCACGGCGCAGCACGTGGAATCGGAAAAACTCGCGGTGGCCGCAACCCTGCAGCGGGATCAGGCGCGCGGAGACATGGTGCGCCTCGGGATCGATTTGCGCGATTGCCAGACGGAGCTGGCCCGTTTGCGCAACGATGCCGCGGCGTCCCGGCGGCGCGCCGAGGGCGCGCAGCACCGGCGCGGCGAAGTTTTCGCCGCGCGAGCGGGGGCGGAGAAGGAAATCGTGCAGGCCATGGAGCGGCAAATTGCGCTGCGGCAAACGGCGCAGTCCAAACAAGAGGATCTGGCGTTGCGCCGCGCGGAGATGGCCGCGCTTGCGGAACGGCTGGCCAGCGCGGAGACCATCGCGGCGCGCATGGCGCACGAACTTCAGGAAATCGTCGCGCGCCGCTCGGCGCTGGTCCTGCAGCACGAATCGCTCGCGCAGGAACAGAAGCAGCTTGCGGCGCAGCTTGCCGAGCATCAACGTCAGGTCGAATCGCTGCGGGCGGAAAAGCTGCGGCTCGAAACGCGCGGCGCGGAGATGGAGCGTGAGTTCGACGCCACGCGCGTGCGGGCCGCGCACGTGGACGACGCGCTGCGCTTGGCGCGGCAAAAGCTCGGCGATTTCCGCGAGGAGCGCAGCAAGCTCGAGATCGAGCGCGCCCGCAACGAATCCGAACGCGAGCACTTGCGGCAATCGTGCGTCGAGGAACTGAACGCGCAGCCGGAGGATCTGATCGCGGAGTTTCCCGCGCTATTAACGGGCGAGGAGCTACGCTCTTCCGACGCACAGTATCACGAATTGAAAATGCGCATCGAGTCCATGGGCCCGATCAACATGATGGCCCTCGAGGAATACAACGAGTGCGAGCAGCGCTTCGATTTTCTGGGCCGCGAACGCGCCGATCTCCTGCAATCGATCGCGGATACGCAGCAGGCCATCACGGAGCTCGACGAAGTCTGCAAGGTGAAATTCCAGGAAGCCTTCTCGGCCATCAATTCCAATTTCGCGACGGCCTTCCACACGCTCTTCGGCGGCGGGACGGGCGAAATGCGGCTGTCCGAACCGGACAGCTCCGGCGAACCGGGCATCGACGTGGTGGCGCAGCCCCCAGGAAAACGCCTGCAAAACGTGCTGCTGCTTTCCGGCGGCGAAAAAGCCATGACGGCGCTGGCGCTGCTCATCGCCATCTTCCGCTATCAGCCGAGCCCGTTCTGCATCCTGGACGAAGTCGACGCGCCGCTCGATGAAGCCAACGTTGGGCGCTTCACGAAACTGGTTTCCGAAATGAGCGCCGGCACGCAATTCATCGTCGTGACGCACAACCGGAAAACGATGGAGATGGCTTCGGTGCTCTACGGCGTGACGATGCAGGAGCCGGGCGTGTCAAAGCTCGTGTCCGTCCGCTGGGACGAGCCTGCCGCCGCGCAAGCCGCGACCAACGCCGCGTAAATTTTTAGTGGCGCAGGCTTCAGCCTGTGGATTTTCTTACTTGCGACTCAAACCAAAATTCCACAGGCTGAAGCCTGCGCCACTAGGTTTTCCACTTTTCGTTTTTCTTCTCCGTTGACTTCGCCCAGCCGTACGCTAGAATGGCCGCCTCTCGGAAGGGGTAGGTAACCTTTGGCTTCTCCAAAAATAAATACTGTGGTATGGGAAACGGCGCTTCCCGGAATCCATTTTTTGAATCGCGGAAAAGTGCGCGATTTGTACGAAGTGGGCGGACAACTGCTGCTCATCGCCACGGACCGGCTTTCCGCGTTTGACGTGGTGTTGCCCACGCCGATTCCGGACAAGGGCCGCGTACTGACGCAGCTCTCGCTGTTCTGGTTCCAACTGCTGCGCGACGTGCTTCCGAATCACGTCGTCACCGCGGCGGATTTTCCGGCCCCGCTGGCGCCGTTTCACTCCCAGCTCGAAGGCCGCGCCATGCTTTGCCGGCGAACGAATCCCCTGCCGATCGAATGCGTCGTGCGCGGATACTTGTCCGGCTCGGGCTGGAAGGATTATCGCGCCACCGGGAAAATTTGCGGGATCGCCCTGCCGCCCGGGCTTCGGGAATCCGACCGGCTGCCGGAAGCGATTTTCACGCCGTCGACAAAAGCCACGACGGGCCACGATGAAAACATTTCCTTTGACGGCGCGGTCTCGCTCGTCGGAGCGGAACTGGCCGAAAAAGTGCGCGGCATCAGCCTGGACATTTACCGCCGCGCCGCCGCCTACGCCGAGCCGCGCGGAATCATTTTGGCAGACACGAAATTCGAGTTTGGCCTCGTGGATGACGAATTGATTTGGATCGACGAGGCCTTGACTCCGGACTCCTCGCGTTTCTGGCCCGCGGACGGCTACCAGCCCGGCCGCGCGCAACCCTCGTACGACAAGCAATACGTGCGCGACTACCTCGAACGGATCGGATGGAACAAGCAGCCTCCAGGCCCGGAACTTCCCCCCGACGTCGTTGCCGCGACCCGCGAAAAATACCGGGAAGCCTACAGGCAGCTAACGGGGAACGAACTCGGCTAGGCGCGCGGCCGGAATCGTCCGGCGGCGAACAACTCATGTGCGGAGCGTGCTACGGTGAAGGAGCAATTGGAAGCGCTGGTAAGCCTGATGGTGGAGCGGGGAATCCATTTCGACGAAGCGGTGAACGAATTTGAAAAGAAATTCATCAAGCGCGTGCTGGAACGCTTCCGCGGCAATCAGTCCCGCGCCGCGCGCCTGCTGGGAATTCACCGCAATACGCTGAGCCGGAAGATCGATCTGTATAAGCTGGATCATCGGCAGCGGAAAACCAGGTGACTGGTGATTTGTGACTTGTGGTTCGTGACCCGTGAGTGGTGATTTTCCTGTCCCGCACGCTGGCGGAGGGTTGGCTGGGGTGCTTGGGATCTCGGATTTGAAATTTGAGATTGAAAATCTCGAACTTCAAATCCGGAATCTCAATTCTAAAATTTCAAAACTGAAATTTCGAATTGCGCAAGCGTGGCCGTCATGGCTTTTAGGCACGGACCGCCGCCGGGGTTCCTCGCGCTAAAGCAATGGCCCCGGAAATTTCTCCGGGGCCATTGGTGCGTTCGATCCGATCGAAGGCCAATCGTCAGTTGGCGGGTTTCGCGGGTGCTTTTTTGACCGGTTTCTTGGGCGATTTCTCTTCCGGCAAGTCTTCCGTGTTGATCTTGGCTTTTTCCCACGTCAGCATGAAGGGATTCTGCGTGTAGCCGGTCAGCGTGCCGGTAAACCGGACAACGGCGTCTTTTTCGAGCTTCTTAGCTTCCGGCTGGCCGTCAATCTTGACGGTCATGTTGGATGTCGTGGCCGCTTCGATTTCCTCGGGCGTGGCGCCGCGGAATACTTTCAGCGTCACAGTATCGCCATCCACGGCCGGCGGTTCCATCACGCGGACACCGACGTCCGGGTACTCGAGGCCGCAACTGGCGAGCCACATGACTTTGCCCGCATCGCCTCCGGCCATGAGCGCGGGAATGAAGTTCGCCGTGTCATCGCGCGCCTTCTGCAAATCGGCGGCGCTCGGAACATTCAACGTGGCGGGCCGGTCGGTGGCGCTGGACGCCAGAGTGAGGAGTTCGGTCACCTGGTCATCCACGAGCTTGTCGCAGGCGGGCTGCTGGTAGCGAATGACTTGGTTCTTCAGATAAGCGCGCACTTGGGCGTCGTTCGGAATCTTCAGGTCGATCGCGCGAGCCAGTTCCCAGAAACCGTCCGTCCCGCTCGGCGGTGTTGTCTGGAGATATACGATACCGAGACGGTAATGAGTGACGGGATCCTCGGGAGTAATGGACAGGACCGTCTTGTAGTACCCGATCGCCGCGGGGTAATCCTTCATGGTCGTCGAGGCCAATGCCGCGACCGCGTTAAACAGAACCTTAACGCCTTTCTTTTGCTGCTCGAACTGGTCCGCCGGCACGTTGTCCGGCTTCTTGAGATCTTCGAGGGACTTGAGACCCGCGACCGCCGCGTCTCGCGCCTTCGTCAGCGCATCGGGAGTTTGCAGTTCCTTAGCGGACGCTCCGAGGTAAAACGCCTGGGCCCGCGTGTAATACGCTTCGAGGCGTCCAGTGGCATCGATCTTGTCTCCGAGCGCGATCATCCGGTCCGTGTACTCGATGACCTGGGCGAAATTCTTCAACGCCATATACGTCGTGTAGTAATCGCGATAGATATACGGCATCAGCGTCGAATTGGGATACGCCTTGACAAAATCGTCGAGCAGTTTGATTTTTTGCTGAGGATTCGTTTCCTTGTCCGCCGCCTGGTACTGGTTATATTCCGCCAGCGTGTAGGCGGGCTTGGCCTGATCCTGCGCCGCCTGCGGGGCGGCCCACAATTGACTCGCGCCAGATCCCATTGCCAGCGCGATCCATAACAGACCGGCGCCAGTCACCATCCACTTTCGTATCATCGGCTTCCAGCCTCCTCGGCAAATTTCAAAAAACTCAAAATTGAAAAAACATCATCCAAGAATGTCTGCTGGCTCAAAGCTACCGGATTATAGGGAATCCTTCCCTAGCGTGCAAGCGCGATTCCCTTTGCCTTCTGTGCCGGAATTACGGCTCGCCGAGCGGGTGCTGCATCTAGGGCGGCGAGCCCCAGTGCTATGATGACGAACTCCGGACCCAGGTGGCCAGGGCTGAGAATATCATTACTCCGCGAAATAAAGGAGATTCAATGCAAGCAGAGGATGCCCTTGCAGGCAAGGTCGCATTGGTCACGGGGGCGAGCCGGGGAATCGGCTTCGCGATTGCCCGCCGTTTGGGGCGGATGGGCGCGCGTGTGTCGATTTGCGCGAGGGATCAGGGGAAGCTCGACTCCGCGGCGTCCAGTCTTCGCGGGCAGGGAATCGAGACGCTCGCTGTTCCTGCGGACGTTACCCGCGGGGACCACATTTCTTCTCTCCTTCAAAAAACCCAACAGGAATTAGGGCCAATCGATATTCTGGTGAACAACGCTGGGACAGGCCTGTTCGGCCCCTTCCATGAATTCGGGGAAGCCGATTGGAACGCTGTGTTGGACACGAACCTGAAGTCGGTTTTTCTGCTGTGCCGCGCGGGTGCGCCGGAAATGATTCGCCGCCAGACGGGACACATCATCAACATCAGTTCGCTGGCGGGGAAGAACACCTTTGCCAACGGGGCGATTTACTGCGCGTCGAAATGGGGCCTGATGGGCTTGTCCGGCAGCATGGCCGAGGATTTGCGCGGTTATGGGATCCGGGTGAGCGCCATCTGCCCCGGCTCGGTGGCCACGGAATTCGCAGGGCACGGCGGGAAAGACGCTTCGAAAATCCTGCAGCCGGACGACGTGGCGCACGCGGTGGCCGCGCTCGTGACGCAAGCGCCCGGAAGCTTCATCAGCGAAGTGCACCTCCGGCCCACGCGCAAGCCATAACGGATGTCTCCGGTTTTCTCAGTGTTCTATGCGCTCTCTGTGTTGAAGGGTCTGCGTCCGGCGGGGAAAAGCTTTAACACAGAGGGCACAGAGGCCACAGAGAAAACCGGCCGCAATATTCCTCTTGACAATAGTCGTTGCAACGAGTATTGTTGGCTCATGCAACGAGCGCCCAAACCAAAGCACGAACCGCAAGCCTGTCTCGAGGCCCGCGTCTTCGTCAGCCTGATGCGCGCCGCCGACGCCCTGGCCCGCGATGCCGAGGCCCTGCTCAAGCCTCACAACCTCTCCCCCACTCAGTACAACATCCTGCGCATCCTGCGCGGCGCGGGAACAGAGGGGCTGGCTTGCAGCGAGGTCGGCGGCCGGCTTATCTCGCGCGACCCGGACATGACTCGCCTGCTTGACCGGCTGGAATCCAGGGGCTTGATCGTCCGCGCGCGGGAAGCGGAGGACCGCCGCGTGGTGAAGACTCGCATCACCTCGGAGGGGCTGCGATTGCTGGGCGAACTCGATCGGCCTGTGCATGAGATGCATCGCCGCCAGTTGCGCCACCTTCCCGCGAAACAGCTCCGGCAACTTTCCCATCTGCTCGACCGCGCCCGAGAGCGCGTGGAGGAGGGGCATTCACCCGATTGATTTTTTTCAGGGCCAACACATTTCTCGCAAGCAAGCATACTTAACTCAAAGGAGAATCGAAAATGAACACCACCGTCGCAGCAACATCGCAAGGCACCAAGCCAACCGAATGGCAGATCGATCCCGCTCATTCGGCCGCGCACTTCAGCGTCCGGCACCTGATGATCTCGAATGTCCGCGGAGAATTCACCAAGCTCACCGGCAGCGTGCTTCTCAACCCTGCGGATCCGGCAAAATCCGCCGTCGAGGTAACGATTCAAGCCGGCTCGCTCAATACCCGCGAACCGCAGCGCGACGAGCATCTTCGCAGCGGCGACTTCTTCGATGTGGCAAATTATCCGACGCTCACGTTTCGATCCAAGCGAATCGAGCCCCTTGATGCGGAAATTTTCAAGCTTACCGGAGACCTGACCATCCGTGGCGTCACGAAGGAAGTTACGTTCGACGTCGAAGGCCCCACGCCTTCCGTGAAAGATCCCTGGGGCAATGTCCGGGCGGGAGTCACGGCGTCGGCGAAAATCAGCCGCAAGGATTTCGGCGTGGCGTTTAACGCCTTGACCGAAACCGGCGGAGTGGTCGTCGGGGATGAAGTCAAGATCACGATCGAGGCCGAATTGATCCAGAAAGCTCCCGCAGCCTGATACAGCGGTTTGCGCGGCAACCCGAATCGAAGCGCGACAATGCGGCCTGCCAACGCGCCGCCTGGGAACTTGGCATGGACTTATGTGGCGCCCGCCTGAAGGCGGGCGCTACATGTCCATCGCCAATCGGAATTCCCTTGTTGGCACACGTTCGAACAAGGAGCCCGCTCCCAGGGCCGCATGGGGCTTGCCCGTCCGGTTATTCTATTGGAAGATTTGAGTCCAATTGGAAAGGTGGAGTATCTAATCATCGTCATGGAAAAAACCGCCGAGATACAAGCGCCCGTTCATGAATTAATCCGCCGGCGATGGAGCCCGCGCGCCTTCTTGGATCTGCCCGTCGAGCCGGACAAACTCGTCAGCGTGTTCGAAGCCGCCCGCTGGGCCGCTTCCGCGAGCAACGAGCAGCCTTGGGCTTTTCTCGTGGCCACGCAGCAGGACCACAAAAATTATGAGCACCTGCTCGGCGTGCTGGTAGAATTTAATCGCGGCTGGGCGAACAAAGCGCCCGTCCTGATCCTGACGCTCGCGCATACCCAATTCGAGAAGGACGGAAAACCCAACCGGCACGCGTTCTACGACCTGGGCCAGGCGGCTGCGAATCTAGCCATTCAGGCCACGGCCCTGGGCCTTGCGGTACACCCAATGGCAGGGTTTAGTGTCGAGGCCGCGCGAGAGCGTTTTGCCGTCCCTCCTGACTGGGAGCCGGTCAGCGTAATTGCTCTGGGCTATCCGGGGCATCCGGACTTGTTGACGGATCGGCTGCGGCAACGGGAGGTCGCCCAGCGTATACGAAAGCCGCTCGAATCCTTTATTTTTTCGGGCGCCTGGGGGCATCCGGCACCGATCGCAATTTCTGCCGGAATGAAATGACCGAAACGCTCCAATTCGTTGTGCAGCACGGCTACATGATGATCTTCGCGTGGGTCTTTGTCGAACAGGCGGGTCTGCCGGTTCCTTCGGCGCCGCTGCTTCTCGCGGCCGGTGCGCTTTCGGGCACGCATCAGATGAATCTGGGAACGGTCATTGCGTTTGCGGCCATCGGAGCCGTGGCCAGCGATTCGATGTGGTACGAGATCGGCCGGCGAAAAGGCGTGCGCGTCCTTCAATTTCTTTGCCGGATCTCTCTCGAACCAGACTCCTGCGTCCGAAGAACCCAGGTGAGCTTTGGCCGCGACGGCCCGCGCGTGCTGCTGGTTGCCAAATTCGTTCCCGGCTTGAACGCGATGGCCGCGCCGCTGGCAGGCATCATCAAGATGCGTCGGCGGCGTTTCTTGCTCTTTGACTCATTGGGCGCCTTGCTCTGGGTGAACGCCTTCACAGTGACCGGGTACGTTTTCAGCGGCGAACTAGACCGCGTGGCTGCACGGGCCGCTTATCTCGGGGGATGGCTTCTGGTCGTCTTGGTGGCCGCCTTCGCGGGCTACATTCTCTGGAAATTTTATAATCGCCGAAAATTCCTGCGCGCGCTGAAGATCGCGCGAATTTCTCCCGAAGAGCTGAAAGAAAAATTAGATGCCGGGGAGGACGTCCTCGTGGTGGACCTGCGGCACTCGCTGGACTTCGACGCGAACCCTGAAACGATTCCCGGCGCGCTGCACGTCGATGCCGCGGAGCTGGAGGAAGCGTACGAAGTCATTCCCCGCGACCGCGAGATTATTCTGTTTTGCGGATGCCCGAATGAAGCGACTGCCGCCCGCTTGGCGCTGCTGCTGCGCAGCAAGGGAATCACGCGAATCCGCCCGCTCTCGGAAGGCTACGAGGGCTGGCGCAGCCGAGGTTTTCCCATGAGTCTCATCAAGGATGAATCCGACCACGTTGAACCGGCCAAAGCGTAGACACGCGCACGGCTCGCATTCGACTGTTACATTCGTGATCGACATGGACGATTTGGACGAGGCGAGCACGGAAACAATTTTGCCTTGAGCCGAAAACGCCTCGTGTTCCATGCGGCAGATGGTACAATTGTGTCGCGTGCCCCAAACCTTCGGCTCCAATTTGAAAGAAAGACGATGCAAACTGGACGAAACGCCGTAATTGCCAGTTGACTTGGAAAAATGAAACAGCCTCCGGCCCTATTTGCAGAAATGACGCAGTCTGAACCCCGCAGGCCCGGGATTTTGTCATCACAAGAAATCCGAGAGCTGATCAGGAACGGCAAGATCCGCTCCCGGATGAAGATTGGTGATGACCAGATCCAGCCTGCAAGCATCGACCTGCGTCTCGGAAGCAAGGCCTATCGAGTAAGGGCGAGCTTCCTGCCAAACGGGAAATATCCTATCGGTCCCAAGATCAGGGAACTTTTGCTCGATGAAATTGTTTTGACCAGGCCCGCGGTGCTCAGGACCAACGAAGTATATATCGTGCCGCTCATCGAAAGTCTCGAGCTTCCCCCGGATATGAGCGGCAAGGCGAACCCGAAAAGCACCACGGGGCGTCTGGACGTTTTCACCCGGCTCATGACGGATAGTGGCATGGAGTTCGAGCAGGTTCCCAAAGGGTATTCTGGCGATTTATATGTTGAGGTTGTGCCGCGGACCTTTGCGATCGTGGTCAAGGAAGGAACGAAGCTGAATCAACTCCGCCTCTTTAGAGGCAGCCCCCAGTCGGATGACGAGCAGTTGCGAAAGCTTGCTCAGAAAAAGAGCCTCGTCTACTTCGAAAACGGAGACACGCCGGTCAAGCCCATCATTCGCGGTGGACTGCGTGTTTCCGTCGACCTGCAAGGAGAGGACGCTCAGAGTATTGTTGCCTACAGAGCGAAAGAAAACCTCACTCCGATTGATCTTTCGAAGGTCGGCGCATACGACGTCGAAGGGTTCTGGGAACCGATCAGAGGTGAGGATTCAAATTGCCTGATTCTCAATCCGGGTGAATTCTATTTGCTGGCGTCCAAGGAGCGCGTCGGGGTACCGCCCGGCTATGCGGCGGAAATGGAACCGTACGATCCATCCATCGGAGAATTTACAGTTCATTACGCAGGATTCTTCGACCCCGGGTTCGGGCACGGATTAGACGGGGAAATTAAAGGAACCAAGGCGGTCCTTGAAGTCAGGGCGCACGAAGTCCCGATCTTGCTAGAGGATGCGCAGGAAGTAGGGCGGCTTGTGTACCATAAAATGGCTGAAGTGCCTGACATTTTGTATGGTCAGGCCATCGGCTCGTCCTACCAAAAGCAAGGTTTGGCGCTCAGCAAGCAATTCAAGAGGATTGTAAGCACTCAGGCGGCAGCCCGAGGATAGTCCGCGGTTGATGGTTTTACGTGCCGGCGAAAGTTTCTTGCCGTCACGTCTTTTCAGTTTTCTTCAGACCTCCCAGATAAGCGGTACAACTCCCGGTCAAAAGGCCTGTCTTACCGAAATCCAGGGCTCCGCGTAACGTGTCAAAGACGTGCAACTTACCGAGCGCGTTCGCCTTGACAACCCGCAACTGCATGCATAGCATAGCTTGCCGTTGAAAGGCGGGAGGCTGTTGTGATTAAGCTGGATATCGTGAACGCCGTCGTAAACAAGACCGGAGTGAGCCGGACCAAGGCCGAACTGGCCGTCGAAACTGTGTTTGAGGCTATGAAGAGCGCGCTCGGCAAGGGCGAGCGCATCGAGCTGCGCCGCTTTGGTGTTTTTAATGTGCGCCCGCGCAAAACCGGCATCGGCCGCAATCCGCGCACCGGCCAGGAAGTCAGCATTCCGCCCGGCAAAGCCGTGCGCTTCAAGCCCGGCAAGGAACTGCAAACACTCTGAATTCACTTGCGCATCGCGCCCGCTCCTCCCGGTATTTCTCATTCGCGTCCCCGGCCGGCAATTTCTGTTCTCTTGCGGTGCGCCGCGCATCTAAGCAATCATGACGGATCGAAGCCCATTTGATTCCGCCTCCGCGGAAACTCTTCCTCCCGTGGTGGCCACCTGGGATTTGCCCCCCAATCCGTACTGGGAAAATCTGGAGGCCCGCAGGCAGCGGAAATCGCTGGCTATCGCCATTCTGCTCTTCGTGCTGACGTTGATTTCCACGCTGGCGGTGGGGGCGCAATACGCGTCCTCGTACGCGTCCGGACAATCGCCTGATTTTGAACAAATTTTTTCCACGTACGGGACGCTGCTCGCGCACCCTCAGTATCTGCTCGCAGGAATCCCGTTTGCTTTCACGCTGATCGGAATTTTGCTGGCGCACGAACTAGGGCATTTTTTTGCGTGCCGCTATTACGGGATTTCGGCCAGCTATCCCTACTTCCTGCCGGCGCCGACGTTGATAGGAACCCTGGGCGCGTTCATTCGCATTCGTTCGCCGATCTACAACCGGAAGGCATTATTTGACGTGGGGCTTGCGGGACCCGTGGTCGGCTTTCTGTTCGCGGTTCCGGCCCTGGCGATTGCCATTCTGTATTCAAAGGTCGTGCCGTTTTCAGCGGCGCACGGTCCCACCGTGTTCGGACAACCGCTGGTGATGCGTTTGCTCGTTGCTGTTCTTCGCCCGGGAGTGATGCGCCAGGATTTGCTGCTTCATCCCGTGGGCCGTGCGGCGTGGGTCGGCTTATTCGCCACGGCGTTGAATCTGCTGCCGGGAGGGCAGCTCGACGGCGGACACATCTTGTACTCGGTGGCCAGCAAGTATCACAAGAAAATTACGTTGGCCGTCGCGCTGATCCTGATCCCCCTTGGAATATTTTTCTATCCTGGATGGATCCTGTGGGCCGTCCTGCTGCTGGCGATCGGCTTCCGCCACCCGCCGTTGCTCAATCGCTGGGAGCTGCTCGACGGCGCGCGGCTCGTCTGGGCCGGCGTGGCCGTCTTTATTTTCATTCTGTGTTTCATGCCTATGCCGGTCATGATCCGTTAAAGTAGGACGGGCTTCAGCCTGTCGGGTTTGCGATTCGAGTGCGATCAGAAAACCGACAGGCTGAAGCCCGTCCTACTAAAACAAACTGAGCGGGTCCACGTCCACAAGCACCGCTTTCTGCGGAATTTCCTTCTCTTCGCTAAAGGCCAGCAATTCCGAAACGGCGCGGGTGAGCTGCGCGCGCTTCGGCGCCTTCAATAAAAATTGAAAGCGATACTCGCGCTTGAGCCGCGCCAGCGGCGCCGGAGCCGGCCCCAGCACTTTCACGCCACGCGATTCCTGCGGCGCGAGAAACGCGGAAAGCTGGCGCGACCAGCGGATGGCGTTCTCGATTTTCGTGTCGCGCACCAAAATACTCGCCAGCGCCGTGAACGGCGGATAGTGCAGCAAGCGCCGGAATTGCACCTCCTTCTCAAAAAAAGTGAGGTAATCCTGGCGCGCGGCGAGCTGGATCGCGTAGTGCTCCGGATAGTAGGTTTCGACAAGAACTTCGCCGGGCAAACCCCCACGGCCGGCGCGGCCAGCGACTTGCGTCAACAACTGAAACGTGCGCTCCGCCGCCCGGAAATCCGGCAGGCTGAGCTGCGTGTCCGTGGACACCACGCCGACGAGCGTAACCCGCTGAAAATCGTGCCCCTTGGCGACCATTTGCGTGCCCACCAAAACGTCAATTTTCCCGGACGCGAAATCGCCCAGCACTTGCTGATACGCGCGTTTGGTGCGCACGGAATCGCGATCCAGGCGCGCGACCCTGGCGGCGGGAAATTTCTCGCGCAATTTTTCCTCAAGTTGTTCCGCGCCCGCGCCGACAAAATAGACGTGCTCGGAATCGCACTTCGGGCAGCTTTCCGGCACACTTCTGGAAAATCCGCAGTAATGGCATTCCAGTCGCTGGCGCTGCTTGTGATACGTCAGCGAAATGCTGCAATTCTCGCACTGCACGCCCGCGCCGCACGACCGGCAAAGCACGAACCACGAATACCCGCGCCGATTCACAAGGATCAGCGATTGCGTTTTTCCAGCGAGGCGCGCGGCCACGGCTTCGCCGAGCTTCGCGGAGATCGGCCCCGCGCGATTCGTAGACTTGAAATCCTCGCGCAGATCGACGATTTCCACCGGCGCAAGCGGCCGGTTCTCCACGCGCGAATCGAGCTGCAGGAGATGGTATTTCCCCGAGCGCGCATTCTGAAAGCTCTCAAGCGAGGGCGTCGCCGAACCGAGCAGCGCGACCGCCCCCTCGAGCTTCGCGCGCACCACGGCCACGTCCCGTCCGTGATAGCGCGGCGTTTCTTCTTGCTTGTAGCTGGCCTCTTGCTCCTCGTCGACGACGATCAGCCCCAAATTTTCGATCGGTGCGAAAACGGCCGAGCGCGTTCCCACCACGACGCGCGCCTCGCCGCGGCGCACGCGCCACCACTCGCGCGCCCTTTCCACTTCCGGCAGCGCGCTGTGCAGCACCGCGACGCCCGCGCCGAATCGCGCCCTGCACAATCTCCCCGTCCAAAGCGTCAGCGCGATTTCCGGTACCAATATGATCGCGGCCTTGTCCCGCGCCAGTGCCGCTTCCACGGCGTTCAGATACACTTCCGTTTTCCCGCTCCCGGTGACGCCATACAGAAGCCCAGCGGTAAAAACCCCGGCATCGATCCAGCCGCGAATGACGCCCAACTCGCGCTCCTGGTCCGCGTTCAAAATATTTAAAGGCGGCGCGTAATCGGCGTCGAACAAATCTTCCTCGATGGCGACCGGCTCCTCCCAGCATTTCAGTATTTCCTGGCGGATCATGCGTTCGACGAGTGGCCGCGAGACCTTGGCGAGTTTTACCAACTGGGGCAGCGGCAAAGGCCCGCGTTCTTCCGCGAGAACGTGATACACGCGCGCTTCTTTTTCGGGGAGCGTGGCACAGGCTTCAGCCTGTGGCGAACTTTCGGAGGGCGCCGCGTTCCAGGCCACAATTTTCTGCATGCGTGCTTGGCGCCGCACCGCGACCTCGCGCGCTTCGAGCTGCTTGCGCCGCTGCATCCGCTCCGCCGCCGCTTCGCCCCCGGGCAGCTTGCGCAGACGGTCCGCGCGCACGGGCCGGCCCTCGATTTCCATGAGCGAAAGCAGAGCCAGCTCGGCGATTTCGGATTCGCTGCGATTTACGGCCGCGTCCAATTCACCGCGCCACGCGCGCCCCGCATCGGTCACCGCAAATTCGCGCTCGTGCCGCAAATCGATCTGCGGCGGCAGCATCGCCCGAAAAACTTCTCCCAGCGGCGCCACGTAGTAGCCGCCCACCCAGCGGCCCAGCTCGATAAGCTTCGGCGGCAGCGCCGGAATCGCGTCAAGCGCCTCAACAATTTCCCTCACATTTTTTACGCGGTCGGGATCGGGCCGCCGCACGGAGGCGTCCACGACCACTCCCGTCATCGCGCGATTGCGAAACGGCACGAGCACGCGGCTGCCCGCGCAAACCAAGCCTGCCAGGCGCTCCGGAATCTCATACGTGAACAGCGAGCGCAGCGGAACCGGCAGCGCGATTTCGCAATAAGTGGGAGACATGTGCAAGTAGGACGGGCTTCAGCCTGTCGCTTTCGATGAATCCAATCTACGCGCAAAGGCGACAGGCTAAAGCCCGTCCTACGAGGAAGCTCTCTTCGTTTTCAGCCCCAGATGCGCCATTACTTTTTGCAAATCCTTCCATACTTCACTTTTCGCGGCCGGGTTGCGCAGCAAATAAGCGGGGTGATACGTGGCCAGCAGCTTCGTGCCCCGATACTCGAACCACGTGCCGCGAAATCGCGAAATGGAATCCTTGGTTTTCAAGAGTGCCTGCGCGGCGGTACCGCCAAGGCAGACAATCGCCTTCGGCGCGATCACGTCCAGTTGGCGATACAAATAGGGTGAGCACGTCGCGACTTCGTCATCCTCCGGTTTGCGGTTTTCCGGCGGCCGGCACTTCACGACGTTGCAGATATAAACCTGCTCGCGCTGCAAACCCATCGCCTCGATCATCTGCGTCAGAAGTTTTCCGGCGCGGCCCACAAACGGCAGCCCTTGCACGTCTTCATCGTGGCCGGGGCCTTCGCCGACGAACACAAGTTCGGCGCGCGAATTTCCAGCACCAAAGACAATCTTGTTCCGTTGCAAGTGCAAGCGGCAGCGCGTGCATTCGCCGAGGTCTTCGCGAATCCGTTCGAGCGTATCGCCCTCGACGCGGTCGATGGCCTCGAACAGGGAAGCCGCATTGACAATGGGAAGCGCCGCGGAAACAGGCGGCGCGGCCTTGGGTGGCGCGATGGCGATCGGTGGTTGCGGTTTGGGAATCGCGGCCGGCGCGCTTTCCAGAGCGAATTTCATCGTGCGTTTTCCCACGGTTCTCCGATCGGTGTAAAACGCCCCGAGATTCAAATCGTTGTAATAGCGCAGCCAAGCTTCCAGTTTATCGCGTTGGGTTTGCGTTGGAGTGGAATCCATCGGCGGGTCAGTGCGCGCGGTGCGAGGCGGCCGCTTGCGACATCGCTTGCCGCAATGCAACTAATTGATCGAGGATGCGGTGCGCCGCGTCGATCTTGGGCATGCGCGGGTAGGCCTTCTCGCTTCCGTCGCGGAAATACAAGGTGATGACGTTGGTGTCATGATCGAAGCCGGCGCCCTCGGCGGTTACGTCGTTGGCGACGATCAGGTCGGCTTGCTTGGATTCCAGCTTGGCCCGTGCGTGCGCCGCCACGTTCTCGGTCTCCGCAGCAAAGCCGATGAGCACGCGGTCGCCTTTGCCGAGCGCGACGTCGGCCAGAATGTCCAGCGTGGATTCCAGCTCCAGATTCAAGCGGCCACTCACTCGTTTCATCTTTTTTGTCTGCGCCTCGACGGGCCGGTAGTCGGCCACTGCCGCGGCCATGATCAGCGCCGTCGCGCGCGGAAAATGTTCCAGCACCGCCCGGTGCATCTGCTCGGTATTGCGCACGGAAACAAATTGCACACCTTGCGGTGGATCGAGCCGCGTTGGCCCGCTGATCAAAATCACGCTCGCCCCGCGCCGGACCGCGGCCTGCGCCAGCGCGTAGCCCATCTTGCCGGAAGAGCGATTAGTAAGAAATCGCACCGGGTCCAAATCCTCGCAAGTAGGGCCTGCCGTGACGATGATCGTCTCTTCCTGCAGATCTTTCTCCATCCCTAGGCGGCCGAGCACGGCGCTGGAAATGGCGTCGACGCCGGCGAGGCGCCCCGCGCCGGTCATCCCGCAAGCAAGATAGCCTTCCTCGGGCAGGACGACCAGAACACCGCGCGCGCGCAGCTTCTCCACATTTTCCTGCGTCGCCGCGTGCTCCCACATGTTGACGTTCATGGCGGGAGCGACAACCACGGGCGCGGTGGTCGCCAGATACAGCGTAGTCAGAAAATCGTCGGCGATCCCGCGAGCCATTTTCGCAATCACGTTTGCTGTCGCGGGAGCCACGACCAGCAGGTCGATGCGTTGGGCCACGGCGATATGTTCGATCGCGCTCTCGACATTCGCGCCCTCGGATTCTGTGCTGAACATTTCGGTGAATACTTTTTGCCCGGTGAGCGCGGCAAAGGTGAGGGGCGTGATGAATTCGCGCGCGCCCGCGGTCATCACCACTTGCACATCCAGGCCTTCCTGCTGCAGCTTGCGCACCAGTTCCGCCGCTTTGTAAGCGGCCACTCCGCCGGAAACACCGAGTGCCACGCGCATAAATTTGCCTGCGGCGCTATTCCTTGCGCCGCTTCCCATCCTTGTCCAGCGGATCGCCCGGCGGATCGGGCAACTGATATTCGAGCACGCCCGCCCCCAGCTCCTCAATCGCCACGCGAGTGGATTTGTGCGAGCGGGGATTGGCCACCAGCGGAGACGCACCGAGCATCAACTGCCTCGCCCTTCGCGCCGCCACCACCACGAATGCAAACTTGCTGTCCGGTGCCTGACTCTCGGCCGTCATGAGATCGTTATCCTCCAAAAGATTCCAATATTTTTCGTGCGCGCTCGCTCAAGCAACTGCGAAGGCATCGCGCGGCCACCGTGATCGCCTGGATCTCGCGTCCGGCGCGCTCCACTTCGTCGTTCACCACCAGAAAATCGTATTCCATATAGCGCTGAATTTCCTGCCGCGCCCGTTCCAGCCTGCGGCCGATGGACTCTTCCGTGTCCTGCCCCCGCGCGCGCAACCGGTGCTCGAGATCTTCCTTGGCGGGCGGAAGAATGAAGATGGCCACCGCGGCGGGCAGCTTTTGTTTTACCTGCTCGGCGCCCTGCACGTCAATTTCCAGCACCAGGTCCAGCCCTTTGCACTGCGCCTCTTCGAGCCAGCGGCGCGGCGTGCCGTACTGGTGCCTTCCGAAAACGCGGGCGTGTTCGAGAAACTCCCCGTCGCGCACCCTGCGGTCGAATTCCTCTTCGGATATAAAATCATACCATTTTCCGGCGCTCTCCGTGGTGCGCGGCGGCCGCGTGGTGCTCGATACAGAAAACATCGTGCCCGGCACCTCGAGCATTTTTTGCACTAGCGTGGATTTCCCCGACCCTGATGGGCCGGAAACGATGAACACCAGAGGATGCTGTGCCTGTGCCAGCGTCATTCGACGTTTTGCGCCTGTTCCCGCAGCTTCTCGATATCGGATTTTACTTCTAGCGCCAGCTCGGTGATCGCCAGGCCCTCGGATTCCACTCCCGGCGTCTTGGACAGCAGGGTGTTTGCTTCCCGCTGCATCTCCTGCAAAAGAAAGTCGAGTTTCTTTCCCGCCTCGCCCGCGCCGGCCAATAATTTTCGAAACTGTTCGACGTGGCTGCGCAGCCGGGCCAGTTCCTCGCTCACGTCGCTGCGCTCAGCCAGCAGCGCGGCTTCTTGCGCCAGGCGAATGGGATCGATCTGCACGCCTTTCAGAAGCTCTTCCAATCGTTCCGCCAGCCGCCGCGCGATGGCCGGCCGCACGCGCTCCGTGAGCGTCTCGATCTCCGCCGATCTCGCCGCGATTTTTCCCAGGATTTCCTGCATCTCCGCGTTCAGCGCCTGCCCTTCGGACCGGCGCATGGCTTCCAGCTTATTCAGCGCTTGCTCCAGGCAGGCTTCCACTTGCCCGCCCAGCCTCTCTTGCGTTTCCTCGTTCTGCAGCTCGCCGGCCCCGCCCGGTGCGGCGACCACGCCCGGAAGTCGCAATAGCGCGACGAGGTCGGGCTCGGTTTTTATGACGAATTCCTGGCGCAGCCGCTCGACGGCCTTCATGTAGGACTCGACCAGGCCGTGATTGACTTCCACGGTGCCGGCGCCGCCCGGCTCGTAATAGATATTCACGTCCACGTGGCCACGCCGCAACCGGTTTCGAATGGTTTGCCGGATGCGCGATTCGAACACTTCGAAACCATCCGGCATTCGAAGATGAAGGTCCAGGAACCGGTGGTTCACGCTGCGCAGGTTGATGCGCACGGCCCCACCGTCGCGCTCGACGCGGGCTTGCGCGAAGCCAGTCATCGAATAAATTCCCGAAAGTGCCGCGCTGGCTTTCATCGATCCGCCTTTGGCGCGGGAGCGGCCGCGTCGTCCGTGTCCGCGAATTGCATTTCGTACAAGCGCGCGTAGATTCCGCCCCGCGCGAGGAGTTCCTGGTGCGTCCCGGTTTCCGCGATCGCGCCTTCATCGAGGACAATGATCTTGTCCGCGCGGCGGATGGTCGAGAGCCGGTGCGCGATCACAAACGAGGTGCGGTCCATCATCAGGTTGGAAAGCGCGCGCTGCACCAGCATTTCCGATTCGGAATCGAGCTCCGAGGTGGCTTCATCCAGGATCAGGATCGGCGAATCTTTGAGGATGGCCCGGGCGATGGCGATGCGCTGGCGCTGCCCGCCGCTGAGGCGCTGGCCGCGGTCGCCCAGCATCGTCTCGTAGCCCCGCGGCAAATCCATGATGAAATCGTGCGCAAGGGCCGCTTTGGCCGCGGCTTCCACGCGGTCTTTCGGCAAGCCCGGCCGCCCGTAGCAAATATTGTTCCAGACCGTGTCGTTGAACAGAATCGTCTCCTGCGTCACGATGGCCATCTGCTCGCGCAAGGAGCGCAGCGTCACTCCGCGCACGTCCACGCCATCGATGCGCAGTGCGCCCGACGTCACCGGGTAAAATCGCGGCAAAAGATTCACCAGCGTGCTTTTCCCGGCTCCGCTCGATCCGACGATCGCGATGACTTCGCCCGCGCGCGCTTCTAGGGAAATATCGCGCAGGATGGGCACGTCCGCGTCGTATGAAAAACCTACTCGATCGAATTCCACGCTTCGGGAAAAGGGAAGGAGCGCGGGCACGCCCGGCTCCGAGGCCGGCTCTTCCGCGCGGCCAATATACTCGAAAACTTTCGCGGTCGCGCCGAAGGCCAGCTCGAATTGCTGGTAGACCGTGCCTAGCCCCTTCACGGGTTCGTAAGATTTAAAGAGCGCATAGACGAACGTGACGAAAATCCCTGCGGTCATCGCGCCTATCTTGATCTGCACGCGAGCGTACATCAACACCAGCACGATCACCACAGCGCCCAGCAAATCCATTAGCGGAGAGGTGGCTACCGCCGCGCGAATCCAGCGCATATTCTCCCGCAGCAGGCGCCGCGCCGAATCGCGAAACTTTCCGATCTCGAAATTCTCCATCACAAACGCTTTCACGACCCGGTTGCCGCTCACCGTCTCTTCCAAAATTTGCGACAGCTCGCCGATGCCGGACTGAATTTTCTCCGTGGAGCGCCGAATGCGCTTTCCGAGCGTCCGGACCGGCCAGACCACCAGCGGGAGAAGCACGATCGATCCGAGCGTCATCTTCCAACTCGTTGCGAACAGTACGGCTAGCAAAAAAAACAGCGTGAACGTGTGCCGGAACCCAAGAGCCAGGTATTCCGAAAATGTATTCCGCACGCGCTCGACATCGTTGATGACGGTTGACAGCAAGCGCCCCGTCTGATGATGCTGGAAAAAGCCGATGGGCTGGCGGATTACCTTTTCGTACACCCGATTCCTGAGGTCGGTAACGGCCGCAATCCCCGCGTGCTGCACCAGCACGTTGCCGCAATATTCCGCGAGCCCTTTGCCGATGAAAACGATTAGGATGGCAATGGAGAAGAGGGTTCCGACGCTATGAATCCGGGCAGGCAGGAAGGAATTCAAATAAATCGCCTGATGCGTGATCGGATTCTTGAGCAGGAGGAGCCTGGAATCGGGGGCGCTGGGATTAAGGACCCGGTCGAAAATCGGCGTGATCATCAGGGCAATCAGCCCTTCCGCCAGGCCGACCACGGAAAGACACGCCACACCTGTGGCGAGCCGTATCTTGTACGGCAGGACGTAACGCAACAAGCGGCCGAATTCTTCGCGCTTCTTCAAAGAAATTGCCGATCCCCTGTGTGACGGATATATGCCGCAGGCAGTGTAACGCTACGAATCGCCCGCGCATTTGTCAAGCCGCCGCGTCTTTGTGCGCCGTCGCTAAATTGAACGTCCGCGCTTTCAGGAGGGCCGAGTTTCAGCTCGGCCTTTCCGCGGCCATTTCACGCCGGCTTCAACCGCTGAAGCTTCAGGGGCTAAAGCCCTTTCACAATCGACACTTTTCGCCGGGACTGAAGTCCCGGCCTCCTAAAAGCGCCACCTACTTCGCGAGGTCGCGATGCACGACCTTGGAAGCATACCCTTTTTTGTGCAGCGTCTCGCGCACCGCTTCCGCCAGCATTACCGAACGGTGACGCCCGCCCGTGCAGCCGAAGGCGATCGTCAGATAGCTTTTTCCTTCCGCAATATAGTGCGGGATCAAATAAACCAACAAGCCCTCGACACGCCGCAAAAATTCCCCGGTTTGCGGAAACGAACGAATGTAGCGAGCCACGCGCGGATCGCGCCCCGAATATTTTCTCAGCTTGGGAACGAAGTGTGGATTTGGCAGGAAGCGCACGTCAAAGACCAGGTCCGCGTCGGCAGGAAGCCCGTACCGATAGCCGAAGCTCACGAGGGAAACCATCATCGGACGCTTATCTGTTTTTTGGAAGCGGCGGATGATGAACTGGCGCAATTCATGAACGTTGAATTTGGTGGTGTCGATGACCACGTCGGCCAGCTTGCGGATCGGCTCCATCAGCACGCGTTCGCGGCGCAGCCCCTCGAGCACCGGACGGTCATGCCCCAGTGGATGCGGCCGCCGCGTCTCGCTAAAGCGGCGCAGCAACGCCTCTTCGCTGGCTTCGATGAAGACGAGTGTCGCGGGATTCTCGCCGCGCAATTGCCGCAGAATCGCGGGCAATTTTTCCAACTGGCCGCCCTCGCGCGCGTCTACGAGTAGCGCCGCCCGCTGGATTTCTCCGCCGGCCTGCATGTGCAATTCGCTGAACGTGGGAATGAGTGCGACGGGAAGATTGTCGACGCAATAAAAGCCGAGGTCCTCGAAGGTTTTGAGAACGGTGCTCTTTCCCGAGCCACTCAGACCGGTGAGGACTACGAGTTGCCGGGCGTCGCGCGCGTTTCGCCGCTTCACGCGGGCCGGCCTACGCCTTGACCCGGCGTTGGTGTGTGCTGGGAATGCGGAGGTCTTCGCGGTATTTGGCCACGGTGCGCCGGGTGACGTGGATTCCAGCGTCGTCGAGTTTCTTGGCGATCAAATCGTCGGTGAGCGGGTGGGCGGTGTCTTCCTCGTCGATCATTTTTTTCACGAGGCGCTTCAACGTCTGCAGCGACATATTGCTGCCTTCAGGGCCGTTGACCGATTCCGAAAAGAACGAGCGCAGCTCGAGGACTCCCTGCGGCGTGTGCGCGTACTTGCTCGACACGGCGCGACTGACGGTGGAAGGATGCACGCCCACTTCCTCGGCCACTTCCTTGATCATCATCGGTTTCAAGTGGTCCGCGCCGTGATCCAGGTATTCAAATTGCCGCTGAATGATGATCTGGCAGACGCGCAGGATGGTGTGCTTGCGCTGCTCGATACTTTTCATCAATTGCATCGCCGCGGTCACGCGTTCCTTCACGTAATTGCGGACTTCGCGGTCGGCCGCGTCGCGCGCCATCAGCCGGCGATACACGGGCGAAAGGCGCAGTTGCGGCACGTCGTCGTCGTTCATGAACACTTGCCACTGATCGTCCACCTTGCGGAAATACACGTCCGGCTCGACCAGGCGTGGCTGCGTCTTGTTGTAGCGCAGGCCGGGTCGCGGATCGAGCTTCTTGATCACCTCCACGGCGCGCTTGACAAGTTCGACAGGCCGGTTCAGCGCGCGCGCGATTTCCTTCAACTGGTTCGCTTGCAAGAGGCGCGCCAGCGGCGTTTCCGGATTCAGCTCCTCGGCTTCGCTCGCCGCCAGGGGCCGCTTCGGCAGGCATTCGGAGACGATCTGCATGGCCAGTGTATTTTGCCCGTCCAGCGTGCGCAACTGCGTTAGCAGGCACTCGCGCAAGTTGCGAGCCGCCACGCCCAGCGGATCGAATTCCTGCACCACCGCCAGGGCTTCCTCGACGTCTTCCATCGAGTGCTTTCCATTTTGCGAAATTTCCTCAAGAGAGGCGCCCAAATAGCCGTTCTCATCGAGGTTTCCGATAATCGCTTCGGCGATCTCGCGCACCACGTCGTTGCAAACCGTCACGCTCAGTTGCCATCCAAGATGTTCGGTAAGCCCTTGCGCCGAGGAAAGGAACTTGTCAAAAGACGGCCGCTCGATGGTTTCCGATTCGCCGCGTTCCGGATTGCCGCCGCCGCTATCGAGATACTGGTTGAAAAACGAGGCGACGTCGAAATCCTCGAAAGGACTGGGCGGCTCGACCTCAGGAATTTTTTCGGTTTCGGCTTTCAGGAAGGTTTCGTCGCTGTAGTCTTCGGGGGTGACGCTTTCCTCGGAGAGTTCCTCGAGCACTGGGTTCTCGATCATCTCCTGATTGATCATCTCGCGGAGTTCGAGACGGTTCAGCGCCAAGACGCTCACCATCTGGACCAGGCCAGGCGTAAGGATCTGCTTCTGCGCGACCCGGAGGTGAAGTTTTGGTTGCAGCCAGCTCATAGTGGACGTCAATTCAAACGGAAATGGTCTCCCAGATAAACTCGCCGGACTTCGGCGTTGCCGCTCAGGTCCGCCGGCGTTCCGGCGGCAAGCACCTTGCCGTTTTGGACGATATAGGCGCGATGGGTGACGCTCAGCGTCTCGCGCACCTGGTGGTCTGTAACCAGGACGCCGATCCCCTCGCGGCTCAAATCGCTTATGATTTTCTGGATATCCACCACGGTCAGAGGGTCGATCCCCGAAAAAGGCTCGTCCAGCAGGATGAAGGCAGGTTCAAGGACCAGCGACCGGGCAATCTCCAGCCGCCGCCGCTCGCCTCCCGACAGGGTATAAGCCCCGTTGCTTCGAACCGTTTCCAGCTTCATCTGCGCCAATAACTCCTCGAGCCGGTCGCGCTGCTGCTCCGAGGTCAGAGGCAGCGTTTCCAGGACCGCAATCAGGTTTTCTTCGACCGTAAGCTGCCGGAAAACCGAAGGTTCTTGCGGCAAATAGCTAATTCCGTTGCGGGCCCGGAGGTACATGGGTAGGTCGGTGATATCGTCCCCGTTCAGCAGGACGCGCCCGGAATCCGGCCGGGCTAAACCCACCAGAATGTAAAACGTCGTTGTCTTCCCAGCGCCGTTGGGCCCCAGTAACCCTACCACTTCACCCTGGCTGATCTCCAGGTTGACATCGTCTACAACTTTTCGCCCTCGATACGACTTACTGAGCTCGACGGCCTGGAGCTTGAGCATGCCACATCATTTCTCGACCTGGTGAAGCGTCACTGTTTTCGAACCATCCGCCGAATCTACAAGAATCCTATCATCAGCAAAATAGAAGGTCAATTGACGCCCGGTGGTGGTGTCGCCAGTTGAGCTATATAGAGTTGGTTTCCCCTCGGAAAGAACAAACTTGCCTTCCGAGGCCGTGTATTCAGCTCGCTGCGAAGTTCCCCTGCGGTCTTCCTGGTGCACGGTTACATCTCCGATGGCCACCGAACGCGAGAGTTGTTTCATGCCGTTTGCGGCACCGTTATCGGAAAAATAGAGATCGATTTTGTCGGCTTGGAGCGAGCCTTGCTCAGAGTCAACCTTGGCGTTCTGCTCGATGCGAGCGCGCGACTCCTTCTCCCAATAGGTCAGCAACGCTCCGCTAGCATGCCCCAGCTGCGTTTGCGTGGCACCATGCTCGTTCTGCCCTGGATTCTTATTCGTGGACGGCTTTGTCGCCTTCGCCGTAGCCGTGTCCGGCGTCTCTCCTGGCTTTGGATTCCAAGCCGCCTGAGGAAACACTCCGCGCACGCGCCCCCGGGCCACCAGGATTTGCGTGGGATTGTCCAATTCGATCGTGTCTCCCTCAATCACGGACTGCCCTTGCCACATTCTTCCATTTCCTGAGTACACCGCGTGTCCTCGTTGTGTGTCCGCGACGAGATGCTCGCCCGTAACATGCGCCGGCTCGTCGGAATTATTCGAAAGCTTGGCCGCCGAGGGGTGCAAATCGGTGGTCAGCACATGGCCGTCGGCGCGCAGCGTATTCGTGCTTTGAGCGAAGGACGCCGTTTGCGCGGTGGTCCGTGTGGTGGCATCGCCAAAGACCACGGAGCCGTTCAAGGTAACGATATTGGTGGCGTGGTCCATGTGGGCGCGGTCACCCTGGCCTGCATGCAGGTCGTCGTGAAAATGAACGTCGCCCGTCTGGTCGATGGTCGTCCATTCGCCCATTTTGTCGAACTTTGCCGTGAGTTCGCGCGACGCCGTCACCTGCTCGGGAGCGTCGCCAAGTTTGCGCGTCACCACCACGTCGCCCGTGCTGGCGAGCTGCTGCAACTGGTTCTGGCCGTCGAATTTCAAAATCATGTGCTTGCCGGTCATGCGGGTCGATTGCGGAACGGGCTTGCTGTTCACCAGGGCCACGTTTTGCCAATCGACCCGCGCTGGGGCGAGCGTGTTCACGGTTTCCATGAGGGTCTGCCCCGGACGGGAGTCCTTGGAAAAGTGAATTTCGAGTGCGTCGCTCACGACGCGGCGCGAGCCCCCATTAAAAGCCGCGCTCGTCGAAGTCAGCGTGACGCCCTTGCTCGCCGTCATCAGGCGAGGAATGTTGTCGGTTGTAGCGAGGTCCATCTGAAGGCGTCCGGCATCGATTCCATCCTCGCCGACGGGAGTGCTGCGCGTGCCGTGCACGCTTCCCGTCGCCACGACGGACTCGACCGACCCGTCCGGCCTGATCCCCGAGACCATTTCGTCGGCGTTGAGCACGATCGGCCCTTGCTGGCTCAAATCGTGCAATTGCGGATGGCCGCTGGCCACAATTCGCTTCGCACGAAACATCGCGTCCAGCTGCAGCAATAATTTGTCCGAGAAAAGCTCGTGCGTCACCTGCTGTGCGTGGACGTTTCCATCCACGAGCACTTCCCGCGCATCGCGATGGTAAGTCATGCTATCGCCCGCCACGTGCACGATTTTTTCCGTGGGCGGTTCCGCGGGGACCTCATCTTTTTTAGGGGTATCGACGGGCGTGGGAAAAAGATTCAATTCCACGTTTCGGAACAATCGGATGCCGCCACTGTTCGAATCGTAGCTCACGCCCACGGCGCGGCCTTCACCACCCGGCCAATGGAATTTCACTGGTTTGTCCGTCCCTGCCACGCCGGTATCCCGGTCAAAGGTCACGGCGGAGGTCACGATCTGGACGGTATTCGCGCTCGCCTGCGTGGCGCCCGCGGCCTGTAGGCTGATTTGGACTTCCCCGGCGCAACTGATCTTCCCTGTGTTGGAAATGAAATCGCAGGCCAGGGTACGCAGCTTGTCATTGCGGTCGCCCTTTTTCCCGTAGACGACGATGTCCACGTCTTCGAGCAGGTTCCGGCTACCTTCCTTGAACTCGGTCGCGCGCGAGGCCCGCACCGTGTAAATCGTCCTCTGCCCATCGACTTTGGAATACGAAAACTCATTGGAAAGCTGCTCGATGGTCGGAGGCACGGCGGGCGGCGCCTTCTTGGCCGCCTGGTGCGCCAGCCACACGTTTCGCGCATACACTCCCGCGACCACCGCGGCCAGCATCCCCGCCGCCGCGAGCGACCACCGCGCATATCTCCGCGCTTCGCTATTTCGCATCCGTTCGAAAGCCTCGAAAGCTTAGACGCCAAGTATAGGGGCCGCGTTGGCAGGGGACAACAGTGGGACGGGCTTCAGCCTGTCTGGTTTTGCCTATCAGCCATCAACCACCCAACACGAATCAGGCGGCAGCTTTAGGCAGGAATGACCTCGTCCTTGACGAGATGCAGGCGGATGAGACTGGGTCTATCTATTTCATCAAAGTGGCAGCGAACGGCATCCTGCACATTCTTCTTGAGTTCGTCGAGTGTTTCCGCTTCCGTATAAATCGAGTGGCCCAGCGCCCTGGCTTCGAAGCCGCCCTCAAGCGATTCCTGAACCGTGATGATGATTTCACTTTGAGGCATAGGTTTTCAGCCCTTTGGTTGTATACCGGGCCGCGTGGCCGAAAGAGGTTTCTTTGCCCGAAGGGGATGAAAATTCGCGAGATAGCTGCATCCTCGATTCGACGCCTGCAAACCCGCGACATACAATGTTGGTACGGGTACGGAGGGCGAGGTATGGCCATCGCTCGCGCGAGAACGATTCGGACCCGTCGCATCAAGCTACGCGCCACGGACCGCCAGGAAAAACTCATTCGCACGGGCGCCGAGACCACCGGCGTCCGCTTGACCGATTTCATCCTCGAGAGCGCCTGTTTGCTGGCCGAACACATTCTCGCCGACAGGCATGGGTTCGCCGCTTCCCCCGAAACCGTCGAAGGCGTTCCTCAATGCCCTCGACCGCCCGGCTCACGTGAAACCGGAGTTGGCACGGCTATTTTCCGGGCGGTCCTGGCAAAGGCTTAAAACAGAGAACACCGAGTAGAAAAGAGAGAACCTGTTCCTCCCTAGCGCTTACCGCCTCCCCGGAAGCCAGGCAGCGCGTGTTCTCGAGCGCCGTCGTGGTTCGGTGCTGCGACCACATTGCCACGGCCGTCACGGGCTTCATTCGCCTGGAAGTGATTGAATGCCCGCGCACCACGCGCCGGCATGGGCCCGTTGTATCCATGACGCGGATCGAAGCGGTTATCGACGTGGCCATGGAAACCCGGACGGCCGTGGAACCACGGTCCTGAGCCGATAAACACGCCGCCAACAAACCAATCCGGTCCGTAGTACCCATAGGGAGCACAGTCATAGGGCGCGTAGTCAAAATATCCATATGGACAGACAGGCGCAACCCCGATATTTACGCCGACGGAGACTTGTGAACGTGCAGGCTTCACGGAACTAAGCGCCGCAAACGCGATGGTAAATAGAACAACTGACTTCCAGAAGGTCATAGCGTTATCTCCTCAAAACATCGTTTTTTGGTTCCCCTCAAATTATACACTTCACACTGGCATCAGATGATGGTCGTAGAGAACTCTCGCCACGGGAGCCGCCCACCTTCCAGCATCCGTCTGCGCTACGCCTCGGCGAAATAGGGCATTCACTGTAGCTACGAAACGCACGTCCTTGAGGAATGCGAGCCCCGCCCTGTGCCAATTTAAGGGGATTTCGATTCGATCCCGGGCGGGCCGGGCAACGACTTAACACAGAGAACACGAAGCAAAAAGAGAGAAACAACATTGGACAAGCGAGAGATGGAAACAACTTCCAGGCGTCTCCGCGTCCTCAAGTTTTTCTCTGCGATCTCCGTGTTGAGATTTTCAGCTGTGGAGACAGCACGGCGCGGCCATTTCAAGGCCGCTGTAGGGTTGACGAAGGATCGCGCACGAGCGCGAAATTTCTAATTTCCGGGAAGGACCTCGACAAATCCCATGCGGGCGGCAAGATTTCCGCTCCACCACACGCGATTGGGATTATTCGGATCGATCTCAATCCTTCTCGGGTCGGACTCCGAATCGGGCAAAGGAAACTCGACCCATTCGCCCGTCTTAGGATTGTAGCGAGCGATCTTGTCGGCCTGCTGCTCGCTCACCCAGATCAGGTTGTTCTTGCGGTCCACAGTGACGGAATAGGTGCCAGGCGTTTCCGTGGGCGGGGCGAAGAACGACATCTGCTTGGTTTCGTAATCGACTTTCATTAGCAGTCCCGCGTTCCAAAGGCCTACCCAGAGATCGCCGCGCGCGTCGTGACTCATGCGGCGCGGGTAGGCGAAGCCATCGTAGGGGATTTTATATTCGTCGACTTTGCCGGTGGCGGGGTCAACGCGCGCCATGCGGTCGGCCTGATCTTCCGCCCACCAGACAGAGCCGTCGCCCGCGACGGTCATACCGTAGGCGCCCTCGGCTTCTTTGGTGGCGAGGTAGGAAGGGGTTTCAAAAAATTTGAATTCTTTCGTGGCCGGGTTAAACATGCGCGCCTGGTTCGCGCCCGTGGCCCAAATCGTTCCGTTCGGGTGAATGAGCATGGTGTTGCCGCCCGCGCCGGCGCGCACGCCCTTGGGCCAATCGTAGGCTGTAAATTTCCCCGCGTTCGTGTCGTAATTCAGCCAGCGCGCGTTGGGCCCGTCCGCTAGCCACAGCTGCCCCTTGGCGTCGATCTGAGGGTTGCCTAGGCGCTGGCCTTCGGGGCCGACGAGGCCGGGAGGGATGGGCACTTCGCTGAATTCGAGTGTCTTGGCATCGAGCCGGCCCAGTTTGCCGACGCGCTCGCCTACCCAGCCGTTTCCGTGAGGATCAACCGCGACGTCGTGCGATTCCGCGTTGAGGTTCGTGTCCGAGATATCGTATTGAACGACCCGATAGTGCAGGGCTTTTCCTTCGAGCAGCGTGCGAGGCAAGCGGTCGTTGAGGTCCAGCGGGCGCGTGGGCCCGAGGTTAGCGGAAAGGTAATCGATCACCTGCTTGGCTTCGTCGTCCGTCAGATCGCGGAGCTTTGCGCCGTGCATGTTGACGCGCATCTCCCGGATCATGCCTTCCCAGCGCTCGCGCGACATGTGGAACGACATGATTCGCGCCGCGTCATGACAGACCGTGCAGCGCGCCTCGACAAGTTTTTTGCCGTCTCCCTCCGGCAAATTTCCGGAGACCGTCCCCGCCAGCGCTTCCGGTATCTTCATTGGCCAGGCGCGCGGCAGCATGGGCCCTTGCTTAGCGGTCAGCGACAAATCCAGCTTCGCGGTCTTGCCCTCGGTCACATTCACCGGCGCGGAAACGTCGCTCTGATATCCGCCCCCGACGCCTTGCACCACATACTGGCCGGCGGGCAGATTGCTCACCGTGTAGCGCCCTTGCGCCTGGCTGATGACCATGAATTCGAGATGGCGTTCCCCATTCTTCAGCTTCACGAACGCGCCCGCGACAGGTTTCCCGGAGGCGTCTTGCACCACGCCCTCAAGGGCAGAGCTGTTCTCCGCCGCACGGGCAAACGGTCCGCAGAGGCTTAACAATACACCCGCGAAAATAATCATGCATTTCGTTGCCGTTCCATTGGATGTCATCCCCGATCTCCTTTACCGTTACCTAAGAAAAGCCACACACCTCGCGAGGCGCGAAGAATATGGCACACGAACTTCAATATCGTCCAGAACCTGGCCATTTCGATCTACCTGGTTGCCTTTGAATCGGGGCTCCGATTTTCTTGCAGCAGTTTTCCCATGGCGCCCGGTTGTTCACTCTTAATCTCCGACCGATTTTCTCCGAAATAAATCGCGCGAACTGAGATTCGGGGGACGAAAATGGCCTTGCTCGCCTGCCTAGAACTGAGGATGTAGAAGCCAGCGTCCGTCTCGTCTAAAAGCCACGATTGCATTTTCCCAGAACCGCTTAGGGGGGTGTCTTCACGAAATTGAATAGTAGCAGAAATGGGCGCTCCTCCCCCCAGCGAGGCGTTTAGACTCGGGTACAGAAACAATGAAAAGAAGGCTAGAGTGCTAATCGCCCCTGCGACCCAGGTCTGCCACTGAAGGTGACGCAGCTTCTTGGTACCCTTTATAACCGGGTCAAGAAAAAATGCGATCATACCGCACCAGCCAAACCACGACATCAAAATCGCTAGCCCCAAATCCAATGTCTGCCCGATGCAGAAGAGCATCCACAAAAGTGCAAAAAGCGAAATATAGGCACATGCCACTGGACGACTCTGGCCGAAGGCTCGTTCGAAACGAAATGCGCCAACTGCAGGTATAACCATCGCAATCGTCCAATAGATTAGCCTGAGATTGAATCCGGATTCTTGGAAGAAAATTCGGACCGACCAGCTCAGGGCAACGGAAACATATATAAAACTAAGGATGCGAATAACCGGCAGGTAGTAAAGAACTTTATTAAATTCTCCTTCCACGCGAGGCGGTTTCGGGTACGGGTCTGCATATCCAAGCAAGCCATAATTTCGTGCAGATTCCAAAACTGGCAAACCGACGAATATGCAGAAGAGTACGCCGGCTGAAAGTATCTTCGGGCGCAAAAGGCCGAATTGCAAAACCCCAAAACGCGCATGGTGGAGCGAAATGATGACGAATCCGATCGCATACAGCAGGACGGCAGCGAGCGCTACAACCTGCGTCGATAGCAGGGCGCGCCCGCCCAAGGTTTCTTGATTCACACCGTCACATCCGATCTCATCTTACTTGATTGGCGCCAGGCCCCTTTTTCGGCAGAGTATATAGAGAGCGGGCGGCCGTTACTAGCGCGTTTCATTTGGGAAATAACTCAGTATCTTTGTAATCTTCCTAGACCCAAACGATTAGGATAATTCATCGAGCAGTATTACGCCGCAGCCCGTGAGATTGGGGGCTGATTATCAGCAGGCGGGACCCTGGCTTGATTCCCCACGACGGGATGCTGTGTGATGGGAGAGAACGAATGGGTTCACGCACCGAACGGCATCGCGTTTACTTCGGGGGCTTGTGTGCGGCGGGTTCCCTGATTCTTTGCGTAAATTCGTTTTCTTCGGACCACACGCAGGGCAGCTCTTCTATTTCCGCGCCGGGCCTTAGCTTGAAGATTCTTTGGGGGCTCGCAACCGGCTTCGTGTACGCCTTTGGGTCGGTGACCGTGATGCTGTAGAGAAGCGTGTCGTGGTCTGCGCGGCGGTAACGCTCGGTGACGCGCAAGGCGTCGCTGTGGGGATAACCGGCCGGGCCTAGCCAAGTCTTATCGTTGAACCCAGTGGATTCCACAACGAAAGTATCGTTTTCCCAGTGGCCGATGGCGTATCCGAACCACGACGGGTCGGGATCGTCGGGAAGCTTCCGGCCATCGGTCCAGATCGAACGCCATTCGTGCTCGCGCTCCCAAAACTGGAGCAGGCGGCCGGACGCTTGCACGAACTCGAGCGGCGTGGGCATGAACATGATGCGCGGGAAGCCGATCGGATCGCACTGCAAGATCGGATCGTTGCCGCCCGGCGCGGCCCGCGATCCGTAGCCGGGCTTGGCTGCGTCGAAGCGCGCCTTGGCCCAGGGCGTCATCGGAGGCATATCGGCTTCCGGGGCAAAGCTTTCCGCCCCACCGATTCCTTGCAACTGCCAGACTCCGGTCAAATCGTGTTTGGAGGCGGGCGAGGAAGCGGGTTGCTGCTGAGCTGTTTGGGGGCGCGCGACGTTCGGGAAAGCAAGGGCCGCCGCCGAGGCTACCATCAACGCCACGATTGAATAGATTTGGCGACTACGCACATCTGGCCTCTTTCCGCTTGGGAAAAAGCTTAGTACAACGAATGGCTGCGCTTCACACGGGCGCTTGCGAAAACCGCACAGCCAAGAGTGGCTGTGCTACCGCTGGTCCATCTTCAAGATGTGGCCATCGGGAAAGACGATTTTCCCGTCTTTACCCCCGGAAAAACCGACCGGCGCTCCGTTTCTTGCGGGGGCGAGAGTAACGGCAATTTGCTCGCCGGCCTTGACGGAATTCCTGGTCCAGCTATTCCGGCGCAAGATGCCCGGACTTTGGCTTTCGATCGACCAATTCACGACGGCGCCCTTGTCGTCCTTCGCGTCCATGAAAATCTGGCAATGAGGGTTGGCCCACACAAATTCCGTCACCGTCCCCGAAATAGTGATCCAATGCTCTTCGTCGTATGCCGAATTTCCGTGGTGCGCCCACAGCGGGCCGCAGGCCACTAGTAGACCTGCGATCAACAAGACGATAGTTGTTCCCAGCTTAAAATTCATGCGATTCCCTCGCAATTCAAATCCGCCCGTTCACCATTGGTTCTCCGGCCGGGGCGCTTTCTGCGCGCTTCTAAAGATCGGGCAGCTCCGTGCCGTCGGCGAGCACGATCTTCTTCAAGCGCAATATCAACGCCCCGTTTTTGGATTGAAAACCGACGGCGGTGATGACGTCGCCGGGCTTCAGCGTGTTCTTATCCCAGCCCCCATTGCGGACCAGCATGGCCGGGCTTCTCGCCTCGCCAATCCATTTTTCGGTCTCGCCCTTCTCGTTTTTCGCGTCCAAGAAAACCTGCATGTGGGGATTGATGAACAGGAAGTTCGTCACCGTCCCTTTGACGGTCACGAGTTTATCCGTATCGTAATTCGTTTCCCCGTGATGCGCCGGAACCGGCGGTGAAGCAAGAAGTGCGGCGAATCCTACGGCCAGACAAAGCGCCCAATGTTTCATTTTCCAGTCCTCCAGCAGACAAAAACCACGCCAGATGCGCAAACCCCGGGGACTTCGGCGAAGGAAAAGTGTCAATGGAAAATATCCCACCGCAATTCGAGATGTGTCAATCCCAAAGTCACACCTTTGTCGCCGCGCTATTTGGCGGGCTTGATCTCGTTGTTTTCGATTTCGTCAAAAGTATCCTGGTCCTCGCAGAACAGCTCCGCCAGGGTCCAATTCGGGTGCAGCAGAAAATCCAGGTGCGCGGACCAAGGTTTCGTGTAGGCCTTCGGGTCGTCGATGGTGATGTCGTCGATTAAATGGAAATGGTTTGGCCGACGGATACGTTCGATCAGGTGCAGGGCGTCGCTGTGCGGATGGCCGATGCGGTCCAGCCAAGTCTTGTTGTTGAAATTCACGGTGTCCGCGACCAGCGTGTCTCCCTCCCAATGCCCGATTGAATCGCCCATCCATAGCGGGCCGAGGGCCGTGTCGTGCGCGCGGCCGTCGGTAAAAATCTGGTGGCGGACGGAGTCGTACTCGAAGAGCAGGATGACTTCGCCGGGCGTTTGAACCACCTGCATCGGGAAGGGATGCATGATCACCCGCGGGTAGCCGGGCGGAGTACACGTATGGTAAATCGGGTCGTTCGTCTCCGCGAGGGGATAGGAGCGGATTCCGAAGGAGGATTTGGCGGCCTTGTATTGCGCTGCGCCCCAGGCAGTCATGGGCGGCTCTTCGTCGTTGAGCTCGTACATCCAGAAGCGCTCGACGACAGTCAGCGGCCGGGGACGGTCGAGCATCCACACTCCTGACAAATCATGCGCCGGGTTAGAATCCGGGGCATTCGCCGCCACGGATGGCTGCTTGTCCTGCGCGGATGCCGCCGCCGGAACACTCAAGACCATCGCGAACGCCAATGCCATTCCCAATGGATGCTTTCGCATTTCGAAACTCCTCGCTCAGCTCGAACCTTGGTCATGTTTCAGTTTTGAGAATGATACACCGCGGCTGTTCGCCGGCGTCAACCCAATTCATGAGAGCGATCCGCGGGCCGCGCCGATTATTTCGCCGGGGCCGCCTCATCGTTATCGATGGCCTGGAAGCTCTGCTCATCCTCGCAGAACGCCTCGGCTAGCGTCCACTTCGGCTTCAATACAAATGGCAGACGCGCGGTCCAGGGCTTTGTGTAGGTTTTCGGGTCGTCGACGGTAATGTCGTCCACCAAATGGTCGTGGTCCATCCGGCGGATGCGCTCGACGACGTGGAGCGCTTCGCTGTGCGGGTGGCCCATGCGGTCCAGCCAGGTCTTGGTATTGAAATTCACGGTGTCGGCGACCAACGTGTCACCCTCCCAGTGCCCGATGGAATCCCCCATCCATAGCGGGCCGAGCGCCGTGTCGTGCGCGCGCCCGTCCGTGTAAATCGGGTGCCGTAGGGAATCGTACTCGAAAAGCACGAGGATCTCGCCGGGCGTCTGCACGATCTGCATCGGCAAAGGGTAGAGAAAAATGCGCGGGAAGCCGAGCGGGTCGCACGTGTGGTACACGGGATCATTGGTTTCCGCGAGGGGAAAGGCATGAGGTCCGAAGGAAGGTTTCGCGGCATCGAATTGCGCCTGCCCCCAGGCGGTCATGGGAGGCTCGTCCTTGGTGAATTTATAAGTCCAGTGACGTTCCATAACGGTTAGTGGCCGGGGATGATCGTCGAACCAGACGCCTGACAAGTCGTGCGGATCGAAAGGGGCAGTAGGGGCCAGCGCAGCGGATGGCGGCCTGACTTGGGCGGACGCCGCCGAAGTAACGCTCAAGAAAATCCCGAGCGCCAGTGCAATGCCCAGCCGACGGCTTAGCATCTCAAAACTCCTCCGGAGGCTTATGTCCCGTCTTCGATTTTAGATTAATGAAATCATACACTGCGGGTATTTAATGGAGTCAAGGCCAATTCAAGACTTGGGCCGAAAACCCGCACCCTTGCGCAACCCGCAAGGGTGCGGCACCCGAACCAATACAGATTCGGACGAAATCCGTCAGTCTAAATCGGAGGGGATGAAATATCCCACTTTGTTGTTGGGGGCGGAGCCGTACCACATGCGGCCCTGGGCGTCGAGGAAGAATTCCTTCATCATGTTTTCGGAGTGGGCGTAGGGGTATTCGGTGACCTTGCCGGTTTTGGGATTGAGGCGGCCGATCACGTCCAATTCGTCGGACGAATACCAGATGTTGTGGTTGCGGTCGATTCCCAGGGCGTAGGGAGTCGCGCTTGGGCCGGGCAAATCGAATTCCTTGAAGGTCTCCGTCTTGGGATCGAAGCGGCCGATTTTGCCGCCCTGATATTCGGCGAACCACACCATGCCGTCATCGTCGATTTCGATGCGGCGCGGCCAGCCGCCTTTCGTGGGCGGGTCCCACTTCGTGACCTTGCCGGTTTTCGCATCGACCATGCCGATTTTCCCTTGCGGATAAAATTCCGCGAACCAGACATTTTCGTTCTTGTCGAACTCGATGCCGTAGGGAGAGAACGCGTCCGGGAAATGCGAAAATTCATTGTTCTTGGGATCGTAGACGGTCAAGTTGCTGAATACGGCCGTCGCCCAGACGCGCCCTTTCGAATCGACCCGCACGGTGTGCTTCGAACCGCCGTCCTCGAGGCCTTCCATTCCCGCCTTGTAGGTGTCCTGATATTCGGTGATGAGCTTCGTTTGCGGATCCCAGCGGCCGACTTTATTCGCGGCCTGCTCGGCGATCCACACCGAACCGTCGGCAGCGGGAACGGCCGAGTGAATGCCCGCGGGAAAGGAATTCGGAGCGGTGAATTCCTGGATCGCGCCGGTCTTGGGGTCGAGCCTGCCAATAGTGTTGGCCGAGCCCATGTCCGGAATCCACAACTTGCCGTCCTTGTCCGGCGCGGCGCTGAAGGGCATGCGGTTCGGGCCGGGCATGTCGTATTCGAAGTAGGTGATTTTCAAGCCGTCATCGCTGACGGGGCGCACGGTCGCTTTGTATCCGGGCAACTCGGCGGGAGATTTCGGCAGCCTCGCTTCCACGCCAAAGGCGTTGTCCAGATAATCCGTGAGGACGGCGGCATCCTGATCGTTGAAATGATCGGCCAGGCGAGCGCGGCGCGTGGTGAGCATGAAGTTGACTGCTTGCGTCCATCCGTCGTGGTCGCGCTTCACCGCGGCCATGCGGGATTGGAACGAGTGGCAGGCGAAACAGTTCCCGGTCAGAAGGTCTTTGCCTTTTCCGGGAGGCAGCAGCGTCTTGCCTTGATACATGGAGAGATCGTTCCAGCGCACGGTGCCCGGTTGCAGCGCGAAATCGAGCGAGGAAGTATCGCCCGCGGCGAGTTTCACGCCGGTGCGGGGATCGGCCTTGTAACCAGTCGCGGTCACGCGGATTTGATACTCGCCGGGTTGCAAATTCGGAATCCGGTACCGTCCCTGATTGTCGGACATGACGTTCACGGTAATCTTGGATTGCACGTTCTGGGCGTGCACGAACGCGCCGCGAAAAGGCGCGCCGCCCGGGTCCTTCACAACGCCGGAAATCGTAGCGTCCGTCGCGCCGTACGCCAACGAGCCGCAAAAAATGACGAGCCCTAGAACTTTCCAAAATCGATTCATGGTTCGTCTCCCTGTTCGCTTCTCGCCGTGCAAAGTCCTTATGTATGTCGTTAGATCGTTCGATACCAGTTGCGCCAATTCTATCACGTCCAGCGCCCACCGAGGCGCGTGCCGTTCTTGTGGCGCCGGCGTCTCGCCGGCGGTTTTGCGACTCCATCGAGGACCGAAAATCGCCGGCGAGACGCCAGCGCCACAAGGCATGCCTGCCGGAATTAGGTGATTCCTAATGAGCCTGCATGCCTCTGGCTTTGATGGAAGGCAGAGCGTCCGGCCCCGCCAGGATCTTGATCAGCGCGCTCGCGGCTTCCGGATTTTTCGCATTCGCGCCGACCGCGGCGGAGAAGCGGACGTACCCTTGAAACTGGTCGGGAAACGGCCCCAGCAATTCCAATCCTTGCACCGGCAATATTTCGCTGACCAGAGTGATTCCGAAATCCACCTTGCCTTGCACCACGGCGCCGTTCGTGCCGTCGGAGGTATCGAAAAGTAAAGTCTTGGCCTTCATCGTTTCGGCGATCCCGAGCGCCTCGAGCATGTGCGCGATGTAGGGCATGCTGGCGCCGCTGGGACCGTAGGCGATGGCCTTTGCGACAAGCAGCGCGCGCTTGAGCGCTTCGGGAGTGCTGATATCCGGCCGGGGAGCTCCCTTGCGAATGCCGATGCCCACGCCAACGCGGCTGATAGGCGTGCCATCTCCGCCCGCCGTTTTGCCTTCCTTGTTCAATTCCGCGATGCTTTCCGCCGTCACGATCACGGCGTCAAACGGCTCTCCCGCGTCAATTTCCTGTTTCAAAGCAGCGGTCGGCCGGTATTGAATCGTGAGCGGGTGGCCGATCGCGCGCTCGGCTTGCGGGCGCAAATCCTCGACCACGGCTTTGATCCCGTTCGAGGCCAGCACGCGCACTTCAGCCGTCTGCGCTGCCACGTGTTGCGAGAAGAGAGAAATACAGGCCATCGCGATTGCTGCCATCGAGTGGTTTCGCATGTCGTTTTTCCTTTTCGCGTTCCTGATTTGCGCCGCTTGTTCAGCCGTACGATATCATTGAATGAAGAGACGAACGAATAGCGCCCGGGCTGACTTCTCTCGGCGGATACCCAGGCGATGACGAAAAGGGACGCGATGTGCAAGCCAAGCTCGATCCCAAGAAAATGATGGAAGACTGGTACGCGGCCGCAATGTTCTTGAAAACCAATCCGGCCTGCACCGGAAAAATCGGCGTCGCCGGTTTCTGCTACGGCGGCGGCGTGGCCAACGTTCTCGCGGTTCGCATGCCCGACCTTGCCGCGGCGGTCCCGTTCTGCGGCATGCAGCCCGCCGCGGAAGAAGTCGCCAAGATCAAAGCGCCTTTGCTGATTCGCTTCGGCGGGCTGGACGATCGCGTCAACGCGGGTTGGCCCGCGTATGAGGCCGCCTTAAAAGCCAATCACGTTACCTACATGGCGCACCATCGATTTTTTTAGTAAGACACTAAAGTAGGACGGGCTTCAGCCTGTCGGGTTTATTACAGTCCATGCGAAAAATGAAAAGGATAACCCACCGCCTTCCAATGGAACTCGAGCGCGAAGCAGACGGCCGTTGGATCGCGGAAACCCCCAGCCTCCCTGCTGTGATGGTCTACCGCAAGACCAAACAGGAAGCTTTTCGCTCGGTGCGAGCGCTGGCCCTGCGCGTCCTTGCAAATGCTCCTAACAATTAGATTTTAGTAGCACAGCCACTTTTGGCTGTGCGGGGTTTGCGCTCCCAGCGCATTGGTAGCCGTGTACACGCCTAGAAGACCGCACAGCCAAGAGTGGCTGTGCTACAAAAGCGACAAATTAACGAATCGAACCCGTTTCGGTTTCCACGAACACTTCGTGCTCCAGACCCAGATCGCGCGCGGAAGGAGTGAGGATGGTTTTTCGTCCGATGAAGATTTTCTCGCTGCGCGTCATCGCGCGGCGCACGTCGTTTTCGCTGACGAAGCCTTGAATTTCAATGGCGATTTTCGCGGGAGGCGCAGTGGCTTTCCCGGCATCCGCACCAGATGCAGATGGGGAAACCGGTTGCGCCGTTTTTGTTGTGGAGGGAGAGGCCGCGGAGGAAGCGGCGGCAATATTCGCATTTTTATTCGCAGCCGCGCCAAAGAAGCGGTCGGCGATTTCGGCGGCGATGGATGACGGGCTTATCGAGGCTTTGAACGTGGATCCGGCAGCGGCTGCGAGCGCGGCGGCGGCCACAGTTGGGAGCGTGGGCGCGGACTTTGGCGCGCCGCTTCCGCGAACGACCCCTTGCGCCGCGAGCACGCGTTCCACCACGCGAGCAATCGCCGCGCGATCTAAATCCACGCTGGCAGTTGATCCTACGGCATCGGGCGCGTCAGATTTTTTCTCCTCTGGCTTCGTGTTGGGTAATGACACCGGCGCACCCGGCGCTCCTGCTGGCGAAACCGCCGACGCTGCCGGCCCGGAAACTGGCGCGGATGCCGTCGCCACGGACACACTCACTTTTTCCTGTACCGCTTCCGGCTCAGGCGAAATCGCTGCTCCCGCCATGCGCTGGCCCGCGGGAACGGTGCGGTGCTCGACGCCGCGCGATTCCCAGGCGATGCGCTTCACATTCATCAGGTGTTGCGGGCCGATGTTGTCCGAGGTGATGTTTCCGCCGGGCGCGCCGCAGCCGAGCGTCATCGCGGGAAACAGGTTCGTCGAGTAGCCAATCGAGCCGTGCACCGATGCGCTGTTCACCACCACGCGAAACGCGGGCATGGCTTCGCCGAATTCCAGAATCGCCGAGCGATTTTGCGTGTGGATTGCGCAGGTGTGCCCGAGGCCGCCGAATTCCAACAGCCGGCGGCAAAGCGCGATCCCTGCGGCGAGGTTCGGCACGGCGTAAAACGCGAGGATCGGCGACAACTTTTCCGCGGAGAGAGGAAACTCGCGCCCCACTTGTTCCGGTTCGAGACGCGCGATCAGCACGCGCGTCGCGGGCGGCGTCTTGATGCCGGCCATTTCGGCGATCACCGTTGCGGCGCGCCCGACAATCTTGGTATTCGGCGTGTGCGAGCCCGGCAGAAAAACGAGGCGCCCGACTTTTTCCATTTCTTCCGCGGAAAGAAAATACGCGCCCTGCCGCCGGCATTCCTCGAGAGCGCGCTCGCGCACCGACTCCTCTGCGACGATGGCCTGTTCCGATGAGCAGATCGTTCCGTAATCGAATGTCTTCCCCGCGAGGATGTCCGCGATGGCCTTGCGCACGTCGGCGGTGCGCTCAATAAAGGCAGGCACGTTGCCCGGACCGACGCCGTAGGCCGGCTTGCCCGAGCCGTACGCGGCGCGCACGAGCCCCGTGCCGCCCGTCGCCAGAATCACGCCGACTTCGGGGCGGCGCATCAACTCGCGCGTGCCTTCGAGCGTGGTGTGCCGCATGCACTGGATCAGCCCTTCGGGCGCGCCCACCGCGAGCGCGGCGTGATCGAGCAGCGTCGCCGCCTGGCAGATGCAACGGATGGCCGAGGGATGCGGGCTCAGCACAATCGCGTTTTGCGCCTTGATGGAAATGAGCGTTTTGTAGATGGCCGTCGACGTTGGATTTGTCGATGGAATCACTGCCGCTACCACGCCGACGGGCGAGGCTACTTCGACGATGCCTTTTTCGCGTTCCTCGCGCAGAATTCCGACGGTGCGCAAGCCGCGAATCGCGTTCCGCACATTCACCGCGGCAAATGTATTCTTCAAGATTTTATCGGGGACGTTGCCGAATCCGGTTTCCTCGACGGCCGCGCGCGCCAGCGGCTCCGCGTTTTCCGCGGCCGTTTTCGCGCAGGCCTCCACCACCGCATCGACTTGTTCCTGGGAAAATGCCGAGAATTTCTGTTGTGCGGCGGCAGCCCAGGCCGCCAGTTCGCGGGCTTCTTGCATGGAGATGAGGTCGCGATCGCGCAGGCTCAAAACGCTTTACCTTCTCCTACTGACTTCGCGGTTGTGGGTCGGACGTTGCTGTAGCTCGCCTCTTCAGAGGCAAGGGGTGCGCGATGGCACGCCCAAAAACCCCCGCGTCTGAAGACGCGGGTTACAGCAAAATCAGGAAATTATTTTTTCACGGCGGGCGGCGCACCGCCTCCAGGCAAAATCTTTTCGACGTGTTCGTGTGGACGCGGGATCACATGCACGGAAACGAGTTCGCCCACGCGGCGCGCAGCCGCTGCTCCGGCGTCCGTCGCCGCCTTCACTGCTCCCACATCCCCGCGCACCATCACGGTGACATATCCCGATCCGATATATTCCTTGCCGATGAGAATGACGTTGGCGGCTTTGACCATGGCGTCTGCGGCTTCAATCGAAGCGACCAGGCCCTTGGTCTCGATCATCCCCAATGCTTCGTTGGACATGCGCTCCTCGTCTCGGCTCGTCCGGGACATCCATGCCACTCTCTACCGTGCCGCCGGAAGTGCAGAGCCTAGCATGACGTACGGAGTGAATCAAGAAGACGTGGCTCAGCCAAGGCAAGAGCATGACTTAATTGGTTCGGTCCGGCGGGAATTGCTTTCGGGTATGAATAGGTTTGGCTATAAATAAAGAAGACGACGGAGTGTTTTTGGCGTGTCTCGCGAAGATGTCCTCAGCGGGAAGCTTGAAGCTCGGCTTGCGGCAGGCCGATCTCAGTTTCCGCGCGGCGAGAAGACCCCAGCACCCAGGCGCCTTTCGCCGCGTCAAACTGTTTGATGACGTGGGCGGGATTCCCCGCAATCAGCGAGTAGGCAGGAAAACTCCGGTTGACGAGCGAATTCGGCGCGACCACGCAGTTGCGTCCCAGTGTCAGTTCGCCCTGATCGCAATGGATCACGCTCCCTTGACCGATCCAAGAACCTTGGCCGATTCGGATTCTGCCGCCTTCGGTTATGCCCTGATGGCGAATGGTCTGCCGGACGTCTTTTTTGTACGCGTGGCTATGGTCCTGAATCAGCACGGACGGCGCGAGCACGACATCCCGCTCCAGGTAAATAGAATTCTTGGCGGAGATGGCGCACCGGGGACCGATGATGCATTCATCTTCGATCACGAGCACCGGTTCGTCCGTCTCATCCAGCAGCAGTTCGACACGAACGGTTGCGTCCTTGTTTATGGTCACCGAATTGCCCCATTTCATCCGGTGCACGCGGGTCTTGGATACATCCGCTCCGAAATGAATGGACAGGTTTGAACCCAGGGAAGCAAACGGATATGTCGCGCTGACCCAAAGGCTATAGAGCCTGACCAAGGCTCTGCGCACAAGGTTCAAGGGGTCGTCCATTGGGTGACGGACTTTGCGAGGACACATAGCTCGGTCTTCTTTTTCCATTAAAAAGGGAGAATATTTGGAACCCGCGTTTCCCATCCCGGCGTTTGCGGAGCCTCCGAACTAAACCCCTACCTATGCATTTCCTAGGCAATCGGCAGACCATTCGAGGCCGAGGGACCCGCTTTGCCAGCCTCGACGACCCATGTAATCGATAGATGTGAAAGGACTTACTTGTTCAACAAAGGCGCACCTCTCCGCACGCAGGAGCGGAAATGATAGGCGGGGAAAAAACTTACCCTAATAGGGAAAATCCATCGCTGGCAGGTTTTGCCCCTTCACGGATTAGCTTCCAGGGCAAAGGGAGCGCTGTTTGGGGTGGGGCCGGGCCTACCAATTAGAGCGCGATTTCCTCGCGCTCAGCCCCGACTTCTTCGGCCTCCCGTGCCAGGTCTTCGATCGATATGTGGGGGTCGTGGACGACAGCTTCCAGAATCTCGCAATACGCCGCGGCCATCGCTTCAGCCGTCGAACGGTCGAGAACATCACTGTTATAGTTCAGGTAGCCACCGACCTCGCCATTCGCCTCGCCCAATTGCAGGCCGACCTCAATTCGCCCCTCTTTCACAGGCAATTTCAGCCACGGAACGAGCGTCGAGGAGCCTAGTTGGACAGCGCCGCCTGGAGCCCCCATGAAAACTCGCCCGAAATCCCCTGCCTGGTTGGTCACAAAATTGAAAAATGCCTGAAACACCGGGACGCGTTCCAGGTTTGGAAGGAGGCGAAGCCGTTTGATCATCTCACTAAAAGGAAACTCCTGGTGCTTGAGCGCGCCTAACACGGTATCGCGGGTATGAAGGAGGTGCTCGGCAAAGGTCGGACTGCCTGAAAGCCTGGCGCGTAGAGGCAAGACGTTGATAAAGAACCCTATCGTGTTCGTCCAGCGCGCATCCTCGCGTCCCGTTACCGAGGTTCCGACGACGATGTCGCTCTGCTTGCTAAAGCGATACAGCAATACTTGAAAGGCAGCCAGCATGAATGTGTAGGAAGTGGCCTTCAGAGGACGAGCGACTTCCTTCATTCGAGCCGACAGGGATGGCGGAATCGAGAGAGGAATGGCCTCGCCGCGAGCCAGCAGAGCGGCCGGACGCTGCCGCGGGCAGGGGATCCGCAACACCGGCAGCTCGCCGTCCAGTTGCTCTTGCCAGTATCTCCATAAATCGTTATTCCGGCTGATCGCGGCCTCCCACTCGACATAATCTTGATACTCCGCCTTGATTGGCTGCAGGTCCGCTTCGATACCGTTTCGTTCCGCGGTGTAAAGCTTCTTGAGATCCTCGACGCAAAGTTGAACCGACCAATGATCGAAAATGATGTGATCCACCTTGAAGTAAATCACGTCGCAACCGGCCAGCCGAAACACGTTCGCGCGAAATAACGGCTGATCGAGTTCGAAGTTTTGCCGGAAATCCCGGATCACCAGCTCCTTCACCTCGTTCTCATCCATTGCCGTCGCATCGATCAAATGCGCCAAGGGCGTGTCCGCCGGCAAAATTCTCTGCATCGGCCCATCATCCGTTTCAACGATTACCGCCCTCATCGCCGGGTGGCGCTTCAGCAGCTTGGCGACCGACCTTTCAAAAGCAGGCCAATCAAGGTGCGGAGAGGCCTTGGCCGTGAACCCGAGGTTGAACGCAGCGGAATCCGGCGTGAGTTTGTGCCCGAAGTAGGCTTGCTGCTGGGCACAGGACAAGGGGAATTCGAGCATCGTTACCGGCGTGCTTAGACCCGATTCAGCCAAGGAGGACGCGGGTAGCTCCGCCGCAATCTGCAAAGCGACTTCCTGCAGATTTGGGCCTTCCAGGAACCGCACCGTTGGAATTGTGACTCCCACTTCGGAGGCGATGCAGTTCTTGAATTCGAGCGCCATCAAGGAATCCAAGCCGAAGTCACTGAGCGAACGTGACGCGTCAATACTGGTCGGTTCCACGCCGAGGATGGGCGCGAGGGCCGCCACAAGGTGTTTTGCCAGCCAGGCTTGTCGTTGTGCGGGCGCGATTCTAAAAACGTCTCCCAGCGGAACGCCCGTGGCCGAAGGGACCGCTTTCGATGAAGAGGTCAACTGCTCCTGAGCTGTTTTAGGAATCGAGAGGAAGGACCGATCAGCCAGGATTTGCACAGCCGTTTCTTGGAGACTTATGCCTTCCAGGAATCGAACGGTGGGAATGGAGACGCCGAGATCAGTGTTCAGGCGATTCTTGAACTCGAGCGCCATGAGTGAGTCCACGCCAAAGTCCGTCAAGGGCCGTGAGGGATCGATGCCGGCGGCCTCGATCGCAAGGATGGGAGCAACCGCGCTGACAAGATATTTGACAAGTTCCGTCTTTCGGCCTTCCGGCGAGGCGCTAGTTAATTCCGCCAGGGGTTTTCTGCCAGCGGCCACTGGGCCGGCCGGGCGCGAGAAATCGCTATCGGTCGATTCTGTCACGAGGTGTTCAAGGAGGGGCCTCTTCGCCGCGCCTTCGAACGTAGGCTTCAGCGCTCGCCAGTCGAGCGCGCCGATTGCGATCTGCGGATCCTGGATGGAAAGGGCCGAGCCTAACGCTGCCAGAGCCAGGCGGGAAGGCATCATGGTGATTCCGGCGCGCCGGCCCGTGCCGCCGCCGATCTTCTTGCCCATTCCCTCTCCTTCCCAAGCTCCCCAGTCGATGCTGAGAGCGGGAAGACCGAGCGACTTCCGGTAATGCGCGAGCGCATCCAGGAATGCATTGGCCGCGGCGTAGGCCGATGTCCCTGCTTTACCGGTGAGCGCGGAGATCGAGGAAAATAAAATGAAAAAGTCCAGTTTCATGCCCGCCGTGGCCTCGTGAAGATTCCACGCCCCGACAACTTTGGGAGCCAGCACTTTTCGCATGCGCTCCCAGGTTTGATGTTCGAGCAGGCCATCGTCGATAAAACCCGCGGCGTGCATGATCCCGTCAATCGATCCCATGGCGGCAATGATTTCTTGAAAAGTGGATCGGATGGAAGCTTTGGACGCCACGTCCACAGAACGCACTTCGACGCGAGCGCCGCGGCTCGTGAGATCGTCAATCGCTTTCTGAGCTTCCGCCAAAGGCGCGCGGCGCCCCAACAAAACTAACTGGCGCGCGCCGTGTTCCACCATCCAGCCGGCCACGCGCAGCCCGAGCCCGCCCAGCCCGCCCGTAATGACGTAATTTTTTTGCGGTAGAAAATGAAGTGTTTCCGCCGCGGGAAGAGGCGCGCGACGAGAGAGCCGCGCCACGTATCGCTTGCCATTCCGGAAAGCCGATTGGTCCTCCGCATCGCCCCGCAAAATCGTGGAGACCAGATCGGAAACGCTCTCAGCGCGGCCGGCGCCGGGATCAAGATCGATCAGCCCGCCCCAGGAACCGGGATGCTCCAGCGCGAACGTTCTGCCGAGTCCCCATACTTGCGCTTGCGTCAGGTTCAGAACGGCTTGTCCGACCAGGACGGGCTGCGCGCCGGAAGTGACGAGCCAAAGTTTTGCTTTACTCTGTTCGGAAATCATCACCTGGATCGTCGCCAACACGCTCGACACAAGAGAGGTCTGGCCGGCGGCGCGCTCCGGATCAAGAATTTCAGATTCGCTGCTTTCCAGAGTGGAAATATGGAGTACGCATTCGTAGGAGTTTTTCTTAAGCTGATGGATCGTGTCTTGGGGGGAATTCGCAATGTCCGCTGTTCTGCCCGTTTCTGCCAGGCGTTCGGCTAATTTAGCCGCGACGGATTTACTGTCCGACGCAATGAGCCAGCGCGCCGGCCTTGTAGAAACTGCGGGTGTGCGCCCATGGAAAACCACCGGCAACTGCGCCTCGTTCCTCGGGTCCCCGGACAATTGTGGCGTCGGCTGCTGCGGCTTCGGCTCCCAAACAAGCTCGTAGAACCAATCGTCTGGAACGCGCCCGGATTCCAGTGCATTCGCCAGATCGTCTTGCGCACCCGTTTGTGCGGTATATCGCGCGGGGCGCCGGCCGGCATTTTCGATCCAGTAGCGCTGGCGTTGGAACGGGTAGGTGGGCAGGGCCACGCGGCGCCGTCCGTATCCTTGATCGAATCCCTCCCAGTCCACTTCCGCTCCGCGCTCGTACAAACGGCCCAAACTCTCCAGGATCTGTTCCCACTCTCCACGGCTCTTCCTCGCCGACACCGCCCACAGCCGCTCGGGCTTTCCTGATTCTTCTTGCGCCTCCAGGCATTGCCGTCCGAGTCCCACGAGGATGCTGCCCGGGCCGACTTCTAGAAACACGCGCTGCCCGGATTGCTCGAGCGTTTGCATGGCGTTGTGGAAGCGCACTGGCTCGCGAACTTGGCGCCGCCAATATTGCGCGTTAATCTCGCCGCGCCCCAGTTCCTTGCCCGTCACGCTGGAGATGAGCTTCACGCGCGGCACGGCATACGGGATCGTCGCCGCGATGGCTTCAAACTCCGCTTCCATCTCGGCCATCTGGGGGGAATGAAAGGCGTGCGACACGGCCAAGCGCTGCACGCGCACTCCGGCCTGCGTGAGTTTCTGCTCGGCCAGGGCCAATTCGGTTTCGTAGCCGGAGATGACCACGCTGTCCGGGGCATTGAGTCCGGCGATGGAGACGCGCGATTCGAGTCCCACGAGGGCTTCGCGCACGGGGGCTTCGCTGGCCATGACGGCGGCCATGGCGCCGCGCCCGCGGACGTTCTGCATGAGGCGGGCCCGCGCTGCGATCAGTTTTAATCCGTTGGCCAGGCTGTAGACGCCGGCAACGCAGGCGGCCACGTATTCACCCACGCTGTGCCCGAGGACCACGCCGGGCGTGATGCCCCAACTCTTCCACACTTCGGAGAGCGCGAATTCCAGGGCGAACAGGGCGGGTTGGGTGTAGGCGGTTTGTTCGAGGAGCTCGGAAGCATCGCCCCACAGGACTTCGCGCAAGGGCTTTTCGAGTTCTCCTTTCAGCAGTTCTTCACATTCGAGGATCGTCCTGCGGAAAACGCCGTGGGTTTGGAACAACTGCTTGCCCATGCCGGGATATTGGGAACCTTGGCCGGAGAACAAGAAGACAGGCCGAAGGCCACCTCGGTCCTGCACTTCGACACCAGTTTTTCTCTCTTGCAGCTTCCGGCGAACCTCTTCCAGGGTCGCGCCCGCTACCGCCAATCGGTGCTCGAAATGGATGCGCCCGGCATTGGCCGTGTAACAGACGTCTCCCAATTCCTCCGACGAATCTCCCAAGGCAGCCGCGTATCGCTCCGCCAATTCCCGGAGCGCCGTCGCGCTTCGCGCGGAAAGCGCCAGAATATGCAGCGGCCGTTCCAGCTCGCGCTTGCGTTCTTCCCGCAGTGGGGCTTCCTCGACGACCACATGCGCATTCGTCCCGCTAAATCCAAACGCGCTTACTCCCGCGATGCGCTTTTTCTCTCCGCGCGCCCAGGCGCGCGCCGCCACGGGGAACTCGACCGGCACGCCGCCCAAGTCAATATGATGATTCATCTTTTGAAAGTGCAGGTTCGCGGGAATTTGTTCGTGTTGCAGCGAGAGGACAAGTTTGATTAGCCCGGCTACGCCAGCGGCCGATTCCAAGTGCCCGACGTTGGTCTTCACCGAACCGATGACCAGCGGGTTTTCCTTGGCGCGGCCGGGCCCGAGCACAGCCGCGAGGGCATGCGCCTCGATCGGATCGCCGAGAGAGGTTCCGGTACCGTGCGCTTCGACAAAGGAAATCTCTTCCGGTTTCACGCCGCCATTCGCCAGAGCCTGCCGGATCACTGCTTCTTGGGCTTTTGCATTTGGGACGGTGAGGCCGCCGCTTCGGCCGTCCTGGTTCACGGCCGAGCCGCGAATGACGGCCAGGATATTGTCGGCATCGGCGACCGCGTCCGACAAACGCTTTAGGACGACGATGCCGCAACCTTCGCCGCGCACAAATCCGTCGGCGCGCGAGTCGAATGCTTTGCATCGCCCGTCGGGCGCCATCATGTGGGCTTTCGAAAAGGCGATGCCGATTTCCGGGGCGAGGACTACGTTCGAACCTCCGGCGATCGCTACCCGGCACTCTCCCATCCGCAAATGCAGGCAGGCCGTATGAACGGCGACCAGGGAGGAAGAGCACGCCGTATCGATCGAAAGATTGGGGCCTTGCAGGCCGAGCACATAGGAAATGCGTCCCGAAGCGACGCTGCGAGCGATCCCGGACGCAAAATACGTGTTGAAGACGGACAGGTCTCCCGTTTGAAAAAAGAGCTGCGCGTATTCGTCGCCGGTCATGCCGACAAACACGCCCGTCTGCCCGAGAGCGAGCGCGCGCGGACCCTGGCCGGCATTTTCCAGGGCTTCCCAAGCGACCTCGAGGAGCAGCCGCTGCTGCGGGTCCATCGCTACCGCTTCCCGCGGAGAGATTCCGAAAAATTCAGGATCGAACTGGTCTACCGCGTCGAGAAGGCCCGCCCAACGCGTGGACATTTTTCCGGGGGCGTCCGGATCCGGATCGAAAAATTCTTCCATCGCCCATCGCGAAGAGGGAACTTCCTTTACGGCGTCCACGCCGTTTTCCATCAGGCGCCAGAAGGAAGCTGTATCCGCGGCGCTCGGAAAGCGGCAACCCATTCCAACGATGGCGATGGGTTCGAGGCGCTCGCGTTCGGATTTGGCGAGGCGCTCTCCCATTTCTTCCAAGGCAAGCAGGGCCTGCTTGAGGGGAGAAAGATTTCCGAAGCGTTGTGAGATTGAGCTCATGGCGATTAGAGGGATTGCAGTTTCTTCAACAGCATTTCCTGCACGTCTTCATCGTTCAATTCGGCAAGTTCGTTTGCCCGCGCCGCGGTCGCCGAATCGCCGGGCTGCTCCGCCGGAAAATCCTCGCCAAGTCCAAGCACCTGGCGCTCTAGATGGAGCGCGATGGCATCCGGCGTCGGATAATCAAAAACTAAGGTGGAGCTCAGCGGCTTTTGCAGGCGCAACAATTTTGCGAGGCGGTTTCGCAACTCGATGGCCATCAGCGAATCGAGCCCCAGATCGATCAGGCGCGATTTTCCTTTCACGCGGTCCAGCGAATCGAAGCGCAGCAGATCCGCAATCTGGCGCTGCACCAGCGCGACGAAGTGTTCGTGCCGGTCAGCAGCGGGCGCCTCCAGCCATGCCGCAAGATCGACGCCCGGTTCTTCCGGCTGCGCATTTTGGGAAGCGGAGCGGGTGGCGGGCTGCGACAATGGAATCGCAGCACGCCGATCGGCGCCGGCGGAAGAAGTCCCTGCAACGATCACGTGCTGCCCTAAAATTTCCGCGGGGGAGCCGGTTTCCGGAAAAGCCATCACTCGCGTGAAGCCGCCTTGTTCCAGGCAGTTCATCCAAACCTCGGTTGCGAGCAGCGGATGGTCCTCGCGAAGTCCGTCTTCAAAGAGTTGCCAGCCCTCGATCAGGCCCGTGGTGATGTCGTACCAGGACAAATATTCGGTCACCTCGCACAGGATCAGAATTCCACCGGGCGCGAGGAGCGAACGCACATTGCGGATCGTGGCCCGAATATCGCGCGTGGCGTGCAGCGCGTTGGTTGCGACAACGACGTCGAATGCGCCGGCGGGATATCCCTGCGCGGCGCCCTCGCGTTCGATATCGAAAAGACCGTAGCGCACGCAAGGGAAGGCGGCGAATTTTCGTTCGGCATGGTGGACGAAAATTTCGGAAACGTCAGTGAAATCGTAAATCGCGTTTTCGCGCGGCAAGGCTGGCAGGAGATAGGAACTCGTGCTCCCCGTGCCCGCGCCGATTTCCAGAATTCGCAGCGGGCCCGGTTTGCGCGCCTTAAGAAAACCTTCGAGCGCGGAGCGCGCGATCGAATTCACATAGGCGGACAGAGGGGCGCGCTCGTAGAGATCTTCCGCGCGAGTGAACTCGCCGTTGGGAAACAGCGTTTCCAGCGCGCTCTTTTTCCCTTGCAGGATGGGGACCAGATCTTCGCCGCAGGAAACCACATAGTCGAAAATAATGCTATCGCCCTGGAAAAGTCTTTCGCCGACGGAGCGCAGCTCCCAGGGTGAATCGCCGCGCAACGCTTCCGGCGCAAGGAAAGTTCCGTTTTCGTGCCGCAACCTTCCTTCCCGCACGAGCCTGTTCATCCATCGTTGCATTAATTTTCCATACGAAGGCTTGAAGCCGCAGCGCTCGACCAGCGAATCCACGGTGTGCCCTTCGCCGGCTTTCTGAAACGCGCCGCAGGAAGCGAAAGCAGAAACAATGTACGCAGAGGTTAATTTGTCGACCAGTTCCCAGCGATCCCGATATTGGCTCAGGTTGAGCGCAAGGCTGCATTGCCCGGACTGGCGCAGCGCGGCGCTGCGAATCTCTTCCCAGTCCGCGGCTTCCGTCCGAGGCGCGGCAACGGATTTGCTTTCGATCCAATAGTTCTGATGTTCGAACGGATAGGTTGGCAGAGGCACGCGCAGACGCGCGTACGGCTCATCGAACCCGGCCCAATTCACTTCGACCCCGCGAGCGTACAGATGCGCCAGGCTTTCCAGTACCTGCGTAAGCTCCCCGCGGCCCTTTCGCAGGGAAGTGAGCCAAACTCGGTCTCCGCCGCTTAAGGTTTGCTGCCCTAACCCTGCTAGCGTGGCTCCCGGCCCCATTTCCAAAAATGTTTCAGAGCCGAGTTCTCCGAGGGTTTCCATCGCCTTGCGGAATTGCACCGGCTGCCGTACCTGTTTGCGCCAGTATCCGGGATCCGTCATTTCCTCGGGACCGACCGCGCGCCCCGTCACACTGGAAATCAATTGGACTCGTGGCGCCACAAATTGCACGCCGCGCGCAAGCTGTTCGAACGCGGATTCCATCTCTTCCATTTGCGGCGAATGAAACGCGTGCGAGACCGCGAGCCGCTGTACCATGACTTCCGCTTGCTGCAAGCGCTCTTCCGCCACACGCAGGTCGCTTTCGTAGCCCGAGATGACTGTGATTTCCGGGGCATTTAGCGCCGCGATCGATACGCGCCCTTCCAAACCCGCCAGCGACGCTCTGACTTGATTTTCGGAGGTCATCGCTGCGGACATCGCGCCCTGGCCCGACACTCCCTGCATCAGCCGTGCGCGTCCCACGATCAGCTTCAATCCGTCCGCCAGGCTGTACACTCCGGCCACGCAGGCCGCGACGTATTCCCCGACGCTGTGACCCAGCACCACGGAAGGCTCGATGCCCCAGCTTCTCCACATTTCCGAGAGAGCGTATTCCACCGCGAACAAAGCAGGCTGCGCGTAAGCGGTCTGCACCAAATGTTCGGTCGCGCCGCCCCACAGCACCTCGAGCAGCGGCTCCTGCAATTCGCCCTTCAGGAGTTCGGCGCAATGGTCCAGAGCCTTCCGGAAAACTGGTTCGGTCGCGTACAATTCATTTCCCATTCCGGCGTATTGCGATCCTTGCCCCGGAAATAGAAACACGGTTTCCTTGTCTCCGTTTTTCGTGCCCGCTGCGATCGGTTTGCCGAGCAAGGCTTGCTTCAACTCTTCGCAAGTTGCGCCTAGATAAACTTCTCGTTCGTCAAAGTGCGCTCGTCCGGCATTCGCCGAGTAGCAGATGTCACCCAGCTCCGCATGCGAATTGCTAAGCACGTTTGCATACCGCTCGCTCAAATTCCGCAGCGCCTCTTTGCTCCGCGCGGAAATGGCGAGGAGATGCAACGGCCGGTCCGGTTCACGCTTGCGCTCCTCTCGCGCCGGGGCTTCCTCGAGAATCACGTGCGCATTCGTGCCGCTGAATCCGAAGGAGCTAACTCCCCCCATTCGCCGAGCGCTGGCCCGTGGCCACGCGCGCGTCTGGACTGGGATTTCCACGGGCGTCCCGGCCCAATCGATATGCGGATTCATTTTTTCAAAATGCAGATTGGCGGGAATCTCTTCGTTTTGCAGGGACAGCGCCACTTTGATCAGCCCCGCCACTCCCGCGGCGGCTTCCAGATGACCCATGTTGGTTTTGGCCGATCCGAGGACCAGCGGATTTTCGCTAGTTCGTCCGGGGCCGAACACGGCGCCCAGGGCATGCGCTTCGATGGGATCTCCGAGCGACGTTCCTGTCCCGTGCGCTTCCACATATCCGATTTCACGCGGCTCGGCTCCGGCATTGGAAAGCGCCTGGCGAATCACGCTCTGCTGCGCGTTCCCGTTCGGGACGGTCAGGCCGCCGCTGCGGCCATCCTGGTTCACGGCAGAGCCGCGAATGAGCGCCACGATATTGTCGCCATCGGCCACGGCATCGGAGAGGCGCTTGAGCACTACGATGCCGCAGCCTTCTCCGCGCACGAAGCCGTCTGCCTTGGCATCGAACGTTTTGCAAAGCCCGTCCGCTGCCAGCATGTGCGCCTTGCAGAAGTTGACATTGATTTCCGGCGACAAGATCAGGTTTACGCCTCCGGCCAATGCGAGATTGCATTCGCGTGTGCGTAGACTCTGGCACGCCAGGTGCACCGCCACGAGCGAACCCGAGCAGGCCGTATCCACCACCAGGCTGGGGCCATCGAGGCCCAGGGTGTAGGAAATGCGCCCGGCCGCGACGCTGAAATTATTTCCGGTGGCGGAATAGGCGTCGATTTCCTCGATGCGATCGTTGAAAACCAGCCGCAAGTAATCGCTGTTACTGAGCGCGAGAAATACTCCGGCCTTGCTCTTGGCCGCTTGCGCGGGGCTGCACCCGGAATTTTCCAGCGCTTCCCAGGCGACCTCGAGCGCGATGCGATGCTGCGGGTCGAGTTCGAGGGCCTCGCGCGGCGAGACGCCGAACATGTGTGCGTCGAATCCAGCCGCGTCATCGAGGAAGGAACCGTGGCGCGTGTACATTTTTCCGGGGGCTTCCGGATCGGGATCGAAGAAGTCCTCGATGTTCCAACGGGACGCGGGAATTTCCGTGACCGTGTTCACTCGATCGGCAAGAATTTTCCAGTACGACGCGGCGTCGGAAGCACCGCCGGGGAAACGCAAGCCCACGCCGACGATGGCCACGGGTTCGTTGCGCGCGCTGGAGAGATCCCGCAGTTTTCCCTTGAGGGTGCGGATTTCGTAGAGCGCCTTCTTGATGGGCGACAGATCTTCAAATTGCGGTTTCGTGGTCATAAGTTATGATTTCTGCCCCAGCTCTTCCTTCAGTAATTCCTCGGCTTGTTCGTCCGTCAGCGAATCGAGGCTTTCGGCGAATGAGTCCTCCGTGACAGGCGCCACGGCTTGCGAGGAGGCCTGGCCCCCTTCGAGATGATCCGCGAGCCGGCCGAGGTTGGGATAATCGAAGAGCAGCGTCGCCGTCAGCGGCCGATGCAGGGCCACGACGAGCCGGTTTCGAAATTCCACGGCCATCAGAGAATCGAGGCCCATGCGCACGAGAGGCTGCCGCTCGTCAATGAAGTGCGATTTTCCCAGGCCAAGCACCTCGAGAGCTTCTCCGCGCAAGTATTCCAGGAGAATTTTTCTTCGATTCGAAGCGGGAGCGCTCTTTAAGCGCTCGAGGATGCCGCCCTTCGCCGGCGGAACTTTTGCGGCGGGCGACTGGCGCATGAGACTGGACAGCAGGCGCGGGGGATTTTCCCATTTCGCCCAGTCCACATCGGCGATGGCCAGCTGTGCGCACGATTGTGCTGCCGCGACGGAAAGGGAGGAGAGGCAATCCTGCTCCGGCATAGGGCGGATCGCCGGCAAGACACGGCGGCGCCCTTGCGTTTCGACCTTTGCGGCCATTCCGGCGTCCGGCCACGCGCCCCAGTTGATGCTCAAAGCGGGCAGGCCAAGAGCCCTGCGATAGTGCGCCAGCGCGTCCAGGAACGCATTGCCGGAAGCGTAGCTCGATTGCCCCGGGGAACCCGTGAGCGAAGCCATCGAAGAGAAGAGGAAAAAGAAATCGAGCGGAGCGCGCAGCGTCAGTTCGTGCAAGTTCCAGGCGCCGGAAATCTTGGGAGCCATCACCGGTTCGAAACGGCCCCAAGTTTGCTGCGTGAATACGCCGTCATCGAGGACGCCGGCGGCATGAACGATGCCGCGAAGCGGGGGCATTCCCGCTTGGACTTCGCGCAGGACCGCTTCGAGCTCCGCGCGCCGTGCAACATCCGCGGAGCGAATCTCCACACGCACACCCGCGCCGCGGATTGCTTCCGCTGCTTGTGCGGCCTCTGCTGAAGGCGAGCTTCGCCCCACGAGCACCAGGTTTCGCGCGCCTTGTTCCGCCATCCATTTCGCAACGTGTAATCCAAGCGCGCCAAGTCCGCCGGTCAACAAATAAGTGGCGTCGGGAGAAATTCGCAGCGGGGCGGGATGCCGCAGCACAATCTTTCCGATGTGTTTCGCCTGCGCCATGAACCGAAATGCGTGGGGGGCGTCATGGAAATCGAATACCTGAGCGGGCAAGGGGCGGAGCGAGCCTGCCGTGATGTCACCGGAAATTTTCAATAGCTGCGAATGGATTCGATGGGGCTCAGTTTCCATCACAATTCCAAGGTCCACAACCAAGTAACGAATTGATTTTCCCAGCGCGGCGGCACGTTCTTCGGTCCAGATTCCGGTTTTTCCGATTTCGATGAACCGGCCGCCATTCGCGAGGGCGCGGAATCCCTCGTCAATGAAATCTCCGGCCAGCGAATTCAGAACCAGGTCCACGCCCTTGCCAGCGGTCCGATCGAGTATTTCCGAGGCGAAATCGAGCGCGCGGGAACTGTAGACGTGCTGGATACCGAGCGAGCGCAGGTACTCTCTTTTTTGTTCGCTGCCGGCGGTCGCGAATATTTCGGCGCCTGCTTGCGTGGCGATTTGCACGGCGGCAAGGCCCACGCCGCCGGTCGCCGCATGAATCAGGACGCGCTCGCCGCGCTGCATCGCGCCCACCTCGACCAGGCAATGATGGGCGGTAAGAAAAGCGTTGGGAATGGTCGCGGCTTCGACGGCGCTGAGTCCCGCGGGCACTTTTGTAAGCAAAGCCGCCGGAGTGTTTACGAACGAAGCGAAGCTGCCCCATGAGAGGCCCATCACGCGGTCGCCAATCTGAAGCGCCTCTTCGTTGTCGTCGTCGCTGAGCCGGGCAACCCGTCCGCAGAACTCCACGCCCAGAGGACCCGGATCGCCCGGATACATCCCTAAAACATTTAACAGGTCGCGAAAGTTCAGCGCGGTCGCCTCGACTTCGACTTCCACCTCACCGCGTCCCAGAGCGCGGCGCTCGATGACCTCTGTCGTCAAGTTGTCGATCGATCCGCGAGCGGGAATGATCAGGCGTTGCGGCTGCGGATCTTCCGCAAACTTTGGCTCGAGGCTGGGAATAAATCGCTCGCCGCCGCGAATCGCGATTTCTTCCTCGCCATCGGCGCACACCATCTGATTGGCGAGGGCTTCGTAATCCGCGGACGCCGGATCGAGATCGAATCGCACGCAGCGAAGCTCCGGGTGCTCGATGCCGATCGTGCGGCCGAGTCCCCACACGGTGGCATCCGGAAAGGCCTCGCTGCGATCCGCGGGAACTATGTCCATGGCGCCTTGGGTGACGAGCCAGAGCCGCGGCGCGTTCGCGGGAAACCGTTTCAGCAATTCCTGCGCGAGGGACAGCACGCTTCCGCATGTCTGCGATTGAGCGGCAAAGGGGTTCTCGGCCGCACTGCGCGCAATGAGCCTTACCAGGCCCTGAATGTTGTTGTGACCGTCGAGCGGCGCGCCGGTCTGGAGCACTACGGCCTGGCAACCTCGCCCTTGCAGGCATGCGGCGAGCTTCTGCCCTTCGGCGTTGTCATCCGCAACGATCAGCCACCGGCCAGAAACCGGCGTCGATAGCTCCGAGAGTTCCGATCGCTGCCACTGCACTTGATACAGGGTCCGTTTTGAAGTGGCGGAAGAACCGCGGCGCTTGCAATGAAGCCCTGCAATACGCGCGACGAATCGTCCATCGTCGCTCACTACATCGATATCGGCCGTAAGCGTGTCCGCGCTCTTTGAGGATGAGACGCGGGCTAGCGCCCAAGCGTCCGCTCCGGCAGGGCCAAAAGTCTCCAGCCGGTCGATACTGAACGGTAGATAGGCCCCTGCGAGATTTTCCATCGCGGCAGCGACGGCGGTTTGAAGGCATCCGTCGAGCAATGCGGGATGAATCCGGTAACGGGAAGAATCGCGTTTCTCCCGGTCGCCAAGCCGAACCCGTCCAACGGATTTTCCTGAACCGGCATGCAGACTTTCGACGACTTGAAACGAGGGGCCGAATTCTATTCTGTCTTCTCGCAGCTGCTGGTAAAACTTCGCGCATTCAATGGAATCCAGCCCGGCAGCTTGCGCCGAAGGCGAGGAAGGCACTCCCACCGGCGAGATATCGGCCAAGCGGCAACTTACGTGGAGCTTCCATTCTTCTCCGTGGAGACTGAGAATTCGAACGGCATCGCCTTCCACGAGGGTCTGAACGGTGACGCTGCCTTCTTCCGGCAGCACGAGAGGATTCAGAGCGGCCACGTCGGTGAGCGCTTTCTCCGGCTGGCCGGATTTCGAAATGGCGGTGTTAACAAGCTCGAGGAACGCCGTCATCGGCACGAGCAGGGAGCCTTCAATGCGGTGATCGGCGAGGTAAGGAAAAGCCGCCGCGCTTAACTGGGTTTCAAAAACAACGCCTTGCAGGGAAGGGGAACGCAGGCGCGCGCCACAGAATTCCCGCGGTGCGTCAGGCGCGGTTTTCGGGCGCCGATCGATCCAATACCTTTGCCTCTGATACGGATAGGTGGGAAGAGCAACCGGCGGAGCTGATTTTGAATAAACGGACGGCCATTCGATCGGTACGCCGGTGGCGTAGAGTTTGCCGAGCGACGAAAACATTGCGCCCATTTCATCCTTGCCGCGGCGAAGCGAGGGCAGCAGATTTTCGGAACGGATGCCGTCTTCGGAGCATTCGCCGATGGAGCTGAGCAGGACGGGATGAGGGCCGATTTCGAGGAACGTTCGGGCGCGCATTTCCAGAGCCGCAGTCACCGCGTTGGCGAAGAGCACCGGCCGGCGGATGTTCTGGCCCCAATAGTTCGCGCCGAATTCGCGGCCATCCGCGATCCTTGCGCCGCGAACGGTGGAAACGATGGGAATTTTCTGCTCGTGCGTTGCCACGGCGCCGAGCGCGCGCACCAGTTCTTCGCTGAAAGGCTGCATCTGGGCGCTGTGGAAGGCGTATTCCACGGGCAGCATGCGGCAACCTACGCCGTTGTTCATCCACTCCGCGATCAATTGCTCGACGGCCCCGGGGGAACCGGCGATGACCGTGGATTTCGGGCTGTTTATGGCGGCGATCGAGACTTCGTCGCCGAAGGACTGGATCCGTTCCGCGACCAATCGCGCCGGCAAGTGAATCGTGGCCATCTTGCCAAAGCCAGTTGCCTTTTCCATCAGGTGGCCGCGGAGGACGACCACACGCGCTGCTTCGGGCAAATCCAGGATTCCCGCGACGTGCGCTGCGGCAATTTCTCCCGCGCTGTGCCCGATGATCGCCAGCGGATTGACGCCCCAGGATTGCCATAGTCTGGCTAGAGCGACTTCCACGGCAAAAATCGCCGGTTGTGCATATTCGGTGTGCCCTAATTGGGAAGACTCTTCCGCGGCGGACAACTTATCGATCAGCGACCAGCCCGCAATCCCTTCGATCAGTTCGTGGCATTCCTCGATGGCTGATCGGAACGCAGGCTCCTGCTCGAAAAGGGAGGTGCCCATGCGCGGCCATTGCGAACCTTGTCCCGAAAAAACGAAGACCACTCCTTCGCCTTCCTGCGAGGCACGCCCTGCGGCGATATCGGTTCCCGATTTCCCGGTGAGGAAATCACCGAGTTTTTCCGAGAGCTCTTCGCGCGTCGCGCCGGTAACAGCGAGCCGCTCCTCAAAATGATCCCGCCGCGTGGCCGCCGAATGGCACACGCTGTATAGGTCAATCGGTCCCTGGTTTTCTTCGCCTAGAAAATCCCGATACAGCCGCGCAAAGTCCTGGAGAGCTTGGGGGGTGCGCGCCGAGATGGGCAGCAGAAATTTGTTTCTGTGAGGCGAATCCGTTTTCGGAGAGCGCTGTGAAAATTGCGGCGCCTCCTCGAGCACGACGTGCGCATTGGTGCCGCCGAATCCGAACGAACTGATGCCGGCAAAACGACCGGAAGCGCCGCGCAGCCACGGAGACGGGCGCGTGGGAATATAAAAACGCGTGCCCTGCAAAGTAATGTGCGGATTGAGTTCCGAGTAGTGCAAGTTGGGCGGGATTTCTTCCCGATCGAGCGCCAGCGCTGCTTTGATCAGCCCGGCAATGCCTGCGGCGGCTTCGAGATGGCCGATATTGCTCTTGGCCGCGCCCAGAGCACACGGCGCGGCGGTCAGCGTGCTTGCGCCGAGGACTTCCGTCAGCGCTTCCACTTCGATGGGATCGCCGAGGGCTGTGCCGGTTCCGTGCGCTTCGATGTAGGAAACGCTGGAGGGCGGCACTTGTCCGTTCAGCAGCGCCGCGCGGACAACTTCCTGCTGGGCCAAGCCGTTCGGAGCTGTCAGAACGTTGGTGCGGCCGTCTTGATTGACCGCCGCGCCGCGAACCACGGCGTAAATGCGATCGCCGTCGCGCAGGGCATCCGTGAGGAGCTTTAGAGCAATGACACCGCAACCTTCGGACGGGACAAATCCGTCGGCTTTGGAGTCGAAGGTTTTGCAGCGCCCGTCCGGCGCCAGCATTCCTAGTTTGGACAAACCAATGTAGTGCTCCGGCAGAAGATGCAGCGTGACGCCGCCGGCCAATGCGAAATTGCATTCCCCCGAGCGAAGGCTCTGGCAGGCGAGATGAACGGCGACGAGAGACGACGAGCACGCGGTGTCCACGGAAATGCTGGGGCCGCGCAAATTCAGAAGAAAGGAAACTCGTCCGCTGGCGATGCTGTGATAGGCGCCGGAGCAGGATTGCGGCCCGACCAGGGCCGCGTCGTCGAACACGAGCCGTTCGTAGTCCGAGCCGCAAATGGCCATGAAGACGCCGGCCCGGCTGCCGCTCAACGATCCTGGCGCGCGCCCGCTGTCCCAAATCGCTTCCCACAGGACTTCGAGAACCAGGCGCTGCTGCGGGTCGATGCTGACCGCTTCGCGCGGCGAAATTCCAAAGAAGACCGGATCGAATAAATCCGCGCCGGGCACGAAGCCGCCCCAGCGCCCATTCATTTTTTCCGGGGCTTGTGGATCCAAATCAAAATAGGCGTCAGCGTCCCAACGGTCGGGCGGAATCGTCGTGATGGCATCCACGCTGTCGTGTAGCAGCCGCCAGTATTCCGCGGCGGAGCGAACCCCTCCGGGAAAACGGCAGCCGATGCCCACGATCGCGACCGGCTCCGAACCGAGCAGGGAAACATTGGTCTTTTCCGCGCGCAGCTGCTTGATGGCAAGCGCGAGCTTGGCCGAGGATAGAACGTTTTCCGGGCGATCGTTCACGAATCTCCCCCGCCTTGCAGCAACGCTTGAATGGTTTCTTCCTCGCTTAAATTCGCGACATCGGAAGAAACGGTCGCCAGAGTGTCCGCAGCTGGAGGAGCGGGGGCCGCTGCGGCATCGGCATCGAGAGAAATCTCCATGCGCCGGGCGATTTCAATAGCGAGAACGCGAAGCGTTGGATAGTTGAAAACGGCCGTGGCGGGAAGCCGGACGGAAGTAGTTACAGCGAGCCGCCTCACAAACTGAAGCGCCATCAAGGAATCCACACCCATGGAGCCGAGCGGTTTCACGGGATCGAGGCGGGACGCGTTGGTCTTCAGTACGCCTGCAAGCGTTTCCTGGAGGTGACCTTCGAGCAAAGCGTGGCGCGGCCGGCCCGGCATCGCCGCAAGCAAGGCTTCGCGAAGAGCGGCTTGCGATGGCGCCGTTTCCGCGTTTGCTTTGTCCTGGGGCACGAGTGTCGCGAAGATGCGCGGAACGCTCGCGCCGGCAAAGCTGCGCACGTATTCGTGCCAACGAATCGGGAGGACCAGCCGGCATGCGGCATCTTGGCCCATGGTTTGTTCCAGAGCGCCAAGCGCCATTTCCAGGGAAAGTCTGCGGATGCCTTGCTGCAGATAGACGCTCACGCCTTTCTGTATCTTCTCGTCCATGCCTAGGCCGATGGCGGCCCAGGGAGCCCATTGGATACTCAGTGCTTTGAGCCCTTTCGCGCGGCGGTAACGGGCGAGTGAATCGAGGAATGAATTAGCGGATGCGTAACTCGTCAGGCCCGGCTGCCCCATGACGGCGGCGATGGAAGAAAAGAGGATGAAAAAGTCCAGCGAAGCGTTACCGATCTGTCGGTGGAGATTCCAAGCCCCGGCCGCTTTTGGACGCATGACCCGATCGAGCCGCTCTTCGGTGACATTCGAGAGCAGCGCTCCGTCCAAAACAACCGCCATATGGAAAACGCCGCGGAGGGGCGGCATCTCCTTCGCCATGGTTTGCAGGACAGATTGCAACTGATCGTGATCGGCCACATCCGCGCTGTAAATTCGCACCGTCGCGCCCGCCGATCTCAAATTCTCGATCTGTTGAGCGGCGATTTCCGAAGGGCCGCGACGGCCCAGAAGCGCAATGTGCCGCGCGCCCTGCTTTACCATCCACTCCGCTACTTTGAGTGCAATGCCGCCCAGTCCGCCTGTAATCACGTAGGTTGCGTCCGGTCTGAACCGCGGGGCTTCCGTTCGCTTGCCGGAACCGGTTCGTCCATATCGCGCAACAAAATGCGAAGTGCCGCGGATGGCAATTTGTTCTTCCGGCCCGTCCTGGGACAACAAAGCGGAAAACGTCTCAAACTCATCCGTTGTCGGCGAAAAACTGAGATCGACATTGACGCACCGCAACTCCGGATATTCCGCGGAGATGACTCGCCCGAGCCCCCAAACCGGACCCTGCGAGACCGCGACCTCGGCGGCGTCGGCGGGCAAATGATATGCACCCGTTGTAAGCAGCCACAATCGCGTCGTGGAGGAAACCTTCTCCGCCGCCATCGCTTGAACCAACCGGACCACGCGGAATGTTTCCCGGGTCGAATCTTGCGGGCCGGGCGCCGCGGCTCGCGGAACGCAGAGGACGCCGCGGCACGATTCGCCGAGGGACTCGATCGCGTCTCGAAGATGATCGGGATCGGAGACACACAAACAGCGGTCCCCAGAGCCCTGAAGATGCAAGGCCAGTTGCGCCGTCAATCCATCGGAATCGCCGAACAAAATCCAGGAGTTCTTGCCGGTTGCGATCTTGGCTGGCCGATCGGCGGGGATCCATTGCAGTTCGTAAATACTCTCCGCCAGGGTCGGTTCGTCCGCGGCCTCGAATTGAATTCGAGAGAGATCCAGCAGCGCAATGCCGCCCTCGATCTCTAAACGGCAGCATGTTCCCGCGAGATTGGAATCGCCGCGCAGCGTCGCGCGAGCGACTCGCTTACCCTGAGCGGCAATGTCGCGCCAGATGATCCGGCCGATCTTGCTCACGCGGTAGGGACCCGGACCATCGCGCTCCTCGATGGCCTGGCCGGCCAGGTTGAAACATTCACGAAGCGGCTCGCGGTCGTGGTCTTCCAGCACACGCTCGCGGCACTCGCCCAGGGACGTTTCTTTCAGCCCTGCCGCGCCGCTGCGAATCTTGCCGGTGCAGCGCACCGACCACCCTGAATCCGTTTTCGCGGAAATGCGAAGCGACCAGGAGTTTTCTCTCGACGGAGCAATGACAATCTGGCCGGCGTTGGCTTTCTCGGACGAAGCGGGAAACTCGAGATCTTCTAGAACAAGCGCATTGGGACCGAACGCCTCGGAGGCCGCCGCAATGGCCAAATTAATGAGGAGGGTCGCCGCGTCGCCGGACCCCGATGTTGGACGAAGATCGATTTCCCAAAGATGCGCGCCCGGCTCGACGGACGATGCCAGGTGTACGCCGAGGTTCGGGTGAGCGGTTGTTCCTCGTCCGCGCGATGCTTGAGCAGTGTTCTCTTCCAACCAATAACGTTCGCGTTGCCACGGATACGGCGGCAAGCGCAGACAAGCACCTTGCGGATATAGGCGCTGAAGATCGATCGGGAAGCCGCTTACATAAAGGGCGCCGAGCGCGTCCAGCATTTCCTGGCGCTCGTCTTTTTCGCGGCGCAGAGAAGCGATGGCTACCGCGTCCTTCTGAGCATGGCGGATGCCGTCTTCGATCGCCTGGAGCAGCACCGGATGCGCGTTGACTTCGATGAAAGTGTCAAAGCCATCCGCGAGCAGGGATTGCACGGCGGAGGAAAAGAGCACGGGCTGGCGAAGATTGCGGCTCCAGTAGTTTGCGTCGAGCCCCGCGCCGTCTTCCACGGCGCTGGAAGTCGTCGAGTAGAAGGGAAGAGAACTTTTTCGCGGCTGGATATCTTTCAGGAGTCGCGCCAAGTCGCCGCGAAACGGTTCCATGTGCGCGGAATGAGAGGCGACGTCCACCTTGATGCGGCGGCAGAAGATTTCGCGCGCCTCGAGCTTCACCAGAGCCAGTTCGATGGCGTCGGCGTCGCCCGAGAGAACCGTGGAAGTGGGGCTATTGTTCGCGGCCACCGAAATTCGACCGCTGTAATCGCTTACGAATTTTTCAGCCTGTTCGAGGCTCAGCTCGGCGACGGCCATCAGGCCGCGTCCGCTGGCCTGTTTCATCAAGCGGCTGCGATGGCAAATTACCGCCGCGGCATCATCCAGGGAGAGCGCGCCGCAAAAAGCGGCGGCCGCGGCTTCGCCCATGCTGTGGCCGACCACGCCTTCCGGTTCGATCCCAAGGGATCGCCAAAGCTCCGCAAGCGACAGCATGACGGCGAACAGAACGGGCTGAATCACATCGATGCCGGACAGGCTGCTTTCGGCGTCCTTCGCGGTAAGCCGCTCCGTCACGCTCCAGCCTGTGTATTTGCGAATGGCTTCCTCGCAGCGGGCCAGCGCTTTCTGAAATGCGGGTTCGTCGCGCAGAAGCGTTCGACCCATTCCAAGCCATTGGCCGCCTTGCCCGGGGAAGACGAAAACCGCGCGGCGCTTTTCTTCGGCCAGACGCTTTCCCGAACGCGCGCCCGGCTGTTCTTGTTTCGCAATCCAGCCGTTGATGCGTTCGAGCAGTTCTTGACGAGTGCCGGCCACGAGCGATAGCCGAAAATCGTGATGCGCGCGGCGCGCGCCGGCTGTGTACCCCAGATCGGCGAGCGATGCGGGCCATGAGGGATCCGCCAGCAAGCGATCGCGCCAGGATGCGGCGCGCGCCTCCAGCGCCGCCTCGGTCTGGGCGGAGAGCAGGAAAACGTGAGAGCCGTCGCGAGCGGCGCATTTCGCGGCTGCCGCGGGAGCAGCTTGCAAGACGACATGAGCATTCGTGCCGGTAATGCCAAAGCCGCTGATACCGGCGATTGGAGAAGCCAGGCCGGAGGGCCACGCCGTGGTCTTGGCCGGCACCGCAACAATATTTTTGCTCCAATCGATCCGCGCATTCGGTTCCCGGAAATGGAGGCTCGCCGGAATCTGGCCGTGCTGGAGAGAAAGCGCCACTTTGATGAGGCCCGCGGCGCCCGCGGCCGATTCGGTATGCCCCAAATTGGTTTTGACCGAACCTACCAGGCACGGCCGCGTTCTCGCCGCGTCCGCGATCACGTCGCTGATGGCTCCGATCTCGACGGGATCGCCTGCCAGAGTCCCTGTGCCGTGCGCTTCGATGTATTCGATTTCCCGAGGCGCCACGCCCGCATCGCGCCAAGCGGTTCGCAGCATGTCGGCCTGGCCCTCGCGGCTGGGAGCAATCAGCGAGCCGCTGGAGCGGCCATCGTTGTTCACGGCGCTGCCGCGGATCACCGCATAGATCGGATCGCCGTCGGCTACCGCGCGAGACAATGGTTTGAGGAACACCATCCCGGCGCCTTCGCTGCGCACATATCCATCCGCCGCAGCATCGCCGAATTTGCAGCGGCCTTCCGGAGAAAGCATTTTGGCGGACGAATAGGAAAGCGTAATTTCCGGGCTCAGGATGACGTTTACGCCGCCGGCCAGCGCCAGGTCGGATTCACCGTTGCGCAGGCTCGCGCACGCCAAGTGGACGGCCACAAGCGAGGAGGAACAAGCGGTGTCCACCGTAAAGTTCGGCCCGCGGAGATCGAGGAAATAGGCCAGGCGGCCGGAAGCCGGATAGCGACCACCGCCCGTGCTGGAATAAAATTCGAGATCGTGCGAACGCTCATAGATGCAGCGCTCGTAGTCGCTGTTCCAGAGCCCGACAAAAACTCCGGTTCTGCTGCCCGCAAGTTTTCCGGCCGGAATCCCCGCGTCTTCGACCGCTTCCCAGGCCACTTCGAGCAAAAGCCTCTGTTGAGGATCGAGCAGGACCGCTTCTCGCGGCGAAATGCCAAAAAATTCAGCGTCGAATCGATCGAGGTCGGGGAGAAAGCCGCCTCGGCGGGTTGCGATCGTCCCGCGCTTCACTGACTCAGGCGAAAAGACCCGATCGAGAGAATCGAAGCGCCGGCCAGGGTAATCCCCAACCGTTTCGATTCCATCCCGCAAGACGCGCCAAAAGGTTTCTACATCCGGCGCACCAGGAAAACGACACCCAATTCCAACGATGGCAATCGGTTCGTGACTCATCAATCTCCACACTTCCGGCTCGCCTGCGCCCGCATGCGCGGCAAAAACCCGTGCCTTGATTTCATCGAAAAGCGCTTGACGCCTGTGGATCTTCGCAGCAGGCATTCAGTTCGCCCGCGATCGATTCCAAAAGTTGAGCCCGGCACGATTTCAGGAAGAGATGATTTCCGTCGAGCATTTGCAGACGGAAGCGGCCGGTTGCCTGTTCTCGCCACGCTTCGAGTTCGGACTGTTTCACCATGGGATCCTGGAGGCCGCCAAACGCGGTAAGGTCGCAATGCAAGGGCGGGTCCGGCAAATACTTGTAGGTTTCGATGATGGCGAAATCCGCACGCAGGCTCGGCACAACCAGCGCCCGCATCTCCGGGTCCGAGATAACTTCTCGCGGCAAAGCGCCGTACCGTTTTTCCACCTCGCTCAAAAAATCTTCTTCCGGCATCTGGCGCAGCGGGGAATGGCGCCAAGGCAACTGCGGCGCCGGACTGGCCGCGACAAAGATGTGAGCCGGCTCCGGATGATGGATCCGCCGCAAACCCAAAGCACATTCGAACGCGACTTTCGCACCGAGGCTGTGGCCATAAAAGGCAAAGGGCCGGTCGAGCAGAGGCAGCATGTCCTCAATTAATATCGGCAAGAGAGCCTCAATCGATGAACAAGGCGGCTCTCGATGTCTGCCTTCTTTGCCCGGAGGCTGGATCAGGCAAACTTCCGCATCGGCGGCCAAATCGTCAGCCCAACCGCGAAATACCGATGGCCCGACGCCCGCGTGAGGAAAACAAAAAAGTCTGCGCGAGGCGCCTCTGCGCCGATTCGGGACAAGGATCGACTGACCTAAAAGTTCCATGGTCTTAGACTCCCCGCAAATCCCGCGCCAATCGAAAGTAGGAAAGTACGGAGCGTTTACGACTTACGCACAATCGCGTCTGTCGCCCGTATTTGGAAGCGCTCGTGCATTTTCCCAGCTGGGTTTCTTTGCCCGAATTGCCCGCTCTCGGGGCAAAGGGACGCTGCAGGTAAGCCGCTATCTTTGAGTGTGGTAGCCGATAAATTCACAGGACGGCCCGGCAAGGGGATGACATGCAAGGAGTTGTAGAGTTTCTTTCCTATCTTCGCTCGCTCGACGTGCATTTGTCCACGGAAAACGGGCAATTGAATTGCAATGCGCCGAAGGGCGTCCTAACAGTGGAACTTAAGGAGCAGATAAAGGCAAACAAGTTCCAAATTATTTCTATTTTGTCTAACCAGAGTAGTGAAAACGAACTAATCCCGATCGCCAAAGCCGCCCGTGAAGGTTTTCTTGCACCGTCGCTGCAACAGGAAAGGCTCTGGTTTCTGGACCAATTTGAGGGCGAAAGCTCCTTCTACAATCTTGTCGCGGGCCTGCGTCTTCGGGGCACGTTGAACAGGAGCGCACTAGAGAACAGCTGGAAAGAGATTCTTCGCCGGCACGAAGTACTGCGCACGGCGATCGTCAGCGTGGATGGGCATCCCAAGTCGGTCATTCACACTTGCGCTGACTGGAAAATGGACCTGCATTCGCTTCGAGAATTGCCCATGGCGGAGCAGGAAGGGGCGGCTCTCCAATTCGCGCGCGAGTATCTGCGCCGCCCTTACGACCTGTCCTCGGCACCCGCGATTCGCGTCTGTTTAGTGGAACTAGCCGATAACGACCACGTCCTGCTCTTTGGCGCGCACCACATTGTCGCCGATGGCTGGTCGCTGGGCGTCATTACGGAAGAATTGACGCAGATTTATACGGCCTTTTGTGAAGAGCGGGCGTCACCGCTGCCCGAACTTTCGATCCAATATTTGGACTACGCTCACTGGCACCGGCAAATGTTTCAAAGCGGCGCAAATCGCGCGCAAATGGCGTATTGGAAACAGCAACTGGCCGGTTCGCTCCCGGTCACGGACCTTCCTTCCGATCGGCCACGACTGCAGGGGCCGAGTTACCGCGGCATGCGCGCCCGCCTTTCTTTGCCCGCCGAGCTTCTGGCGTCCGCCAAGAAAATCAGCCTCGACGAAGACGTCACACTTTTCACTACGTTCCTGACGGTCTTCAAAATCCTGCTGTTTCGCTATACGCGCGAGACCGACGTGATTGTTGGATCGGTCGCGGCCGGGCGCACGCGTCCCGAGCTGGAAAAGCTCGTCGGATTATTCCTCACGAACTTGCCGCTTCGAACCGATCTCTCCGGCGATCCGACCGTGCGAGAGCTTTTGGCCCGAGTTCGAGAGACGGCGCTCAATGCCTTTTCTCACCAGGATGTTCCCTTCGGCGATCTGGTCGAAGCCACGCAGGGGCCGCGCGACCTGAATAGAACTCCCTTATTTCAGGTGATGTTCATTCTCCAGAATTATCGGTCGCGCGAATTGCAACTTCCGGATTTGCAGGCTGCGCCAATGGAGTTCGACATCGGAACTTCGCGTTTTGACCTTACCGTCGAGGCAGGCGAAGTGGATCAACAATTCCACATGCAGTGGGAATACAACTCCGACCTTTTCGATGACGCGACGATCCGGCGCATGCAAGCGCATTATCGCCGCCTTTTGGAAGCCGCACTGGCAAATCCCGATCAGCACATTTCCGCGCTGGAGATGTTGACTCGCGAGGAACAGGATCAGCTCGCCGCGACGAGCGCGGGAGAGGCGTTGGATTATCCGCGGCAAGCTTGCATTCACGATTTGTTCGCAGAGCAAGCCGCGCGGAGACCGGAAGGCGTCGCGGTGGTCTTCGGGAGCGAAGAGCTCAGTTACGATGAATTGCACGTTCGCTCGAACCGCTTGGCAAATCGGCTGCGCGCGCTAGGCATCGGGCCGGACTCGCTGGCCGGCGTTTGCCTGGAACGATCGGCCGAAATGGCAGTCGCGATTCTCGGTGTGCTGAAGGCCGGCGGCGCGTACGTGCCTTTGGACCCGGCCTATCCGCGCGACCGGGTGGCCTTCATGCTGGAAGATTCCGGGGCGAAAGTTTTAATCACACAGGAGCGGCTCCTCGGCGTGTTGCCCGGCCATTTGCCCTCCGTCATCTGTCTGGACCGCGACCGCGAAGCCTTGCGGAACGAAAGCGAGGAACAACCTGCCAGCGGCGTGACGCCGGAAAATCTCGCATATGTCATCTACACTTCCGGCTCGACCGGCAAGCCCAAGGGGGTGGAAATCACGCACCGCTCGGTGGTGAACTTTCTCACATCGATGCGGCGCGAACCCGGGCTGTCGGCGCACGATCGCCTTCTTGCGGTGACTACGCTTTCCTTCGACATTGCCGGCCTCGAATTCCACTTGCCGCTTACGACGGGAGCCTACGTGGTCATCGCACCGCAAGCGGCGCTGGCGGACGGGGCGGCTCTCGCGCAACTGATGCGCGAATCGAGCATCACGGTCATGCAGGCCACGCCGATTACCTGGCGCTTGCTTCTCGAATCCGGATGGGAAGGCGCGAAGGGATTCAAAATTTTGTGCGGCGGCGAAGCCATCCCTCGCGAACTCGCGAATCGTCTATTGGCCACCGGCGCGGAAGTGTGGAACCTGTACGGGCCCACGGAGACAACAATCTGGTCCACCATACACCGCATCGATTCGCGGCCGGGTTCGGTTCCGATCGGAAAGCCGATCGCGAACACGCGGATTTTTATTCTCGACGATCAACGCAATCTGGCGCCAAGGGGCGTCCCCGGCGAACTTTATATTGGCGGAGATGGGCTGGCGAGGGGCTACCGGCACAGGGCCGAACTTACGGCCGAGCGATTCGTGCCAAGCCCGTTCGCTTCCGGAGAAAAGCTCTATCGGACTGGCGATCTGGTCCGCCGCTTGCCCGATGGCAATGTGGAATACATCGGACGCATGGATCACCAAGTGAAATTGCGCGGCTTCCGGATCGAACTCGGCGAGATTGAAGCCGCGATCGAGACGCAGCCGCAGGTCCGGCAAGCCGTCGTGATCGTCCGCGAGGATACGCCGAACGATCCGCGGCTCACGGGTTATGTGACCCTGCGCGAAAACGAGAACGTGGACGGAAGGGCGCTTCGCGCGGGGCTTGCGTCGCGGCTTCCGGAATACATGCTCCCATCTCAATGGGTCTTTTTGAATGAGTTTCCCCTGACGCCGAATCGAAAAGTGGACCGGCGCGCGCTCCCGGTTCCCGAAAACAAAGAGGCGAGCTCCGCGCTTTCCGCTCCGCCCACGTCGGAGTCCGAGATAAAAGTTGCGGCCATCTGGCAAGAGCTTTTGAAACACAAGAACGTGGGAATTCACGACAACTTTTTTGACCTGGGCGGCAATTCGCTGCTGGTGGTCCAGTTGCAGAGCCGGCTGCGGAAACATCTGGGCTGCCAGATATCTCTGGTGGAGCTATTTCAAAAGACCACGGTTTCCGCCATCGCTTCGTACGTGGACGCCCAAAATAGAAATTCGGGAACGCTGCAATCGGTCGGCCAGTAAATTCCGATTTGGGAAAATTAGAGAATTCGATTCATGAGCACGAAGGACCATAAAACGAATCAAGCCATCGCCTTGATCGGAATGTCCGGGCGCTTTCCCGACGCGGAAGACGTTCAGGCCTTCTGGCGGAATCTGGAGCGCCAGGTGGAGTCTCTGGTCGAGTATTCCGACGCCGAAATTCTAGGCGCGGGCGTACCTCAGGCGTTGCTCGAGAATCCGAATTTTGTAAAGCGTGGCACTCCGTTCGAGCGCGCCGATTGGTTTGACGCCGGTTTCTTCGGATTCAATCCGCGGGAAGCGGAAATCCTGGACCCGCAGCACCGCCTGTTTCTGGAATGCGCCTGGGAGGCGCTGGAGGACGCGGGTTACGGAGGTGAGACTCGTCCCGAATCGGTCGGCGTGTACGCCGGCGCAAGCGGGAACTCATACGTGCTCAGCAATATCGCCGGGAATGCGGATGTAGTCGAGTCCGTCGGCGGCTACCAGATCATGCTCGCGAGCGATAAGGATTTCATGGCCACGCGGGTCGCTTATAAATTGAATCTCAAGGGCCCCAGCATGGCCATTCAGACGGCCTGTTCCACTTCTCTCGTCGCCGTGCAGGTGGCCTGCCAGGCGCTCTTGGCGCGGCAGTGCGATCTGGCGCTGGCGGGCGGCGTTTCGTTGACCTTCCCGGAAAAAACCGGCTATTTGTACAGTGAAGGAATGATCCTCTCGCCGGACGGACGATGCCGTCCGTTCGATGAAGAGGGGCGGGGAATTCGCGGAGGCCACGGGGCGGGAATTGTGGTTCTCAAGCGGCTCGAGGATGCGCTGCACGATCGGGATGCGATCCGCGCCGTGATTTTGGGCGCGGCGGTGAATAATGACGGCGCGGACAAGATGGGATATACGGCGCCGAGCGTCGAGGGTCAATCGAGCGTAATCTCCGCGGCCATCCGCATGAGCGGTGTCCATCCGGAATCCATCCGCTATGTGGAGGCGCACGGGACAGGAACGCAGGTCGGCGACCCCATTGAGATTGCGGGGCTCGAGCGCGCCTTTCGGGCGCACACCGGCAAGAAACAGTTCTGCGCCATCGGGGCGGTGAAAGGGAATATCGGCCATCTCGACGCGGCGGCGGGCGTCGCCGGATTAATTAAGGCCACTCTGGCGCTCGAGCACCGCAGGATTCCCGCAACCCTGCACTTTAAGAAACCGAATCCGGCGATTGATTTCGCGAATAGCCCCTTCTATGTGAACGACAAGCTGACGGAATGGAAATCGGATGGATCGCCGCGGCGCGCCGGGGTCAGCTCGTTTGGCATCGGCGGAACAAATGCCCACGTTGTTTTGGAAGAGGCGCCCGCACTCGAACCTTCCGAGGTTTTGTGGCCCGCGCATTTGCTCGTTCTCTCCGCGCGGACAAGCACCGCCCTGGATGCCATGACGGCCCGGATGGCCGAGCACCTGGAAGCGCATCCGTCCATTCCCTTGGCGGACGCCTGCTATACCGCGCAAATCGGACGAAAGCGTTTTCCGTATCGACGCATGGTGGTTTGTTCCAGCCGTGAGGGTGCCATCGAGGCGCTCCGCGGCGCGGGCGCGCGCAGGATGCTCACCGCCGTGGAAGAAGCAAACACGCGGCCAGTCACGTTCATGTTCAGCGGGCAGGGAAGCCAGCATGCCGGCATGGCCCGTGGACTCTACGAAATGCAGCCGGTGTTCCGGCGCCACATGGATTTTTGCGCGGACTTCCTGAGCCGGGATTTGAGCTGCGATTTGCGGCAGGTCCTGTATTCGGAAGGCGCCAATCCCCAAATTTTAAACGAGACGCGTATAGCGCAGCCCGCCCTCTTTGCGCTCGAATTTGCACTGGCCCAAATGTGGATGTCCTGGGGCGTGCTGCCGGACGCCATGATCGGCCACAGCCTCGGCGAGTACGTAGCGGCCTGCCTTGCGGGAGTATTTTCGCTGGAAGATGCGTTGCGCATTGTGGCGGCGCGCGGCCGGATCATGCAGCGGATGCCTGCGGGGAGCATGATGGGGGTGTCCTTACCGAGGGCTGAGGCTCTCGAATATCTGGACGATCGGATTTCGCTGGCGGCCGTGAATTCGCCTTCGCTGTGTACGCTCACCGGGCCGAAGGACGCCCTCGCCGCGCTCCAGGCCAAGCTGGAATCGAGCGGCATCGATTGCCGAGCCTTGCACACGTCTCACGCATTTCATTCGGGGATGATGGATCCGGTTCTCGGTCCTTTTTCCGATTTATTCCGAGATGTGAAGCTGTCCCGGCCCGGCAGACCATTTGTCTCGAATCTGACGGGCACTTGGATCACGCCGCAGCAGGCCACCGATCCATCGTATTGGGCCAATCACTTACGCCAGACCGTGCATTTCGCCGAGGGAATCGATCAGTTGGCAGCCTCGCCTGGGCGCCTCTTTCTCGAGGTGGGCCCCGGGCAGGCGCTCAGTACGTTTGCTCGCGATTGCACTCGCGGCAGCTCCGATTCCCAAGTGTTCGCCAGTTTGCCGCATCCCAAGGATACCCAGTCCGATCTTCCTTTTCTTTTGAATACGGCCGGGAAGCTCTGGCTGGCAGGGGTTTCCATCGATTGGGAGGAGTTCCACCAAGGCGAAAAGCTGCATCGCGTATCCTTGCCCACTTATTTTTTCGAACGGAAACGCTATTGTGTGCAGAGACAAACTCCCGCCGCCACCCCTGCTTCCGCTTCCGCCGTCGCGCCTGCGAAAGTCTTGGCGAGGCGCGAGGATCTGAGCGATTGGTTCTATATTCCGTCCTGGCAGCGCTCTGTACCGCCCACGGCTGTGGCCTCCAGCGAAACATACGGCCCCTGGCTGATCTTCGCCGAGAAGCAAGGGGGAGCAGGCGATCAGGCTAGTCAGATTCTTTCTGAGCGCGGAGAAAAATTCACGACTGTTCGCCAGGGAGAAATGTTCGCTCGCGGCGAAAACGGAGAGTATACGATTCGCGCGGGCCGCGCCGAAGATTACGTTCTTTTGTTGGATGACATTCGATCTCGAGGGATTACCCCGCGATCTGTCCTGCACTTGTGGAGCCTGCCTGCGAGGAGCCGCGGCGAATCCCGAAATGGGCGAATGGCGTTTGACAGCCTCGTTCTTCTCGCCCAGGCTTTTGGAGATAGCCGCCAGCAAGGGCTTGTCGATTGGGTCATTCTCACGTCCGGTTTGCATGCGGTGACTGGGCAAGAAATTCTCGATCCCGAACAATCTCTTGTGCTGGGACCGGCAAAGGTGATCCCGCGGGAATACGCGAACATTACCTGCCGAGCAGTTGACATTTTCCCGGCTGCTGCGGCGGGAGGCATTCCGCGCGATCTGATCGAAAGCTTGTTGCTGGAGCCGGCCATGCCACGGGCGTGGAGACCGGTGGCCTATCGCGAGGGCTACCGGTGGGAGCAGACGTTTGAGCCGGCGCGTTTGCCCGGGCGCGCGAAAACCGCCATCTGCGAAAAGGGCGTGTACCTGATTACGGGCGGCATGGGCGGGATCGGTCTCACGCTTGCGGCTCACCTCGCCGAGCACGGGCACGCGCGTCTTGCGCTAACGAGCCGCGGGAATATTCCGCAACGGTCCGAGTGGCGGAGTTGGCTCGCGAAGCATGGCGAGAACGACGCCGTGAGCCGAAAGATCCGTGGCATGGAAAAGCTGGAGGCGCTTGGCGCAGAAGTCTTGCCGCTCAGCGTGAATGTATCCGACCGGCAAGAGATGCAACGCGCGATTGGGACGATCGAAGCGCGGTTTGGCCCGATCAACGGAGTCGTTCACGCCGCCGGAATTTCGGGCGGCGGTTTGGTGCAATTGAAAACTTCCGATGCGACGGAGAGCGTTCTGTCACCGAAAGTCGCGGGAACCTTGGTACTGGATTCCCTTTTGGACGTAGCAAAACTCGATTTTTTTGTTTTGTGTTCCTCGGTCGATGCGATCTCGCCCGTGGTAGGCGCCGTGGATTATTGCGCGGCCAACGCTTTTCTGGACGCCTACGCGGCGGCGCAAGCAAAGAACGGGCACAAGGGCGTCACTTCCATTAATTGGGATACGTGGCAGCACGTCGGGATGGCGGTAAACGCGGAAGTTCCGCGCGGCATGGAGGAACAGAAGCGCGCGTATCTGGAATCCGCGATACGGCCCGCCGAGGGCGTCGAAGCCTTTCGCCGCGTCCTTGCCGCGGGCTTGCCTCAGGTCGCCGTGATTACTCGCGATCTGCCGCGGCGGATCGCGGAAGTTGCGAACAGTTCCACGCCCGTGAATAGCCCTGCGTTTCTTGATGAGCGGGCTGCCCCAACAGGGCCCGAAGCAACCCACTCTCGCCCGGACTTGGCGAGCGCTTTCGTCGCGCCTGAAACGGACATTCAGAAACGGCTGGCGGAAATCTGGATCGAAGTCCTGGGGATCGAGGAGATCGGCATCGACGACAATTTTTTTGAGATGGGCGGCCATTCCTTGCTGGCCACGGGAGTGCTATCGCGCATCCGCGGCACGCTTGGAGTTTCCGTCCCGCTACGAACGATTTTTGAGACGCCGACGATCCGCGAGCTTTCCGGCCATCTCGAGACGCTGCTTTGGGTCGTGTCGGAGAAACCGGCCACATCCGACGAAACCGAAGAGCGCGAGGAAATCGAGATTTGAGCGCGGCCGCCATATCCGTCGATCGTTTCCGTTCGGTCCGGGCGGCGCACTCCGCTCCGGCGAAAGGGAAATGCACGATCCATCGAAACGCGAGGGCGCCGATCGTCTGGAAAGTTAAGCAACAATTCCAAGGGAAGTTTACCTCATGAAGATTGTCTGGCTCTTATTCCGAAGCAATACGCGCAAGACGACAGTCATCGTGTTGCTCGGCTTATTGAGCGGGGCGGCCAGCACGGCTCTCATCGCGGCCGCGAATAGCTCGCTTTATTCCGGCTCCGCGGCAAAGCACGCGCGCTGGCTGCTGGCCCTGGCCTTTACGCTGGCCGTGGTGATCAAGGTCGCGTCGAGCCTCGCTTCCGGGCTGTTGCTGGGGCGAAGCCTGCAGGACATTACCCTGAGCATGTGCGCGGGTCTCTGCCGAAAAGTTGCCGCAACGCCGCTGCCCAGGCTCGAAGAGATTGGCGGGCCGCGCGTCATGACCTGCTTGACGGATGACATCGACGCGCTCTCGATGGCCATCCACACGATCCCCGCTCTCATAATCGACGTCGCCATGCTGGCCGGATGCGCCATTTATCTGGCCTGGATCTCCCGGACCGCTGCATTGGCTGTCGTGCTCCTCGTCGTCATCGTGACCATCCCGTACCGATTCATGGTGGCTGCGGCACATGCCGCCGTCCGCCGCGTGCGCGACGGCCGGGACACTTTGTTCCAGCATTTCCGGTCTCTGGTGGAAGGCATCAAGGAAATCAAGCTCCATGAGGACCGGAAAGCCGCTTTTCTTCACGAAGACGTCGAAGGCGCGTCGAAGAACATCCGCCGCGAGAACATCAAGGCGATGAATCGCTACGCTATTGCTGAAGGCTGGAGTCAATTCATGTACTTCACCCTTCTGGGAATCGTGCTGTTTGCGTTTCCGTCGATGTATCAGGTCAGCCCGAAGACATTGACGGCTTATATTTTTGTGGCTCTCTATATGATGGGGCCGATTCAGGGACTGGTGGGCAGCATTCCCGTCTTGATTCGTGGACAAGCATCTCTTGAAAAGCTGGAGGAACTGGACGTGGCGCTGGCCAATGTCACCGGGGCCTCTGCGGCTGCGAATTCGGTTGTTCCGACGGATCGGATCAAGTTTAGTCCGCTGGGAACGCCGCCGCTGGTCGAATTCCGCAACGTGGTCTTCCGCCGCGGCCAGGAAAAAAACGGAGATGGTTTCACACTCGGCCCCATCGACCTCACGCTATACCCTGGCGAGCTGGTCTTTATCATAGGGGGCAACGGCAGTGGCAAATCGACGCTGGCCAAGGTGATGACGGGCTTATATCCGCCTCAATCCGGAGAAATCCTGGTGGAAGGGGTTCCCGTTTCCACGGACTCCGAGGAGTCGTATCGCCAGCTTTACTCCGCGGTCTTCTCGGATTTCTTTTTGTTCAACCGGCTCGTGGGCCTGGATCGATCGGCGCGGTGGGCCGAGCGCACCAAGGAATATCTGAATGCCCTCGATCTCGCCAAGGTTGTGAGGCTGGACGGCGCGACGTTTTCGACGACCTCGCTTTCGCAGGGGCAACGCAGGCGGATGGCCTTGCTCGTCGCCTATCTTGAAGACCGCCCCATCTACGTGCTCGATGAATGGGCCGCCGATCAGGACCCGGAATTCCGGCAAATTTTCTATATGAAGCTTTTGCCGGAGTTGAAGGAAAAAGGCAAGACCGTCGTGGTGATCACGCATGATGACCGGTATTTCCATCTCGGCGACCGGGTTATCAAGCTCGACTACGGCAAGGTCATTGAAACACTTCAACAGGGAGAGCCGGCAGGATCTCTTCGATCATGAAATGGCAGCCACCCATTTCGAGCCTTGAAAGCGTTCCGCCGCTGGCGCGCGATTGCGTTCACGTGTGGACGATCTCGACGGCCGGGAACGGTAATCTGGATCGGTTGGCGGAAGTCTTGTCAGGCGAGGAACGCGCTCGGGCCGAAAGATTCCATTTTGACCGGGACCGCCGTTGCTTCATCGCGTGCCGCGGCACACTTCGCCGGCTCATCTCCTTTTATACGGGCCAGGATCCTGCCGCCATCCGCTTCCTCATTGGTTTGCAGGGCAAGCCATCCCTCGTGGATGCGCGGAGCTGCGATCTGCGATTTAATGTTTCCCATTCAGGTGGACTCGCGCTGCTGGCATTTTCACTTGAGCGAGAAATCGGCGTGGACGTCGAGTTCAAGCGCGCCGATGTCGATTTTGCGGCGCTCGCGGAAATGTCTTTTTCCAAGGAGGAGCGAGCCGCGCTGCTTGCCTGTCCGCTAACGGACCGCGCCAATCTCTTCTATGAATATTGGACGTGCAAAGAAGCCTGTATCAAAGCGGACGGAAGAGGCTTGTCCGTACCTCTCGACCAGTTCCGGGTGACCGCGGCTGCGGGAAATTCGCAATGGCGCGAGATTTTCTCCGAGGTCTCATCCCTGCTGCCATCGGGGATGATGTGCCGGATTCTCGATGCCGGCAGTGACTACGCCGCGGCCGTGGCGACAAATGCGCCATCGTGGAAGGTGGTCCAGTTGGACATGGATTCAGCGAAAGAAAAGGATGCGGGACAAATGAATCACGAATGCCGCTCGGCGAATCCGAGTGATGATTCCCGCCCTTTTCCTGCAGCCCTCGGGACGTACATGTTCGCCGATTCTCCATTGCCGAGACCCGCTCCCGTTTCCGAAAGAGGCGAGCGATGACCGGCATGTCAACGATTGAATTTCTGTCGTACCTGCGACGCCTGGATGTGAATGTATCGGCGGAGGGCGGCAAGTTCCGCATCAATGCCCCGGCGGGCGTCGTGACGCCGGAGATCCAGAAGGAATTGGCGACCCGCAAGGCGGATATTCTTGTTTTTCTAAAGGAAGCTTCCCTCGCAAACCGCCGGCTGCCTCCTCCGATTCAGCGCGCCCCGCGCGACCAGGACTTGCCGCTCTCCTTTGCCCAGATGCGTTTGTGGCTTCTCGATCGGCTGGAGCCGGACACGGCCGCGTACAACATTCAGTCGCGCTTTGTACTGAACGGTAAACTAGACCTGGCTGCTTTCGAGCGCAGCCTGACGGAAATCGTTCGCCGCCACGAAGCCTTGCGTACCTACTTTGTGATGGCCGGTGGAAATCCCGTACAGAAGATCGCCCCGCCGGAGCCGTTGCAGGTCTCCATGATTGACGTGCAGAGCTTTCCCGAGGCCGAGCGCGAGCAGGAAGCGGCACGCCTGGCACTGGCCGACGCCAACCAGCCCTTCGATCTAGGCAAAGCCCCGCTGATCCGAGCGACCCTGTTGAAGCTGGCGCCTGAAAAACACATCCTGCTCCTGAATATTCATCATATCGCTTCCGATGAGTGGTCGCTCGGCGTCTTCGTGAAGGAACTCTCGGCCCTGTATAAGGCTTTTCTTCAGGGGCGGCCATCGCCCCTTCCCCAACTGCCCTTTCAATACGCGGACTACGCCGTCTGGCAGCGAGACTGGCTGCAGGGCGAAGTCCTGCAATCGCAGCTGGACTACTGTAAAGAAAAGTTAAAGGGTTCGCTACCCGTCCTCGAACTGCCATCGGACCGCCCGCGCCCAAATATCCAGACCCACAACGGGTCGACTGTTTCCTTGCTGCTCTCCCGAGAACTCACGGAAAGGCTGAATGCTTTGAGCCGCCGCGAGGGAGTCACTCTCTTCATTACCTTGATGGCGGGCTTCCAGGTTTTGCTACAGCGCTACACAGGGCAGGAAGACTTGCTGGTGGGGACGCCGGTCGCCAACCGGAATCGACCGGAGATCGAAGGGCTGATCGGATTTTTCGTGAACACGCTGGTGCTGCGGAACGATCTGTCGAAGGATCCGACGTTCCTCGAACTGATGAAGCGAGTGCAGGATGCGGCGCTCAGCGCATATGCACACCAGGACTTGCCGTTTGAGAAGCTGGTGCAGGAACTGAATCCGGACCGCGATTTGAGCCGCAGCCCGATTCTTCAAGTGCTCTTTTCCTTCTTAAACACGCCGATGCAGCCCATCGATTTGCCCGGGCTCGAAGCGATGCAAGTGAAGGCGGACAGCGGCGCTTCCAAATACGATCTGAGCCTCTACGCGCTTGAATTCCCCGGCGGAATTGCCTGCTTGTTCGAGTACAACACGGATCTGTTCGACGCCGAGCGGATGAGCCGAATGTTGGGGCATCTACAGGCGGTGCTCGAAGGCGCCGTGCGGGACCCAGGCCAGCGTCTCTCGGAATTGCCAGTGCTGACCGAGGGAGAGCGGCGCCAGTTGCTCGTCGAGTGGAACGAGACCCAAACGGATTTCCCGCGGGACAAGACGCTGCACGAGCTGCTCGAAGCGCAAGCACAGAGGACACCCGAAGCGGTGGCTGTCGAGTGCAAGGGCAGCCGCTTGTCTTATCGCGAATTGAACGAGCGGGCCGACCAGTTGGCGCGGTATTTGAAGCGGCTGGGCGTGGGGCCGGATGTTTTGGTCGGGCTCTTTCACGAACGCTCGGTGGACATGATGGTGGCGCTGTTCGGGATTTTGAAGGCGGGCGGCGCCTACGTGCCCCTCGACCCGTCGTTTCCCGAAGACCGCTTGAGTTATATGGTGGAGAACAGCGGGATGCGCGTGCTCATCACCCACTCCGCTTTGGACGGACGTCTGTCCCAGCGGCCGGAATCGGTGGTGCGGCTGGATTCGGATTGGAAAGAGATTTCCAAACTCAGCAAGGACCGGCTGACGGGGCCAAAGGCAAACCCGAACAATCTTGCTTACGTGCTCTATACCTCGGGCTCGACCGGCAAGCCCAAGGGCGTGGAAATCGAGCACTCGGCGATTGTGAATTTGCTTGTTTCCATGCAGCGCGCGCCGGGCTTCACGGCAAACGATACGTTGCTTGCCGTCACCACGCTGTCGTTTGACATCGCGGCGCTGGAGCTCTATCTCCCCTTGATCTGCGGCGGGCGCGTGTCCATCGCGAGTTGGGAGGACGCGCGCGATCCAGCGCGGTTGATGCAGCGCATGCAGGAGTCGCGCTGCACCGTCATGCAAGCTACGCCGACGACGTGGCGCGCGCTGATGAATGCAGGCTGGAGCGGTTCCCCGAAACTGAAAGTTCTGTGCGGCGGCGAGGGTTTTTTGCCGGATTTCGCGGAGCAGCTGCGATCGCAATGCGGGGAATTGTGGAACATGTACGGCCCGACCGAGACGACCGTTTGGTCCACCATTGACCGGATCGACTCGATGGATGGTTTCATATCCATCGGCCGGCCGATTGCCAACACCGATGTGTTCGTGCTGGATGCGAATCGCAATCTCGTCCCGGTGGGAGTTGCCGGAGAGCTGTACATCGGCGGAGCAGGAGTTGCGCGCGGATATTTGAATCGAGCCGAGCTGACGGCGGAGCGATTTGTCGCCAGCCCCTTTAAAGCAAATCAGCGTTTATACCGCACGGGAGATTTAGCGCGCTGGCTGTCCGATGGGAGATTGGAATGCCTTGGCCGGGTGGATCACCAGGTAAAGATCCGCGGATATCGCATCGAACTCGAGGAGATTGAAGCGATCTTGAGCCGCTACCCGGCAATTCGGCAATGCGTGGTGGTTGCGTCCGAGGGTTCCTCGGGCGAAAAAAGCCTGGTTGCCTACTATGTTCCTCAGACGGCGGCGCAGCCCGCGGTCAGTGATTTGCGCGAGCACCTGAAGAACAAACTTCCCGACTATATGATTCCCGGCGCCTGGGTCGCTCTGCCGGCGCTGCCGCTAACGCCCAACGGGAAGGTGGATCGCAAGGCGCTGCCGGGTCCGGAACAACAACGGCCCGCTGAGTCCCGCGGCTATCTGGCTCCGCGCACCGAAACGGAAAAAACGCTCGCAAGAATCTGGGAAGAAGTGGTGGAAGTGCGAGGGGTAGGCGTGCATGACAATTTCTTTGAATTGGGCGGCCATTCCTTGCGAGCCGTGAATCTGATTGGCGAGGTCGAGCGGGCCTTCGGCATTCGATTTCCGCTGATCGCCTTGTTTCACACGCCGACGATCGCTCAATTCGCGGAGATGGTCGATAAAGAGCGATCGTCGCGCGCGGAGAGCGGGAAGGACGCGGATTCAGGAACGATCGTTGAAGAGATACGGAGCTTCATTGTGGAGAATTATCTCGGCGGCCAGGCCAGCGGCTTGAAAAACAGCGATTCGTTTCTGGAGAACGAGATCATTGATCCGATGCGCCTCTACGAACTGGTGGATTTCCTGCATGAAGCGTACGGAATCAATATGGATGAAGACTCACTCACGGGGAACTATTTGAATTCCATTGACGACGTCGCGCGATTCGTTCAGCAATCGCTGAAGAGCAACGCAGGAGCCGAAGGGCCGCCACTCGCGGACGATTTCGTGGTCGAGAACCAATGAGGATTCCATCGTCCGCTGCCTTGCGGAAGAAATGGGTTGCCAACGCCGCGCAAACGGTTCGGCGGTTCGCGGGAAGGCAGCGGAAGCCATTGCCGGCTCGTAGTGAACGAGACTGGCAGCAAGGAAGGTAAATCAAAGTCATGGCTTTATTTTCTCGCAGGAAGCGTTCCACATCGCATGACCCGCTATTCCTGGTCAGCCGGGCCTTCCGAAAACTTTGCAACGTCTTGATCAATGCGATTTTCCCGTTCGCATCCGTGGGCCGCGACTTATGGGTCCATTACACGGTGAAATTGGACAGGTCCACTGCCCATCGCATCAAGCTCGGGAATTACATCTGCCTGCGCAATGACGTTCGCCTGCAGGTTGTCGGTCCAGCAGGGCAGGAAGGCAAGCCTGTGATCGAATTGGGCGACGCTACCGACCTCGGCGCGCGTTCCTCGATTTGCGCGAAGAATTCTATTCATCTGGAGCGGGAAGTCACCCTTGCGCAATCCGTGCTGATCATGGACCACAGCCCGGCGCACGAAGACGTCACTACGGCCATCAAGAATCAAGGGGTCACGGAAGGCGGCAGGATTCACATCGAAAAAGGCTGCTTCATCGGCCATGGGACCGCGATCTTGTGCGACAAGGGCGAGTTGGTGCTAGGCCGCAATTGCGTGGTGGCCGCAAATTCGCTGGTCACCAGGAGCTTTCCTGCCTACTGCCTGATTGCGGGCAATCCCGCCCGAGTGGTTCAGCG
>Ga0302324_100000743_pt1 | contig 82518 bp, 81 predicted proteins | sample Palsa_T0_1_FD_201949 | JGI IMG/M metagenome (GOLD analysis project Ga0302324, IMG submission 201949) | Peat permafrost microbial communities from Stordalen Mire near Abisko, Sweden - Palsa_T0_1 | ecosystem: Environmental > Terrestrial > Soil > Palsa > Peat permafrost | place: Sweden: Abisko...
GCCGCTCGTCAGCATGTATTGCTACACCTGTTACCGCTCGACTTGCATGTGTTAGGCACGCCGCCAGCGTTCAATCTGAGCCAGGATCAAACTCTTCAGTTAATAACACTTTTTCACTGAAGCAATCGAGATCCAGAACTCTCACTTGTTCACGAATGAACAACTGGTCGTTTTGGAAACTCATCATCAATTGCACCAAAGGCGCAGTGACGCGAGTCCCCACACAAGTTACCTGTTCAAATTTTTAAAGAGTAAGCCGGGACGACAAAGGCCCCAGGCGAACTTCCAAGTATAGCGCGATTTCAGACCCCGTCAACCGACGAAAAGTCTTGGAAATCGCGTTTTGCGTGGAAGGGCGCGCAGTATAGCCCTGGGTTGGGGCCTGTCAACCGCCGGCCATCAATCTCTGCGACAAATCGCGGCCCACGCTTAAGGCACGGTAAAGCCCTTATTTTGGCCACCGCGCGGTTCGCAAGAACTCAAGGTTGCGGCCGTCCCCGATCCTTGAGCTTGCCCGAGCGTATCGCGCCGCCGCAAACTGACCGCCCGCGCAAAGTTGCCTGCACCTTAAGAGGCAATGTCCGCTAAATTCTCCGGCACACGCAACCGTATACCGTAACCTTTTCGACTCATTCCGCGGATCAGCCTTATGGACCAGTTCAAATCCGATTTTCTCCGCACGCTCGCCGAGCGCGGCTACCTGCACCAAGTCACCGACGGCGCGGCGCTCGATGCAGCGGCGAGCAGCGGCCGAATCACGGGCTACATCGGCTTCGACGCCACGGCCGACAGCCTGCACGTCGGCAGCTTGGTGCAGATCATGCTGCTGCGCCACCTGCAGCGCACCGGGCATCGCCCCATCGTGCTGATGGGCGGAGGTACCACTAAAATAGGCGATCCTTCGGGACGCGACGAGACGCGGCAGCTTCTCACCGAGGCGCAAATCAACGCCAACATCGCGGGCATCCGCCGCATCTTCGACCGGTATTTGAGCTTCGACGAGACACCCTCGGGCGCCGTCATGGCCAACAATGACGAATGGCTGTCCGAGCTCAAATACATTCCGCTGCTGCGCGACGTCGGCCGCCATTTCACCATCAACCGCATGCTGACCATGGACAGCGTTAAGCTGCGGCTCGATCGCGAACAGCCGCTGACTTTCCTCGAATTCAACTACATGATCCTGCAGGGCTACGATTTCGTGGAGCTCAACCGGCGCTACGGCTGCACGCTGCAGATGGGCGGGTCGGATCAATGGGGCAACATCGTCCAGGGCGTCGAGCTCGGCCGGCGCATCCGCGACGCGCAGCTCTTCGGCCTGACCTCGCCGCTGATCAAAACCTTTTCGGGCGCCAAGATGGGCAAGACCGCGAGCGGCGCCGTATGGCTGAATCCCGAACGCCTGCCGCCTTACGACTACTGGCAATTCTGGCGCAATTCCGACGACGCGGACATCGGCCGGTTCCTGCGCATGTTCACTGAGCTGCCGATCACCGAGATCGCGAGACTCGAGGCTCTGGCCGGCGCGGAGATCAACTCCGCGAAGGAAATACTCGCCACGGAGGCGACGCGTCTGTGCCACGGCGAGACAGCGGCCGCCGAGGCGGCGGCGACGGCTGCTAGCGCCTTCGCAGGCGGTGCCGGGAGCGCGGCCCCTACCGAGGGGTCCGATGGCCTCGAGGCGCAGGGGGCGAGATTGCCCACGTACCGGCTCGAGCATGAGGCGGTCCCGCTCATCGACGTGCTCGTGGCGCTCGGAATGGCGGCCTCCAAGAGCGATGCGCGCCGCCTCATTGAGCAAGGCGGCGTCAGGTTGAACGATCGGCCGGTCCCGGGCCCCACCGCCCGCATCACGGCGGCGGATCTGGAATCCGGCGGCACCGCACGCATCCGCGTCGGCAAGAAGCGCCACGCTCTGATCACGAGCTGAGCGGAATCCATTTCGTGCGCCGCAATTGGTTCGCCGCTCTTCGAGCATCCCCGCGCCGCTTCCTGTGGCTCGCGGTACCTGGCGCCGTGTTTGCCGTGGCGGCCGGCGCCGGCTTCGCCGTATGGCAGGCAACGCGCGATGCCCCGCCGGCGATCGCGGCCGGCGCCGAACCAAGGGCCGCAGCGCCGTCACCAAGCACCGCACCGGCCGCCGCAGCCTCCAGCGTGGCGGCGCCTGCGCCGGCCGAGGCCGCTGCTCCCGCTGTGGTGCAGCAAGCCGCCGCCTCCATCAGCGACGTCGTGGTCGGCCGAAACGATACCCTGGACGCCATTTTTAGGCGCCTCGCTCTCGACCCCTCGGATCTCGCTGCCATGCGCAATTTGCACGGCGTCCGCTCCAGCTTGGACATCTTGAAGCCGGGCGATGCCATCAAGATCACGCATATCGGGAGAGCTGTCCAGGAACTCGCCCGTCAGGTGAGCGAAACCCAAACCCTCCATGTGCTGCGCGGCGCTCTGGGATTCGAAGTCAAAATGACCGCCAACCCGGTTGATGCGCGCATCCGCACCGCCGTCGCGATCATCGAATCTTCGTTGTTCCAGGCAGCCGAGTCGGCCCACATTTCAGACGCGGTCGCGCTAAAGCTCGCCAACGTGTTCGGCTGGGATATCGACTTTGTCCTCGATATCCGCGAGGGCGACCGGTTCACCGCAACCTACGAGCAGATCTATCAAGACGGCAAATACCTGCGCGACGGCGAGCTTCTCGCGGCCGAGTTCGTCAACAACGGCAAGGTGTATCGCGCCGTGCGGTTCGTGAACGATGCCGGCATCGCGGGCTACTACGCGCCGGACGGTAAGCCCATGCGCAAGGCCTTCTTGCGCGCGCCGGTGGAATTTACCCGCGTGAGCTCGGTGTTCAACTCGCACCGCCTGCATCCGATCCTCCACCTGATTCGCGGGCACATGGGAACGGACTATGCGGCGCCTACCGGTACCCCGGTGCATGCCGCGGGCGATGGGCGCGTGAGCTTCAAAGGCGACCGCGGCGGCTACGGCAACGCCGTGATACTCGCCCATACCAACAATGTATCGACGCTCTACGGCCATATGTCGCGCTTCGCCAAAAACCTGCATATCGGTTCGCGCGTGGCGCAGGGCGATGTGATCGGCTACGTCGGCATGACCGGGCTTGCGACCGGTCCTCACTTGCACTACGAATATTTGACCAACGGCGTGCACAGGAATCCGCAGACCGTGCACTTGCCGGGCGCCGAACCCTTGAACGCGGATGTCTTGAACAAATTCCTCGCCGCGAGCGCGCCGTTGCTTGCGACCTTGTCGGCATCGCAACAGCCCGGGCCGCCTGTCCGAGAGACGCCGAGCACCCCGGCCCCTGCGGGCGCTGCTGCACCCGCTGCGGCAGCCGCCGCAGCACCCGGCGCAGCGCCGCCCGGCGTTTCGCAGAATTCGGGCCGCTAAAGGCGCGCGCATCTTGGGCGGCGTGTATCGCCACGCCTAGGGGTCTCATTCGCGCGGCTTCAAGGGCCCGCCGGCGCTTTGGGGTTCATTGTACTGTCGCCTGCAACCCTGCAAACTTACCGCCATGAACGACACCGATCTGCACACGCCCCAGCTCTACATCAATCGGGAACTGTCGTTTCTTGAATTCAATCAGCGCGTCCTGGAGCAGGCCAAGGACGCGCGCATTCCGCTCCTGGAGCGGGTGAAATTCCTCTGCATCTCGTGCGCGAACCTCGACGAATTCTTCGAGATCCGCGTCGCCAGCTTGAAGGAGTTGTTGGAAGCGGGCGCATTGCAAGGCGGCCCGGACGGTCTTTCCGTCCCCGAGCAGTTGAAGGCCATCCGCGCGCGTTCCGTGCGCTTGGTCGATGAGCAGTATCAGTTGCTGAACGACGTGCTGATGCCCGAACTTGCGAAAAACGGCGTGGTGTTCGTGTCGCCGGACACCTGGACCGAGGCTCAGGCGGCATGGCTTGCCGGATATTTCAGCCGCGAGGTCGAACCGGTGCTGAGTCCCTTGGCGCTCGATCCCGCGCGGCCGTTTCCCAAGGTCCTCAACAAAAGCTTGAATTTCGCCATCGTCGTCGAAGGCGAGGACGGCTTCGGCCGCAACAGCGGCCTCGCGGTGGTCCAGGCGCCGCGATCGCTGCCGCGCCTGATCCGCCTTCCGGACGAGCTCGGCAGCCGGCACTTCGTGTTCTTGGGCACGATCGTCGAGGCATTCGTTTCGAAGCTTTTCGCCGGCATGCGCATGCGCGGCTGTTATCAGTTTCGGGTCACGCGCAACAGCGATTTATTCGTCGAGCAGGAAGAAGTGGACGACTTGCTGCGCGCGGTCGAGGGCGAGCTTGCCTCGCGCCGCTACGGCGATGCGGTGCGCTTGGAGACCGCGCACGATTGTCCCGATGAGATTCTCACCTACCTGCTTGGGCAGTTCGGGCTCACGGGCGACGATCTGTACAAAGTTTCGGGACCGGTGAACTTGAATCGCCTGATGGCGGTTTACGATCTCGTCGATCGGGCGGAACTCAAGTACGCGGCGTTTACGCCGAGCATTCCGGAGCGGCTGCGTGTCGGCAACGATCTCTTCACCACCCTGCGCAGCGGCGACGTGCTGCTGCACCACCCTTTCCAAGGCTTCGGTCCCATCACGGATTTCATCAAGCAGGCGGCGCACGATCCGCAAGTGCTCGCCATCAAGCAAACGCTGTACCGCGCCGGCAGCGATTCCGCGATCGTCGGGGCATTGATCGAGGCGGCGCAGGCGGGAAAAGACGTGACGGTCATCATCGAACTGCGCGCGCGCTTCGATGAGGAGGCCAACATCGAACTCGCGAATAAGCTGCAGGAGGCCGGCGCGCACGTGATGTACGGCGTGTTCGGCTTCAAGACGCATGCCAAGCTCGTGATGGTGGTGCGCCGCGAGGACAAGGGCCTGCGGCGGTATTGTCACTTGGGAACCGGCAATTACCACGCCAAGACCGCGCGGCTCTATACGGACTACGGGCTCCTGACGGCCGACGAAGCGATCGGCGAAGACATCCATGAGATCTTTTTGCAGCTCACCGGCCTGACGCGCGTGCCGCGCCTGCGCAAGCTCCTGCACGCGCCGTTCAGCCTGCACCAGGCGTTGGCGGAGAAAATCGATCGCGAGACCGCACATGCCCGCGCCGGCAAGCCGGCGCGAATCATCGCCAAGCTGAATGCCATCACCGAGCCGGCCATCATTCAGGCTCTGTATCGCGCCTCGCGCGCCGGCGTCGACGTCGATCTCATCGTCCGCGGCGTGTGCTGCCTGCGGCCCGGCGTGCCCGGAATTTCCGAGCGGATCAAGGTGCGTTCGATCGTCGGGCGATTTCTCGAGCATTCGCGCGTCTACTGTTTTGCGAATGCCGGCGCGCGCGAAGTGTACTGCGCCAGCGCCGACTGGATGGACCGGAACCTGTTTCGGCGGATCGAGGTCGCCTATCCGGTGGAGTCCGCGGAGCCGCAGGCGCGCGTCGCGGACGATTTGAATCTGTACCTTGCCGACGACTGCCAAGCCTGGGAGCTCGGTTCGAACGGCGAATACGCCCGGGCCGTTGGAGCGGGCGACATGTCGGCGCAGGCACGCCTGTTGAGCCTGTACGATGAGCGCGTCGCGCTCACGGAGTCTTGAGCAGGACCTCGGGAGATGTGCGGTTCAGGTTGAGACGGAACCCGGCGTCTTTCAGGTACACGCGTTCCTGCTCGAGATCCTCGAGGGTCAGCGGGTGTTCCTTCATCCAGCTCTGCGGCAATTCCAAACTCAAGTTGCGCCCCTTCACGTGCAGCCGCACGTCCGGCAGTGGCTGGGGACTCCGGCCGCGATGCAGCAGCACCGCCAGGCGCAATAGCACGGTGAGAAACTCCGCGTGGCGATCCCACGGCGGCACCAGATCCTCCAGCGCCTCGAAAGACAGCTGCCTTCGATGGCCGCCCACCAGGGCCGACAGCAACAATTGTTCCTCGCGGGGGAATCCCGGCATGTCCGCATGCTCGAGCAGATAGGCGCTGTGGCGATGATATTTCGAGTGTGCGATGTCGAGGCCGGTCTCATGCAAGCGGGCCGCCCAGCGCAGCACCAATTCCGCCAGCGGATCCTCCAGCCCCCATTCGGACTCCGCTTGTTCGAGCAATGTGGTGGCGGTGGCCTCGACCCGCTCCGCCTGCACCGTATCGACGTGATAGCGCTGTTCCATGGCCCGCACGCTGCGCACGCGCGCATCTTCGTCGGTGAAACGGCCCATCAGGTCGTACAGCAGTCCCTCGCGCATCGCTCCCTCGGCCACTCGGATACGATCGACGCCGAAATTCTCGACGATCTCCAACAGAATGGCGAGACCCGCCGGGAACACCGGCGCGCGCTCGGCGTCGACATCCTCGAGATCGAGATCATCGACGTGACCCGCCGCAATCACGCGCTCCGCGAGGCTGCGCAAATTGTCGACGTTGATGCGCGGTGAGTCGGGGTTGAGCCGGCGCACCACGTCGCCGATGACGCGAACCGTGCCGGAGCTGCCGAAAGCCTGGAGCCAACCGAGCTTGCGGTAGGCTTCTTGAATCGGCTCCAATTCGAGCCTGACCGCCGTCCGCGCGCGTTCGAAGCGCTTCTCCGAAATCTTGCCGTCATCGAAGCAGACCGTGCTCAAGCCGACGCAACCGACCGACAGGCTTTCGAGCAGCAGCGGATTGAACCCTTCGCCGATGACGACCTCGGTCGAACCGCCGCCGATATCGACCACCAGCCGTTTGTCCGGACTCATGGGACTGGTATGCGCGACCCCCGAGTAGATGAGGCGGGCTTCTTCGAGTCCCGAGATGATTTCGATGGGATGGCCGAGCGCGGCCCGCGCTCTTTCCAGAAACCAGCGCTTGCGCTTGGCGCGGCGCAACGCATTGGTGCCGACCACCCGAACGCTGTCGGCATTCATCGCGCGCAACCGCTGGCCGAAGCGCTCGAGACAGCGCAGCGCGCGTTCGGTGGCCGCCTCATCCAGGCGTCCGCTGTCGCCCAAGCCTGCGGCGAGGCGCACCATTTCGCGCAGCCGGTCCAAGATGACGAGTTGGCCGTGCGAGTAGCGCGCCACCACCATGTGAAAACTATTGGAGCCAAGATCGACGGCGGCGAGGACGTCGGGAACGACACGGCCGCCGCTCATCTCGGCATGCTCAGACAGGTTCCTAGGCCGAGAATGAAGACCCGCAACCGCAGGTTGTTTTGGCGTTGGGGTTACGAATGACGAACTGAGCGCCCTGTAGATCTTCTTTGTAGTCGATTTCCGCGCCCATGAGGTACTGCGCGCTCATCGGATCGACCAGCAGCTGGACACCGTGGTTTTCGACGCAGAAGTCGCCATCCTCCATTTTCTCATCGAAGGTGAAGCCGTATTGGAAGCCCGAGCAGCCGCCTCCGGAGACGAATACCCGGAGTTTCAGGTTCGGATTGGCCTCTTCGCGGATCAACTCGCCCACCTTTCCGGCAGCCGCATCGGTGAAAACCAGCACATGGGGCGGCGGGGGGTCCAAATCGACTTCAGCAACGGATTCTGATGTGACGCTCATGACGATAGTGTACTCGCAGGCCGGTGCCAATCAAAGAAAGGGCCTCAAACTTGAGACTCTGGTTCGCCTTCGCTGCTTCCAGCCGGCGCCCTATGGATCAACTTACCGTTAATTTGGGCGCCGACGGCGGTTTCAATGACCGTGTAGTGCACATTGCCGAGCACCCGGGCCTTGGCGCCGAGTTCGATTCGGTCGCTGGCATCGATGTCGCCTTTGACGATGCCGTTCAACAGGACATTCGCCGCGATCACCGAGCCCTCGATGCAACCCTGCTCGCTCACCGACAAAATCGCTCCCGCTGCCGATTCCGCGGTGATGTTGCCGTTGATGTAGCCGTCGAGGTGGAAGCCGCCGGCGAATTCGACATCGCCGTTGATGCGTGTTTTCGCGCCGATCAAGGTATCTATTTTTGCGTTCTTATTCGGTTTCCGCTTGAACATCTACATCACCCTTGGATTGATTGGCGTTAGCTTCCGTTTCGACCGACATTCCCTGAGTTTTCCAGACAAATGCCTGCCGGTAGCCATGGTTCAAGTCTCTGCCGCTATGAACCTCGACCCCGACGCGCGTCGGCTCGAACCCCCGCGGCAATTGTATGATTTCGTCGTAGTCCTCGAAGTAGCGAAATGAGTATGCCAGGCTGACGCGTTGGGTAGGCGACACTTCGGCAAAACTCAGGCTCTGCGGCTTGCCCTGCAGCAGGCCGTCGATGACGATCGCGGCGGTGCCCGACACCACGCTGTCCGGCTTGCCCGACTGGATCAAGACGAATTTGAGGTGGTATTGCGCGGCGCCGCGCGGCGCAGCTGCGCCCGGCACGGCGGCGGCGCCCGGCGCGCCCGCGTCCGGCACGATCTGCATCTGCTGCACTTTCACATGCACCAGAGAGTCCGGCTGCACCAGACCGCGGTAGAAGGATAGATCTTGATTCAGACGGGCGATTTGACTTTGCATGTCGCCGAGGCTGCGCTCCACCTGTTTGTAGCCCTCCCGATCCACGCGGCGGGCCACCTCCGCCGCCTCCAATTGCGTGCGCTGAAGCGCATTGTCGGCTTCCAGCGAGCGTATTCGCGAGCTCGCCGCCAGCGCGCCGCGCACCGAGTCGATCACGCGAAAGCCCGCATCGTAGCGGCCGAGTTCGAACGCCGCGTACAAAATGAGCAGGGCAAGCAGCACGGCCCCGCCCAAGAGCACGGCGCGGCGCCTCGGCGAATGCGCCCGCACCACCAAATTGCCGAAGAAATCCGCCATGGAATCGTTCCCTCGCGATGCACCCGGGGAGGGTACGCTATGATCCGCCTTTGCGCGTGAGGAACGACTCTTGCTCTGGCTCAAAGCCTTTCATGTCATCGCCATGGTCACGTGGTTCGCCGGATTGTTCTATTTGCCGCGGCTGTTCGTGTATCACGCGGACGCGCAGGATTCGATCGGCGCGGAACGCTTTCGCATCATGGAAGGACGGCTGTTCGCGCTCATGACCATCGGCGCCTGCGCGACCCTGGGCCTAGGAATTGCCATGCTCATCGCCGCGCCTGGCTATCTCACCATGGGTTGGATGCACGCAAAACTCGCGCTCGTCGTCCTGCTGATTGTCTATCATCTGCTGTGCTACAAATTCACACGGGATTTTGCCCGCAATCGCAACGCTCACACCGCCAAATGGTATCGCGCCTTCAATGAGGTGCCCTCGCTGTTGCTGATCGGCATCGTGCTGCTGGCCGTCGCCAAGCCCTTCTAGCGCGCCGCCGCGTCAGCGCGCCGCACGCTCTAGCGCGCCGCCGATTTTTTGGAATCGCCATCGAGCTCCGGCCACCAGTCGGGGTAGGCCGGCAGACCATTCGGGAAAATCAGATTGCCGAGATCGTGGAGCGCGCGTGCATACACCCGCCGCTTGAAATAGACGACCTCCCGCACCGGCGTCCAATAATCGACCCACCGCCAGCGCTCGAACTCCGGTTGGTCGGTGCAATCGAAGCGCAGCTTCTCTTCCTCGGCCGTGAACTTGAGGAGAAACCATCTCTGCTTCTGGCCGATGCACCGATCGCGTACGTACTGGCGCGGCAACCGGTAGCGCAGCCACCCCCGGGTCGAGCCCAACACCTCGACGTCGGCTTGCTCCAGGCCGATTTCCTCCTTCAATTCACGAAATAGCGCATCTTCGACCTGTTCGCCGCGATTGACGCCGCCCTGCGGAAATTGCCAGCCTCGGCCTCCGACCCGGCCGCCCAAGAACAGTTCCCCGGAGCCGCGCATCAAGACGATTCCGACATTTGCGCGGAAACCGTCTCTATCGATGGTGTCATTGGCGTTTTGAACGGACATGCCTGCAATTGTGCCTTTAGCCGGTACCCATTTGCACGCGATTGCGGCCCAGCGCCTTGGCCCTGTACAGCGCCGCATCGGCGTCCGCCAGCAGCCGATCGGCGACGGCCTTCAAGTCGGTTTCATGCCGGCCCGGAGCAAGCGACGCGACGCCGACCGATACAGTCAAAGTGCGCTCGATTTGCGCCGTGAGCGCGAACGGCACCGCGGCAATCGCTTCGCGGATGCGCTCGGCCAGCTTGGCCGCCTCGGCAGCGCTCGCTTCCGGCAGCAGAATAGCCAACTCATCGCCGCCGAAGCGTGCCGCAGTGTCCATGCTGCGAATCTGGGCCTCCACCCGTTGCGAAATCTCCTTCAGGGCGTTGTCTCCGGCGAGATGGCCGTAGCCGTCGTTGATGCCCTTGAAGCGGTCGATATCGATCATGAGGCAGGCAATGGTGCCGCCGCGGCGCTGCGCGCGCGCCAATTCCTCCTTCAATCGCTGCTGCAGATAACGGCGGTTATGCCAACCGGTCAAGAAATCGGTAATCCCGGCGCGCTGCAAGCGCGCCCGATTCACCGCGTTTTCGATGCAGACGGCGGCGACGGCACCCAAGTGAGCCAGAAAATCCGTTCCATGGTGGCGCGTGAAGCGCGTGGCGTCGCGGCTGCCGAAGCATAGTGCTCCGGTGGCGAGATCCTTGCGCGGCAGCGGCACCAAGGCCGCGCTCTTGAGATTCGGCATGCCGGGAAACAGCAGATGATGATCCGCGCCGATGAAAGGGCCGAGCCACGGTTTATGCAAAATCGCGAGCTGCGGCGCCACGGTGATCAGCGAATCTACGAAGAATATTTGCTTGAACTCTTCCGGCCGATCGCCGGCCGCCACCAGCAGATGGCGAATCTCGTGCTGCGGATCGAGCAGCACGACGCTGACCACGTCGAGTGTATAGGACTCGCGCAAGCCGTCGACCATGGCGCGCAGCAGCTGCGCCAAACTATCGGCCCGCAGCAGGCTCAACTCCCGGGCCTGCGTGCGTTTCAGGATGCTTTCGTTATTGCTGGCCTCGGCGGTCATTTCCGCGAGACGCTTCTTCAGAGTTTCGTTTTCTTGATTGATATCGTCCATGGCCTAGGGTCAGCCCGCGCGCGCTTGAGCCCGCACGTCGAAATAAGCACGCCCTCGATTCATCAGCGCGGTGAATGCGCCTGCGTTGCCGGTCTGCACAGCCGCGACCAGCCGCGCCACCGCTTCCGAAAGCGCGAGCAGCGATTCGCCGCCGTAGTCGTTCAGGCTTTGGATCTCGAAATAGAGATCGGGACTTTCAGCCGCCACCCGGCTCGCCACATCCATCTGCGAATCGAAAGTCGTGCTCGAGAGCTGCGCCAGCCGCGGCGCGGCTTCACCGCTCTCGGCCAGCGCCGTGAAGAATGCGATATTGAGGGCGTGCGACAGTCCCAGGACATAGGCAATCAGCCGATCGTGCTCGTCCAAGCCCATGACGACCCGTTCGGCCATGGTGGGGGCGAACAGATCCTGCGCCTCCCTGAGCGCCTCCTTATGCCCCAAGTCGATGAAGATCACATGCCGCCCCGACAAGAGTTCGGTGTCCGGCCCGAACATGGGATGCATCGAAGTAACCCGGCAGCCCGCCTTCACCAGCGCGTCGAGACCGGCGCGCAGCGGCGTCTTCAACGAGCCCAAATCGAAGATCAAGCCGCGCGGCGCGCGCTCCGCCAGCTGCGTCAACAAAGCGGCCGTGGCGCTCAATGGTGTTGCGAGCACGATGATGTCGCAGTCCAGCCCATGGTCCTGCCAGTCGGCAAAATGATCAAACCCGGGTAATCCGCCTTTTGGATCGGCGATGGCCACGCGAAATCCCTGCGAGGCGAGAAATTCCGCGAACCAGCTCCCCATCTTGCCGCGTCCGCCGATGACCAAGGCGCGCTTGCCGGTTCCGTGGCCCTGCGCGGCGACACGCGCCTGCTCCTGCGTGGCGAGCGATGATTGGATGAGCTGTCGCAGCAGCGATTCGGCAAGATCGGGCTTGATCCCCAGGCGCAGCGCGGTGTTGCGGCCCCGTAGAATCACTTCGCGCTCCCGTCCGAAGTCGCGGGTGGCGCGCCCGGTGGCCCGTTTGGCGGCGGCCACTTGTTCGCTGAGCGCCTGACGCCGGGCGACCAGCTCGAGAAGCTGGCCGTCGAGATCGGTGAGGGCCGTGCGCAGTTCGTCCAGATTCATGGAAATATCATTCCCCGTTTGACGAGCGAGACGCTGTATATAATATCAGCGAAATCCCCGCGCCACGGTCCCGCGGCGCCGTTACCATTCTCCAATGCACTCAACCAGCAAGCCTGTGTGGACGGAAACATTGCCCGATCCCCTGCCGGCCAATCCGCTTGAGCTCGCGGCAGAGTGGCTGGCCCAGGCGAGGATCGATGCCGCGCAGCCGAATCCCGATGCCATGGTGTTGGCCACGGTAGACGCCGCCTGCCGCCCATCGGCGCGCGTCGTACTCTGCAAGGATATCGCCGCGCGCGCCGGCTGCATCGTGTTCTACACGAATTACCTGTCGCGTAAAGGCCGGGAACTTGAGGTCAATCCGCGCGCGGCCGCGGTTTTTCATTGGGATCACCGCCACCGGCAGGTGCGCGCCGAGGGCGCGGTCGAGCCCCTGACGGACGCTGAGAGCGATGCGTATTTTCGAACCCGTGCCTGGCAAAGCCGCCTCGGCGCCTGGGCCAGCCGGCAGAGCGAACCGGTGCAATCGCGAGCCGAACTCAGCGCCAGCGTGGCCGCCGCCGCCCGGCGCTTTGGGATTCCCTACGATGGGCCGGGCAGCGTGGAACCGCAAGACATCAAAGTCGAAGTGCCGCGCCCACCCCATTGGGGAGGCTATCGCCTGCACGTGGACGCCCTGGAGTTGTGGGTCGAGGGCGAGTTCCGCATTCACGACCGCGCGCGCTGGACGAGAACTCTCGGCCTTGCGCAAGACCCCGGCGCCGCGGCGACTTGGTCGGTTACGCGATTGCAACCTTAAGATCGAGGCCATGAACCTGCTGCAAGGCCGGGACGCCACCTGTCCGCATTGCTGGGAAACCATCCATCTCACCCTCGATTTGTCGGTGCCCGAGCAGTCGTACATCGAAGACTGTCCGGTGTGCTGCAAGCCGATGCTGGTGTCCTATGCGGCCAGCGACGGAGAAGTGGATGAACTCAACGTCGAATCCGCCGATTGACGCCGCCTAAGCGCACCGCTGCTCCGAAGCGCGGCGGCATGTTCAAAATGCTGCGGGTGGGGATCCTGCTCGCCGTGCTGCTGCTGGTCAGCTTGACCACGTGGCAAGACCGCGTGCACAGCACGCGCTGGCGAGAGCCCTTGTATGTCGCCATTTATCCGATCGCCGCGGATGATAGTCCGCACACTCAAAGCTATGTCGCCGCGCTAGATGCCGAGCGCTTCAAAGGCATCGATCGATTCTTTGCGCGTGAAGCCAAGCGCTATGGGCTGCGCATCGATGAACCTGTCAAGACGCGGCTGCGGGCGACGCTCAACGAGCGCCCGCCGCAGCGCTCGGCCGACGCCGGCATCTTGGCGACGGTGGTATGGAGCCTGCGGCTCCGCTACTGGGCATGGCGGGTCAGCGGCCATGTGCCGGAACCCGAGGACATCCGCGTGTTCGTGTTGTTCCACGATCCCGAAATCACGCCGAGTGTGCCGCATTCCCTGGGCCTCTCCAAGGGGCTCATCGGCGTCGTGTACGCCTTCGCGGCGCCGACGATGAACGGCGCAAACAATGTCGTGATAGCGCACGAGATGCTGCACACGCTGGGTGCCACCGACAAATACGATCTTGCCGACGATGCTCCGCGCTTCCCCGACGGCTACGGTGATCCAAAGCAGGTGCCGCTGTACCCGCAGGCTTACGCGGAATTGATGGCGGGCCGGCGCATGATTTCAGCCACGAAGTGGGAGCAGGTGGATGACTTGGACCAAGTCGTCATCGGACCCGCCTCGGCGCAGGAGATACGCTGGCCGCTGCTTGCCGATTGAATGCGAGGAACCGCCGCGCGTTCAGTAGCGCGCGTTCAACCGAGAGGGCCCAGCGCCTCGAGCACCGCGGCGTGCATCCGGCCGTTGGTGGCGAGCACCGAGGTTGTTCTTTGCGTGACAGGCGCTCCGCCAAGGTCCGTAAAGCGCCCGCCCGCCTCCGTCACGATCGCGGCGCAGGCGGCGATGTCGAGGATGTTCACATCCGATTCGATCACGGCGTCAATCTTGCCCGCCGCGAGCAAATGGTAGTGCAAGAAATCCCCGTAGCCGCGGTTGCGATTCACTTGCGACACGAGCTTCCCGTAGCGAGCCCATCCAGGTCCCGCGGCAAGCGTCTGTAAGTTTCCCGAGGACAGCGCCATCGCCTCCAAGGTCGACACCCGGCTGACTGCCAGCGCGCTGCCGTTGAGGTAGGCCCCGGAGCCGCGCTCGGCGAAGCAAAGTTCCCCGTATACCGGCGCGCTCGACACGCCGAGCACGATTTCACCGCGGCGCATCAAGGCAATCTGCGTGGAAAACATCGGGTATTCGCGCACGAAGGCCTTGGTCCCGTCGATCGGATCGACCAGCCACAGGCTCTCGGCATTGAGGTCGCGCGATCCTGTTTCCTCGCCGTAGAAGCCGTAGGACGGAAAGCGGGCTTCCAGAATCTCGCGAATGGCCGTTTCGCAGCGCACGTCGGCTTCGGTGACCGGCGTCTTGTCAGCCTTGAAGCGCACCTCCAGGTTGTGCTGATACAGCGAGCGCGCGATGTGTGCGGCCTGCTCCGCGGCGTCGAGCGCCGCCTTGAGTTCCTTCGAAGGGGTCATGAGTCAGCCTGTCCGTATCCGCACCTTGGCCTCCAAGCAAGCGCCACCTTAGCAAACCTTGTGCTACCGTCGCACTTCAAGGCAGGAATTGAGGCGTCATGGGCCATCGTTTGAGCAAGATTTATACCCGCACCGGGGATGACGGCAGCACCGGCTTAGGCGACGGCGCGCGCGTGCCCAAGGACAATCCTCGGGTGGAGGCATTCGGAGCCGTCGATGAAACCAACAGCGCCGTGGGGGTGGTGTTGGCCATCGACACTCTGCCGGCGCCGGTCAGGCGCTGCCTCACGGAAGTGCAGCACGATCTCTTCGATCTCGGCGGCGAACTCGCCATCCCGGGTACCCGCATGATCACGCCGGCGCAGGTGGAGCGGCTCGAAACCGAGCTCGACGGTTTCAACGAGGCGCTGCCGCCGCTCAAAGAGTTCATCCTGCCGGGAGGCGGACCTGCCGCCGCCCACTGCCACGTCGCCCGTACCGTTTGCCGCAGGGCGGAGCGCCGCTGCTGGTCTCTGGCGCGCGTCGAGGAAGTCGCGCCGGACTCGCTGAAATACCTAAATCGCCTGTCGGATCTTTTATTCGTGCTGGCGCGGGTGCTGGCGCGCGCGGCCCAAGGCAGCGAAGTGTTGTGGCGCCGAACGCGGGATTAAGGATCCGGCAGGAGCTTGCCTGGATTCAATACGTGTTTCGGGTCCAGCGAAGTCTTGAGCGCTTGCAGGGCTTGGATCCCCGCGGCAGATAATTCCTGATTGATCCAGCGCCGATGCTCGGTTCCAACGGCGTGATGGTGGCTGAGAGTACCGCCTAGACGCAGGATCGTATCAGTCACGAGGCGCTTGTATTCGTGGTAATGCTCGAGCTCCTTGCCCTTCGGCTGCCGCGCCGCGAACGTGAAGTAAAGGCAAGCGCCGGTCTTGTAGGTATGGGAGATATGGCAACCAATGTACCCGGTGCCGTCTTCCTGGCGGAAGCGAGCCTTTACGGCTTCGACCGTGCCGGCATACAGCGGCAGCACTTTCGACCAGACGGTCGAGGTTTCGGCGACATCGGCCATGCAGCCGTAATCCATGATGTAGTCGCGCAGGTATGGGATGTTGAACTTATCTTTCGACCATGTGCTGCCGACGCTCTTTCCGAGAGAGAAGCCGCCGTGTCTCCTCAGTATCCGCAGCGCCGAGCTCCGGGTGTGCGCGATCGACTTCGCCTCCCCCTCGAAGCCTACGATCAGGATGCAGGGCTCGATGTAGCCGCGGGACTTGAGCCAGCTCTTCACCCGATTCTGGATCCAGCCGCTGATTCCACGGCTGGGGGCTTTCATATTGAAAGCGAGTTCGCTCTCGCCGCTGTCCTGGAGCCTGACCATGCTCGGAGCGAAACCGCGATTCAGGCATTCCTGGATTCCATGCACGCCGTCTTCGAAACTCTTGAAGAGATACCCCCGGTAATCCTTGATAGCGGGCGTCTTGTGGATACGCATCGTCGCTTCGGTGATCACGCCCAGGATTCCCTCGGATCCGACCATGATGCGATTGAGATCCGGGCCGGCGGAGGAGGCCGGGACCGCTTTCGTGACGATCGTTCCCGACGGAGTGGCCATCTTGATTGAAACGACCATGTCCTCGATCCGGCCGTAGATGTCTGACTGCATGCCTGCGGAGCGGGTGGCCAACCAGCCTCCCAAAGTGGAGTACTCGAAGGAGTCCGGGTAGTGCCCGAGCGAATGCCCTTGTTCCGCGAGATCCGCCTCGAGCTTGGGGCCAAGTGCTCCAGCCTGGATCAATGCGGTGCGGGATTCCCGGTCGACTGAAATCAGGCGGTTCATGTTCTTGAGACTGAGCGTCAACACCGGACGAGCTTCGTCGGCTGCGGGATTGATCCCGCCGACGATGTTGGTTCCGCCGCCGAAAGGGATCAGACAGAAGTTCCGCTGATGCGCGAGCTTGACCAGAGCCTCTACCTGTTCGCTCGAGTCCGGAAGAAGAACGGCGTCGGGCGCCCGTGCCACGACTCCGTTTCGAACACAGAAAAGATCCGGGAAACTCTTGCCGTAACTGTGAAGAAGCCGCTCGTGCGGGCACTGCGTGATCTGTTCCGGCTGCAAGATGGACTTAAGATCGGCGAGCAGCTCCAAGCTCGCCCGCGGCGGAGCCAGGCGAATCGACGCAAGATCTACGGGTAACGCCGTGGGCGAGGCGCTTGCGATGCCGAGCTTTTGCACCACCCAAGGCCAAAGCTTCGGCTTGTCAGCCATCGGGAACGACAGATTCGGATCGCCCCAGCCCCACCACTTCATCATGAACGCGATCCCGATCCCGCCGCGCTCTTCAGATCGAGATCGGCCGGGAAGCCGCAGAGTGCCGCTGCGGCGTTTTGGTCGCCCTCGTGCGGGGGCCGCGGAAGGTAACCTTCCCGGATTCCGGCACGCACATAGGTCTCTATGAGTCTTCGATCGAGAGGGGCACAAATCACTCCTAGCTTCTCGAGCTTTGAACGCGTGTACTCGCAGTCGGTCGCGGCGCTGGCGTAGAAGCTCACCTTGGAGATGAAATACCAGAGGCTGAAAGCCTTCAGCATGGTGCTCTTATAGGGGCCGCCGTTCTTCTTGATTTCTCCGTTGCGAAGTCTCTGCTTGTAGATCTCCTCGGGAAGGAGCTCGATGGGGTAGCCGATCTCCCGCAGGAGCCCCATGACCTCCGCAAAGGTCTTCGCGTCCGGATTGGTCAGGTGATAGACCTCGAAAAAATTCTCAAACCCCGCCGACAGAGCGACGATCGCACGGCTCACGTAATCCACGGGAACGACGTCGTAATGGATGTAGGCCTCCGGCATGACGCACGTGTCCATCGCGGTCTTGAAAAGGTCATAGAATAATCCGCTGACCTGGGTCTCGGAATGCGGATAGGCGCCGGTGGTCGATTCGCCGTAAATCTGGCCCGGCCGGAAAATGCGCCATTTCAGGCCGCGCTCCTCTGCCGCGCGAACCATCGCTTCGGCGCGGAATTTCGAGCGCTGGTAATTCAGATGATTGAATCCCTGACCCAGGTCATAGTCGCTTTCTCGGAAGCGGACGCGCTGATCGAAGGTCTTGTCGCCCATCACCGTGGAGGTGGAGACGTAGGAGAGGCTTTTCCCAGCCGTGCCGAGACAGAATTCTATGACGCGGCCGGTGCCCTGAACGTTGATCGGCTCGAGGCGTTTGTATTTGAGCAGCAGGCTCGTGTTCGCCGCAGCGTGGATGGTGATATCCGTCTCGCCTTGCAGCCGGGCGAAACTCTCCTCTGAAAGGCCGAGCCGCTCCCGAGTCACGTCGCCCGCGAGCACGATCACGCGGGAGAGAAACGCGGATTCGAGCGTACCCTCTTGGTCATAAACGCGCAGAAACGCACGCACGCGCTCCTGACAATGCGCCGGGTTTTTACCGCGCGCCAGGCAATAGACACGGCTCGAAGTCGATTGCAGAAGCTCTTTCAAGATGCGGCCGCCCAGGACGCCCGTGGCGCCGGTCAGAAAGACGGTCTCTGGAAAGTTATCGAGCTTCATGGGTGAAAAGAACTTCCGGCCGAACGGCGTCATTCAGTCCATCGACACTTCCCACCGCGAGAAACGCCTCGCTCAATTTACATTCAATTTGAAAGCAGGTCTAATTTCAGCTTAAGTTTCGAGTGGGAGAGCCATCGTGAAAATATACAATTTCTTGGGCTATCTGATCATCGTTTCCTACTTGCTGGCGTGCATGTATTTTGCCCCGGCTCATTTGGGTCCTTGGGCAGGTTTGGCCATAGGCGGCGCTTACTTTGTCTTTTTTTGGTTTCTCGCCGGAGTGTATTTGGCCGATGTCCTGCATTTGGGAATTGCCCATCGTTCGCTCGACTACAAAGAATGGTTCATGAAACTGGTCACTGTCGCCAATAACCTCTTCGGGCTTTATGTCGATCCGATTGCCTGGGTGAATCGCCATCGATTGCACCACAAGTACTCGGATCACCCTGGGGATCCCAATAAGCTTGCAGGCGACGGCTTCTGGCGGACGTTGTATCTGTGCGTGATCCCGTATTCATGCAGCGAGGATGTGGCCACCGACAAGATTTTTAAGTCCAGGACTTTCCGCTTGGTCGCCAACAATGGTTTCGCGCTATTTTCGCAGTTTTTCAGCCTTTCTCTATTGTGGCTGCTGGTGCGGGATTTGAAGTTCGCGATAGTCATGTGGGCCGGGTTGCGGGTATTTGCGGTATGGGTAAACATGATTCAAAACTATTGGACCCACACGCGAAAATATGGCTATCGCCGCTATGACGACGAGCGCGACAATGCGATGAATATTGGCGAATGGCTGCCGGTAACGGCGACCTTTAGCGCTTGTTTGCAGAACAACCATCACCATTACCCGAGTCTCCTACGGCTGAGCCACGACAAGTCCGAATACGATTTTGGATTTGTCACCGTCAAAGTCATGAAATCGCTCGGTCTGGTGAAAGCGACCGTGAGGGGTGCCAGCATCCCTGCGGACATTCCCTTGGGCGCTTTAGGCTTTTAGCATGCGCCTGTTCTTTTTTATGAACGGCTCGTAAGTCTGTCTGATGAAGCCCTGCGGAATTTCTTCGGCGTCCAAGCCGTAACGTACCGGCCACTCTTCGGGAAAATAATAGGTTCCAAAAAGCCTGTCGATCCACGGGAAGTGAATGGCGAAGTTCTTGTCGATCGCCTCTTTCTGGGAAGTGTGATGCCAGTGGTGATATCGCGGCATCACCAAAAACTGCTCGAGCCATTTGGCATTGGGCCGGAAGTTGCAGTGAGTCCACGTGGCGTGAAGAGTCACGAAAATCAAGTACGCCAAGATGATGGTTTGCGAGAAACCCAACATCAGGGGAACGAGGATCACACCGCGCACCAGCGTATCGTCGAAGAAGTGGGAGCGGGAACCCGCGATCCAATCGAGCGCTTTGGACGAATGGTGGATGGAATGAAACCGCCATAGAAAAGGCACCTTGTGCAATGCCCAATGAATCGACCATTCCGCAAAGTCCGCCACCACAATCGCCGATAGAAGCTGGATCAGCCAGGGCATCTTGGCGATGAATTCGGCGAGGCTCGGAATGGCCAGGAATTTGACGGCTTGAGTCGCAGGCAACAGGACGAGAAACGATAGCACCTGAATGGGCAGATGGGTGGACATGAAATAGACGACGTCCAACGTCCATTGATCCCGGAAGGTTCCTTGGTCGCGATACTGGGGCCAAAGCCTCTCGATGGGCACGTAGATCAGCGCCATCAAAAACATATCCAGCAGGAACCAATCGAGGCCGATGGCGGGCCCGTTGGTCAACGTCTGGTTGATGGGCACGCTCGATCCACCCAAGGCCGCCGCCGCAAAAGCCAGCGATATTCCGGTCAACGCTAAAACCTTTTTCTTGCGCAGGATCGAGGAGACGACGCCAAAGAAGAGCCCGGCGATGATGAGTCCCTCGATCAACAGGCGCATGACATGCATGGGGTAATGCGGGCGCAACTCCGGCGAACTCAGCAGCTGAGGGAAATGCAGGCACAAAACCCCGCCGAACGCGAGAGTTCCAAAAAATGCCGAGGTGACCCCGCTCCACCAACCGGTTCCAAATCCGGTGGCTTCGGCGTCGCCAAAGAATTCATTGATTTTTTGCTCATTCATGAGGGCACCAGGTTATACGCTCCGTAACTCATCCGCTGCGCGTCGCTTCAAGAATCTCGCCGCATTCTTCTGCCCGCACGCGCGGCGGCGGCATAGCGAAGACGCCGCGGCAATCGCCTCGCCATTCCCACAATCAGCCGATACTTCCAGCTCGGGATGACGAGCAGACGATTGCGCTCGAGAGCCTGCAAGGATTCCTGCACCACAAAGCGGGCATCGAGCCAGAGATATTTGGGTATCAGCGCGCGGTCCATGCCGATGACATCGTGAAATTCCGTCATGGTATAGCCCGGACACAGCGATTGAATGCGCACTTTCGAGCGCGAGCTCTTGAGCTCCACGTAAATGCCCTCGCTGAATGCATGCAGCCAACTCTTGGTGGAGGCATATCCCACCGAACCCGTGACCAATAAAAAGCTGATGACCGAAGCCACGTTGATGATGGCGCCGGCATCGCGCAGAACCATGCCGCCCAAGGCGGCATGGGCCAGCTGCAGCGGCGCGAGCACGTGCAATCGATGCATGCGGTCCAGGTCATTGATCGAGGCCCTGTCGAAGCGGCCCGGTATGCCGAACCCGGCATTGTTGATGAGCCAGTGAAGGTTCGGGGTCGCAACAAGCTTGGCTTTGACTTCGGCTACTCCCGCATCGGTGGCAAGATCCGCCGCGAGGCATTCGGTGTGCGTACCGTGCTCGGTCTTGAGCTGCTTCGCCAACGCGGCCAAGCGCTCTTCGCGCCTCGCCGTCAAGATGAGGTCGGCGCCCCGTGCCGCCAGCGCTCGCGCGAACTCAGCGCCGAGGCCCGCACTGGCTCCGGTGATCAAGGCAACAGGGCGCGGCGTCATAGGCTGAATTTTACCGAAAGCCCCAATTTGCCGACATGCCGGGAGTATTTCGCTGAAGTTCGTCGCGAATTGCCTTGCATTTATAGCCTGCGCGGCGCCGCGCAGGCGCCCGCGATCAGGCGGCGCGCATGCGGCCAATCGAACGCCGGACCGGGATCGGTCTTGCGTCCGGGCGCGATATCGCTGTGGCCGGCCATGCGCGTCGGCGTCAATCGCGGGTAGGCCGCGCACAGCGCCGCCACGACATGGGCAAGTGATTGATATTGCAGATCATCGTAGGCGAGGGTATCAGTGCCTTCGAGCTCCACGCCGATCGAGAAATCGTTGCATGCCTCGCGGCCATCGTAGCTCGACTGACCGGCATGCCAGGCTCGCTCGGTAAACTTCACGTACTGCGTTACCTCGCCGTCCCGGCGTATGCACAGGTGCGATGAGACGCGCAAGTCAGCGACCTCCGCAAAGTAGGGATGCGCGTCGGGCGGCAGCGCGTTGGTGAATAGCCGGTCAATCCAGGGACCGCCGAATTCACCGGGGGGCAAGCTGATGCCGTGCACGACGATCAAGTCCGCTTCGACGCCCGCGGGCCGAAAGTCGCAGTTCGGCGAAGCGATTTGGCGGATGCCGCGCATCAGTCCGCTCTTAAGGTCTACCAGCAAATCCGCCTCCTCATGGACGATTCCTGCGGCTAGCATATGCGACAATCCGCAGCATATGAATGCCGAGCTCGCCACGTGCGGCTGACCCGAGTCTACGTGGACGCCGCTTTGAGTCCCGGCAGTGTCGTCGAGCTGCCCGCCGTGACGTCCGCCCACCTTGCCAAAGTGCTGCGCGCGCGCAGCGGCGATCAACTCATCTTGTTTACCGGCGATGGCCGCGAGTTCGCCGGCGTCGTCGAGAGCGTCCGCGGGTCACGGGTGACCGCGGCGGTGGGCGACGGCCGCGAGGTCGATCGCGAGTCGCCGCTCGCCATCACGCTCGTGCAGTGCATACCCCGCGGAGACCGGATGGATTTCATCGTGCAAAAGGCGACCGAGCTCGGGGTTCAACGCATCGTCCCGGTCTTGAGCCAGCGCAGCGTGGTGCGTCTCGACGCGTCCCAAGCGGAGGCCAAAGCGCTGCATTGGCGCGCGGTCGCCGTCAATGCATGCGAACAATGCGGCCGCAATCGCGTGCCCGTCATCGAGGCGCCCCGCCCGCTGATCAACTACCTGGGCGATACGCCGGCCAACCGCCCGCGGCTGCTGTTCGAACCCGAGATCGGGTCGCCCGGCGCCGGCCTCACGCTCCGCGATGAGGTGGAGATTGCGATAGGTCCCGAGGGCGGTCTTGCCGGCGAGGAACTCGAGGCATTTCGAGTGTCCGCATACCGCAATGTCAGATTGGGACCCCGCGTCCTCCGGACCGAGACCGCCGCCATCGCCGCGATCACGTGGTTGCAAAGCCGTTTTGGAGATCTCGACGCGACCTGAAGTCCCTTAGGTCTGCATGACCGAGGTTTCTTCGGCAATCATTTGCTCGAGCCGCTCCAGATCCGGGATGAGCGGCGTCTCGTTGACCATGCGCACCTGACAGATGACCGGTGCCCGGTCCGAAAAGCTGCGCGACGGGTCCGGTCGAACCACATCGGCATTGACCCGGACGAGCTGTGGAAACCCTTGAGTCAACATGCCGAAATATCCAGCCTGCAGCTTGCCGCTGGAGGCGTGAAAAATCACGATCCTGGTACGGGTCGAGATGCTCGGCAACGTCTGGCCGAACGCGCCCTCGAAAGATACCACCGGCACGTTGCGTCCGCTCCAGCTCACGAGGCCCGCGTACCACGGCGGCGCGTTGGTCATTTCTACGGGCGCTTGATAGCCGATGACCTCCGCGACGCAGGCGCGCGGCACGATCAGCCGTTCTCCTGCCAGCGGCACCAACAGGCTATAGAGCTCATCGCGCAAATCAGACATGAGTCCCTTATTGCGCTACGGCGCGCCGGCGGTTGACGAGCGGCTCGATGGCATCGAGCAACTGGCTCTCTTGGTAGGGTTTTCCGAGATAGTCATCGACGCCGAGTTCGATGGCGCGTGCCCGGTGCTTTTCGCTGACTCGCGAAGTGATCATGACGATCGGAATGTGCTTCAGCCGCGGATCGTTGCGAACGTGCGCCGCCACCTCGTAGCCATCCATCCGCGGCATTTCGATATCGAGCAGAATGACGTCGGGGAGGTTCTCCTGCATCAGAGAGACGGCGTCCACGCCGTCCTTCGCCGTCAGGACCCGCATGCCGTTGCGCTCGAGCAGACGCTGCGTCACGCGCCGCACCGTGATCGAATCGTCGACGACCAAAGCGCAGGTGCGCCGGTCGCGTTGATCCAACACGGCGCTTTCGGCGGGGCGCGCGCGCCACTCGGAGCGGACCAGCGAGCCCATGTCGAGAATGATGACGATTCGCCCGTCGCCCAAAATCGTGGCGCCGGCGATGCCGCGGATCCCGGAGATCTGCGGTCCCAAGGATTTCACGACGATTTCCCGGCTGCCGACCAGTTCATCCGTCACCAGCGCGGTGGAATGTTCGCCCGCGCGGATCAGCACCACGGAAATCGATACGTCGGCGTCGGGCAGGCGGGTGGCGCCCAAGCCCACGAAAGAACCCAGCTGCTGGAAGCGGTACTTCTGGCCGCCGTACTCGAACAGCGGCGAATCCTTGCCGAGATGCCGCGCCACGATGTTGCGCGGCAGGCGCACGACGCCCTCCACGGTGGCGAGCGGCAACGCATACACTTCCTCCGCGACGCGCACGATCAGCGCCTGGCTGATGGCGAGGGTGAACGGCAGGCGAATGGTGAACTTCGAGCCCTTGCCCGGGTTCGATTCGATGAACAGGCCGCCGCCGAGCTTCTTGACTTCGGTCGCCACCACGTCCATGCCGACGCCGCGGCCCGCGGCCTGTGTGACGCGCCCGGCCGTACTGAAGCCCGGCTCCAAAATGAGCTGCATGGCTTCCTCGTCGGTAAGCTTCGACTGGCGGTCGGTGACGCCGAGCGCCACGGCCTTCTCGCGGATCAGTTTCACATTGATCCCGCCGCCGTCATCGGTGACGACGATCACGACTTCCGCGCCGTCGCGCGTCAGACTGACCGAGATGCGTCCCGCCTCCGGCTTGCCGAGCGCCGTGCGCCGCTCCGGACTTTCTATGCCGTGCACCACCGCGTTGCGCAGCATGTGCTCCAAAGGCGCAACCATGCGCTCCAGCATCTGGCGGTCGAGTTCGGCGGCCGCACCCTGAACGACGAGTTCCGCGCGTTTGCCGGTGTCGTTCGCGGCTTGGCGCACGAGACGCATCAGGCGCTGCACATGGCGCTGAAACGGCACCATGCGCGTACGCATCAGGCTGTTCTGCAATTCGGTGATGACGCGAGCCTGTTGGGTGAGCAGATTCTGCGCCTCGCGAGTCAGCGTCTCGAGCAAGCCCTGAATGCTCGCCACGTCGCCCGACGTCTCGGTGAGCGCGCGCGAGTACTGCTGCAGAGCGGAGTAGCGGTCGAGCTCGAGCGGATCGAAATCGTTGCGGCGCGGGTCCTCATCCTGGTGGCGATTCAGTACCTGCGCTTCCGTCTCCATTTCGAGGCCGCGCAGCTGTTCCTTGAGACGCGTGACCGTGCGCGCGAGCTCCGCCAAGTTGAAGTCGATGGAGTTGACCTGCTGGTCGAGGCGCGCGCGGAAAATGCTCACTTCGCCGGCATTGTTGAGCATGGTGTCGAGCAGATCCGCATCGACGCGCGCCATTTCCACCCGCTCCGCCGGCTGGCTCTCGCGCCCCGGCAGTATGGACGCGCTGCTCGTTTCGAGGCTGGCGGACACCGACTCCTCGGAAGCCGCCGCCGGCGCCGCTTCCTCGGCGCTCGGCGTGACCGGTGCGGCGGGACGCGGCGCGCTCGCCGGAACCGCAGACGTTGTCGCCGGCGTCGGCGTGGCGGCCGCTTGAGGCCCTGGCGCGGTTGCGCGGGGCGGCGGCGGCGCTGCGCTCGGCAGCGGCGCCGCCGCCTCTGCCGCCTTCGGTATGGGCTGAGGCGCGTCGCGCGCCTGAGGCGCCCTTCCCGAGCTCAAGGTTCGAATCTGCGCGAGCAGCGCCGTTGCCGGACTCGGCAGCGCGCCGGCGCTCACCATGTCGCGCATGCGCGCCAGTTCATCGAGGCTTGCCTGCATGACCGCGTACGCGTGATCGTCGCCCTGCACCGCGCCGCCGTCGATTTGCAGCACCAAGCTCTCGAGTTCATGGCTCAAATCGCCCATGGCGGTGATGCCGGCCATGCGCGCGCCGCCTTTCAGCGTGTGCAATTGGCGCTGCAGCTCGATCACCCGCTCCTTGTTCTTGCGGTCCTGATTCCAGCCCGACAGAGACAGTTGCGCAGCCTCGATCAGCTCGGTCGCCTCCTCGGAATAAATGTTGGCGATCTCGTGGTCGAAATCCTCCGCGGCGACGCTTTCCGCGGCGGCGACGGACTCTTGAGCGGCGGCATTTTCCCGAGCGGCGACCGTTTCCTCTGCGGTGATGCCTTCCCCGGCGGCGGCTACGGTTTCCTCGCCGGCCACGCTCTCCTCGGGCAGGTTCGCGGCGACGGCAAAACTTGGCTCGGGGCTCGGCGACGGACCGGCCGCTGACTCGGGCATTTTAGCGACGATCGCCGAAGCACTCGAATCATTGGCGGCGCGGGCGATCTGCGCATCGAGTTCGGCTTCGAGTTCGTGCAAACGTGCGAGCAAGGAGGGCTGTTCGGAAAAGAACGCCGTGGACTCGTTGATGTGAGAGACGACGTTATCAATGGCGCGGACGGCATCGGACAAGGTCGCAAGACCGAGGTCCGACAGGCCGCGGCCGCTGTCGAAGACCTTGCGCATGTAGTGATTGAGCGGCTCGGTGATGCGGATGCCGTGGCGCGCCGCGGCCATCTTCGAACTGCCGCTCAACGTATGGATGGCTCGGTACACGGACTCCGGCAAGTCATGGGGCGCGGGCTGACCCATGCGCTTGCGCAAATAGCCGCGAATCTCGGCCAGATGGCTCGAGGTTTCCTTGTAATAGATCTCGTGCAGCTGCGGGTCCATGGCAGCCGGCGGCGCGGCCGCTTGACCCGGCTGCTTCGCCGCGCCGGGGGTTGCCAGGACCCCGGAGCTTGCCAGCACGCTGGAGCTTGCGAGTACAGCGGAGGTTGCAAACACACCGGTCGCGTTCCCTGCGGCGGCGCGATCCTCCGGTGCCAATGTCGCGCCCAGCTGTTCGGCTTCGCGACCGTCCGCGTACGCGAAGGCGCGCGCCATGATGGCGTCCACGGGGACTGGAAGCGGCCTGCCCGTTTCCAGTTGCTCCACCAACTGAGGCAGCGCCGCAACGGCGTTGCGCAGCAAGGCCATCATGCCCGGGGTCCGCGACAGCGTCTTGTCAATGATGCGGTTGAGTAAATTCTCGATAGACCAGCCGAATTCGGCGATCAAACGGGCGCCGACCATGCGGCCGCTGCCCTTCAACGTATGGAAACTGCGCCGCAATGAACCCAAGGACTCCATATCCATCGGATTCTGGTCCCAGAGCGGGAACCCCAGTTTGATCGACGCAATCTCTTCCTTGGCCTCCTCGATGAAAAGCTCCAGGAACTGCGGATCGACCGCCTCGGCCTCGACGACCGCGATCGCAGGATGGGTCGCGGCCTGTGCGCGCTGCACCCGATCCAGGGCAACGGTCGCCTGGGTGTCGATCTGCACGGTCTTCGCCGCGTCCTCCTCGCCCAGTTCCAAATTCGGCACCCGCGACGGAATCTCCTGGGCGAGCGCCCGGATGCACATCTCCGCGTTATCGAGCATGTACCAGGGATCGTTGCGGCCGTTCTGCAGCGTCTCCATGTAGTACTCGATGCTGACGATCGCATCGGCGACGCGTTCCAGGCGCAACGCATCCGGCACGACCGCGCCGGGCTCGATCAGCTTGCGCACCTGCGCGCCGATCGCATCCATCAATTCGACCGCGCGGCCCTTGCCGAGCATCAGCAATCCGGCGGTGATTCCGCGCAGCAATTGCGGCACGTTGTCGAGGCCCTGCGGCGGAAAATCGGTTGGCTTCTGAACGGCGACCGACACGGCTTCCTTGATGCGCGCCAAATTGACGATGCATTCCCGCAGTACCGCTTCGCTGACTTGGCGGAATTCGAAATCCTGATCCGCCGGCGCGGTGGAATTCGGGGCGTTCGGCAGAATCAGGCGCACCAGCTGATCGTCGAGGCTATCCTCCACCGACAACAGCACGCCCGCCACCCTCACCAGCGCAGCTTCGGGCGGAGACTTGCCGTCGCTCAACAGGCCGGTCAGCTCCGCGATTTCCTGCTGAACTCGCTGCCGCAGCTCGCCCAATCCCAGCACGCCCAACGTATCGCTGATTTTCTTCAACAGCTCGAGTTGCGGCACGAGCTCTTCGTTGCGCCCGCCGCCGCGGCGCACGAAGATATCGAGGACATCTTTTACCTTCGACAAGTCTTCCTTGATTGCGGCGGCCACCGTGCGCATCAGCTTGACGCTGGGCGCCGATAGGCTCTCGCGCTCCTGCTCGATCGTGTCATCGACCGGCAACAGCTCGGAAAGCTTGAACGATGCGCGGACCGCCGCGATGCGCCCGCCCGCGGTGGTTGCGCGGGCGACGTAGTACAGCAGGTTGTTCAAGAGATCTATCGGCGGATTTTCGCAGTAGCGCCCCTCGCCGAGCTCGTACAGAACTTTGATTTGCCGGTCCGCTTGCCCGAGCAAACGCTTGAGGGTTGCGCTGCCCTCCAAGCCGTTCGCGCGCACAGCCTCGAGGACCGCGCCGATGACCCACCACAGCTGGAACACGGGCTGAGTGGTGGCGACCTGTTCGAGCTTCTCCGAGACCTTCGCCAGAATTTCCAAATTCTGAACCGTGCGTTCACCGCGGATGTATCCCAGCAAACCCACTTGAAATCTTGGCCGCAGCCTCCTGGCCCACTGCGCAACCGTGATCACCTGTTCGTCTTGGCGCGGCGACTGCGGCTGCGCGGGCTGATCGGACTTGAGGTTCAAGAGCAGCAGCGTCCCCTCGGACAGCAAAGGACTGCCGCGCACCGAGCGCAGATCGTTGAGCAGCGGCAACAGAACCAAGGCGAGATCGCGCCCGCCCGACAGCACCCGTTCCAGGTAGGTGGGCAGCTGCACCATCGCTCGCATCAGTGCGTCGAGTCCGTCGCCGTGTTTTTTCTGATCGTTTCCGGCGCCGAGGAGATAGCGCGTGACGTGCTCCATCTCTTCTGCGAGCAGAGCCGCGCCGTAGACTTCCACCAGGCGCAGAACACCGTGCGCCAAATGCAATTGCTCGGCGCACTTTTCGAGATGAGCGTGCTGGTCGGAGCGTTCCGCGTAGGCTTCGAGCGCGGCGCGCGCTTCGTTGAGCGTCGCCGTGAGCTCTTTGGCGACGATGTGCAACGTTTGTGAGCTGATGTCGGTCATCGGAATCTTTGAAGATGCGCGCCGTTAGGCGCCGGCGCCGCTGGCCTTGCGCATCTTTCCCGGATTGCTCACATTGACCGCGACGTTCACCGCCGGCAGGATCCCGGTGCTCCCGGTGCTCGCGGCACCGCCGCCCGGCCCCGTGGCTCCGGCGGTTGCGGTTGTCCCCGTGATTCCGGTGGTTCCTGCGGCGAGCGTGGTGGTGCCGCCGCCGTAGTCGGGCAGCCTGAATCCCGATACCGATTTGCGCAGTTGCGCCGCCAGAGCCGCGAGCTTGGCGATCGATGTGGAGGTTGCCGTCGTGCCTTCGGCGGTTTGAGTCGAGATCTCGCGCACGACTTGCATGTTCTTCGATATGTTTCCCGAGGCTTCCGCTTGCTGGCGGGCGCTCGCCGAAATGTTCTGCACCAGATTGGCGATTTGACCCGAGACTTGCTCGATTTCCTCGAGCGCGGCGCCGGCATTCTCCGCCAGCAGCGCGCCGCCCACGACATCCGTGGTGCTGCGTTCCATCGACACGACCGCTTCGTTCGTATCGGTCTGGATGGTGCGCACCAGAACCTCGATCTGCTTGGTTGCGTTCGCAGCGCGCTCCGCCAGCCGCTGCACCTCATCGGCCACCACCGCGAAACCGCGCCCGGCATCGCCGGCCATGGACGCCTGAATCGAAGCGTTCAACGCAAGAATGTTGGTTTGCTCGGCGATATCGTTGATGAGTTCGACGATGTTGCCGATTTCCTGAGAGCTTTCACCCAGCCTCTTGATGCGCTTGCTGGTCTCCTGGATGGTTTCGCGGATCGCGTTCATGCCGTCGATCGTGCGCCGTACCGCGTCGCCGCCCTTGTGGGCGATGTCGACCGAATGCCGTGCGACATCCGAGCAACGCTCTGAATTGCCCGACACTTCCTCGATGGAGGCCGCCATGTCCACCATGGACTCGCTGGCCGCCGAGATCTGCCGGGATTGCGCGCCGCTGGCCTTCGCCATGTGCGCGGCCGCCGCTTGCGTCTGCTTCGTGGCGCCGTCCAGTTGTATCGCGCTGTCGTTGATCGTCGTGACCAATTCGCGCAGCGCCTCGATGGCGTAGTTGATCGAATCGGCAATCGCGCCGGTGATGTCTTCGGTAACGGTGGCCTGCACCGTCAAATCGCCGTCCGCCAGGCTCGAAAGTTCGTCGAGCAGACGCATGATGGCTTCCTGGTTGCGTTCGTTCTCGCGCACCCGCAATTCGGTGCTGCGGCGCGCGTTCATGGACTTGAGAAAGAGCCACGCGAGCGCGCCCAGCGACACCGCGGCCACGCCCAACAGCGTCAGAATCCAGGCCTTGTAGCCCGCGCTCGAAACCGCCGGCGCGGCGGACATCTCGCCGATTTGCGCCGTCATGCCGCTCGCCAGAGCCGGTAGCGAGCGTGCGGCAGCCTGCGCCTTGGATAGGGGTTCGGCGGCTCCGATCGCCTTGCGCACGCTGGCTGCGAACTGCTGGTTGCGGGTCACCACGGTCTTGAGGCGCTGTTCCGCGTCGGCACCCGTGACGCGCGACAACGCCAGGCCCGATTCGTCGCCGGATAGGCCCCGCACTACCTGGTTCAGGAATTCCAGGCTGTCCGCGAGCCGCTGTGCCGTCGGTGCCGCATCGCTCACGCCTGAGCCTAAGCCGGCGAGTTCCTGCTGGATGCGCTGCACGGCGAGTTCGAAGCGCTCCAAGTAGCGGCTCATGCCGTCGAGTTTCTGTACGCCCACGGCGCTCGCAAGATCGCCGAGTTCCGAGAGCAGCTTCGGCGCCAACTCTCGAGTTTCCTGATTCGCCGCCTGGATGGTCTCCACGGCCGCGCGCGCATCGGTCACCGTGCCCGCCGCGGCGCTGAACTTGCCGAAGCCGGGATCGAGCTTGGCGCGGGCGTCCGAGAGAGCGCCGCTCGCGACCAGGGTCTTGAGGCGAGCCATGCTCCTCGCCAAAGCATCGAAGGCGCTCGCCTCGCCGCGCAACGCGTTTTGCGCCTCGAAAGGGATGCGTTCGATGAGAAGGTTGAGCTGATCAGCGGGCGCGGCAACCGGCGCCGCGCTGCGCGTCAGCACCGTGAGCACCGCCGCACCGGCCAGGCACGCCACCACCAGCGTCAGCAACGCCGGTAATACGCTTAGTTTGGATGCCTTGGTCTGTCGCGTGGTCATGGGATAGGTCCGGCACCGCTCAACTTGCGGCCTGTAAAAAACTCTGGCTTTCCACCAAACTCCTCAAACTTAGCACCGGCCAAACCTCGCCGCCGCGGCGAAATGCGCCCGCGAGATAAACGTCGCAGCGAATCACCGTGGGCGGCGCTTCGGGGTTGAATTCCGATTCCGCGAAGCGCCGGAATCCCAACACTTCATCGACAATGAGTCCCGCCGGGATTTCCCGGTGATTGACCACCACGATCCGCGTATTTCGCTGCGGGGTGGTCGCGCCGCTGCCGAGAAACTGCCGCAGATCGAGCATCGGCAACAGCTGCCCGCGCACATTGGCGAGCCCCCTGACCCAGCTCTTGGCGCCCGGGATGCGCGTGATCACGGCGGGGTGGCCCAATACCTCGCGGGTCTCCTCGCGGGCGACGAGGAAGGTCTCCCCGCCCATGCGAAACGCCACTCCCACCCATTCACGGCCGCTGGCGGCGTCCTGCACGTTGCCGGCGGTGACCGTACGGCTGCGCTTTTCGAGTTCCTTGAGCAGTTCGAACGGACGGTCGCGCAGGCTGCGTAGGCTTAAGCCGTCTCCGCTCATCGTACTGGTCATACGGCCAGCGCGGCCTGTGCCTTCTCGACCAATGCCTGGGCCGACACGGGCTTGACGAGATAATCGACCGCGCCTTGGCGCAAACCCCACACCCGATCCGTCTCCTGACCCTTCGTGGTCACCATGATGATGGGGATCAAGCTGGTTTCGGGGTCGTTGTTCAGCATGCGCGTCGCCTGGTAGCCATTCACGCCGGGCATGACGATGTCCATGAAAATGAGGTCCGGCTTCATGGCCTTTGCCTTGCGAATGCCCTCCTCACCGTTCTCCGCAGCGGCGGTCTTGAAGCCGTGCTTCTCCAGCGCCTTTTGCATGACGAATACTTCGGTGGGTGAATCGTCGACGATAAGAATCAGTGCCATTCTTGGGTTCTCCGTCATTTGCCGACGTGTGCTTCGATGGCGCCCAGCAGCTCATCTTTGGTGAACGGCTTGGTCAGGTAATGCTCGGAGCCGACGATGCGCCCGCGGGCGCGGTCGAACAGCCCGTCCTTACTCGACAGCATGATCACCGGGATTTGCTTGAACACTTTGTTGTGCTTGATCAGGGAGCACGTCTGGTAACCGTCGAGACGCGGCATCATGATATCCACGAAAACGATATCCGGCTGATGGTCGGCGATCTTGGAAAGAGCATCGAAGCCGTCGACGGCGGTAAACACCTCGCAGCCTTCCTTGGTCAGGAGTGTCTCAGCAGTGCGGCGGATCGTTTTGCTGTCGTCGATCACCAGAACTTTGAGCCCTGCGAGTTTCGACTTGCCGTTGGTGATTATGCTCTCCATGGAACTGACCTTGGCTACGCGTGCGTAGGTGCTGGATTCGTGTGGCTTTTTAACATATCCAGGGCGCGCAAGCCACGGTATGGGGTCGACATTTCGCGGTAATGTCGAGCAAACAACGGAGGCGTGGTTCACAGTTTTCGGAAGAGGCTGGATGCGGTCGCCGCAGCGTCCGCACGCGCCTGCGCTAGACTCCCGCGCTATCCTTAAATTTACGGGGATCTTCGAGGAATGAGCATGTCTTCCCGCAAACGTCTCGTCGTGGTCATGGACCCCATTGAAGCGATCAAACCGGCCAAGGACAGTACCCTGGCGATCCTTCTGGCTGCGCAAGCACGCGGCTGGCAGCTCGATTACGCCGAGCTCAAGGACATTTGGCTGCGCGACGGCGTCGCCTGGGGCCGTCTCGCGCCGCTCAAGGTGTTCGACGATCCGCACACTTGGTATGCCAAGAGCCCGGCCGAGAGCGCCAAATTGGGCGAGTACGACCTCATCTTGATGCGCAAGGATCCGCCGTTCGACACCGAGTACATCTACAGCACCTACATCTTGGATCGCGCCCACGAGCAAGGCGCCCTGGTGTGCAACCACCCGCAGGGCCTGCGCAACATGAACGAGAAGGTGTATACGGCTTGGTTTCCCGAATGCTGCGCGCCTACGCTGATCACGCGCGACATGCACGCCATGGGCGAATTCCTGCGCGAGCACGGCCGAGCGGTGTGCAAGCCGCTGCACGGCATGGGGGGCCGCTCCATCTTCGTGCTGGAACAGGGCGATAAGAACCGCAATGTGGTGTTTGAAACCCTGACCGATTACGGGCGGCAGTACGCCATCGTGCAGCGCTACATACCCGAGATCGTCACCGGCGGCGATTGCCGCATCATCCTCATCAATGGCGAACCCGTTCCCTTTGCGCTCAAGCGCATACCCGACGCCGCGGACCATCGCGGCAATCTCGCGGCGGGAGCCCGCGCCGAAAGCCGCCCGCTCAATGAGCGTGACCGGTGGCTGTGTTCCATCATCGGACCGAAGATGCGCGCCGCGGGCATGGTGTTCGTCGGACTGGATGTAATCGGCGACTACGTCACAGAAATCAACGTTACCAGCCCAACCGGCATCCGCGAACTAAATAAGAGGCATGATGTCGACATTGGTGGAAAGCTGATCGAGGCGATCGCGGGTATCTTGGACGCCGCATGAATTCCGATTCCGATGTGCTTCACACCGGCTTGCCGCCGGCAAACGACCGCATGTTGACCACATGTTTTCTGGCGGCGTTGTTTCACGGCATCGTGATCTTGGGCGTGACGTTCAGCGCGCCCGGCGGCGATGCCAACAGCGGAGACGCCGCCGCTCTGGAAGTCATTCTGGTCAACGATCAAACGCCGGCCGTCGCGCAGAACCCCAATGCGCAGTATTTGTCGCAACGCAGTCAACTCGGGTCCGGCAATACCTTGAAGCGCGAGCGCACGCTGATACCGAAATCCTCGGTGATGCCGCTCGACCGTTCGGGCATTCCGGGCGGCGACGGAGCCGCGGCCGAGCAAACGGGACGCGAGGCCGGCGATGACGAGCTGATCGCGACGCATATGCCGGCTTCGAAAATTCTGTATTTCGCCTCGTCGAACGCCGCCGATCAACCCGCCCGCATGCCTTTGCTGCTGGAAAAAAGGCCGGATTTGGGCATGGCGCCGAATGATGACGGGATCGAATTGCGGATGCGAGGCGAGGCGAAGCAGCAGCTTTGGATCGCCGCCGATACCCGCGAGTCCGACGTCGCCGTTTACTTGGATAGCTGGCGGCGCAAGATCGAGCGGGTGGGCACGATGAACTTTCCGGATGTCGTACGGCGCCAGAAGTTCTCCGGAACGCCGGTGATCGAGGTGACGATCGGCGCCGACGGCAAGCTGCTGCAAACCGTGGTTCGCCGCAGCAGCGGCCACGCCGAGGTGGACGAGGCCGCCATGCGGATCTTGAAACTCGCCGCGCCCTACGACCCATTTCCGAGCGCTCTCGGTGCGAAGCATGATCAGATCCGCATCGCCTACGAGTGGCAGTTTTTGGGTGGCGCGGCGCAGGGCTCTGGCGTATTTTACTCAGACTCACCGAACCCGGGCGGCGTTCAGTAAACTCGCGCCCGAGGTTCTCTGCTGGGAGCCTATGAGCGATTCGGGTTACCTGACGAACCAGCTCCTGATCGCCATGCCGGCGCTGGGAGATCCGAACTTCACGCAAACCGTCACGCTGGTGTGCGATCACAGCTCGCGCGGAGCCCTGGGACTGATCCTCAACAAACCGCTGCCGATGCGCATGGGCGAGATCTTCGAGCAGCTGGAAATCGAGCTGCCCGGGGGAGCGCTGTCCGAGCGCCAGGTGTTGCGCGGCGGTCCCATGCAAACCGACCGCGGTTTTGTGGTGCATCGAGCCGGCGGCGAATGGGACTCGACGCTCAAGGTGTCCGACATCATCCACGTCACCACCTCGCGGGACATTTTGGCGGCCATGGCCCGGGGCGAGGGCCCCGCCGAGGCGATGGTCGCGTTGGGCTACGCCGGCTGGGACGGCGGCCAGCTCGAGGATGAGATCCGCGCCAATGCATGGCTGAGCGCTCCGGTCGACTCCGGCATCATTTTCGACCTTCCATTCGAGTTTCGCTGGCAGGCGGCGGGTCGCCTGCTTGGCGTCGAGCTGTCGCGCATCAGTCCGCTCAGCGGCAATGCCTGAACGGGCAGTGCAGAGAGCGGCGCAGAGCGCGATGCCGGAAATTGTCCTAGCATTTGATTTTGGGCGGCGGCGCATCGGCGTTGCCTGCGGCGACACCGTGAGCCGCACCGCTGCCCCCTTGAGCGGCGTGGCCGTGGGAGCCTGCGGTCCGCGCTGGGAGACCATCGATTCCCTCATGCGGGACTGGCAGCCATCCATCCTGGTGGTCGGCCTGCCGTATAATGTCGATGATTCCGAGAGCGCTGTAACGGGCGCTGCGCGCGGCTTCGCGAATGAACTTGCCGAACGCTACGCCTTGCCCGTGCGCCTCATTGATGAGCGCTACTCATCGCTGGAGGCCGGGTCGCGCCTGAAGGCCGCGCGCGAATCGGGCCTTCGCAAGCGGCGCGTGGCGAAGGCCGACGTCGATGCGGCGGCGGCCTGCATCATCTTGGAGCGATGGTTTACCGAAAAAACATGAGGCGCAGATGCGTTCACAAACTGATAGCGCCGGGGGCTTGCGCCACCTCGTTTCGCTCGATGGGCTGTCGCGCGAGGCGCTGACCGCGATTCTCGATCGCGCCGAGAGCTACCGCCGGTTCCCGGGACAGCCCGCCTATGAAGGCCGCGAACTCGCCGGCGTGACGCTCGCCAACCTGTTCTTCGAACCGAGCACCCGCACCCGTGCCTCGTTCGATCTTGCGAGCCGGAGGCTGGGGGCGCACGTCCTCAACTTGGACTTGCAATCGAGCTCGCGCGCCAAGGGCGAGACCATGCTCGATACCATCTACACGCTCGAAGCGATGAATACCGACATTTTCGTGATCCGCGATTCGGAGGCCGGAATGCCGGAGTTTTTGATCGACCACGTCGCCCCGCATGTGTCTGTGATCAGCGCCGGCGAGGCGCACGTGTCGCACCCCACCCAGGGGTTGCTCGACGTCTTGACCATCAGGACGCACCGGCGGCGCTTTGCGGGACTCAAAGTCGCCATCGTCGGGGATATCATGCACTCGCGGGTCGCCCGTTCCACCGCGCGCGCGCTGGCGACGCTCGGCACCACGGACTTGCGGCTGGTGGCGCCGCAGGCGCTCTTGCCCTCGGACGACGAATTCACAGGTGCGCAGCGCTTCACGCGCATCGAGGACGGCATCGCGGGCGCCGATGTGGTGATGATGCTGCGGATTCAGAAGGAACGCATGGCGCATGCGGCCTCGCTCGACGATGCGGCATATTTCCGCGATTTTGGCTTGGATGCCAAGCGGCTGAAGCTGGCATCGCAGAATGCGCTGGTGATGCATCCGGGGCCTATGAATCGCGGCGTCGAAATCTCATCGGAGGTGGCGGACGGTCCGCGCTCGGTGATCCGCGAACAGGTCAACAACGGCGTCGCGGTACGCATGGCTGTGCTCGCCTCCATCGCCGCGACGCTGACGCGGCATCGCAGGCCCCTTTAGCCGTTACCACATTCCGCCGAGAGCCACGGTGATCGCCTCGCCGTTCACGGCCCCCGCGGAGTCGCTGCACAGGAATGCGATCACTTCCGCGACCTCGCGCGGCTCCAGCACACGCTTCTGCGGATAGATCGCGGCGCGTTCACGCCATACCTCATCGGTGCTTATGCCGCGTCGCAGAGCCTCCGTCTTCGCCGAGCGCTCGGCCATGGCGGTGCGGACCCAGCCGGGCAGCACCGCGTTGGACGTGACTCCGAAAGGCCCCGCATCCTGCGCTACGGCGCGCGCCAGCCCGATCAGTCCATGCTTGGAGGCGGTGTACGCGCTGCCGGAGCGCTCCGCCTTTTGACCGGCCGTTGAACTGGTGAATACCAACCGGCCGAAGCCGCGTTTGCACATGCCGCCGACGGTGAGCCGCGCGAGCTCGAATGGACCGTCAAGATTGATGCGCATCGTCTCGCGCCACACCGCGGGATCTTGTTCCCACACGAGCTGCTCGTGAGCCGAGCCGATCCCATGGTTGACGACCAGCAGGTCGATCGGTCCGAGCCGCCGTTCGGTCTCGGCGACGGCGAGTGCACAGCCCTCGGACGTACCCAAGTCGGCGACGACGTATTCGAGGCCGGCGGCCGCCAACTCGGCCGCCGTGCGCGCCACGATCATCACACGCGCTCCGGCTGCCGATAGCAGCAACGCCGTCTCGCGCCCGATCCCCCGGCCGCCGCCCGTTACCATTGCCACACGGTCGGTCATCGGTTAGCTCCCCTCGTGATGGCCGCGAATAATCCCATGCGGGGCCGCTGCCGGCAACCAACGCGTTTCCCTAAAGCCGCATCAACGCTTGTCCGGCGCGAATGCGGCTGCCCGTGCTTAAGTGCGGGCACAACGAAACGCCGCGCGGCGCCAGCACGATGATGGTCGAGCCATGTTCGAACCAGCCCATTTCCTCGCCCTTGCAGAGCGCCGCGTCGCAGGGAATCGCGTTCGGCCCGGGGTATCGCAGGTGCAGCCGCACATCGATGAACTTCAAGCGGATACTCGCGACCAATATGGCCGCGACCGGCACCAAGGTGAGCAGCGTGCCTGCGGGTGATAAACGGCAGCGGATGATCGCCCGTTCGTTTCTGCAAAATAGACGCTCGACGCGCTTGAGCGCGGCGGGATTGACATTCCAGGCGTCGCCCGCGATGTAGTTCACCCGTTCCACGCGGCAATCGTACGGCGCATGAAAGCGGTGATACATGCTCGAGGTGAGGCGCAGCGTGGCGAATTGGCCGTCGCAATAGTAGCGCGCGAGTTCCGCGTCGCCGAGAAGATCCGCCAAGGGATAGGCGGAGCCCTTGGCCTGCAGGACCGACCCCTCGTGCACCTGACCGCAGGCGCCCACCAACGCGTCGCAGGGACTCGCCAAAAGGCCGGCATCCCTCTCGATCGGCCGCGCTCCGTCCATAAGTTCGCGCGTGAAGCAGTCGTGCAGGCTGGTGAAGCGGGATTTCTTGGCGTCCGTCAAATCGAGGTCGGAGAACATCCGCCACAGCGATAGGCAGGCCGCGCAAATCCACGGCTGTTCGATGCGGCTCAGCCAACCGACAAACCGGGTGAGCCAGCGGCGCGGCAGACGATTGGTGAGCAGGAAATTGATGTCCTCCTGCTGCACGATCCGCCCGATCAAGGAGCGGGCAGTCATCGAAGTGTCATTCGCCTGCAATAGAGTTCGCCGCGCCTATGAGCGACTTTACGATGGCCGGTTATGTCTTGAGCGCGTGCATATTGGCCGCGGCGCTGTGGAAGCTCCGCTTGCGGCTGCAGCTGTCGCGCGCGAAGCACCGCTCGCTCGCGGGACATTCGCGCATGGCGCGCCGCTTCGCCGCTCTGGTGCCGTACTACGAATACGACGAGGCGCGCTTTTTTCGCGTGGATGGGGCGCCTGACGCTGTCGCGGCCGCGCGGCGCGGCGGCTTCATGCGCCTCGCCGAGCTCCTTGCCGCACGCAATGAGACCAACGTCGCCGTGACGAGCACGGTTGCCGACGCAATCTCCGACGTTCAGTTCATCGCCCGCTACCGCGTGCCGTTCCAATTCAGCGGGATGATCCGCCGGTATTTCAAAGCCGCCGCATTCGTCGAATCCTCTTCCGGAGTACTCATCACCGATCTCGACGGCAACCGCCTTTACGATTTGACGGGCTCGTACGGCGTGAACGTATTCGGCTACGATTTTTACAAGGAATGCATCGCTCGCGGCAGCGAGCGCGTCCGGGACCTCGGGCCGGTCCTCGGCGCCTACCATCCTGTAACCGCCTACAACGTGTGCCGCTTGCTTACCATCTCGGGCTTGGACGAAGTGTCCTTTCACATGTCGGGTACCGAGGCGGTGATGCAGGCGGTGCGCCTGGCGCGTTATCACACGCGCCGCAGCCATTTGGTGCGCTTCTGCGGCGCCTACCACGGTTGGTGGGGCGACGTGCAGCCCGGCGTCGGTAATCCGCTGGCGGCGCGCGAAACCTACACCTTGAAGGACATGGACGATGCCTCGCTCAAAGTGCTGGGAAGCCGGCGCGATATCGCCTGCGTGCTGGTCAACCCGCTGCAGGCGCTGCATCCCAATGTCGGCGCCCCGGGCGATTCCACCCTGCTCGACAGCGCGCGCAGCGCGCACTTCGACCGCGTTGCCTACGGCCTGTGGCTGCGCCGATTGCGGGCGGTGTGCAGCGAACGCGGGATCGTACTGATTTTCGACGAGGTATTCCTCGGCTTTCGTCTCTGCCCGGGGGGAGCGCAGCAGTACTTCGGGGTGCGCGCCGACATGGTCACCTACGGCAAGACCGTGGCCGGCGGCCTGCCGGTCGGCGTGCTCTGCGGCCGGCGCGAGTTCATGCGCCGCTATCGCGATGACCGGCCGGCCGATATTTGCTTCGCCAGAGGGACGTTCCATTCGCATCCCTACGTCATGGGCGCGATGTATGAATTCCTCACTCGCATCGACACCGATGCGGTCCGTGCGCTGTATGACGGCCTGGATGATGTATGGAACGCCCGCGCCGCCGCCCTCAATGAACGGCTGGGCGCCGCCGGGCTGCCGGTGCGGGTCGCGAACCTGTCGACCATCTGGACCATCTGGTATGCGCGGCCGTCGCGCTACAATTGGATGTTCCAGTACTATCTTCGCGCCGCGGGAATTGCCCTCTCCTGGGTCGGCACCGGCCGCCTCATCTTCAGCCTCAACTACACGGCGGCGGAGTTTGCCGAGGTCGCCGACAGAGTTCTGGCGGCGGCCCAGGCCATGCAGGAGGACGGCTGGTGGTGGGCGCCGCCTGCGCTCACGAACAAATCGATCAAGCGCCGCGTCCTTAAGGAAATGATTCAAGCTCGCTGTTCGCCGCCTTTTGGATCGATCAGCTCGCCGCGCAGCAAGTACAGCGGCGATTTGCAGTAGAGCTTCACGTCGTGAAAGGGATCCGTGATGATCTTGGTCAACCACACGAGTCCGGTCTCAAGGTCCCTCAAGTAGAACAATTGCACCGTCCGGAACATGAGAGCGCCGACGCCGACGAACAGCCAGATTTCGCCCACGTGCCGCACGAATCCCCGGCCGCCGGCGTTTGCATCGAATAGACCGAAAAAAGTCGGGCTCAGCCACAAAAGCGCGGGCGAGACCGCCCAGACGATGTGCAAGATCACCTTGCGGCGCAGGTTGTATCCCACCTTGATGGCTTCTTTGTACTCGTGCGTGGCGTGATTGACTTCGTCGTAGCCCTTGGGCTCGAAAAAGAAGTGCCCGCACTGGCGGCTGACCATGGACACCAGCCAGCCGATCAGCGCCGCGGCCACAGGATCGGTGAATGCCATGATGTAGGCAACGAGGAAGCTCGCCGCGCTGAAGAGATGCAGGGACTGATTGATGCGGCTGTGATGGTAGTAGCGGTGATCGTCCCATCGCTGCGCCTGCAATTCCGCCCAAAAATTTCGCATGAGTGTTCCTTGATTGAAATGCGTCGGGAGTCGGCCATGAAGCAAATATAGGATTTTCGTTACAAGCCCATTACAACCACGGGATTGTCAAGAAACCTTGTTTGCATGTTCATCTCATCGTCACAGCCGGGTGCGAAGGTCAGGCTGCATGAGAATCATGATCGTCACCGACGCATGGCTCCCGCAGACCAACGGCGTGGTGCGCACATTGTCGGAAACCGCGGCGTGGCTCGGCCGCTTCGGCCACGAGGTCAGGATGCTGACGCCCCGCGACTTTCGCAGCGTCGCTTGCCCCACCTATCCTGAAATCCGGCTGTCATTGTTCCCGGGCAGAGCGGTGCGGCACGCCATCGAGGCTTTCTCGCCGCAAGCGCTGCACATCGCCACGGAGGGTCCGCTCGGGCTGGCGGCAAGGCGCCACTGCGTACGGCGCGGCATGCGTTTCACCACGTCGTACCACACGCAGTTCCCGCGCTATCTCAAGGCGCGGTTCCCGATTCCGCTCGCGCTTTCCTATCGGGCGCTGCGCTGGTTTCACGGCGCCGCGGTTCGCTGCATGGTGAGCACCGCTTCGGTTCGCGAGGACCTCGCGGCACGCGGCTTCAAGAACTTGGCGCCTTGGCGGCGCGGCGTCGATACGCAGCTGTTCAAGCCGCTGCCCAAGGATTTCCTCAAGCTGCCGCGTCCGATTGCCGCCTACCTCGGGCGGGTCTCGGTCGAGAAGAACATCGAGGCGTTCCTCGATATGCCGTGGAACGGCAGCAAGATCGTCATCGGCGACGGCCCACTGCGTTTGCGCCTTGAGGCGCAGCATCCCGGCGTGCTGTTCACAGGCTATCGTTTCGAACAAGATCTCGCGCGGCATTTGTCCGCCGCGGATGTCATGGTGTTTCCCAGCCGTACCGATACCTTCGGCCTCGTGAATCTCGAAGCCATGGCCTGCGGCGTGCCGGTCGCTGCGTTCCCGGTTGCCGGTCCGATCGACGTCATCGAAGACGGAATGACCGGGGCGTTGGACGAGGATCTCGCGGCCGCCGCCCGGCGCGCGCTCGATGTGGATCCCGGCGTGTGCCGGGCGCACGCTCTGAATTCCGGTTGGGCTCTGAGCGCACGCGAATTTGAGGGAAATTTGGCGCCTTGCCAGCCCGTCCAGGGCACGCCGGCGCAAGCTCCGGCGAACTCCGCGCCGGCGACTCCGGCGGCCTTCAGCCGAAGTTGATCTTGGCCTCGAGGTTGGTGCGCGAATCCGCGCTCGCGAGCGCTTCCTCGAGCTCGATTCTGCCTTCCCGCACCAGGTTGTAGAGCGAGCTGTCGAAGCTCAACATTCCGCGTTCAGTGCCGGTGCGGATGGCTTCCTTGACGCCGATCACGTCGCCCTTCTTGATGAGTTCCGACACATGCGGCGTGTTGACCATCACTTCCGAGGCCGCGACTCGAATGCCGGATTTCGCGGAGACCAGGCGCTGGGAGAGGATGGCGCGCAGGTATTGGGATAAATCTAGGAAAATCTGATTGTGCTGATCGCGCGGAAACATATTGATGATGCGATCCAAGGTCTCGGCGCAGTTGTTGGCATGCAGCGTCGCGATGCACAAATGGCCGGTTCCGGCCAGCGCAATGGCCGCTTCCATCGTCTCACGGTCGCGGATTTCGCCGACCAAGATGACGTCGGGCGCCGAGCGTACGGCGCTGCGTAAAGCGCGCGCGAAGGACTTCGTGTCGAGCCCGACTTCGCGCTGGTTGACGATCGACTTCTTGTTGGAGTGCAGGAACTCGATGGGGTCCTCGATGGTCAGAATGTGATCCGAGGATGTCTCGTTGCGGTGGTTGATCATGGCGGCGAGGGTCGTGGATTTGCCGGCGCCCGCGGCGCCCACCATGAGTATCATTCCGCGCTTGAGCATCACCAGTTCTTTCAGGATATCCGGCATGCCGAGATCTTCGAGCTTGGGCATTTCCGCGGTGATATAGCGCAATACCATGGCGGGATAGCCGCGCTGATAGAACACGTTGACGCGGAAGCGGCCGAGTCCCGGCTCGGAGATCGCGAAGTCGATCTCCAACTCTTCGTTGAAGTGCTCGACTTGTTCGGCGGTCATGAGTCCGAGCGCCGCTTGGCGCACCGTCTCAGGACTCAGCACCTGCTTGTTGACGGGAAAAATCTTGCCTTCGATCTTGATCTTGACGGGCGCGTTGCAGGTGAAAAACAGATCCGATGCCTTTCTCTCGACCATCAATTTGAACAGCGGCTTGGTGTTCATCACCTGAGCCTGCGCGACGGCGGACATGTTCTAGAACACCTGGCCTTCTTCTTCCTCTACGATCTGCAGCGCAGCCCCCGCTTCTTCCGGGTTCTTCATTTCGCGTTTGCTCTCGAGCTTCACGCGCAGCCGCAATTCGTTCTTCGAATCGGCGTTGCGCAAAGCATCTTCGTAAGAAATCATGCCCGCTTCGTACAATTCGAACAGCGCCTGGTCGAAAGTCTTCATGCCGAGGCGGTTGGACCGCGACATCACATCCTTGATTTTGGCCACTTCGCCTTTGAAGATCAAATCCGAAATCAGCGGCGAGGCCAGCATGATTTCCATGGCCGCCACCCGGCCGGAGCCCGCTTCGCGCGGTATCAGGCGCTGTGAAATCAAGGCGCGGATGTTCAGCGAGAGATCCATCAAGAGCTGCTCGCGCCGCTCTTCAGGGAAGAAATTGATGATGCGGTCAAGCGCCTGGTTGGAACTGTTGGCGTGCAGGGTGGCGAGCACCAGATGCCCGGTTTCGGCAAATTGGATGCCGTATTCCATGGTCTCCCGGTCGCGAATTTCACCGATGAGAATCACATCGGGCGCCTGGCGCAGCGTGTTCTTGAGCGCGAGATGCCAGCTTTCGCAGTCGACGCCCACTTCCCGGTGCGTGACGACGCAGCCCTTGTGCGCGTGCACGTATTCCACCGGATCCTCGATGGTGACGATGTGGCCGCGCGTCTTTTCGTTTCGATAGCCGACCATGGCCGCGAGCGAGGTCGATTTACCGGAACCCGTGCCGCCGACCAGGATGACGAAGCCGCGCTTCGAGAGCACCACTTCCTTGAGGATCGGCGGCAATTCGAGCTCCTCCAGGGTGGGGATTTTGGCATTGATGGTGCGCAGCACCGCGCCGGTAAAACCCTGCTGCACGAAGGCGCTGACGCGAAAGCGCCCGATTCCCGGCGGCGCAATGGCGAAATTGCATTCCTTGGTCGCGTCGAACTCCTTGGTTTGCCGGTCGTTCATGATGGCGCGCACCAGTCCCGCGCTTTGTTCCCCGCTCAAGGAGCGGTCGGACTGCGGGCGGATTTCTCCGTCGATCTTGATGGCGGGCGGGAACCCGGCGGTGATGAAAAGGTCCGAGCCCTTCTTCTCCACCATGCGCCTGAGCAGATCCTGCATCAGCCGTATTGATTGGTCGCGATCCATTAGATGCTGTCCTTATTTTGAGCCTTGTAGCGCGCTTCTTCGCGGCTGACAACGCCTTTTTGCACTAATTCCTGCAAGCACTGATCGAGCGTTTGCATACCCTGGCCCTGCCCGGTTTGAATGGCTGAATACATTTGCGCGATTTTGCCCTCGCGTATCAGGTTGCGTATGGCCGGCGTGCCGATCATGATCTCGTGCGCCGCGATGCGGCCTCCGCCCACCCGCTTCATCAGCGTCTGCGAAACCACGGCGCGCAGGCTCTCCGACAACATGGCGCGTACCATGTCCTTTTCCGCCGCCGGGAACACGTCCACGATTCGGTCGATGGTCTTGGCCGCCGAACTCGTATGCAAGGTGCCGAAAACCAAGTGCCCGGTTTCCGCCGCGGTCAAAGCCAGCCGGATGGTCTCGAGGTCGCGCATTTCGCCCACCAGCACGACGTCCGGGTCTTCGCGCAGTGCCGAGCGCAACGCCTCGCTGAAGCCGAGCGTGTCGCGGTGCACCTCGCGCTGATTCACGAGGCAGCGTTTGCTCTCGTGCACGAACTCGATCGGATCCTCGATCGTGATAATGTGGTCCGGACGGTTGTCGTTGCAGTGGTTGACCATGCCGGCAAGAGTCGTCGACTTGCCCGAGCCGGTGGGTCCCGTGACCAGCACCAGGCCGCGGGGCAGCATGCACAGGTCCTTGAAGGTCTTGGGTGCATTCAGCTCGTCGAGCGAGAGTATGGTCGATGGAATATTGCGGAACACCGCGCCGGCGCCGCGGTTTTGGTTGAAGGCGTTGACGCGAAAGCGCGCAAGTTTTGGAATTTCAAACGAAAAGTCCGTTTCGAAGAACTCCTCGAAGGCCTTGCGCTGCTTGTCATTCATGATGTCGTACACCATGCTGTGCACCTCTTTATGCACCAGCGCAGGCATATTTACGCGCTTCATGTCGCCGTCCACGCGGATCATCGGCGGGACACCCGCCGAAAGATGCAGGTCCGACGCGTTGTTCTTCACCGCAAAAGCGAGAAGCTGCGCGATATCAACCGCCATTTACGGCTCCCTAATCCGGCTGTGTTAAGCCGCTAGCAGTATATAAGAGGGTGTCCTCACCCAATATGTTAATTGGTCCGCAGAATTTAGCGGTTCACGTGAACCACGTCCGGTCTCGGATAAGTCATGCGGCCAAAGCGGCCGGGCGAGACCCTGGGTCGGTCACCCTGGTCGCTGTCACCAAGTCCAAGCCTGCAGAATTGGTGAGGTCGGCCGCCACGGCGGGCGTCACGGATTTCGGCGAAAATTATCTCCAAGAGGCCTTGGGCAAGATCGAGGAGCTTCTGCCCCTGGGCGTCCATTGGCACTTCATCGGCGGTCTGCAATCGAACAAAACCCGGGCGGTCGCGCAGCATTTCGACTGGGTGCACAGCGTCGATCGCCTGAGCGTGGCCCGGCGCCTGTCCGAGCAGCGCCCGTTTCACGCCCCTCCGCTCAACGTGTGCATCCAGGTTGCCCTGGTGCCGGAACCGGCCAAGGGAGGCGTCGAACCGGCAAAGCTCGCCGAACTTGGCTTAAGAACCGCCGAGTTGCCGCGTCTGGTGCTGCGGGGACTTATGTGCGTGCCGCCGCCCCAACCGACGCCTGAGGCGCAACGAGCCATGTTCGCCCGCTTGAGAATCCTCCTCGAGGAGCTGAACAGGGAGGGCTTGAAGCTCGATACACTGTCGATGGGGATGAGCGCCGATTTTGAAGCGGCTATCGCCGAGGGTGCGACGCTGGTGCGCGTCGGCACGGCGATCTTCGGCAGCCGATGAATATCAAATGACGAGAGGCGGACATGATCAACATTCGTAGGCTTGCATTCATAGGCGGCGGCAACATGGCGGCCGCGCTGATCGGCGGCCTGACCAAGCGCGGGCTTCCGAGCGAGCGCATCGTGGTGGCCGATCCCAGCCATGAACAGCTTGAGCGCCTGGTCCGGGATTATGGCATCAAAAGCGCGGCCGACAACGCGAGCGCGGTGGCGGGGGCCGAAGTGGTCATCCTCGCGGTGAAGCCGCAACAGATGCGCGCCGTCGCATTGGCCTTGAGCCCGCATCTGGCCGCCGGCAAGCCCCTGCTGATGTCGGTTGCCGCGGGCATTCCGCATGCGGCGCTCGCCCGCTGGTTCGGCGCGCACATCGCGGTGGTGCGCACCATGCCGAATCGGCCGGCCTTGAACGGCTTCGGGGCCACCGGACTGTACGCGCCATCAGGCGTCGGCGCCGCCCACCGCGCCCTGGCGGAATCCATCATGGCCGCCGTCAGCGCCACCGTATGGGTCGAACACGAATCGCAGATGGATACCGTCACCGCGCTGTCGGGCAGCGGGCCGGCCTACTTCTTTCTGTTCATGGAAGCCCTCGAGGCGGCTGCGCACGAGCGCGGGTTGCCCAATGACATCGCGCACAAACTCACATTGGAAACAGCGTTCGGCGCCGCGCAGATGGCCCGCCAATCGAATGAATCGCTCGCCCTGCTGCGCGAGCAGGTGACCTCCCAGGGAGGCACCACGGCGGCGGCGCTCGCCGTTCTTGATGCCGCGGGTCTTCGTGCTATCGTCGCTCACGCGGTGGCGGCGGCCGATCGGCGTTCGGCTGAGCTCGCGGCCGAGTTTGCCGCGCCTTAAGGCTCTCTCGGACTCCCATGGAAGCGATCAGATTCATCGTCGATTCCCTGCTCTGGCTGCTCACGCTCGCCTTCGTGCTGCGTCTGCTGTTTCAATGGGTACGGGCGGATTTTCGCGATCCGCTGGCGGATGCCATTGTGCGCGTGACCAATTGGCTCATCCTGCCGCTGCGGCGTCTGCTGCCGCCGATCGGCAGGATCGACACGGCGACCGTCGTTGCGGTGTTCGCAGCCGCCGCCGTGCGCACCGCGGCGCTGTTCGCTTTGAGCGGTGTGGGCTTCGATGATCCCTTGGTGTTCCTGCGCGTCACCGCCTTGAGTCTGGTCGAACTGATTTTGTACATCTACCTGTTCGCGCTGCTGCTCTACTGGTTGACCAGTTTCGTCGCGCCCGGCGGCTACGCGGCGGGCGGCCGCTTGGTGGCGCAACTCTGCGAACCGATCTTAAAGCCGGTGCGGCGCGTGATTCCGCCCATCGGGCAAATCGATTTTTCGGTCCTCTGGGTTTCCATCGCGCTCGTCGCGCTGCTGATACTACTGCGTTGAACATGACCTCCTACATGCCTGAAATCACTGCTAACGACGCGTTCCGGATTCGATCGCCCAAGCGCCTGATCGACGCGGAAGCCTGAAAAACCAGCCTCGCGCACGCATCATTCGCAAATCTTTTTTCCATTTGCGCTAAACATAAGCTTTTTTCTATGTTATTTTCGGCGCCGAGTTGAAAATTGCGGGGTTTATTCACCCGCGTTCGCAAAACACCAGCAGGAGATTTAATATGGCGAAAAAGAATGCAGCACCGACCAAGTCTGAAATTCTCGCTACGATTTCGAAGGAAACAGAGCTCTCTAAGAAGCAGGTCGGAGCCGTGTTTGACTCGCTTGGCGCCGCTATCAAGAAGAGTCTGCGCAGTCACGGTCTTTTCACGCTGCCCGGACTTCTCAAGATGAAAGTGGTGAAGAAGCCGGCCACCAAGGCGCGTGAAGGCATCAATCCCTTCAACGGCGAAAAAATGATGTTCAAAGCGAAGCCGGCGAGCAAGAAAGTGCGCATTGCCGCATTGAAGACGCTCAAGGAATTCGTGAACTGATTGACTTGGCTTCCGGGGCGGCTGGGCCTTGAGATCTCAGCCGCTCCGGATCGCATCGATCACGGCGTCGCGCAGCAACGACAAGTGGCCGTGGAAAAAGTGGCCCACTCCGGGCGCGACCACCAATCTTGGCTGAGGTTCCAGACGTTTTACCCAGGCGAATACGCTGTTGGGATCGACGACATCGTCGGCGTCGCCTTGGATGACCAGCCAGGGACAGCTTGGCGCCGCCAAATCGGAAAAATCGAACCGCCCGACCGGGGGCGCCACCGTGATCAGCCGGGATGTATCCCGCATGAGCGCCAGCTTGAGCGCCACGAAAGCCCCAAACGAGAATCCGGCTAGCACCAGATGCCGGCCCGGCCAGCGCGATGCACCGTAGGACGCGACGGCCGCCGCATCCTGGGTCTCACCGTCGCCTTGGTCGAACACTCCGTCGCTTCGTCCCACGCCGCGAAAATTGAAACGCAGCGTCGGAATACCCATCTCCTGCAAGGCGAGCTTAAGCGTGGTGACGACCTTGTTGTCCATGGTGCCGCCGAACAAGGGATGAGGGTGGCACAGCACCGCGAAGCTTCCGCCCGGGACTAGAGGATCCTCGGCGATCGCTTCCAAGGCACCCGCCGGCCCGGGAATCGACAGGCGCTCGGGCGCGGCGGGCCTGGGAGTCATTCAATGCCGACGAGATCCACGTCGAATACCAGCGTGGCGCCCGGTGGGATGACATCGCCCGCACCGCGATCGCCATAGGCTAAGTCGGGGGGGATGGTGAGGCGCCGCCGCCCGCCCGCCTGCATGCCAAGAACCCCTTGGTCCCATCCCTTGATCACTTGTCCGGCGCCCACCACGAAACGGAACGGTTGACCGGTGTTCAAGGAGCTGTCAAATTGCTTGCCTTTTTTATCGGGCCCCGCGGCCTCGTATAACCAGCCCGTGTACTGCACGACGGCCGTTTGACCCGCCGCGATGGGTGCGCCGGCACCGGCGCGCAGTGCGAGGATTTCGAGAGAGCCGGCCGCGGGCGGGGCGGCGGGCACGCCGGCCGGCTTGCCGGTACAGGACGCCAACAAGACGAGGCTCAACGCGGCGAAAAATTTGCGTGCGGGATGGGATGTCATACCCCGCATCTTAAAGCATTTTGTCAAAACGATTTTGCCGCGCAGCCGCGGCGCTTCAGCTCAAGCTCGCAGGGCGGTTCGGGACTCGCGAATCCGCAGCAGCGCGGCGAGATTCAACACGATCGCCGCCGTTCCGACCATGAGCGGATCGGCGCCCAAGGCGAATGCCGCAAGCATCGCGCCTACACCGATCCCGGCGAACAATAGCGCGGCTATTTCGGCATGAAACCCCAGCCAGCGATGCCGCAAGGCGCCGAGGACATCGTCAAACTCATCGACCACTTGCAGGATCCACTCCATGGGAAAAGTCTAGCGTTCGCACCATGGGGTTGCCGTGCGTGGGATCACATACTTGCCATGGTGCGGGCGGCTGCGTAGGCTCTGCACTACATGCAGCGAATTCTCGTCCTGAATCCGAAAGGCGGTTCGGGTAAAACGACGATAGCGACAAATCTCGCCAGTTACTTCGCGAGCCAGGGTGACCATCCGCTGTTGTCGGACAACGACCCTCAAGGGTCGAGCACGCGCTGGTTGAAAAAGCGCAAACCCGAGCAGTCATTCATACACGGTGTCGCGGCCTTCGAGCGCAACAGCCGCATGACACGCGCCTGGCAGATGCGCATTCCGCCGGACGCTGTGCACGTGGTCGTGGATACGCCGGCCGCCGTGATGTCGCAGGACATGCCGGACATGACCAAGAACGCCGACGCCATCATCGTTCCCGTCCTGCCCTCCGACATCGATATTCACGCATGCTCGAGGTGCATTGCCGACTTGCTGCTGATCGCGAAAGTGCGGCGCGACGAAAACCGCATCGGCGTAGTCGCCAATCGCGTCAGACGCAACACCGTGATTTATCAGTCGCTGATGCGATTTCTCGAGACCTTGCGCATCCCGGTGATTGCCACTCTGCGCGACTCGCAAAATTATGTGCGTGCCGCGGAACAGGGTGTCGGTCTCTACGAAATGAAGCGGCACCTGGTGGCGCAGGATGTCGCTGATTGGCAGCCTTTGCTCGATTGGTTGAAGGCGAAAGAGGGCATTTTGCGGCCGAATGCCGGCATCAATCCATTGACCGAGACCGCGTGAGCGGCGCTCGCGGCTTACTTTTTTTCGTCCCAGCTGCCGCGAATTTTGTCGGCCCAGTTCTTGTAGCTGTGCCAGTTATAAAGATTATTCGTGATGGCCGAATGGCGTCCGCCGGTCTTGTACGCACTCGGAACGACAACCGCCGTCTTGGCGGCGCCCGGCTCCACGCGCGGGACGCGGCGGTCAACTCCGCTGTATCGAATCTGATTTTTGATGTCGCTCATCTGGTGCCTCTATCCTGTGGCTGACAGTAAGTGCCGCGCACTCCCGAAGGCAGGAACTGTGTCACAGGCGGCTAGGCGCCGCCCTTGGGCTAGCGCGCCATTGCGATGCGCATCTCACCGCTTGTCACGGTAAGTTAAATAGGGGATTTTGCCTTTGTTTGCCAGGCACCGAATAGCGGCCTGAGTTCGTCGAACGAACGCTCCAGTGCCGCGGGCAATAATGTCGTGTACGAATCGAGCAGCGCGATCGCGTTGCGCGCGGGATCGGAGCGCGTCGCCGCGCCCAAGCGGCGCGACATATCGCGATTCACGACATGTAGATTTTCGTACAGCTCTTGCAGCGCCGCGAATCCCTTGTCTTCGGCGCCGGTGATTTCGAGCGCCAAGAGATACATGCAGATGCTGCGGTAAACGGTCTCGGCTTCGCTGGCGAACGGCAGATGGAAGCGCGCCATCGGGCGCAGATGATCCGTCCACGGGCAGCCGGCGGTTGCCATGATGAGTCCGAGCACCGAACTCATGGCCTGCTGCGCCGATGTTTCCGCGTAGACCGTGCGCTCCGCCTGCGTGACGGTCACGCCCACCGTATCGAAGGAAACCAGCGCCTTGAGCGGCTCCAGCGTGGAAGTCATCTGCAAGGCGGCGGGACAATGCGCGTGTTCGCGCGCATCCAGCGGACAATTGGCGCATTGATTGTACTTGAGCTCGGTCCAGAAGGGCGGTTCGGCGGGGCCGGGGTTGGCAAGCCTGAAATCGATCGCGTCGAATGCGAATTCAAGCGTGCTCACGGACCCGTCGGGTAAGTCGAAGCGATAGCGGATGCGGTGCGGGCCGCTCATGCCACTAATCGGTAGCACGGGGTGTATTCGGCTCCGGTGAGTTTCATGCGCCGCTGCGCCACGAAGGAGCGGAGCAGCCGATCGAGAGGCTCCATGATCGAAGCTTCGCCGACCAGCTCGTACGGTCCGTGGCGCTCGATCGCGTTGACGCCGTACTCCTTGATGTTGCCCGCCACGATGCCGGAGAACATGCGCCTGAGATTGGCGGCGCGTTCGTGCACGGGTTGATCGTGGTCGAGGCGCAGGGCCCGCATCGATGCATGCGTCACCTCGAACGGCAGCTGGAATTCGAGCGGAATCTTCAGCAGCCAGTTGAAGCCGTACGAATCGCTCTGCCGCCGCCGGTAGTCGCGCACCTGCGCGAGTCCTTGGACCATCGCGCGCGCCACTCCCGCCGGGTCGTCGATGATGATCTGGTAGCGCGACTGAGCGCTCTCGCCGAGCGTCGCGCCGATGAAGTCGTGAATCTGCTGAAAGTAATCCGCGCTGTCCGCCGGCCCGGTGAACACCACCGGGAACGGCATGGCGCGATTCGCCGGATCCAAGAGGATACCGAGCAGGTAAAGGATCTCCTCCGCCGTACCCGCGCCGCCGGGGAAAATGACGATCCCATGGCCCAATCGCACGAACGCTTCCAAGCGCTTTTCGATGTCCGGCATGATAACCAGCTGGCTGACGATGGGGTTCGGCGGTTCGGCCGCGATGATGCCGGGTTCGGTGACGCCGAGATATCGGCCGTCGACGATGCGCTGCTTGGAGTGCCCGATCGCCGCTCCCTTCATGGGGCCCTTCATGGCGCCGGGACCGCAGCCCGTGCACACATCGAGGCTGCGCAGACCGAGTTCGTAGCCGACCCTCTTGGTGTAGTCGTACTCGATCCGCCGGATGGAATGGCCGCCCCAACACACCACCAGGTTCGGCCGCACCTGCAGCTCGAGCACGCGTGCATTGCGCAGGATGTGGAACACCGCATTGGTGATGCTCGCGGAAGAGGTCAGATCGAAGCGCCCGCTCTCCATGATCTCGTTCGAGATGAAAACCACGTCGCGCAGCACCGCGAACAGATGATCCTTGAGTCCCCTGATCATTTCCCCATCGACGAACGCCGCCGCCGGCGCGTTCTTGATCTCGAGCTTGATCCCCCAGGCCCGCCGCACGATCTTGAGATCGAAGTCGCGATACTTCTCGAAGATCTCCCGCGCGTCGTCGATATCGCTGCCTGAATTGAGCACCGCGAGCGCGCACTTGCGAAATAAGGGATATAGGCCGCCTTGGCCCGAATCGAGCAGTTTCGCGATCTCCTGCTGCGAGAGGTGCTCGAGGCTGCCCTTGGGCGCGACTCGGGCATCGACCATGTCAGACGATAGGATCGTGGTTTCCACGAGAGTACCTGGGAGCTTATGGATAGATATCGATCGGGATGTTGTCTTGCGTGCGCATCCACACTTCGACCATATCGGAATTCGACAAGGCGATGCAGCCGTCCGTCCAATCGTTCGAGGAGTAATAGGCGGCCGGATGTTTCGGCGCATTCGGCAGGCCGTGAATCATGATCGAGCCTCCGGGCAGCCAGCGATTCTTGCGCGCACGCAACTCATCGGCGGGATTCGGATAGGACACTTGGATCGCGAGAAAGAACTCGCTGCGCATGTTGCGGCGCGCAAGATAATAGCGTCCTTCCGGGGTTCGAAAATCATGTTCGCGCTCTTTTTGTCCCACCGGAGAGAGTCCCAGCGCGACCTTGTACTCGCCCAGCAGGCGGTCGCCGCTGTACAGGTACAACTTGCGCTCGGACTTGTGCACGACGACGTGATCCGCTGCCGCGATCTCCTCGGCGCCGGCTCTCTCTGTGGCCGCCGCTCCGGCCGCGACCAGGAGAATTGCCCACAGTATGCGCGCAAGATGCCGGGAACTGCGTTTGAACATTGTCAAAATTATAACGTGCCCGGCGCAGAGCTTATCCGGGAGCAGCTCACGGACCGGGTATAATCGAGCGCATGCGTCTGCCGCGCTTTAAAGCAGCTCTCATCCTCGGGCTCCTGGCGGGCTGCGCCGGTCATTCCTCCATCAAGCCCGCTGAAGTTCTCGACGAGCGTACCGGGATGACCGTGGGCGCACTGCATAAGCCGATCGAACTCCTTCAGGGCGCCCAAATCGTGGCCGCCTACGGCAAGCGTATCAGCTTCGCCTATTTGGGACCGGTGGAGTGGGACAACATGGGCAATCTCAAGTACGGGCTTTGGGTCCACTTGGCGCCCGGCAATGACTGGCAGTTCGATGATATTCGCACGCCGGGTGCGGTCACATTGACCCTCGACGACGGGGCGACGGTGCTGTCGGTCATCGACCCGCCGCAATTGAGCAGCGCCCCCTACCAGCCCGTCGCCTCCTGGGGACAGACCGCATATTTCGAGCTCGACGTGCCGCTGCTCAAACGCATGGCGTCGAGCGGCAAGAGCGAACTGGATTTTCGCGCCGGCGGCGGTACGACCGTGAGCTTCACGGCGAGCCCAGCAGCGCGGGAGACTCTGATCGGTTACTTGCACGCTCGCGGCTACTGACGGTTGATGTCTTCCACGCGCGGCACCGTGACCGCGGTTCCCGGCCGCATATCATTGAAGTCCACATCGGGATTGTATTGCGCCACCAGCCAGATCGGTACGCCGCTGTGCTGCGCGATCGTCCACAACGAGTCGCCGCGCTTCACGCTGTAGTTCTCGGTGCCGGCAATCCGGTGAGCGGCGAAAAACGCCTCCTGCAGCTCGTGGTGGTAGTTGCGGCGCGCGGCGGCGAATTGCTCCGCCGTGACTCGGGATAGGTCGAGCTTGATCCTATGGCCGAGCGTCACCATCGCATTCTTGTGCAGCTTGTTCAAAGCTCGCAGCGTTTGGCTGTCGATTCCGCTCCAATCCGCGAAATGCCCGAGGGTTTCCGCCGCTTGCACGACCACGGTATCGTCCGCGGCCACGCTGTAATCGGTCGCGTCCGAGCTTCCCGTCGGCGGCCCGGCCGGCAGCAGCGCCGCACCGTCCGTTTGCCGCGCCGTGACCGGTTCCTTCGGCGGCGGCGGCGATACGGCCCTGTCGCTCGATGGGACGGGCGGAGTTGCGAGATCCGCGGCGCCGGAGGTCTTCACCACCGCCGCCGTCTCGGGCGGCGCGGGCGGCGCGGGCGCGACGGGCACGAGGACCGGCCCCGGGGCGCCGGCCTCCACCGCGCCGGGCGACTCGGCGGTGGGCGGATTCGACGCGAGTAAGGGCTCAGCCGCGGCTCCGGAAGACACCTCCGCACGCGTTGCCGGCATCGGGATACGCACGACGTCGCCGCGAGCGATCACATGGCCTTGGCTCCAATTATTTACCGCCAGCAGCCGCGCCGCGCTGACGCCGCTCGCGGCTGCGACGCCCGCCAGCGTTTCGCCGCGCCGGACTCGATGGCTGCCGTCATTGCGCTGCGCCACGTAGCGCTGCGCCGGCGGCAAGCGTGCCCAAGCCGCCGTGATCTCGGACTCCGGCGGCGCGCCGGGAATGCGCAGGCCATAGCCGCGGGGCACCAACCGCGCACCGCTCCAAATCGGCGGGCGCAGCGCGGGATTCAAGACGCGCAACGCGCCCAAATCGACTTTGAAGGCTTTCGCCAGCGCCGCCACCGCGATGTAGTCCGGCAATTTCACCGGCGTGCTCTCGGTGTCCGGCAACTTCGTGGTGGGACCGAAATACTTGGGCGCATTGCGGTCCACCTCGAGCGCGGCCAGAAATGCGACGTAGAAATTGCGCGACGCGAAGCCGAAGGTGGCGCCCTGGTAGCGTTTGACGATGACGGAAATGTCGCTCGTGCCCAATTCCTCTTGAGCGTGCCTGAGGCCGCCGGGTCCGTGATTGTAGGCGGTGACGGCGAGCGGCCAGGATCCGAGCAGGCGATAGTTGTAGAGCATCAAATTGGCGGCCGCTTCCGTGGCACTGAAAGGATCCAAGCGTTCGTCGACCAGGCCATCGACCCGCATGAAGCGCTTGGCGGTCGAGGGCATGAATTGCCAGAGTCCGGCCGCACCTACCTTGGAATAGGCCTCGGGATTGAATGAGGATTCGACGTGCGGCAGCGCGGCGATTTCCTCGGGAACGCCATGCTGCGCGAGTACGCGCGCGATGTGCGTCTCCCAGGCCGCCGCACGGATCAATCCCTCACGAAATCGATCCGCCTGTCCGAGCTGAAAGCGTATCCGGTCGATCGCGGCGAGGAAGTCCGCGGCGGTGGCGCCTGCGCCGAAGGCATGCAGAATCCGCCGCTCGTGTGCCGTGAGGCCCTCTTCGTCGCCTGCGGCGAGGCGCCTGAGCAGCGCCGCATAGCGGGCCTTGGCTTCCGCTACGCGCCGCTCACGCTGTGCTGGCGAGGCTGCCAGGTCGAAACGCAGGACTTCGTAGACCAGCCCGAGATTGCGGTCATCGTGGAGCAGCCCTTGGTCGGTCGTGACCTCGGTATAGACGCGGATCCAGAAGCGCACATCCGGCTCGAGTTCGGGCGGATGAGCGAAAGGATCGGTCCCTTCGGCGGCGTGCGCGCGACCATAAAGGACCGGCGCGAGCAGCAAGCCCAGCGCCGCGAACTTGAGTAATCTGCGAGCCTGTCTCAGCGGCGATTTATCCGCACTTCGAGTCGCCACAATTCAAACAGGTATTGCAGCCGTCCATCATCACGACGGCGGCCGTGCTGCACTTCGCGCACAGCTGCGCCCCGTCGGGAAAATGCGACTTGGAAAACGCGTCGGTCTGCTTGGTCCGCGCCTCGAATTCGGCGCGCTTCTCCTGCACCAGCTTGCGCTGGTGCACGTCGAGTTCGGGCTTCTTGAGCAGCCCGATCGATTGCAGGTGGCGCTCGATCACGTAGCCGAGCTCAGCGATGGTCGAGGGCATGAACTTGCCGCCCGGCTGCCAATAGCCGCCGCGCGGATCGAACACCGCTTTGAGCTCATCGACCAGGAAGGTGGTGTCGCCGCCCTTGCGGAACACCGCCGAGATGACCCGCGTCAATGCCACGATCCATTGGAAATGATCGAGATTCTTCGTGTTGATGAACACCTCGAACGGGCGCCGCTGCTCGTGCGGAGTGCCCTCGTTGAGCACGATGTCGTTGATGGTGACGTACATCGCGTGGTCGGACACCGGCGTCTTGATCTTGTAGGTCGAGCCGATCAATACGTCCGGACGCTCGAGCTTCTCGTGCATCCAAATGACGTTGTCTTGGGTCTTGACCGGTTCCTTCGCCGCGGCCCCGGCGGGCGCGTCCTTGGGTTCCGGTTTCTGCACCCGGTACTTGGCGATCTTTTTCCCGATTTTGATGTGAGCCATATCAGAACTTCCCGTAATAGCCTTCTTTCAGCGCGTCGAAGAGATTCGCGGCGGTATGCATTTCGCCGTCGTATTCGATCTCTTGATCGCCCCGTGCCTCGACCTCCGTGCCATCCTCCAAGGTGAACACATAAATGGTGTTCTTGAGATCATCCTCCTTGACCAGCACACCTTGGAAAGCCTCCGGATTGAAGCGAAACGTGGTGCAGCCCTTCAAGCCCTGTTCGAAGGCGTAAGAGTAGATGTTCTTGAAATCCTCATACTTGTAGTCGGTGGGCACATTGGCCGTCTTCGAGATCGAGGAATCGACCCAAAGCTGCGCCGCCGCCTGGATGTCGACGTGCTCCTTGGGGCCGATATCGTCCGCGGAGATGAAATACTCGGGCAGTTTCTCGGCTGGATTCTCTGAGTTCGGCATCGCGCGCGGATTCACCATTTCGCGGTAAGCCAGGAGTTCGAACGAGAACACATCGACCTTTTCCTTGGATTTCTTGCCTTCGCGTATCACATTGCGAAAGTAATGGTGCGCAAACGACGGCTCGATGCCGTTCGAGGCATTGTTCGCCAGGGACAGGGAAATGGTGCCCGTCGGTGCAATCGAGGTGTGGTGCGTAAAGCGTGCCCCGACCTCGGCCAGCTCATCGACGAGTTCCGGCGAGGCTTCGGCGATCCGCTGCATGTAGCGGCTATAGCGCGCATGCAGCACCCGGCCCGCCACCTTGGCGCCGACGCGCCAGCCGTCCTTGATCATCTCGGGACGTTTACGCAGCATCTCACGCGTGACCGTGAACTCCTCGTTCATGATCGGAGCCGGACCCTTTTCCCGCGCGAGCTCAAGCCCGGCTTCCCAGCCTGCGACCGCCATCTCCCGTGACACGTTCTGGGAAAATGCCACCGATTTCTTCGAGCCATACTTCATGCATAACATGGTGATGGCCGAGCCCAAGCCTAAGAAACCCATGCCGTGGCGGCGCTTGCGGGTGATTTCATCGCGCTGCGGCTCCAACGGCAGGCCGTTGATCTCGACCACGTTGTCGAGCATGCGCGTGAATACCTTCACCACCTTGCGATACGTTTCCCAATCGAAGCGCGCATCATCGGTGAATGGATCGACCACGAATTTCGTGAGATTCACCGATCCCAAGAGACACGAGCCATAGGGCGGCAAAGGCTGCTCGCCGCAGGGATTGGTGGCGCGGATGTTTTCCACCCACCAGTTGTTGTTCATCTCGTTGACCCTGTCGATCAGGATGAACCCCGGCTCCGCGAAGTCGTAGGTCGAGGACATGATCACATCCCAGACGCGGCGCGCCGGCAGGGTCTTGTAGATCTTGCAGGCGACCAGACCCTCCTCGTTCGCGACGTATCCCGAAGTGTCGGGCCACTCGCGCCAGACGAATTTCGAGGTGTCGCCGAGATCCGGCCGCTCGGCGTCGAATTCCTTGCGTCCCAGCGGAAAAGCCAGCTTCCACTCGGTGTCGCTCTTGACCGCCTTCATGAAGTCATCGCTGACCAGTAGCGACAGGTTGAACTGCCGCAGCCGGCCGTTCTCGCGCTTGGCGCGGATGAACTCCAGCACATCCGGATGGCCGATATCGAAAGTACCCATCTGTGCGCCGCGCCGGCCGCCGGCCGAAGACACGGTGAAGCACATCTTGTCGTAGATATCCATGAACGACAAAGGCCCGGAAGTGTAGGCCCCGGCGCCCGAAACATAGGCGCCGCGCGGGCGCAACGTTGAGAATTCATAGCCGATACCGCAACCCGCCTTCAGCGTAAGCCCGGCTTCGTGCACCTTGTTCAAGATGTCGTCCATCGAATCGCGGATGGTGCCCGACACCGTGCAGTTGATGGTCGAAGTGGCGGGCTTATGGTCGAGCGCGCCGGCATTCGAGGTGACGCGGCCGGCCGGAATCGCACCGTGGCGCAGCGCCCACAGGAACGACTCGTACCAGGTATCGCGCAGCTCTTCCGATTCCACATCGGCAAGCGCGCGCGCGACTCGCTTGTACGTATCGTCCATTGATTTATCGATGGGCGAGCCGTCTTTTGCGATCAGACGATATTTCTTATCCCAGATGTCATAAGACGCTTCCTGGTAAGGAATACTGCCGACATCTTTGGGCTGGATTTTGACCACCGTATTCATGGGTATTGAAAACGCTCCCTTATAATTATGGCGCGACACTCAAAGACAAGTGGCGATGGTCCCGGGCTCGCAAGAACCACCTTGCAAACTAGTTGGAAACTAAAGGGGACTAACGCGAACTTGCGACCACAACATATTGTGTCCGCAGTCGAAGGTTAAGACTTCATGACGATCACCGTCAAGACATTTTTCTGTAATTTTTCTAACAAAATTATTGTTTAATTTCAGACACTTATAGAATTCTCCCGAGAAATTTCCTCATTACATTTTACGAAGCCTGGGTCAAGGGGCAAAAAGCTGAATCGCAATATATGGTGTTCCACAACATATCCACATTATGTCCCATTGACATTGCCGAATGCCCGGCTCCGTCTTTGCTCTCGTGGCATGCGCGGGACTACTCCTTAAGCACACGCGGAGTTGAAATGCGAAGCGCCGGCCCAATTCTTCGGCGTCAAGCGAATTCGTTTTTTTGATATGCATTGCGATTCAACCCAATCACTTTATCAGGAGTAACCCTATGACTGTTTTGCGATATGAACCATGGTCACTCGTCAACCGCTTCCAAAGAGACATCGACCGTCTCTTCGGCGCGCCGCAAACCACCGCCGCGGACACGGGCGCGTGGCTGCCGCCGGTGGATATCCACGAGGAGGGCAATCAGTTCCTTCTGCAGGTGGACCTGCCGGGAGTGGACCCCCAGACGGTGGAAATCACCTGCGAGCACGGCGTGCTGACGCTCTCCGGTAAACGCGAAGAGTCCCGCCGCGAGGCGCGCGACGGTTATCGGCGCATCGAGCGGATCACCGGTGAATTTCGGCGCCGCTTCAGCTTGCCGGAATCGGCGGATGTACAGAACATCAAGGCCAAAGCGGTCAACGGTGTGCTGGAAGTCTCAATTCCAAAACTTGCTCAAGCAGAGCCTCAGCGTATTGCCGTTGAAGCTGCCTGAGAGGGTCCGCCGCACGCACTTCGCGTGTAAGATTGCGGATCGAAAGTAGCGACCTTAAGGGTCGGACGCACCGTCCGGCCCTTACTTTTGATGGCGTGACGTGCGCTAGCTTAAGCCGAACCACTTCATAGAGGATTGCGCATGAATCTGCGTCTCACGTTTGCGGCGGTCACGTTCGGCGCGGCCTTGCTGAACGGACCGGCGGTATTCGCCGCGTTGCCGGCGCCTCCTCCCAACGATGCGGCACCGATGCCCTCGCTTGCTCCGATGGTCAAGCGCGTCTCGCCGGCGGTGGTCAACGTAGCGACTCGCGGCACCATCAAGGAAAAGCCGGGGCAGCACAATCCTTTGATGGATGATCCGTTCTTCCGCCGCTTCTTCGATGCGCCCCCGGATGCCAAGCCCCGTGAGCGGCAATTTCAAAGCGCCGGCTCCGGCGTCATCGTCGACGCCAAGAACGGCTACATCATCACCAACTTTCACGTCATCGAGAATGCCAGCGAGATCACCATCACGCTGCTCGACAATCGCAGTTTTTCCGCGAAGGTCGTGGGCTCGGATGAGGGCGCGGATATTGCCGTGCTGCAGGCGAAGCAGCCGAACTTGGTCGCGATGAACCTCGGCGATTCCACGCACCTCGAGGTCGGAGACTACGTGGTCGCCATCGGCAATCCGTTCGGCCTGCAGAATACCGTCACCGCCGGCATCGTCAGCGCGCTCGGCCGCTCCGGCATCAATCCGGAAGGTTACGAGGATTTCATCCAGACCGACGCCTCGATCAATCCCGGCAATTCCGGCGGCGCTCTCGTGAATCTCAGGGGCGAGCTGGTGGGCATCAATTCGGCGATTCTTTCGGGCAGCGGCGGCAACATCGGCATCGGTTTCGCCATCCCGGTCAATATGGCGAAAGGCGTGATGGATCAGTTGATCAAGTACGGCCAGGTCAAGCGTGGCGTCCTCGGCGTCAATATTTACCCGGTCACGCCCGATGTCGCCAAGGAATTTGGCTTGAGCGAATCGAGCGGTGCCTTGGTCGCGAGCGTCGCGTCCGGCTCCGCCGCGGAGCGCGCCGGCATCAAGACCGGCGACATCATCACCTCGATCAACGGCGTGGTGATGAAGGATCCCGGCGAATTGCGCAATACCATCGGCATGCTGCGCGTCGGCGATAAAGTCGACATCGGCCTGCTGCGCGACGGCAAGCCGCGCAAAGTCACGGCTCTGGTGGCGGAACGCAACGAGACCGAAGCGGCGAGCGCGGTCGAAGTCAACGCCGGCCTCGACGGGGCGGAACTGGTCGACGCCGCGGCCGGCAACGGGGTATTGGTGCGCTCCGTCCAGGAGGGCAGCCCGGCCGCGCAAGCCGGGTTGCGCGCAAACGACTTGATCGTCGGTGTCGGCCGTACGCCGGTCACCAACAACAAGACCTTCCGCGAGGCCGCCAAGGGCGTGAGTCTCTTGCTGCTCAATGTGCGGCGCGGTTCAGCCGTGGTGCTCATCCCGATTCGGTGAAGCCATGAAACCTCTTTCGGTGTGCATTCTCGGCGGCACGGGCTTTCTCGGGACCCGGCTGGTCGCGCGCCTGATCAAGGACGGCCACCAGGTCACCGTATTGTCCCGTGATCGGGAGCAGCACAAGCATCTCCTGGTGCTGCCCGGCCTGACGCTCGAGAACTGCGATGTCTACGAGGAGGCGCAGTTGAGCGAGCGTTTTCGCGGCAAAGATGTGGTGATCAATCTCGTCGGGATCCTGAACGAACGCGGTTTTGGCGGCCAGGGTTTTCGCCGCGCCCACGTCGAACTCACGCAGGGCGTGCTGCAGGCCGGGCGTTCGGCCGGGGTCGCTCGACTTCTGCACGTGTCGGCGCTGAAGGCCGCCGTCGACGCGCCGAGCTACTATTTGCGCTCCAAGGGCGAGGCGGAGCGTCTGATCCGCGAAGAGGGCGCGGCCTTGGACTGGACCATTCTCAAGCCGTCGGTCATGTTCGGACCGGGCGATTCCTTCCTGAACCGCTTTGCGGGTCTGCTCGCCTCGGTTCCGCTGGTTTTGCCGCTCGCGCGGCCTAATGCGCGCTTCCAACCCGTATTCGTCGATGATGTGATCGATGCGATGCTGCGCTGCCTGCACGGCGGCGCCAGCAGCCGTCAAACCTATGAACTCGGGGGCCCGCAGATTTACACGCTGCGCGAGATCGTCGCGTTGGTCGCCAAGATCACCGGCCGGCGCCGCTGGATCATCGGTCTGCCGGATTTCGCCGCGCGGCTGCAAGGGTTCTTCTTCAACTTCGTTCCCGGCCGCCCTTTCTCGAGCGATAACTATAAGTCGTTGACGGTCGACAGCGTGTGCGCCGAGGACGGCTTCGCGCGCCTCAAACTCAAGCCGCATTCGGTCGCCGCCTCTGCCCGGCAGTACCTGGGCGCGTTCGAGGACAATGCGCGCCTGAGCCATAACCGCGCCGCGACCGGCCGCGCGCACTGAGTCAAAAGTAAGCTCCCGACTACGGCAGCGAGGGTTCAGTGCCGGGCGACGGAGGTACCGGCAGGGGAGCCAAGAAGTACAAGCGCCAGGCGACCAGTAAACCAAACCCGAATAGCGCCGCGACGAAGGCCGCAACCCCCGCCCAACCATGCGCGGCATAAAATAGGCCGCCGGCGGCGCCCGCGACGCTCGAACCCAAGTAGTACGTGCATAGATACAGCGACGAGGCCTGTGCCTTGGCGTGTCCCGCGCGCCGGCCGACCCAGCTTGAGACGATGGAGTGTCCGCCAAAGTATCCGAATGTGATGACGGCAGTGCCGCCGACGATGATCCACAGCGATTTCGCCGTCGTGAGCGCAAGCCCCGCCAGCATGACCACGAACATTATCCACAGGAGTTTGCGTCGGCCCAGGCGCCCGGCCAAATGCCCAATCCAGGTCGAACTGAATATCCCCACCAAATAGACGCTGAAGAGCAGGCCGACCGAGGCTTGGCTGAGCGCATAGGGCGGCGCCATCAACCGATAGCCGATGTAATTGTAGACGGTGACGAAGGCACCCAAGAGTACGAAACCCTCGGCAAACATCCACGGCAGGCCGGGATCGGCGATGAGGCCGGCAAAGCGCCGGCGCAGCGCGCGAAGATGCGGAGGTTGCGTCCTGAAATGCCGCGACGGCGGCAGGCATTGCGCGAATACCCAGGCTGAAATCATACCCACGACTGCCATGGCTGCCACGCCGGAGCGCCAGCCGAAGAAATCCGCCAAGACTCCTGCGATCAGGCGGCCCCCCATGCCGCCTACGGCGCTGCCGCCGATATACAACCCCATGCCGAGGCCAATCGACTCCGCGTGCACCTCTTCGCTCAAATAAGTCATCGCCACCGCGGGCACGCCGCTCAAGGTGAGACCGAGCAACGCGCGCAGCGTCAATAACGCGTGCCAGTCCGGCGCAACCGCGGTCAGAAGCATCAGGATCGCGGACGCCAGCAGCGATGCCGACATGATGCTCTTGCGTCCCCAGATGTCGGATATCACCCCTGCAAACAGCATGGCAACGGCCAGCACGCCGCTCGGCAGCGACAGCAGCAAGGCGCTGCCCGCGGCGCTCACGCCGTATTGCCGGCTGAACTCCGGCATCAAGGGCTGCACGCAGTACAGCAAGCCGAAAGTGGCCACGCCGGCGGCGAACAATGCCCAGTTCATGCGGCGAAATTCCGCGGTGCCGTGGCGGATGAATTCCATCAGCGCGAAACGCACACCGCGGCGTCGCGCCGCGTTTGATCGAGCTTTGCGAGCTCGCGCACGCGCCGGTAAAAGGCGTCGAGGTTTCCTCCCGCCGACGCAAGTTCGCGCTTGAATCCGGGCACGCAATCGAAATACGTCGCGACCGATGCCAGGTAGGCATTATTGATGTCCTCGTCGAACCAGGTCTCGAACGGTGCGTGACCGCCCCACGCGGCTCTGAGACTCTCATACGACGCATGCAGGTCCGCGTAGGCCGCATCCCGCCGTTGGCGCATGAGGTTGACCTCGATTCCCGACGCATACAGCGTCCGCAGGCGGGTGCGCGTTCGGGTCAAAAGCCCGACGACCTCGAGATAATGTTCCTGCTGCAATTCATAGCCCGCCAATTCCTTATCGCGGCCCAGCGCATGCAGCCAACGCCGTACTCCTTCCTCCTCCATCGTAGTGGCGAGCGCCTCGTTGAACTCGGCGTCGTTGGCAACGTAGATCATTTGATGCGTGAGCTCATGAAAAATGATCGCCGCCAACTCGACGTCGTTCCAGCCCATCATGGTGTTCAGGATCGGATCATTGAAATGACCGAGCGTCGAATAGGCCGCCACCCCGCCGACGCTCACCTCGAACCCCTGCCGGCGTAGTTTGGCGGCGAACGAGCGCGCCCGCCGTTCGACGAAATATCCGCGGTACGCGACACAGCCGACCACCGGAAAGCACCATTGCTTGGCGTCGACCGAGAACTCGGGCGCCGCCACCACGTTCCACACGACGTAGGGCCTGCCGACGTCCGCGTAGCTGCGGTAGCTGCCGTTGTCCGGCAGCCTCAATTCGCGGCTGGCGAATTCCCGTATCGCCGAGACGGCTTTCAGTTGACTGCGGACGGCGGGCGGCGTCGCGGGTCTGTCGATCACTCGCGCAATCGGCTCGCGCTTCGACATCAGTTCCAGCTGGCCTTGCGCGCTTTCCAAGATATAGCAGCCGCCGGCGGAGGCGCCGATCAGCGCGATGGCCGCGAGGCTTAAGGTCCGCGATGTGATGCTGCTACTATTCATGCATGCAAGTGTATCTGGTCGGCGGTGCGGTTCGAGACACCTTGCTCGGCATAGCGGTGAAGGAGCGCGATTGGGTGGTCGTGGGCGGCTCGCGGGAGGAACTCGAGCGGCTGAAATACCGCGAGGTCGGCCGCGACTTCCCCGTGTTCCTGCACCCCGGCACGCACGAGGAATATGCCCTGGCGCGCCGCGAGCGCAAGGTGGCGCCGGGCTACCGCGGATTCAGCGTCGAATTCGGACCCGAGGTCACCCTCGCGGAGGACCTCGCGCGCCGCGATCTGACCATCAATGCGATGGCGCAGTCATCCGACGGAGCCCTCATCGACCCGTATGGCGGCAAACGCGATCTCGACGCGCGCGTGCTGAGGCACGTGTCCGAAGCCTTCGTCGAGGATCCGGTGAGGATCTTGCGCGTGGCGCGTTTTGCCGCACGCTTCGCGCCGTTCGGCTTTACAGTGGCGGCCGACACGATGGCGCTGATGCGCAGCATGGTTCTTCGGCAAGAGGCGGATGCCCTGGTGGCCGAACGGGTCTGGCAGGAATCGGAAAAGGCGCTGCGCGAACCTAAGGCGAGCACCTTCTTCAAGGTGCTGCGCGAGTGCGGCGCGCTCGCGCGGACCTATCCGGAAATCGACGCCTTGTTCGGCGTACCGCAACCGGCCCAGTGGCATCCGGAAATCGACACCGGATTGCACACGCTGATGGTGCTGGATCAGGCCGCGCGCCTGAGCGGGGAGACGAGGATTCGATTTGCGGCGCTGCTGCATGACCTCGGCAAGGGAACCACGCCCCCCGCCGAATGGCCGAGCCATCGCGGTCACGAGCAGCGCAGCGTCGCGCTCATCGAAGCGCTGGCGGCACGCCTCAAGGTGCCGGGCGATCATCGCGACCTCGCGCTGATCGTCGCGCAATACCACGGCATCGTGCATCGGGCGCTGGAGCTCAAGCCGAGGACCATCCTCGATCTTTTGGAGCGGAGCGATGCCCTGCGCCGCCCGGAGCGGTTTGCGCAGGCCCTGATCGCCTGCGAAGCCGATGCACGCGGACGGACCGGGCTCGAGGCCAAGCCGTATCCGCAGCGCGAGTATCTCTTGGCAGCGCATGCGGCGGCCGCAGCGGTCAGGCCCACGGCAGAGGACATCGCCGCGTATTCCGGCACCAAGATGGCGGAACACCTGCACCGCCGCCGGCTGCAGGCCATCACGGCCGCGTGTGAAAAATCCGCGGCCAATCGCCCCAATCCTTGAGATGCGGCGATTTTCGGACGACACTCTGCCAATCCGAGGAGTTGCGCAGCAATGGATACGACTGCAGCTTCCTTCCGCTATCGCGCTTTCATCGCGTACAGCCACCATAACCAAGGCTGGGCGCGTTGGCTGCACCGAGCGCTCGAAACCTACCGCGTTCCACGGCGCCTGGTCGGGAAGATGACCGAGTCGGGGGTCGTCCCGACGCGCCTGTTGCCCATCTTTCGCGACCGCGAAGAGCTGCCGAGCGCCACCAATCTCAGCCGTAAAATCAATGAAGCGCTCGAGCAATCGGCGAGCCTCATTGTCATCTGTTCGCCCGATGCGGCGGCATCCCGATGGGTCAACGAGGAAGTCCGCGCTTTTAAAGGCCTTGGCCGCGCGGATCGAATTTTCTGCCTGATCGTCGCCGGGGAACCGAATGCAAGTCATGTCGGCGGGCGTGAAGCGGAGGAATGCTTTCCCCCTGACCTGTTGCCCGCGGCCGGAATCGATACGGAACCCATCGCGGCCGATGTTCGCCACGGCATGGACGGCAAGTCCAATGCCAAACTCAAGCTGATTGCCGGATTACTGGGAGTCGGCTTCGATACGCTCCGGCAGCGCGAACATCAGCGGCGAATACGGCGCCTGACGGGTGTCGCCATCGCGTCCATGGCGGTCATGGTGGTGACAATTGCATTGGGCGTCAGCGCGTTCGTCGCGCGCAATGCCGCCGAGCGCCGCCAGAAACAGGCCGAAAGCCTGATCGACTTCATGCTCGGCGATCTGAACGACAAGCTCACCAAGGTGCAGCGGCTGGATCTGCTTGAAGCGGTCGACGACAAAGCCATGGCCTACTTCAAATCGCAACCCAGCGGCGACTCAACGGGCGAAGCGCCGACGCTGCACGCCCGGGCACTGCGGAAAATCGGCAGCGTGCGGCTGGATCAGGGCCATTTGCAGGCCGCGATGGAATCCTTTCAAGCTGCCTCGCGCATTGCTGCGGCCCTGGCCGACGCCGTGCCCGCCGATGTGCCACGGCAGGTCGCGTATGCGGAAATTCTGGGCTTCATTGGGGTGACGCATTGGCGTCAAGGAAAGCTCGACGAAGCGCAGAAGGCGTTTGAGAAGGCGCAGGAGGTACTGCAGCGCGTGCGGCCACAGGCCCCGAGCGCAGGTGATTGGCAAGTGTTATTCCAGCTCGCCACCGTCTACAACAATATCGGCCATGTTCTCGAAGTGCGCGGCCAGCTCGACGCGGCCGCACAGCAATACCGGCAGATGCTCGGGGTCACCCAGCAGCTGCTTGCCGTCAATCCGAACAACGAGCAGGGGTCCGTGCTGATGGGCACAACGCACAACAATCTCGGCAAGCTCGCCCTGATGAGCGGCGATCTCGCCGCGGCCATCGCCGAATACCGTGCGGATGATGCGATTGAATCCGCCTTATCCCAGGCGCAGCCCAGCGACAATGACCAGCGCGAAAACATGCTGACGGTACGCGCAATTCTGGGCCGCACCCTGGCGCTTGCCGGTGAAGTGGAAATCGGCATGCTCGACCTCGAGCAGGCAATCGCAGCCGCCACGCAACTCGCGGCGCTGGACCCCCGCAATTCCAACCTTCAGGAGGATGTCGGTCTATACACGGGTCAGCTGAGTCGACTGCAACGCCTTTCCGGTGACTTGGTGCGCGCGACCGCCCTTGCCGGTCAATCGATCACGGTGTTTTCTTCCCTGACGCAACAGGATCCGGCGAATACCGATTGGCAGCGGGAATATGCGGAGGCGCGCATCGAAGAGGCGGCACTGGCCCAGGCGGCCGGAAATGCCGCGGACGCGCGCGCCGAGGCGCGTAAGGCGCTGGACCCGCTTGACGCATTGGCGCGCAGGCAGCCGGACGACCGCGCCACCCTCCTGGCCGCCGTTACCGCGAAACTCCTACTGGCATCCGTGAGCACGGACGCGCCGGCCCAGCGGTCGCTGCGCGAGGCTGCGCTGCAGGCCGTACAGGCCGTGAAAACCGGTCGCGGCGATCCGCGCTTGTTGGCGCTCGAGGTAGAGGCACTTCTCGCTTTGGATCGACGCGCGCAAGCTGACGCCGCGATTCGGCAAATGTGGATGAGCGGCTACCGTGACCCTGCGCTGGTATCCCTGCTCAGCCGCACGGGTGTCGAGTATCCTATGAATGCGGCGTTCGCTCTGCGTCTACAGGCAGCGTTGCGGCTGCCTCAATCAGAGAGCGGCGCCGCGCATTGAATCGAAGACGGACTCACCCCCGCGCAGCTAGGCGCTATGCAGGATTCAGGGAGTAAACAATGCCGAATATTTTGATTGTAAAACTGCCCCAGGGTAGTAATCACATCATCGTCGACGAAACGACGGGGCAGAACCAAGTGAACCGGAATAACCAGCGTGCGCAGCCCATCTATTGGTTGCTCGACGATCCCCTTTTGGATTTAGGTGCGCAGTTTAGGCCTCTTCACCCGCTGCTCGGCAATCCCGGCTTCAAATGGGTCTCGACGCCTCAATCGGGGATCTTCGAGGAACCCGGTTTAATCGAAAACAACACGGTGTTGAGAATCAGGGATCTAAACAAAGACACGAATCCCAGAGGACCTTGGAGCTACATGCTATGGATCAAGCTGACCGATGGTACCGAGTACCACACGGTCAAGGGCAATACCGTAGGAGTTGTCGGAGGAGGAGACAGCCCCCTCATCAAAAACAAATAGCCGCCCAAAGCGGGTCCCGCCTACAGCGTATGGCGCAGATCCTGAAGCGCGAACCCGGCCAATTTCACGTCGATTCCGCGCAGCCACGCCATGGCTTTGAAACGCTCCCCCATCTCGCCCGGCAGCATCAGCTGCCGCGCCTCGCCGGCCAGTTGCGCATAGAGATTTCGGTCGGAACCGGCGAAGGCCTGCATCTCGCGATCGATGCCGAGCCCAGCCAGAAAATGGGCCTGGCTGGTGAAGCCTGCAAGCTCGAACCCTAAAGCCCTGCTCGCTTCGGCGAGCGCGGTGAAATCCACCCAGGCCGTGATGTCCTGCAAGCCGGGATAGATGAAGGGATCGCCGTGCGCGCGCTGGCGAAAATGGCACATGAGCGTGCCGTCGCGCCGCTCGGGAAAATAGTACTGCGGCCGCGGCAAACCATAGTCGACCCATAACACCGCGCCGGTGTTGAGCGCGCCGGTGACGGCGGTCGTCCAAGCCCCAAGCCGCGGACAGTATTCCGACACATAGCCCTCCTCCCAGCCGCCGCCGGCCGCCGCGAGCGCATGGCACATCCGGGACAGCGCCGCGCCCGCCGGACGCGCCGCCCAGGCGAAAGCGCCGTTCTCGAACGCGACGCCCAACTCCTCGCAGCGCGCCGGGTGCCAGCGAAAGCGCGACACCGGCAGCGCGTCCAGGACTTCGTTGGCGAGAATGACGCCGTCGAATCCCGCCGCGGGCGGCGTCTCGAGCCACTCGACCCGGTTCTCAAGATGCGGAATCCAGTCCCTCACCACCGCACGCTGGCGCTCGCGAAGATCTGCGCTTGATTCGAGAATCCAATAGCGCGCAGGCAATCGCCCGAGCGTTTCGAGCCGCGACAGTACGTCCACGGCGAGGCGGCCGCTGCCCGCGCCAATCTCCAGGATGGATCCGCCGCCGACATCCAGAAGCACGTCGGCGCACTGCCGCGCCAGGCAGGCGCCGAACAGCCGCGAGATCTCCGGAGCGGTGGTGAAGTCGCCGCCTTGGCCCAGTTTGTGCGCGCCGGCGCTGTAATAGCCCAAACCCGGCGCATACAGCGCGCTCTCCATGTAGCGCTCGAAGCTGATCCAGCCGCCCGCCGCGGCGATTTCGCCGGCGATGTGCCGGCCCACCCGCTCTGTGTGCTTGAGCTCCTCTTGGCTCAGCATGTCCTCTTGGCTCAGCATGAGGTCAGGGCACAGGTACACGCTGCGCGGACAATCCGGTATCGTTCCGAGGCATGGCAGCCACCCACGAGAGCTCTTCGCTCAGGGACCGCGTGGTCCTCATCACCGGAGGCGCGCGGCGAATCGGCGCCGAGATCGCGCGTACCTTGCATGCGGCCGGCGCTAACGTACTCATTCATTATCGGTCCTCCGCTCCAGCGGCAGCACTCCTCGCCGAGGAGTTGAATCGCATCCGCTCAAAGTCGGCCGCCATCCATGCGGCGGATCTCCTGAGTGCGGAGGCGCCGGACCAACTGGTGGCGGCCGCGCTCGCGGAATTCGGCCGCCTCGATATGTTAATCAACAACGCATCGACCTTTTATCCCACTCCGATCGGCAAGATCAGCGTCGCACAGTGGGACGATCTCATGGGCAGCAACTTGAAGGCACCCTTGTTCCTCGCACAGGCCGCCGCGCCGAACTTGAGTCTGCAGCGCGGACTCATCATCAACATCATCGACATCCATGGTCTCAAGCCGCTCAAGGGCTATCCCCTGTACAGCGCCGCCAAGGCGGGTCTCGCGATGCTGACGCGCTCGCTGGCCCGCGAACTCGGGCCCGATATCCGGGTCAACGGCATCGCCCCGGGTCCGGTGCTTTGGGAAAAAGGCATGGACGAGGATTTGAAGCGCGAAATCATCGGCAAGACCGCGCTCAAGCGCGGCGGCGACCCTTCGGACATCGCGCGCACGGCACTGTTTCTGGCGCGGGATGCGCCGTACATCACCGGCCAAATCATCGCCGTCGACGGCGGCAGGAGCATCTAAAGCTCACCCGCGAGCTCCGTGCGCAGCATCTTTGAGGCGCGCTCGACGTCGTCCGCCAGCGGCCGATCGTCGCGATACGGAGCGACGCGATCGCGAACTCTCCGATAGGCCGCGTCGGTCTTAGGCGCGCGCTTGAGGCCGCCCGGCTGCAAGTCGTAGGCCTGTGACGCCGCCAAGAGCTCGATCGAGAAAATGGTCTCGGCATTCGCCAGTATCCGGAGCAGCTTGAGCGCCGCCGGAGTGGCGTGGCTCAAATGATCTTCTTGCAGGCCCGATGTGACGCCGCCGGCCAAGCTCGCCGGCGCTGCCATGCGGCGATTCTCCGCCGCCAAGGCGAGCGCCGTGTACTGCGCCATCATGAATCCCGATTCCACGCCGCCATCGGCCGCCAAGAACGGCGGCAGCCCGCTCACCAGCGGATTCACCAACCGATCGATGCGCCGCTCCGACATGGCCGCGAGCTCAGCGATCGCGACCCCGAGCGCATCGGCGCAAAGGCCGACCGCCGCGCCGACCGCGTGTGCTGCGGAGAACGCGCGCGGCGCCTCGAGTGTTCCGAGCACCAGGGGATTGTCGGCCGCCGACGCCAGCTCCTCATCGGCCGTGCTGCCCGCGTGCTCGAACTGATCATGCACCGCGCCGTGCACCTGCGGTATGGCGCGCAAACTCAAGGGATCCTGAATACGCTTGCCGGCGGCGGCCGCGAGGATGGCGCTGCCCGCCAAGGCGGCGCGCAAGCGTTCACCGACCCGGCGCAGCGAGGGCGAGACGCGCAAGTTCAAGCCTTCCGGGTCGAGCGCCGCTATTTGGCCGCCCAGGTTCTCGAAAGTCATGGCGCCGATGAGGTCAGCCCAGTCCAACAATCGTTCGGCTCGCATCAGCGCAAGAGCGGTGAGTCCGGTGACGCAGGGCGTGCCGTTGACCAGGCTCAAGCCCTCCTTGGCCTCGAGCACCAGCGGCTGCAGCCCCATGGCTTTGAGCGCCTCGGCGCCGCTCTGCCGCGCGCCCCGTTCGCGTGCGTGGCCCGCGCCGATGAGGACCAAGGCCACGTGCGCCATGTGCGTGAGATATCCCACCGACCCGCCCGCCGGCACCTCCGGCACGCATTCGTGCGCGAGCAGCGCGAGCAGCTGCTCCACCACCTTCAGGCGCACCCCGGAGTATCCAAGCGCGAAATTGTTGATGGCCGCCGCGATGATCGCGCGCACCGCGGCAGTTTCGAGCGGCGGTCCCACGCCCACGGCGCTGCTCATCACGATATTGCGCGACAACTGGCGCTGTTTCGCTGCCGGCACGGTCACGTCGTGGAGCGCGCCGACGCCGGTATTCACGCCGTAGGCCGGGATATCCCGGGCGGCGATCGATTCCACCAAGCGCCGCGCCGCCTCGACCCGGCTTTGCGCCGCGGGCGACAAGGCAAGTTCCGCCCCCTCCGCAATGGCGCCGACCTGCCGCCACGAGAGCGGCCGATCGAGGATGATACGGTCCGGCACGGCCGAACCTTAAGCGCGCTGGCGCAGCGTGCGCCAGCGTTCGAGATGGCTGCGATCGCGCTCCAGAACCACGCCCACATCGCGCGAACTGCGCACCGCGCCCGGTTTGCTCAAGGTGATGCCGACCCACGCCACGCCGAACTCCTCGAGGACCAGCATGGCAAGATGCTCGGCGAGAGTCTCGACCAGGTGAAAATGCGAACTTTCGACAAATGCCAGCACGCGTTTCGCGACCCGCTTGTAATTCAAGGTGTCGTCGATCGAGTCGGTCAATGCAGCCTTGAACGTGTCGGCGCTGATCTCGATGTCGACGATGACGGTCTGCTTGACCTGCCGCTCCCAATCGAAAATGCCGATGATCGCCTCGGCTTTCAGAGCATGTATGAATATCTTATCCATTGAGCTTTTCTTTAGACCCCTGTTGAGCCCGCGTCCCCGAGATCCCAATTCGCCCTGGCGCCGAGCGCCAAGCCTTGCCGCGCCCCTTCTGCAAGCCGCAGGCAGCCGGCCAATGCGATCATGGCGCCGTTGTCGGTGCAGAATTCGGCGCGCGGAAAATACAATTCCGCGCCGGCATCTCGCGTGATCTCCTTGAGCCGTTCGCGAAGTTTAAGGTTCGCCCCCACGCCGCCGGCGACCACCAGGCGCTCATGGCCGGTCGCCTTGAGCGCTCGCCGCGACTTCTCCGCGAGCGTTTCCACCACCGCTTCTTGGAAACCGCGCGCGACATCGGCCCTGGTCTCGTCGTCAAGAACGCGGCCCCGCAAGGCTACTAGGGCAGAGGTCTTGAGGCCACTGAAACTGAAGTCGAGGCCCGGCCGATCGAGCATGGGCCGCGGAAAGACGAAGCGGCCGCTCAAGCCGGCCTCGGCCAATTGCGCGAGCGCCGCTCCGCCGGGATAGGGCAGGCCCAGCATTTTTGCCGTTTTGTCGAAGGCCTCTCCGGCCGCATCGTCCAGGGTCTCTCCCAAGATGCGGTAGCGGCCGAGGCCGGCCACATCGACCAGCTGCGTATGGCCTCCCGATACCAGCAAGGCAAGAAACGGGAACGCCGGCGGGTTGGGCTCGAGCAGCGGCGCCAACAGGTGTCCCTCCAAGTGATGGATTCCGACCGCCGGCCGGCCCCACGCGTAGGCGAGACTGCGGGCGAAACCTGCACCGACCAGGAGCGCGCCGATGAGCCCCGGCCCGGCGGTGTAGGCCACGCCGTCGATCGAGCCTGAACTCGAGTGAGCCAGGGTCATGGCCTCGCGAACCAGCGGCAGGAGCCTTCGGACATGATCCCGGGACGCGAGTTCGGGCACGACTCCACCATAGGCCTGATGCATCGCGATTTGGCTGTAAAGCCGATGGGAGAGAAGCCCACGGTCGGCGTCATAGACTGCGACCGCCGTCTCATCGCAAGAGCTCTCAATCCCGATAACGCGCATGAATCCCGCCCAAATGCATGAAACTTTAAGCTCCTTCCGGTCGTTAAGGTATGCGGCCTTTGCCTTTTGTAAGGGCGCACTTTAGAATGCGCCCCCCTGTCGCCGAATGCCGGCGGCTCTTGGTCTTTAATTGAGGTTTGAATGCCCAGCGTTCGTGTTCGCGAGAACGAGTACTTCGACGCCGCCCTGCGTCGCTTCAAGCGCGCCTGTGAAAAAGCCGGCGTCCTCACCGAGCTTCGTCGCCGTGAATTCTACGAGAAGCCGACCCAGGAGCGTAAGCGAAAGAAGGCAGCTGCGGTAAAACGCCATTTGAAGCGTCTGTCGCGCGAGAACATGCGCGGTACGGGCGGCAGCCCGCCCGCCAGCGCTCCGCCGGCCGCTCCGCCCCGGCCTTACTAACTGTCGATAGCCCTTCCTCGGTGTCCTTGAAAGAGCGCATTACCGATGACATGAAGGCGGCGATGCGCGCCGGCGAGAAGGAGCGGCTTGGGGTCATCCGCATGATCACTGCCGCGATCAAGCAGCGCGAAGTCGACGAACGCATCAGCCTCGATGACGCCCAGGTCTTGAGCGTTCTCGAAAAAATGATCAAGCAGCGAAAAGAATCCCTGGTGCAGTTCGAAGCAGGCAACCGCCCCGACTTGGTCGCCAAGGAAAGCGCCGAAATCACCTTGTTGCAGGGCTATATGCCGTCGCAGTTGAGCGGCGCCGAGATCGACTCCTTGATTGCCGATGCCATCGCGGCCACGGGTGCGGCCAGCATCAAAGAGATGGGCAAGGTCATGGGCATCATCAAGGCGAAGGCGCAAGGCCGGGCCGACATGGCCGCGGTCGGCGCCAAAATCAAAGCCAAGCTCGGCGGTTGATCGCGACCGGTCCATGGCCGGCCGAATTCCACAGACGTTCATCGACGAGATCGTCGCGCGCTCCGATATTGTCGACATCATCGGCGCACGGGTGGCGCTCAAGAAATCGGGACGCGAATTCAAGGCGTGCTGTCCCTTCCACAGCGAGAAATCACCCTCTTTCTGGGTCAGTCCCGAGAAGCAGTTCTATCACTGCTTCGGCTGCGGCGCGCACGGCACCGTGGTCGGCTTTCTCATGCAATACGAGAAGCTGGGGTTTCTCGATGCCGTGGCCGATCTCGCGGAGCGCGCGGGGCTGGAACTGCCGCGCGAGGCGCAGAGCGCCCGGGATCCCGGCAGCGTCGATTTGTACGAGGTCATGGCGCGCGCCGCGCGGTTCTTCGAGCAGAATTTGGCCGACAACTCGCACGCGCGCGCCTACGTCGATCGCCGCGGCATCGACGCCGCCACCTGCGCCAAATTTGCCCTAGGGTATGCCGCCGACTCCTGGAACGCATTGCTCAATCGCTTCGGGACCGACGAGGACGAGCGCCGCCGGCTGTTGCAGGTGGGCCTGATCATCGAGCGCGATACCCGCGGCGGCCAGGCCCAAGCCGGCTTCTATGATCGTTTTCGCGACCGGCTGATGTTTCCGATCCGCGATTCGCGCGGCCGGGTGCTGGCCTTCGGCGGCCGCATCATCGAGCAGGGCGAGCCCAAATACTTGAATTCGCCGGAAACCCCGTTGTTCCACAAGGGCCGCGAACTGTACGGCTTGTATGAAGCCCGGCAAGCGCGCACGGACTTCAAGCGTCTGATGATCGTCGAAGGGTACATGGATGTGGTGCGGCTGCACCAAGCGGGCATTACCTATGCCGTAGCGACTCTCGGCACCGCGACCACCCAGGAGCATCTGCACAAAATATTCCGTATCACCAGCGAACTCGTATTCTGCTTCGACGGCGACCGCGCCGGCCTCCAGGCGGCCTGGCGCGCGCTCGAAAACGCGCTGCCGCTCGCGCACGACGGACGTGAGCTCAAGTTCATGTTCCTGCCCGACGGGCACGATCCGGACACCTTGGTGGCAGCCGAAGGGGCGGACGCATTCGAGGGGAGGCTGAAGAGCGCACTGCCGCTGTCCGAATATCTGGTGCGGCAATTGCTGACGCAGGCGGATATTGGCTCTGTCGACGGGCGCGCCAAGCTCGCCGCGCTGGCCGCGCCGCTATTCGCGCGCATGCCCGACGGCGTCTATCGAGAATTGCTCGCGGACCGTCTTGCGGCAGAAATCCGCATGCCGGCCGCGAAGCTGAAGGAACACCTGTTCGGAGGCGCCGCCGCGACGCGCACCCCCGGAAAGCGCGAGGAACCAAGTAAACCGGCGCGCAGTCGGATGAGTGCGGGGCGCGGTAATTTGCTGAGTCAGGCCATCACCTTGGTGTTGCACCACCCCGCCGCGGCGGGCGCCGTGAGCGATCCGGAGTCGCTCTCCCGGGTGGATAAGCCGGGGGTGGCGGTGCTCAAAGAACTGCTCGAACAAGCCGCCGCGATGGCGGAACCCACCACCGCAATGCTGCTCGAGCGCTGGCGCGATCGCGCGGAATATGGCCGCCTGACCGAGCTTGCGATGGCGGAACCCATGGTCGCCGAGGAAGGCGGCGCGGCCAAGGAGCTCAAAATGGCGGTCGAGAGGCTCCTCGAAGCCTATGGGCCGGGCCGCAGAATGGACGAATTGTTGCGAAAAGCGGAGGAAATGGGCTTGAATTACGACGAAAAGGCGGAATTAAGCTTACTTCTCAAGACCAAGGTACGGCCGAAGGCGTCTTCTTGAGCCCGAAAAGCTTTGTGGCTACAGAGTGGTCACAATCGTATACTTGTCGGCTTGGCATTCAAACCTCTCGATTCTTTACGAGGCGTCCACTTTGATCAAAAAAGCGCCAGCGGGCACAGCGACTCAAATCGCGGACGAGCGTCAGTCGCAACTGAAATTGTTGATCGCGCGCGGCAAGGAGCAGGGCTACCTCACCTACGCTGAAGTCAACGATCACTTGCCGAGCGAAATCGTCGATCCGGAGCAGATCGAAGACATCGTCAACATGATCAATGACATGGGCATCCCGGTGTATGAGAAGGCGCCGGATGCCGAATCCTTGCTGTTGACGGACGCCACGGCCGCTCCCGATGAGGAAGCGGTCGAAGAGGCCACCGCCGCGCTCGCCAATCTCGACGCGGAGTTCGGCCGCACCACCGATCCCGTGCGCATGTACATGCGCGAAATGGGCACGGTGGAATTGCTGACTCGCGAGGGCGAGATCCGCATCGCGAAGCGCATCGAAGAAGGCTTGGAAGCGGTGAAGATCGCTCTCGGCAGCTACCCGGGCACTTACGATCTCCTGCTGCGGCACTACGAAACGGTGAAAGCCGGGCAGATGCGCCTGGTGGACGTCATCGTCGGATTCGTCGATCCGAATGCGCCGGATGAGATCGCGCAGCCGCAGAACCCCAAGATGATGGCGCTGGAACGCGAAGAAGCCGCGAACGACGATGACGAGGCGGACGGCGACGAGGACGAGGAGGCCATCGATACGGGGCCCGACCCGGAGGAGGCCGCGAAGCGCTTCAACTCGATCGCGAAGATCCATCATCAGTTCTTGAATGCGCTCGACAAGCTCGGATCCAAGGATCCGAAGACGCTGAAAGTTCGCAAGAAGATTTGCGGCGAGTTGATGGAGCTCAAGCTCTCGCCGAAGATGTTCGATCAATTGATCGACAATCTGCGCCAGCACGTGACCGAGGTGCGCCTGCTCGAGAAGGAAATCATGTTCCTTTGCATCAAGCAGGCCGGAATGCCGCGCAAGGATTTCATTTCGACCTTTCCCAAGAACGAAACCAGCACGCGTTGGCTCGACAAGCATATCAAGGCCAAAAAGCGCTATTCGGCGCCGCTTGCGAAATTCAAGGATGAGGTCGAGCGCCGGCAGAACAAGCTCAAGGATCTCGAGGGGCTGTTCCACGTCCTGATCAACGAGATCAAGGAAATCAACCGCGAGGTGTCGATCGGCGAAGCCAAGGCGCGGCGCGCGAAGAAGGAGATGGTCGAGGCGAACCTGCGTCTGGTCATCTCGATCGCCAAGAAATACACCAACCGCGGCCTGCAATTCCTCGACCTGATCCAGGAAGGCAACATCGGCCTGATGAAGGCCGTCGACAAGTTCGAATACCGGCGCGGCTACAAATTCTCGACCTACGCCACATGGTGGATCCGCCAGGCCATCACGCGCTCCATCGCCGACCAGGCGCGCACCATCCGTATTCCGGTGCACATGATCGAAACGATCAACAAGCTGAATCGCATTTCCCGGCAGATGCTGCAGGAAATGGGCCGCGAACCGACGCCCGAGGAATTGGCCGTGCGTATGGAGATGCCGGAAGACAAGGTCCGCAAGGTGCTGAAGATCGCCAAAGAGCCGATTTCGATGGAGACCCCGATCGGCGATGACGAGGATTCTCATTTGGGCGATTTCATCGAGGACACCTCCGTGTCCTCGCCGATCGACTCGGCGACCACCGAATCCTTGCGTGAAACCACGCATTCGGTGTTGGCGCAGCTCACGCCGCGCGAGGCGAAGGTATTGCGCATGCGCTTCGGGATCGACATGAACACCGACCACACCCTGGAGGAGGTCGGCAAACAGTTCGATGTGACCCGCGAGCGGATCAGGCAGATAGAGGCCAAGGCATTGCGCAAGCTGCGCCACCCCAGCCGCAGCGAGCAGCTGCGCAGCTTCCTGATGGACGATTAGCCGACGACGACCTCCACCGCGAGGTGGCGCTCGCCGTTGAGCGAATTGGCGACCAGGCAGGTGAGCTCGGCTTTCTCGAGCAGTTTCTTGCCGCGCTCGATATCCGCGCCGGGCGGCACATGGAGCTTGGCTTGCGTCGCGAAACGCGTGAAGCGCATCTTGCCCTCGACCCGATCGAGCGTGCCCCGGGTACTCGACTCGAGGCTCAGCCACGGATACTTAGACGCGGCGGCGATGGCGCGAAATCCCAGCACGAAGCAATCCGCGACCGCCGCGGTCAAGAGCCCTTCGGGCGACCATTGATTGCCCGGGCCGTCGAATTCCTTGGGCGGCGCGGACTCGATGACCCTGACGCCCTCGGTGGCGAGCGGCACATCTCCGTCGGGGCGTACTGACGCAGTGACTACGTAATGATGGGGAAAGGGATGCATGTTGACTCCGCAGGTTTATGAATCCGCCGGCCCCGCCGGGCCGAACATTTTGAGTTCTGGGCTGTGCTCCGACAGCCGGATCAGGCGCTCGAACGTCAGGCCGATCTTCTCGAGTACCGCGATCGAAGCGTGATTATCGGGAGCGGTGATCGCCACGATGCGCCGCAGCTTGAGTTGCTGCTTGCCGTAGGCTAACACCGCGGCGGCCGATTCGGAGGCATATCCTCGCGAGCAGTACTGCGACAGGAGTGCGAAACCGACATCGACGTCCGCGAGCCCCTCGCGCTTCACCAAACCGCAGATCCCGATCGGCACATCTGTGCCGCGCAGGCTCGCGAGATACAGTCCAAAGCCGAAACGCCGGTAGCTGTCCATGGGCCCCTGCGAGATGTAGTCGCGCGCGTCGGACAGCGTTCGCACTCCCTTGTCGCCGATGAAACGCAAGAACGAGGCTTCATTCAGTAATCGCAGGATGAACTCATCGTCCCGCAATTCGAGCTCGCGCAAGTCCAGGCGCAGGGAGCGGATGATGTTCATGAATTTTAAGCCGCCGGCCGCAAACCGAAAGCCGCCGCCAGCAGCGCATAGGAATGCCGCCGCGCCTCGGGGTCGAAGGTCCACGTGTTGATCACGATTTCCGAAAGCTGCAGCCGCAGCGCGAGGCTTTGCAGCTTATCGGCCACCTCCGCCGCCGTGCCCACCAAGGCCGTGGCGCGCAGCCTTTCGAGCAGGTCCCGCTCAGCCGGCGTGTAGGGGTGGGCGGCGGCCTCAAGCGGAGAGGCCAGAGGCATGCGCAAGCCCTTCTCGAAACCGACCCGCCAGTACTCGCGCGCCGTCAACAATCGCCGTGCCTCGCTCGTGGTATCCGCCGCCAACGCCCACACGCAGATCGTGGCATAAGGAACCGGATGGCGTTCGCTCGGCTGGTAATTGCGGCGATACAGCTCGAGCGCATCCTCGACGCCGGCCCCATCGCTGAAGAAATAGGCGAAGGCGTACGGCAGCCCGAAATACGCCGCAAGCTGCGCGCCGTAGTTGGAACTGCCCAAGATCCACAGCTCCGGGCTGGATGAACCTGTGGGGTGCGCGGTGATATTGCGAAATGGGTGGCCGTCGGGAAGAGCGCTGCCCGAAATCCAGTGCTGCAGCTCCTGCACCTGCCGTGGAAATTCTTCGGCGTTGGAGTACGGATTCAAGGCGCGCGCGGTGAGCCCGTCCGACCCCGGCGCCCGCCCCACGCCCAAATCGATGCGCCCCGGGGCGATGGCTTCCAAGACGCGAAACTGTTCCGCGACCTTGAGCGCGGAATAATGCGGCAGCATCACTCCCGCGCTGCCGACCCGTATGCGCCGCGTCGATGCGGCGATCGCCGCAATGAGAATCTCGGGCGCCGTGCCGACGATGCTCGCGGCGTTATGGTGCTCCGACACCCAAAAGCGCTCGTATCCCAGCGAATCGCAGTCTTGCGCGAGAATGAGCGAATCTCGGATCGCCTTCCCCTCCGTGCTGCCTGCGGATGCCGGCGATTGATCGAGTACTGACCATTTCATCAAGATGGAGCATCCGCGCCGCCGGCGTAAGCGTCCCTGCATGAGCGCTTTGCCTGGGCACGCTAGCGTAATGGTTCCACTCGCATCGCGCCACTTTCGTTCACAAAGCGCTTGACCGTCGAGCGCGCGATGTCGTGTACTTCGGGCGGCGGCGGAGATTCATTCGGCAATGGGAGTTCATTCACGCGTGACGTCACGGATCAAGGCAATTGGAATTGCGAGTGCGCTGGCGTGTCTTTGCGGCGCGGGCAGCGAGCCGGCCGCGGCCGACGGCCTCAGCGCGTATCTGCCGCTCAATCTCGAGCCGGAAATCGAGCGCCAAATCGAGCGGGTGCTGATTCTCGCCGACGAGCCCGTGCTCAAGCGGCCGTTCGCCGTGGAGCTCGTGGAGCTGGCGTTGCCGCAGGCTTGTAAAGTCGACAAACCGCTGTGCACCAAGGTGCAGCGGTATCTGGAGCGCTACTCGCGCGACTATGCCCTGACCCATGCCAGCGCGACCGCGGCGGTGAAGCACGGTGCCGATGTCGTCATGCCCGACGAATATGGACTGCCCTCGACCAGCGCCTGGGAGATATCCGCGCAGGGATTCGTACAACCCAGCGACTATTTTCTCTTGAGCGGCGGCGTGATCTCCTACGCCGGCCGCACGGACCCGACGGGCACGCTCATGAGCCTCGGCTTCAACTGGGCGCAGCTCGATGTGGGCTACCGGCCTCACTGGTTGTCGCCCATGACCGACAGCAGCACGCTGATCAGCACCGAAGCGCCGACGATGCCGTCGATAACGCTGTCGAATTACGAGCCGCTCACCAGGCTCGGGATCCAGTACGAGTTTTTTTTGGAAAAAATGTCGCAGACCGGCAGCCACAGCGGCGATAGCCTTCCCGGCGATAACATTCTGTACGACGGCGTCGCCAGCCGCGGCAATCCGCGCCTGTTCGCCACGCAATGGTCCATCGAGCCGTTTCCCGGCTGGTCGATCGGCTTCAATCGGCTGCTGCAATACGGAGGGGGCAGCGATCTGCCGGACTCCTCCCGCTTTGTGCTGCGGGATTTCTTCAAGCCCAGCGGTTTGTCGCAAACGCAGGGCAATCAGCAGGCTTCCTATGTGAGCCGCTTTATTTTCCCGGGCAAGACACCGTTTGCCGTGTATTTCCAGTATGGCGGCGAAGACAATTCGGACGGCGGCAGCTATTTGCTGGGAAACGTGGCTCTCTCGGCCGGCATCGATTTTCCGCGCATCTGGCGCCACTTCGACCTCACCTATGAAGTCTCCGAGTGGCAGAATATATGGTACGTCCACAATATCTTTCTCGACGGCACGACCGTCGACGGCATCGTCGAGGGCAACTGGGGCGCCCAAGAGCGTAACTTCAACGATGGCGTCGGTGCGCGCAGCCAGATGTTGCGCATCGGTTGGGAACCGCCGTTCGGCGGCTATTTGCAGGAGCGCGTGCGCACTCTGGTGAATGAGACGTACTACGGCGGCGACCTGCGGCAGTATTTTCCCGGCGAGCCCGCCGCCTATCCCTACCATCAATATTATGATTTTTCGGTGATGTACTCGCGGCCTTGGAACGGCGTGACGGTGGGCGGAGAAGTGGTCGCGGGACGCGATGTATATGGAGAATCATTCTCGCGTTTGTCCGGGTTCGTGCGCTACGGCGGCGACCAACGCACCCGCGATGACGGCGACCTGGATGAGGATTCCTACAGCGGCGGCGCGAATGAGCATGGCGCCGAGTTGTTCGTCGATGCGGGTATGAATGTCAACAAGGTGCACATCGATTTGGGGCCGGGCACACCCAAGACCACCACCTCGCTCGGCGTCGATCCGCATTTCGCGCTGGGCGCGCGCCGCGCGGTTTCCACAACGAACGATTTAGGCGTGCGCTTGGAACTCGACGAGATAGACGGCCATTCGTTGATCGGTGTGCGTGCGATCGATTATCGGCATCGTTACAACGATTCGTTCGCGCTCAATTTCTTCCTCGGAGCCGATCGCTACAATCTTGCGACCCCGGCCTATTCGCTTTACGGAGGGCTCGGCGCACAGTGGCGCAATTTCCTTCCCTCCCTGCTGCCGAAATGGGACTTAGGGTTCGACTTGCGGCATGCACAGAACATCGCGCGCGACCATGTTCTCGCGAGCGATCCGCGAGGCCCAAGACCGGACAGTTTCTACAAGATTGAAAGTGCGGTCTTGTATCTCTCGCGGCGATTCTGATTCCCGCGCCGACCCCCTATTCGGCGCTTAACGATTGCTTGGCCGGATTACTTGGCGCCGCCGCTCAGTAGCTCGTCCACCTCGGCCGCCGCGGCGAACCAGTCCTCGCCTTCATGCCCGGGCTCAAAGCCGCGGCGCTCGGATCTGAAGTAAGCGCGCTCGGCGATCAGCGCCTCGCGCGGTTTGGCTGGAACACTGGGTTCAACGAACCTAAGGGGCCTTAGCGCCTTGGTGCTTTTCATAACAAAGTACTCCAATAATTAGACCCACCGCATGATGAGCCGGCCGCCGCCGGCCCACGCAGCGTGTCGGGTAGGTTGTATTAATTACACTGAATCTTTCGTGCACGAAGAGCGAGAGCGGCGCGATCAGGCCCGCAGCCGCCACCAGGAACAGCCATCTCATCGTGCCCCATGCCGATTGCCGCCCCGCTTCATTCATCTCGAGCTTCCTTGCCGCGTTATTGCCCGCTCATTTCACGCTCCAGCCAACGCAGCCGGGTCTTGTGCAGTTCTACCTCGAGCGACAGCGCCCGTCGCTCCGCCGTATCGGGACGACCGGAGAGATCCGCCAACATCTCGAGTTTCTGTTGCAACTTCGTAAGCGTGTGGCGGAGGCCCCTGGAATGAATTCTGCCACCTGAGCGATCCTCTCTGACGCGGCGCATGGCCCGCGAGGAGAGAACACGATCGATGATGAAGTCAGACGAGACAGTCGAACCAGG
>Ga0302324_100000744_pt1 | contig 82480 bp, 82 predicted proteins | sample Palsa_T0_1_FD_201949 | JGI IMG/M metagenome (GOLD analysis project Ga0302324, IMG submission 201949) | Peat permafrost microbial communities from Stordalen Mire near Abisko, Sweden - Palsa_T0_1 | ecosystem: Environmental > Terrestrial > Soil > Palsa > Peat permafrost | place: Sweden: Abisko...
CGGCGTCCATCGTGACCCTCCCAAGAGTCGACGGTCGGTAGTGAGCACCGCCGACTTCGATCTGCCTGCTTACAACCCCTTCCACAACCCACAGCCACACCCACGGCCGTGGCACTACTCATCTAGCAGCGCGAGCGCGGCCATCAGCCATCGCATCGCCTGTCCGAGCAGCGCAAGCTTCAGACGGGCGATGCTGTCGTTTCGACCGTAGGCGACGAGCAGGTCCGCTACCCGTTCCAACTGGATCGTGTGCGCCGTCGCGGCTTTGGCGTGCTCGAACGTGTCATTCGCGGACGGGGTGGCCCACATGAACCGGGGCCAAGTGACCAGAAACGCTCGCCATGCCGCGAATGCGAGCAATGTGACGGCAAGCCCGAAGCCAATCGCGATCGGGGTGCGCCACGAGCCGGCCGGCGCACTCGTGCCGAGGAGCAGTGAGCCTCCCGCGACTACCAGGCTGGCGGCGATCGCGATCGCGCCCTGGATCGTCGCCGCTCGCCGCTCGGCGCTCTCCGCGCGAGCGCCCGCATCGTCATACGCTGCGTTTGCCGAGAGACGGAGCTGCTCGACGACGTCCTGCGCGGGAGTGCCGAGCTTCTCCAGCACTTCGTCGGTCGTTTCGTTGAACCGCAGCGCAGGCGGTGCGGCGGGCGGTTTGACCCATGCGCGAAGGCTCGCGAGGCTCATGCACCGAGCTGGTCGGCGAGCTTCGCGCGTAGCGGTTGGCCGGTGGCCTGCTCGATGAACGCCCACTGACCGTTCGGGTTCAGCTCGAAGAACGTGTAGCCACCATCCTGGCGGCGGGCAAGGTCGATCGCGCCGAATGAGAGCCCGTAGTGCTCAACGGTAGAGACGCAGCGCTCGGACACCTCGTCGGGCAGGCGCTCGCGCGTGAAGCGAAGCGAGGTCTGCGGGGTGCGCCGCCAGTCTACGTCGGGCGTGAGGCCGGCGCGCGGCTCGATCCGGGTCGCAAACGCCTCCTGGCCTATGACTGTGACCCGGATGTCGTAGCGCTTGGGCACGCGTGCTTGGAACAAGTACGGCTCATCGCGGAGGTGCTCGACAGTCACCGGGTCCACGACCGTCGTGAAGAACAGAGAGCCGCCCGACTGGCGTACCCGTCCGCCCCGCAGCGGCTTGCAAACAATTCCCGCGGGGCTCCGCGAGGCGAGCGCGCTCACGCGTGTCGGACTATTCGTGATCTCGGTGTCAGGGATCTCCCATCCGAGCGCGGGTGCGTCCGCGAGCTGCCGTGGCTTTGAGTCTGCCATACGGATCGCACTCGGCTCGCTGACCCATCGCGTTTTTAGGGTGCGCCAGAAGCCGTCGAGCGCCTCGGCAGCCTCGCGGGTCGCCCACTCGGCCTCTGCGGGCGTGAGGCCCGGCCGCAGGCGCGGGCGCACGGGACGGCGAAACCACACAGCATCCAGATCGCCGGCCGCCATCTCGCTAGCCCCGACCCGCAGAACCGCGTCGGTCGGGGTCCAGTCGAGGGCCACACGCTGAGGGTAGTCCTCGGTGTTGAAACGTATGTACCGGGCGCCGCGCCGCTGGAGCTCAAGGATCAGCCAGTCCGCAGTCAGGTCCTCGCGGTTCGTGACCACCAAGATCACGGCACTCGGATCTTTCAGTCGCGTTCGACGTCGGCCGGCATCTTGCGGGTGTCAAGCTCCGTGGAACCCCACGCGAACGTGTGATCGTCATCCTCGCGCTCGCCGACGACCGCAGTCGAGGTCAGCGTGCCAAGCGTCCCGTATGAGTCGGCGGCGTGGTCCTCGTCCTCGTGCTCACCTGCGGCCTTGGTCGTGGTGCCGGTACCGGCGAAAACGGTGGCTTCGACCAGAGGGGTGCCGTCCTTGAGAACCGTCAGGTCGCGGGTCTCGTCATAGACTGCTGCCAACTCGGGCAACGGATCGGCGGACTCTGCGACCAGCAGCGGGTCTACGAACAGCGTGCGCGAGGCTCCGGAGAATGTAGGCACTGCGGTCATTCTATGCCACCGGTCGCCGCTCCGATCGCCGCAGCGGGACGACAGCCTAAACGACCCTAACGGCAACATCGAACGTCGCGGTGCCCTTGTTTCTGCTTGCGCTGAGGTCTCGCTCTATCTGATGCGGATCAGCTATGTGATCGTGAGGGTCCCATACCAAGCAGAACAGGAAGCCGCATGCCGGATGCGAGTGGTAACTCTCGATATCGATCCGCAGCTCATCGGCGATGCCACGAGCATGCCGCGCGCTTCGCGCGTACTTGATCTCGACAAGAGCACGCAGGCTTGGAACGGCGATATCGATGCGCTTCGCGTTGCCAGCGTTGCTCGGGGTCCACTCCTCGCGTCGAGCATCGCTCCAGAGGCATCGCAGCAAACAGAACACTAGGTCGTGGACATCGCGCTCGTCATCAAGCGGAAACGATGCGCGTTGCTTACCTCGGTCGGTTAGCACCTTTGCCGCGATTGGCAGCGATGAAGACCTCGTGAAGCACTACAAACGGGTCGCTGCTCAGACCCTCCGGGCGTATGCGCTCCCCCTTCTCCGGACGCATCCCGCAGACGATGCTCTCAACATCGTCGCCGAGAAAGTCAGCGGCGCAGACTCCCGTGGCTCCTACTCTCTTGCGGGCCTCCGCCGAGGCATCTGCCTCGGCTGCGAGAGCCCGGTCGCTCACGCTGATGAAGCCACCAGCGAGGTACTCATCCCAGCCAACCACCCCACGCACGTAGCGGTAGATCTCCGATGGCGACAAACGAACGCGATATAGGCCAGGGCCACCGTCGTCATCGTCAAGCAGCCAATGCGCGTACAGAGCGCCCTCGTGTTCGAGGCTGCGTAGGTCGTCCTTCCAGTATGAAACGCGGAGCGAAAACCGATGGCCGAAGGCGTCGAAGCCTGTAGTTTCGTCAGACACAGACCAGATGGTGCCGAACGGCACGGATCGACTGCCGGCACCCCGAGATGTCGCAGCACCTAGCCACCCACGCTTCGGTCTCCGCGTTCGCCTCCTCGGGATTCGTCTGTGCTGTAGGATAACGGCGCTTTGCGGAGTGATCCTGGCGACAAAGACTCTCGAACAAGCGGTCGCCGTCGTGGTTTGGTCGAGCGCATCTTGGCCTGGGTGCGCATATATGACGCGCGCACAGAACGAATCAGGACTCCCGATCGCGCGCCTGACTACGATCCCGCGACCGTCGAAGCGCTCCTAGATGAGGCGAAGTTTCACGCCGCCTTCGAGGAGTCCCGCCTGAACGCGGTGCAGCAGCGTGCGTCTTGGCTACTCGCATTCGACGGCATCTTGATTGGCCTCGCGGCTAGCCAGTCCCACGCTCTGCTTGCTGAAGCCCGTAGTCTCGGATCGGTCGGCCGCCCACTAGCAGCCATCAGTCTCGGCATTGCGGTGATCCTAGTGCTGATCTCTTCCATTCTCGCGCTCACGGTTATTTTCCGCGCAAAATCCTGGGTTTGGTCCCGAGACGAGATTAAGAATATGCCTTCCCACCAGTCCGTCAGGAGCGAGAAGGCTGCCGTCCAGGGCGCGTTTCTTCGAGGTCTAACCAATAGGATTCTGACGGAGAGCAAGGCTTATGGATACCTCTCACGACGGCTAAATGTTGCGTTCGCGGTACTCGCCGTCGGACTTACGTCTGCCGTGATCAGCATCGGCGTCTATGCCGTACGGACCGTCGAAAATCCATGTCCAGGCGCCAGCCAAGCTGACAGCAGCCTCGAAGCCGACGCTCAGCTACACAAAACCGCTCTTTTCCAGCCGACGGCGAACTTCGTATCAGACGACAGCTCTCCCTTCCGCTGTCCCAAAGGGGGCCCTGGTACTAGAACTCCCCAATGAGCGGGTGGACTATCTCACTATCCAGGGAGCAGATATTCAGGCGGGAGTGCGCCCCAGCACCGGAGGGAACGATGCGATGCTAGGGACGGCTGCTTCGGCGATCCAACAGGCAGAAGACGCGCTAGAGAAAGTGCAGCAACCATGAGGCGCCATGCCAGTCTCGGAGGCACGCCCCGGTGCACAACCTTCATTCAGACCGGACTTCCGGCCATGGGCTGGCTCGGCTCGAGAACCCGACGGACGAGATTGCGACACGCACGACCTGAACTGGTTGTCAGACTGGACTGGTGCCCATGAATGAGGACGGCGACTTCGTGATCCCCAGCGAGATCTCGTGGGAACACTACATAGGGCAGCCCCTTGAGGAGCTTCTCTACTGGCTATGTGATGCCCTCGGGGCCAAGGAGTTGCAATGGCGAGCGGGATCAGTAAGTGGCACGAGCCGAGATCGCGGCCGGGACTTGGAGGCAACGTTCCATATTCGATGATCGATGGAGAGCTGGAAGCTCAACGCTGGTGGGTTCAAGCAAAGGGACGCACAAGTACGGTTCCGCCTCAGACGGTGCGCGAGGCCATCGTTGACGTCCAAGCTTACGTCGAGGTAGACGTGTTGGTGATAGCGACCAATTCGCGCTTCTCCAACGACACACGCGACTGGGTAGCCGAGTTCCAGGCGACACACCCACGCCCAGTCATCCGTCTGTGGGATCGCGATGCGCTTGAGCGTATGGTCGTGAAGCATCCAAGTGTCGTCGCACGCGTGGCTCCTGCGGCGTTGTCGCTGGCTGGTCGGCTTGAGGTAGCGGCATCTACTTTCTGGGATCGTCAGCAGCTACCCACACAGGGACAGCTCGACGGCTTCTGGGACGAGCGGCAAGACCTGAGATTCAGCCCCAACGCGCTCGTTGCCCTCGTAGTCGGCGATGCCGCTGCTGGTCGGCTTGTACATCACCCATGGGGGGCCGAAGCCGAGGAGGAACTGCTCCTGGGTGCGCTCGTGTCGGCGCTCATCAACGTCGGACAACTGTTCATACGCATGGAGCAAGTCGGCCACAACCAAGAGCCTCTCGCTGCCGGCGTTGCGCATCTGGTTGGCTGCGCCCTGGTGCGAATCTCGGCCGATGTCGTGGTCGAGTTTGTCTCCGATCCGTGGAGTTATGCTGTCAACGGACCAGAGTTGCAGGAGGAGGACCGAGAGAGGTTGCGGCTGCTCTTGTACGGACCTGTGGTAGCGCGGCTCTTTGAGTACTTCGGGGCCGCCTGTATGGAGGACTGTGAGCGTATGTTCGGCGAGCTCGGACCCGATGTTCCGCTTAAGCCGGAGCATCGTTTTCTTGAGCTACTGCCAACGAGCGTTCCGCGCGATGACATTACCCAGGATCCGAGAACGCTACTAATTCAGAAGCTCGACGCGCCATGCAGGGCCGGTCTGGAGCTTAGTGACGAACATGGCTGTCCCTTTGGTGCCGTGGATGATCGCCCTTGGGAGGAGTTGTTCGTGGAACTACAAACTGTCCTGGTTTTCCGCCTAAACAAGGTGATAGCCCACCGCGCGGAGCCGAGCACCGCAACAGTCCGTGGGCAGAGGCCACCTGCGGAAGCAGTGTGATGCGCTCCCAAGGGGGCGGCTGGAACATTTGGAGACCTACCTCGCGGGCGATGTGTGGCCGTCGGCGGGTTGGCCCGCATGAACTGCGCCAAACGCGGCTTTCAGTCTCAGGTGTGGCGGTACGCGGTCAGGTGACTGCTCCCGTGTCGTTGCCGAGTTCTTTCACTGCCCGGATGAGTTCGCCCGGGTGCATCCCCTGCACCACGTTCACACCAAGCTTGTCATCCAACTCGCTAAGCCGATCGAAGACCCCGGCCTCTCGGAGACGCTCGTTACGCGCATCCCAAGCCTGCTTGAAATCCTTTGGGCTCATCGCGTCAAGCTCGGCCCTCGGGATTTCGAGCTCGGCGGCCCAGTGTTCTTTCTGCGACTCGTCACCACCGATAGGAGGCGGAAGCGGCCGCTCCCTTGTTGATTTGGTGCGACCTCGTCCTTGTTTTGGGCCGACGGGCAAGAGCTCTTTCTGGCGCGTCGGCTTGCGCGGGCGCGACCTGAGGATCGGCTCGCCGCGCCGGATCCAGGTTTCCGGATGGTCCGGCTCGCGACGATGCGAAGCCAGCCACGCGTCCAGGTCGTCGCGCTTGAAAAGCAGCAGGCGGTCGATCTTGTGGTGCGGCACCTCGCCGATGCGGCTATAGAGCGCGCTCCGAGAGAGTCCGAGGTATTCGGCCGCCTCCCGTGTACGCATCCAGCGCCCACTCGTCGGCCGCAACTCCTCACCGAGACGCTCGATCACGACATCCGCAACGCGCTCGGCGATCGCGTTAAGTACGTCGCTTGGGATCGGGATGGAAGGTTCAGGCTCGTTCATCACGCCGACGCTACCGCTGGGCCATCAAGGCAACCCATGATGTGCGAGTGCGCGCTTGAGCCTGTGGCTGGGTTCAACGACCCTTGCGAGCCTACTAGCAGCCGTAGCTGCTGTCCCAGCCCCCCACACTGCGTCTGCCTAGAACCTCGTCAACGTCGGTAGAACCTCGTCAACGTCGGCACGCGCGTCGTCGGGCTCGGCCCACTCGTATAGACAGTACGTAGCGGACCCGAGGCGCCTGCACTCCGCGCTCAGCCGCTTGCCGAACTCAAACCACGCATCCGATGGTGCCTGCTCCGCGTCGAGCAGCGCGCCAACCTCGGCCATCGACGCGCGGAGCGCTTCGCGGAACCCGTCGATCCGGTCGCCAGCCATCGTGCGCGAGTGCCGCCACTTCCGATGCTGGGGAGACTCCGGCAGGAGCACCGCTCCCGCGACTTGTGCTTTCTCAAGCGCACGGCGCCCTGCATCGGTCAGCGCGAGCAAGTCCAGCCCATTGCGGCGAACGTCGCGGATTCGCCCGGCGGCCCTGAGTGCCTCGATTTGCGGTCGAAGCTGCTTTGTCGTCCACGAATTATGCGCGAAGCCCAAGTGCGCGGCGATATCTGCGCGTGAGGCGTCGTCGTGCTGGTCGTGCACTTCGGCGCGGTCGATCGCCGCGAGTATCTGGGCGTCCGAGACTGGCTCAACTCGGCCGAGGTCGGCGGCGTATAGCGCGTGGAGTCGTCGGGCTGACTCCGGCAGCTCGATCCCTTTGCTCGGCGCCTCGTCATCGTTGTCTGTCGTGCTCATTGCGCTCCTTTCGGGCACCGACAGCACGGACGCAACGACTCGCGGGACCGTCTCCGCAGAAAGCTACGGTGGTCCAGTGGCATCGAAGGTCCGCCCTTCGGTGCTGCACGGCCGGGCGGGTGCGACAACACCCGTCCGGCCACTCGATTGTCTTGGCTGGCGCGCGATCAGAGCAGAACTCGCACACGATCTCAAGCCGGTTCTACGCTGCAACGCCTTGCAACGGATCTGCAACGGATTTGGGGGTCGGCTGCAACGGATCTGCAACGGACAAACCGGCGAACCCGCACGAACTCATACGATCTGGCTCCCCACAAAGCCCGTATTTACTGGCCCAATCGCCCGTGTTCGTGCGGGCTCGTGCTGCTTGAACTTATCGGGGCGGCCGGATTCGAACCGGCGACCTCTCGGCCCCAAACCGAGCGCGATACCAGGCTTCGCCACGCCCCGCCAACACTCCGAGTCTATCGGCGCTCGGCACCATCTCCCCCCGCTCCCCGCCCTGCGCTCGTTGGCTCGACAGCCTCGCTGCTACCCTCCGCCCCGCCATGGCCGACGTCCAACCCCTGCGCGCCCTACACTACGACCCCGCCGTCGTCGGCCCCCTCGCCGACGTCGTCGCCCCACCCTATGACGTCATCGACGCCAACCAGCGCGCGGCGCTGATCGCGCGCTCGCCGTTCAACGTCGTCGCGATCGACCTGCCCGAGGGCGAGCCGGACAAGTACGAGACCGCGCACGAGCTGTTCGAGAGCTGGCAGCTGGAAGGTGCGCTCGTACGCGACGACGATCCGGCGCTGTGGGCGCACACACAGGACTACACCGGCCCCGACGGCGTCAGGCGTACGCGCCGCGGCTTCTTCTGCCGCGTGCGCATCGAGGACTACGGCCCCGGGCGCGTGCGTCCACACGAGCGCACGCACCCCGGCCCCAAGGAGGACCGGCTGCGCCTCACCAGGGCCACCCGGGCCAACATCTCCCCCATCTTCTCGCTCTACTCAGACCCCGCGGAGACGGCCTGGAAGGCGCTCGCGCCGAGCACCGAGCAGCCGCCGTGGGCGGACATCACCGACGCCGACGGCACCGTCCACCGGCTGTGGCGCGTATCCGACCCCGCCGCGATCGCCGCCGCGCAGGCCGGCGCCCTCGACGCCGAGCTGCTGATCGCTGACGGCCACCACCGCTACGAGACGATGCAAGCGTACGCCGAGGAGATCGGCGGCGAGGGCGATCATCGCTACATCCTCATGTGCCTCGTCGCGCTCGAGGATCCCGGACTCACCGTGTTCCCCACCCATCGTCTGATCGGCGGCCTGGACGAGCGGCGCTGGCAGGCGCTCGACGAGGCGCTGCAGCGCGACTTCGAGATCGTCGAGGTGCCCATCGATGAGCTCACCCCGACACCCGGCGAAGGCAAGCTCGAGCTCGGCTTCTTCGACGGACGCGACGGGCGCGCACTGCGCCTGACGCTCAAGGACCAGGCGATCGCCGACGCGGCGCTGCCCGGCCACTCCGACGCCTACCGCCACCTCGACACAGGGGTGCTGGAGACATTGTTGCTAAAGAACGCACTCGACTACAGCGACGATGACATCTCCCACTTCAACGGCCTGTTCTACGCGCGCGACACCGCCGAGGCGCTCGCGATGGTGCGCTCGGGCGACTACGACGCGGCCTTTCTGATGCGCCCCACGCCGGTCGGGCAGGTGCGCGAGGTGGCCGCCGCCGGCGAGAACATGCCGCCCAAGTCGACCTACTTCTTCCCGAAGTTGCTCACCGGATTGCTGTTCAACCCGCTCGCCTAGCCCGAGCGGACGCCGACCGACCGGGCACTATTATGGATACGAGCGAACGCAGCAGCCGACCGAGGGAACGGACATCCACATGACTCAGACGCCAGGGCTCACGACCATCAAGGCCTCCGCGCGTCGCGATGGCGACACGCTGCGGCACAGCGTGCAGGTGCGCGACCACCAGGTCACGGTGGACGAGCCGCTGGACGCCGGTGGCGACGACACCGGCCCCGATCCGCAGGAGCTGCTCGCGGCGAGCCTCGCCTCGTGCACGGCGATCACGATGGAGATGTACGCGGCCCGCAAGGGCTGGGACATCGGCCATGTCGAGGTCGACGTCCAGTACAGCCCCGCCGAGCGCGGCTGCCCCACCAAGTTCCAGCTCGTGATGCGCCTGGCGGACGACGTCCCCGAGGAGCAGGTCGAGCGCCTGCGCGTGATCGCCGCCAAGTGCCCCGTGCACCGGGCGCTCGACGGCGAGGTCATGTTCCAGGAGCGCATTGAGCGCGTTCACCTGGCCGCCTGAGCCCTCCGCCTCCGCGAGCTTCGATCCCAGCGGGGCCGGTGAGCAGGTCCCCGCGGCCGTGCTCGTGCCGTTGTTCCTCGCCGGCGAGCAGCCCAAGCCCCACGTCGTCCTCACCCGCCGCCGCGCCGACCTGCGCCGCCACGCCGGCGAGATCTCGTTCCCCGGCGGCCGCCGCGACGCCGAGGACGCGAGCCTGACCGACACGGCCCTACGCGAGGCCGAAGAGGAGATCGGCCTGATGCGCTCGCAGGTCAGCCTGCTTGGGGAGCTCCCGCCCACCTCCACGTTCGCCACCGGCTACGTGATCCACCCGTTCGTCGGCACGATCCCCGCGGACCTCGCCTGGAAGCCATCCGTGCGCGAGGTCGACACGGTCCTCGAGCTATCGCTGGACGCCGTGCGCGCGGGCCGCACGCGGACCAACATCGAACGCCGCGGGTTCACCTTCGAGACCGACGCCTACATCGTCGACGAGCAGGTCATCTGGGGAGCGACCGCCCGCATCCTCGAGCACCTGCTCGAGCGTCTGACCCCGCTGGACGCCGGAGGCCGCCTGGCTCTGACCGCTTCGGCCTGAGCCAGGCAGCTCGCGCGGGCGCCCGACCGCTCAGCTGGGCTGCGGAACCAGCCTGATGTAAGGCCGCGGCTCCTCCCACCCATCCGGGTAGGTCTCTTTGGCCTCGTCGTTGGAGACCGAGCCGGCGATGATCACCTTGTCGCCCGGCTGCCAGTTGACCGGCGTTGCGACCTTGTGCTTGGCGGTCAGCTGCAGCGAGTCGATCACGCGGAGCACCTCGTCGAAGTTGCGCCCGGTGGTCATCGGGTAGACGAGGATCAGCTTGACCTTCTTGTCGGGTCCGATGACGAACACGTTGCGCACCGTCTGGTTGTCGGCGGGCGTGCGCGTCGTGGGGTCGCCGGACGTGCTCGCCGGCAGCATGCCGTAGAGCTTCGACACGTTGAAGTCACTGTCGCTGATGATCGGGTAGTTGGGGGCCGTGCCCTGGGTGTCCTCGATGTCCTTGGCCCACGCCTCGTGGTTGTCGAGCGCGTCGACCGACAGGCCGATGATCTTCACGTTGCGGCGGTCGAACTCGGGCTTGGCTTTCGCCATGTATCCGAGCTCGGTCGTGCAGACGGGCGTGAAGTCCTTGGGGTGCGAGAACAGCACCGCCCACGAGTCGCCGATCCAGTCGTGGAATTTGATCCGGCCCTCCGTCGTGTCGGCCTCGAAGTCGGGGGCCACGTCGCCGAGTTGCAGCGCCATTGGTGTTGCTCCTTTCGTGGCGGCTCACCGCCTCGATCTGGTGTTGAGAAAGCCGCCCCTCATGAATCCTGATCAGCTTTTCTGGGTTTCATATCAGGATAGCGTTCGTGGGCCGCGCTCTCGGAGTCGCGCTACGGCCGACACACGCCTCCTGGCCCCGCCCCGCGGCCCGGGCGCCCAGCGCCCGACGTTCCCCGTCTCAGCTTTCGGGCGTCCAGCCGGAGAGGCCGGACCACGTGTCCTGGAGAGCCGCCTCCGACGCGTGCTCGGAGCGCAGGCGCCGGGGCCACAGACCTCCGGCGATCATCGCCACGGAGCCGAGCAGCGCCAGCCATGCGCCCGCGCGCAGCGGCAGCGTGAGATATTCGCCTTCGGTCGGGCGGACGGCCATGCGGTAGAGCACGCACGCCGCCGCGATCGCGCCGAGCAGCGCGAGCCACTGGCCTGTGCCGTCCGATTCGGGCGAGCCCTCACGGGCGAGCGGCAGCAGCGCGATCAGGATCCCGAGACCGCCGACCACCCACAGCACCACGCTGATCCTGCTGAACGCCTGGTGGGCGCTGATGCTCCCGAGCTGATGTCCGGCGAGCGCGCCGACCCGCGCGTGCAGGCTGCCGAGCTCGCCCTGCAGCGCGGCGTTGCCGAACTTCTGGACCTGTTCGCTCTGCAGCTGCTGCATGAAGGCGATCGCGCGCGCGGTGAGGTGAACCCCGTACCAGGGCAGGAACACCGCCACGGTCAGCACGATCGCGCCGAGCGCGGATACCAGCCAGCCGATGCGGGATCGATCGCGAGCCATGAGTCTCAGAACGTCATCGGGTCGTGCCGGCGGAGGCTTTATCCGTGGGATCAGCTCGGCAGGCCCGACCAGGCGCCCGGCGAGCGCCCGGCGGACGGCGCCAGGAAGCCGATGCTGCGCGGCCACATGCCGCCGAGCGCGATCGCCAGCGAGCCGAGCAGCGCGAGCCACGCGCCCTCGCGCAGCGACAGCTCGGCGACGCCGAGGGCGGACGGCGGCGCGAGCATCCGGAAGAGCACGAACGCAGCGGCCACCGCGCCGAGCAGCACCACCGAGCCGCCGGCGCCACCGGGCAGCGGCCGGCCGGTGGGCGCCAATGGCGCGAGCGCGTCGAGGATTGCGAGCGCGGCGAGGACGAGCAGGACGACGTCGACGCCGCGCAGCGCCCGAAACGCGGTGATTGTCGCGAGCCGGTGCCCAGCGTCAACGCCCGCGGTGACGGTCGAGTGCAGCGTGACGGTCACCTCATACCACGGCAGGAACACCGACACGATCAACACGATCGCGCCGAGCGCCGACACCAGCAGTCCGTATCGAGAGCGAGCCCCTGACATCCTGCTTGCCGCATCGGTTACAAGGGCCGCGAGCTTGACCACGGTAAACGATCATGCGCGAGAGAGCAGCGACGCGATGGCCGCGCGCGCGTCGGCGAGCCAGCCGTCGCGATCCCCCGGGTCGGCGGTCACGAACGCGGTCGGGATCGAGTTGCGCTCGCTCAGCGCGCGCACGATCCGCTCGCCGCCCGCCAGCATCGCCGAGGTTGTGTCGGATCCGGCCGAGGCCGAGGCGATGCCCGCAATTGGCGCCACCGCGTCCTCATACACGACCCCGCGCACGGTCGTGTCGATCGCCTGCGTCATGAAGAACTCCAGCCGCGAGCCGTGCAGCGCGCTCAGCTCCTCCGGCGGGCCGGCGGCCGTCGCCAGCAGCCAGCAGAGGATCGTCACGTTCTCGAGCGCGCCGCGCAGCGTCGCCAGGCGGTCGGGCGTGCCGATCCAGCACTCCGCGCCCGCCGCCTCGATCGCCGCGCGCCCCTGCTCGCCGCGCGTGGTGATGCGGACCGCGTTCCCCTCGCCGACGAGCGCCTGCGTCAACGCTCTGCCCCGGCAGCCCCCACCGACGATCAGAACCCGCGCCACGGCGCGCCATCTTACGCACCGCGCTGCGCGCTTCGACCCGGGGCGCTGGCCCGGCCGGCCGCGAAGCCGCATGGGCTCGACTACCATCCTCACCCGCAATGACCGAGCAATCCCCGACAGACGCCGACGTGGTGACGATGGACAAGATCGTCGCGCTGTGCAAGCGCCGCGGCTTCATTTTCCCCTCCTCCGAGATCTATGGCGGCGTCGGCTCGACCTACGACTACGGCCACTACGGCGTGCTGCTGAAGAGCAACGTCAAGAACGAGTGGTGGCGCGCGATGCTGCAGGAGCGCGACGACATCGTCGCGATCGACTCGGCGATCCTGCAGCACCCGCGCGTGTGGGAGGCCTCGGGCCACCTGGCGGGCTTCACCGACCCGCTGGTCGACTGCCGCACGTGCAAGCAGCGCTTCCGTGCCGACCACCTGTCCGAGCTCCAGTGCGGGCGCAAACCGTCCAAGCACCCCGGCGAAACCGACGAGTGCGACCTGACCGAGGCGCGCGACTTCAACCTGATGTTCGAGACGACGATCGGGCCCGTCAAGGAGTCTGGGTCAACCGCGTACCTGCGCCCGGAGACGGCCCAGGGCATCTTCATAAATTTCAAGAACGTGCTGCAGTTCTCGCGCAAGAAGCCGCCGTTCGGGATCGCGCAGGTCGGGAAGTCCTTCCGTAACGAGATCACCCCCGGCAACTTCATCTTCCGCACGCGCGAGTTCGAGCAGATGGAGATGGAGTACTTCGTCCCGCCCAAGGAAGCGCAGAGGTGGTTCGAGCACTGGCTGGGCGAGCGCGAGCGCTGGTATGAGGAGCTGGGCATCCGCCCTGACCACCTGCGCCTGCGCGCGCACGACGAGGACGAGCTCTCGCACTACTCCTCGGGCACGAGCGACGTCGAATACCTGTTCCCGATCGGCTGGTCGGAGCTAGAGGGGATCGCCAACCGTGGCGACTTCGACCTCACCCAGCACGCGAAGTTCTCGGGCGAGAAGCTCGAGTACTTCGACCAGCAGACCGGGGAACGCTACGTGCCGCACGTGATCGAGCCGGCCGCCGGTGCCGACCGCGCGACGCTCGCGTTCCTCGTGGACGCCTACGACGAGGAAGTGGTCGAGCGCGAGGGCGCGGGCGCGGGCGAGGTCCGCACCGTCCTGCGCCTGCACCCGCGCCTGGCGCCCGTCAAGGCGGCGGTGCTGCCGCTCGTCGGCAAGGACGGCCAGCCGGAGCTCGCGCGCGAGGTCCACGACGCGCTGCGCGGGCGCGTGCAGAGCGAGTACGACGACGGCGGCGCGATCGGCAAGCGCTATCGCCGCCAGGACGAGATCGGTACGCCGCTGTGCATTACGATCGACCATATGAGTCTCGAGGACCGAACTGTCACATTGCGGGACCGGGACTCGCTCACACAGGAGCGGCTGCCGATCGACGGCATCGCCGATGAGATCGAGCGGCGCGTCCATGCGCCGTGGAAAACGCCGAAGCTGGCGAGCGGATAGGAGACGGATGGACTTCGACCTGACCGACGAGCAGCGCCTGATCAGGGACACGGCGCGCGAATTCGCTGACAAAGAGATAGTCGTGCAGTCGCGCGAAAACGCGCGCAACCACCACTTCGACCTGGAGATGGTCAAGAAGATCGCCGGCCAGGGCTACCTCGGCGCGGTCGTCCCGGCGGAGTACGGCGGCGCGGGCCTCGACTACCTGAGCTACGGCCTCGTCGTCGAGGAGATCGGGCGCGCGGACTCCTCGATCAGGACGGTGATCTCGGTGCAGACCTCGCTGGTGTGCTCGGGCATCCTCAAGTTCGGCACCGAGGAGCAGAAGCAGCTGTACCTGCCGAAGCTGTGCTCGGGCGAGTGGCTGGGGTGCTTCGGCCTGACCGAGCCGGACACGGGCTCGGACGCGGCCAACCAGAAGACGCGCGCGAGGAAGACGGACTCGGGCTGGGTGATCAACGGCGCCAAGATGTGGATCTCGATGGCCAGCCACGCGAAGCTGGCGCTGATCTTCGCGCAGACCGACCCGGCGCTCGGCTACAAGGGGATCGCGTGCTTCCTCGTCGACACCGACCAGCCGGGCTTCACCACGCAGACGATCGAGCACAAGATGGGGCTGCACGGCTCGGACACGGCGTCGATCTCCCTCGAAGACGTGGAGGTGACAGACGAGCAGATGCTCGGCAACGTCGGCGACGGCTTCAAAGTCGCGCTCTCGAACCTCGAGTCCGGTCGCTACTCGGTGGCGTGCGGCGCGGTCGGCATCTGCCAGGGCTGCGTCGAGGAGTCGGTGAAATACGCGAAGGAGCGCGAGCAGTTCGGCAAACCGATCGCGAGCTTCCAGCTGGTGCAGGCGATGATCGCGGAAATGGTGCTCAAAACGGACGCCTCGCGGATGCTCGCGTGGCGCGCCGGCTTCCTCAAGGACAAGGGTCGGCCGAACTCGCTCGAGACCTCGATCGCGAAGCTGCACGCGACGGAGGCGTCGCTCGAATGCGCGAACCTCGCGATCCAGGTGCACGGCGGCGCCGGCTACGTCGATGACCACCCGGTCGAGCGCTACTTCCGCGACGCGCGCGTGACGACGATCTACGAGGGCACCTCGCAGATCCAGCAGATGCTGATCGGGCGGGCGATGACGGGCGTCAACGCGCTGGTCCCTGTGTGAGCCGCGCGGCGTCCGTGATCGGCGTGCTGGGAGCCGGCACTATGGGTGCCGGCATCGCCCAGCTTGCCGCCCGCTCGGGTGCGCGCACGCTGCTGTATGACCCGTTCCCGGAGGCGCTCGCGCGTGGGATCGCAAGCGCGGAGGACGGCCTGCGCAAAGAAATGGTCAAGGGCAGGCTGCGCGAGGAGGACGCGGCGGCGGCGTCAGAGCGCCTGCAGCCAGTCGAGGACTTCGCGGCGCTCGCGCCGTGCGAGCTGGTGATCGAGGCGGCGCCCGAGCGCTTGGAGCTAAAGCACGAGATGTACGCGAAGCTGTCGGAGGTCGTGAGCGAGGGATGCGTGCTCGCGACCAACACCTCCTCGCTGCTGGTGACGGCGATCGCGACCGGCGCGAGCCACCCCGAGCGCGTGGTGGGGATGCACTTCTTCAACCCGGCGCCGCTGATGCCGCTGCTGGAGGTGATCGCGGGCGTGCGCTCCTCACAGGAGGCGCTCGCGGTTGCGCAGGCAACGGGCGAGGCGATGGGCAAGATGGTGATCCTCGCGAACGACGGCCCGGGCTTCATCGTCAACCGCTGCAACCGCCCGTTTGGCCTCGAGGCGCTGCGCCTGCTGCAGGAGCAGATCGCGGACATCGAGACGATCGACCGCATCTGCCGGCTGGAGGGCGGCTTTCGCATGGGGCCGTTCGAGCTGTTCGACCTGGTGGGGGTGGAGACGGGCTTTGAGATCTCCCAGAGCTTCTACGCGCAGAGCTTCGGCGAGCCCCGCTGGCGGCCGTCGATGATCGCCGCGCGCTACGTGGCGGCGGGCCTGTACGGCCGCAAGACGGGACGCGGCTACTACGACTACGGCTCCGGCGCCGGCCCGGGCAAGCACCGCCCCGAGGACCCCGCGGCGCCGGACGCCGGCTCGCCGGGCGGCGGCGAGGGCGTCGTGGTGATCGCGGGGCAGAGCGTGCTTGCGGATGAGCTGCGCGCGGCGGCGAGCGAGGCGGGCTATGAGGTGCGCTCCCCGCACGCACCGACCGGCGGCGTGCTGCCAGCGCTGGTGCTCGACTGCGACCCCTCCCCCTCACCCGCGCCGCCGGCGGCGCCGGCTCCTGCGGCGGCCGCGGTGGCGGGCCGGCCGGATCGCCGCGGCACGGCGCCCCAGCCGCAGGGCGGCGCGCACGTGCTGCTGTGCGCGCAGGGCTCGCTGGGCGTGCTCGACCCGGGCGGCAGCGCGGTGGGCTTTCACGTGCTGGGCCCGCTGGCGCAGGCGGGGCTGGTGGAGCTCACCCGCACCGAGACCTCCTCGCCGGTCGCGGCGGCGCGCGCCGAGCGCTTCTTCGGCGCGATCGGCAAGCACGTCGCGTGGGTCGGCGACGCGCCGGGGCTGGTGCTCGGCAGGATCTACTGCCAGGTGATCAACGAGTCGGCGTTCGCGCTCGGCGAAGGCGTGGGCAGCGCGCAGGACATCGACACGGGCATGAAGCTCGGGCTGAGCCATCCGCACGGGCCGCTCGAGTGGGCGGATGAGATCGGGCTGGACCACGTGCTCGCGGTGCTGAGCGCGCTGTGCGACGAGTACCGCGAGGAGCGCTACCGCCCGGCGCCGGCGCTGCGGCGCCTGGTCGCGGCGGGACGCCTCGGTCGCGCGAGCGGCGCGGGGTTCTTCGACTACGAGGACTGAACGCCGCGTGCGGCGCAGCGGACCCAGCCGCGACGCTCGCCGTCCGATCTCGACAAGAACCTCACGTTTTCTCGCCGCCGAGCGTTTGACCACTGTGAGCCGCGACCTGCCCCCGTTCCAGCGCTTCCTGGACGCGCATCGCGACATCGTGTGGCGGTTTCTCGTCTCGTCGGTCGGACCGGTCGACGCGGAGGACTGCTTCCAGGAGACGTTCATCGCGGCGCTGCGCGCGTACCCGCGCCTGCGCGCGGACTCGAACGTGCGCGCGTGGGTGCTGACGATCGCGCACCGCAAGTCGCTGGACGCGCACCGCGCGCGTGCGCGGCGGGCGCTGCCGGTCGAGGACCCGGCCGCCGTCGACGGCCGCTCCGCGTCGGCCCCACCGGAACGCGACGCGACGCTTTGGGACGCCGTAGATGGGCTTCCCGCGCGCCAGCGCTCTGCCGTGGTGCTGCGCTACGTCGCCGATCTGCCGCACCGTGACATCGCCGCGGCGATCGGCTGCTCGGAGGAGGCGGCGCGCCGATCGCTGCACGAGGGACTGTCAAAGCTGAGAAAGGTGGTGAGCGCATGACCGATCGCACGAACACGAAGGGCCGGACCGGGACCGCGGAGCGCGCCGTCAGGCGGCTCGAGGACGCGCTGCGGCGAGGAGCCTCCGGAGAGCGCGGCGCGAGCGAGCGCGATTCCTCGGCACCGGCCGCGGGCGCGGCGCAGCGCCTGAGCGCGCGCATCGCCGCGGAGGGTTTCGCGGACGTAACGTACGCGCCCGCCGACTCGCCGTTTGGCCCACTGCTGCTGGCGGCGACCAGCCGCGGCCTCGTCCGCGTGGGGTTCCCCGAGGAGGACACCGACACGGTGCTCGAGCGGCTCGCACGGCGGATCTCGCCGAGGATCATCGAGTCCTCGGTGTCTCTGGCGCCGGTCCAGCGGGAACTGGACGAGTACTTCAGCGGGCGCAGGCGCAGCTTCGCGCTGGCGCTCGACTGGACGCTCGTGGGCCCGTTCGCGCGCAGGGTGCTGAAGGCAACCGCCGCGATCCCCTACGGCGGCGTGCTCAGCTACGGCGAGGTCGCGGCCGACGCGGGCAGCCCGGGCGGCTCGCGCGCGGCGGGCAACGCCCTGGGCTCCAACCCGATCCCGATCCTGATCCCGTGCCATCGGGTGGTGCGTAACGGCGGCGCGCTCGGCGGGTACGGCGGCGGCCCGGACCGCAAGCGCTGGCTGCTGGAGCTGGAGGGCGCGTCCCCAGCGCCCGCTACGCGCGGGCGCCGCTGACCGGGCTCGCGGCGATCAGCTCGTTGATCTGCCGTGCCAGCTCGGGCCCCGCGTCCTCCTGCAGGAAGTGCCCGCCATGAGTCGTGCTGTGGGGCTGTCCGGCGGCGCCGGGGACGTGCTTCTGGAAGACACGCTCTCCGCCTCGCATGATCGGGTCGCGATCGCTGAAGACGGTCAGGAACGGCTTCTGCCACCGGCCCAACGCGTCCCAGGCCGCACGGTTCGCGCTCAGCGCGGGATCGCGGGGTGAGATCGGCACGAGTCTCGGGAACGCGCGAGCGCCAGCCGTCGACCCGCGCACCGCGAAGGGCGCGTCATACGCGCGCCGCTCGCCCGGAGAGAGCGTCCTCAGACATCCCGCGTTCACGATACGGCTGACCGGAAACACCGGAGTGCGGGTCGCGAACGTCCGCCATGCGAGGAACGCCAGCGCGTTGAGTGCAGGTGGCCGGTTCTGCCCGTCCACGGTCGGCAGCGCGCCGTTGCCGACGACGATGCGCTCGAAACGGTCGTCGTTCTCGGCTGCCACGCGGAGCCCGATCAGCGAACCCCAGTCCTGGCAGAACAGCGTTATCCCGGTGAGGTCGAGAGCACGCACGAAGCTCGTGACCCAGTCGACGTGGCGCTGATAGGTGTAGTCGTGCTTGTCGACCGGCTTGTCGGACTTCCCGAAGCCGATTAGATCCGGGGCGATCACTCGACTGCCGCCCGCCGCGCAGACGGGGATCATGTGGCGATACAGGTAGGACCAGGTCGGCTCCCCATGCAGCATCAGCACTGGCGCGGCGGAGGGGTCCCCCTCGTCGACGTAGTGCATACGCAGCCCGTCGACCTCGACATGATGGGCTTCGTAGGGATAGTCCTCGAGGTCGAGGAAATAGGAGTCGGGCGTTCGGACGGTCTGCACGTGGGGCTCCCTTCCGTTGCTGTGGATAGCTAGCGCATTATCGGAGCTGGTCGAGATCGTCATCGACCGCGGTCGAGTCGACGTCAGCCGGTCGCACGCCACCACCGCGCGAGGTGAACCGCCCCGCGGTCGCGACGAAGCTCATCAGGCGAGCGGCGTAGCGACGCGAGAGCCAGCGGCGCGCGAGCGCCTGGGTGGGCGGCAGCATGAGCAGTGCGCCGACGAAATCTGTGATGAACCCGGGGACCACCAGCAGCGTGGCCCCCAGAAAGCCGAGCGCGCCGTCGATCGCGGCACGGCCTGGCGGGCGACGCTCGGCCACCGCCTGCGAGACGCGTTCGATCGCGCTGCGCCCCTGAATGCGCACGAGCTCCACTCCGAGCAGCGAGGTCCCAAACAGCAACAGCACCGCGAGCAGCCAGCCAATCGCCTCGCCGACCTCGATGAACACGAACACCTCGAGGACGGGCACGGCGACCAGAGCGAGCAGCAGCATCTCGACCCTGAGCCTACGCGCCCCGGGCTGGCGTCCCGACCCCGCCGCGGCCGAGCCCGGTGACCGCCCATCGGGTGACATCCCAAGCGCTCCTACTTGGACTCGGCCACCTGCGCCCACTGCGCGGTACCGGGATCGCCCGCGCGCAGCTCCGCCGGCGCGGGCACGCCGGGCGTGTCACGTAGGTACCACTCGGCGTCGAGCGCCGCCTGACAGCCGGTTGCGGCGGCGGTGATCGCCTGGCGGTAGGTGTGGTCGACGAGGTCGCCGGCGGCGAACACGCCGGGGCGGTTGGTGCGGGTCGAGGGCGCTTTCGTAATGACGTAGCCGTTCTCGTCGACATCGATCTGGCCGACGACGAGGGCCGACTGCGGCTCGTGCCCGACGGCCACGAAGGTGCCGTTGACGGGTATCTCGAGCTCCTCGCCGGTCTCGGTGTTGACGAGCGCGGCGTGGCCGAGCGCCCCGTTCTCGCCGGCGACGAACTCGCGCACGCGGTATGGCGTCAGGAACTCGATGTTCGACTGCGCCCGCGCGCGCTCGAGCATGATCTTCGAGGCGCGGAACTCATCGCGGCGATGGACGACCGTCACCTTGGAGGCGAACTTGGACAGGAAGATCGCCTCCTCCATCGCCGAGTCGCCGCCGCCGACGATGATCGTCTGGGCGTCGCGGAAGAATGCCGCATCGCAGGTGGCGCAGTAGCTGACGCCGCGGCCGGAGAGCTCCTCCTCGCCGGCGACGCCCAGCTTCTTGTGCTCGGCGCCCATCGCGAGCACGACCGTGCGGGCGCGGTACTCGGTGTCGCCGACCCACACGCTGTGCACGCCGGGGTGGGCGGGATCCGATCCGTCCGCCAACTCGACGCGATCGGCCTGGTCGGTGATCAGGCGCGCGCCGAAGCGCTCGGCCTGGTCGCGGAACTTCTGCATCATCTCCGGGCCCATGATGCCCTCGGGGAAGCCGGGGTAGTTCTCGACGTCGGTCGTCTGCTGCAACAGGCCGCCCCACGCGAAGCCCTCGATCACCAGCGGGTGCAGGTTGGCACGCGCGGTGTACAGCGCCGCGGTGTAACCGGCGGGGCCGCTGCCGACGATGATCACGTTCTCGACGTCGCTCATCTGCTCTCCTGCTCGATGCCTGTAGGACTCTCCGAAGACTGTATCTTCAGGGTCACTTTACTTTGTATAGTATAGCAAGGCGGCCGACGGTATGGCGCCAGTCAAGGGCGCCGGTCAAGAGCTCTGAAGCGCGCTCGCCGGCGTCGTCGTCGCCGTACGCGAGGCGCCTGCCGGAAGCCCACCCTGCTCATCGCGCCAGCGCGCCACCGTGCGACGCAGCTGGAAGTAGGCGACGACGCCGGGGAACGTTGGCAGCCAGAACGAGATCGCGCGGTAGGAGAGCACCGCGAGCACCGACAGGTTGAAGCCGACGCCGAATGCGGCGAAGGCGCCGATCATGCCGCCCTCGACGCCGCCCAGACCACCGGGGAGCGGCAGCAGGTTGCCGAGCGTGCCGACGAAGTAGGCCATCAGGATCACGGTAAACGGCGGCGGCGAGCCGAACGCGTGGAACATCGCCCACAGGACCGCGATGTCAAAGCCCCACCATGCGGGCGCGCCCAACAGTCCGGCGTCGCGGGTGCGGATCAGCCCGATCGCGGTGCGCACGCCGCTGGCTGCGAGCGCCGGCGCGGCCACCGCGCGGGCCACCCAATGGGTGAAGCGGCCCGAGCCCGACGCCCATCTGTCCAGGCGCCGCTCGAGATCCCCCGGCAACAGCGCCATCGCGCCCGCCACGGCGAACAGGATCGCGGCGACGATCGCCGGCACGAACGTGATCGCGAACGAGCCGCCGCCGGGGAACAGGCCGCTTCCCAGGCCGATCCCGTCGAGCAACAGCGAGCCCGCGTAGATGACGTATAGGAGCACGATGAACGCGACCATCCGGCAGGCGACCAGCCTGGGAGCCATGCCCGAGCGGCGCAGCGCCCACGCGGTCAGCGCGACGCCGCCGGCGCCGGCGGCGGCGAACAGGCGTGTGGCGACGAGCCCCGCCATCGTGATCTCATAGCTCTCCTTCCAGCCGATCCGCGAGGGCTGGGCTTCGGTCGTCACGAACACCGATCGGAACAGGAGCACGTAGCCGGCGAACGAGAGCGTCTCCAGCAGCACCCCGACGGCGATCCACCACTTGTCTCCGCCCTCGATGTTGTGCACGGTGGCGCCCACGCCGGCGAGCTTCGGCAGCACGAAGTACAGGAAGCCGACGACGACGAGCACGAACACGCCAAAGGCGACGATCTGCCGGCGCGTGAGCAGCACGCGCGGCATCTCCTCCTCGCCAGCGTGTACAGCGGGCGCAGGGGCAGGCTGCTCCTGCTCGACCGTCTCCCCCATCTCGCGTCGCTTGCCGCCTCGCATCTCGCTCGTGCTCACCCCCTTTCCTCAGACCGCCTCGTGGGCAATCCCCTCCAACGTCGCGACGGCCCGCCCCAGACACGCGATGGCCGGCCCGGCGCGCGGCTCCAGCCGGCGCACGGCGGCCGTCAGCGCCGCCCCCGCGAGCAGATCCACGACGTAGTGCTCGCCGAGGTACACGAGCGCGAATCCGAGCGTGGCCGCGTAGCCGAAGCCCACCGCGCCCGCCACCGGCCCCACCTCGGCGAGAAGGAGCGCAGCCATCACGGATGTGGCGAAGTGCAGAGAGGGCATCGCGGCCAGTGGATTGCCTCCAAACACACTGTAGAGCGAGCCCCAGCGGTCTCGCCAGAACGACTCCCCGTACTCGACCATCAGCCGCCGCACGGGCGGCTGCGGCTCGCCCGGCGCGACGCGCTGACCGCGCTCGTCCGGCTCACCTCCTTCGGCGGCGAGCTCGGCCGCGTACCACGGCGGCGCGGTCGGCAGCCACCAGTAGACGCTCGCGCCGATGTCGAACACCGCATAGGTGAGCACCGCGGCGCGCGAGAAGCGCCCGCGATCGCGCACGAGGATGTACAGCAGCGAGCCGTGCGGCACCATGAACCAGCTCCAGTGCGCCCAGACGAGCACGCGGTCGAGCGTGCTCCAGTCGGCGCCGCCCGCCCTGTTGACGGCCAGCGCCCGCTGCAGTCGCACCGTGGGCAGCTCGCCCAGGCCGAGCACGCGGTCGGCGAGGATCGGATAGTCGACGTGCACGCGCGCGCGCTGCGCTTCGGGGTCGTCGTGCGGCGACTTATACGCGTACAGGTACGCCCACATCTGTAGCGCGCACGCGGCGACGTCGCGCTTGCGCGAGCGGGGCACCGCGACGCACAGCCCCAGCGGCGCCCCGAAGGCGACGGTCTGCACAAGTAGCGCCGGCGCGTTCACCCGCCTGCGCACGATCGGCGCGGCGACCCCCGCCACCACCATCCCCCAGGCGGTTGCTCTGATCGCCTTGGACAGCCGCACTGGGCGGGGAGTATATGTCGCGCCCGCCGCCCCTTCGGGAAACTACGTGACGCGCGCGGCGTCTTGCCCGCGCGCCTACTCGGCGACGCGGGCGCCGCTCGCGGCGTCGATCAGCGCGCCGATGACCGAGCTTGTGAAGTCGGCCTCTGGGTGCCATTGCACGCCGAGCACGAAGCGACGATCGAAGGGGCCGCCCGCCCACTCGATCGCCTCGGGCAGCTCGTCGAAGGTCGAGACTCCGCTCACGAGCAGCCCCTCCCCGAGCCGGTCGACGCCCTGGTGGTGGTGGGACTTGGTCGGGTGCACGAGCTCGCCGGCGGCCCTCGCGGCCAGCGAGCCGTCGGTCAGGACGACATCGTGGTCGGCGCCGTCGAAGGATCCGACGACGCGCCGGTGCTCTTCGTGGCCGACGAGGTCGGGGACGTGCTGCACGAGCGTGCCACCGCAGGCGACATTGATCAGCTGCATGCCGCGGCAGATGCCGAGCACCGGCACCTCGCTCTCGATCGCCGCGTGCGTGAGCGCGATCTCGAACGAGTCGCGCGCGAGCACCGTACCGACCGTCTCCGGGTGCGCTTCCTGCTCATAGCTCGCGGGGTCGATGTCGGCGCCACCGGCGAGGATCAGGCCGTCGATCAGCTCGATTGCCTGCTGTGGATCCTCGGCCAGCAGCGGATCGGGCGGGAGCATCGCCACGAGCCCGCCCGCGCGCTGCACGGCCTCGATGTAGTTCGCGGGAAGCAGCGCCGCCTGCTGTTCCCACACGCTCCAGCTGGCGAGCTCGAGCGCGGTGCAGATGCCGATCACGGGCCGTCTCATCCCCCACACCATAGGATCAAAGCGAGATCGAGCCAAGGGAGAGCGAATGAGCGAGCAGAGCACCGAGCTTGAGAGCGTCAACGTGCGCGTGGCCGACGGCGTCGCGACGATCGAGCTGAACCGACCGGAGGCGCTGAACGCGTGGAACGCGCAGCTCGGCACGGATCTGCTCGCGGCGCTGGGCGCCGCCGCCGCCGACGATGCCGTGCGCGCGCTGCTGATCACGGGCGCCGGGCGCGCGTTCTCCTCGGGCGCGGACCTGAAGGACATGAGCGGCGGGCACACCACGCCCGAGGGGCGCCCCGACGTCTACCGCACGCTGACCGAGCGCTACCACCCGATCATGCAGGCGATCCGCGAGCTGCCCAAGCCGGTGCTCGCGGTCGTCAACGGGCCGGCGGTCGGGATCGGCTGCTCGCTGGCGCTGTGCTGCGATCTGATCCTCGCGGCCGAGAGCGCCTACTTCCTGCTCGCGTTCGTGAACATCGGCCTGGTCCCCGACGGCGGCTCCTCGCTGTTCGTGCCCACGCGCGTCGGCTTCGCGCGCGCGAGCGAGCTGTCGATGCTCGGGGAGCGCCTGCCGGCGGCAAAGGCGCTCGAGTGGGGCCTGATCAACCGCGTCGTCGCCGACGAGCGCCTGCACGATGAGGCGGCGGCGCTCGCCGCGCGCCTGGCGGCCGGCCCGACGAGCTCCTACGCGGGCACCAAGCGCCAGCTCAACAACTGGCTGTACGCGCGTATGGGCGAGCAGCTCGAGCTCGAGGCGCAGATCCAGCAGGAGATGGCCGGCAGCGAGGACTTCGTGGAGGGCGCGATGGCCTTCGTGCAGAAGCGTCCGCCGCGATTCTCCGGGCGCTAGAGGACTCGTGGCAAACGTCATCAAGCGCGTCCCGCCCGGGCGTGAATAGAATCCCCGCCGCCTTGGGCCACCTGCTTCCCTCAACGCTCGCGTTCTTCACTCCCGCGCACGGCGCCTCGCCGAACGCGCAGGAGATCGACACCCTCTACAAGATCACGCTGTACATCGCGCTCGTGATCTTCGTCGCGGTCGAGGGCGCGCTCGGCTATGCGCTCGTGAAGTTCCGCAAGCGCAAGGGCGCGGTCGCGGCGCAGATCCACGGCAACACGCGCCTGGAGGTCAGCTGGACGGTCGCGGCGGCGGTGATCCTGGTGGGGCTCGCGGTGCTGACGTTCGCGAAGCTGTCCTCGATCCAGGACCCCCCCAACTCGGGTCCGGGCGGCGCCGAGCTCGGCGAACAGAACAACCTGATCTACGCGAGCACCTCGCGCAAACTGCCACCCAACGGCAAAGCGCTGAACATCACGGTGATCGGACGCCAGTACATCTGGCAGTTCGTCTACCCCGGCGCCAACGAACCAGACGGCCTGGGCGCGCCGTACTCGTATGAGGAACTGGTCGTTCCGACGGACACCACGGTCAGCCTCGACATCGTCTCCTCCGACGTGGTGCACTCGTGGTGGGTGCCGGAACTCGGCGGCAAGTTCCAGGCGGTGCCGGGCTATCACAACTACACCTGGTTCAAGGTCGACAAGCCGGGCATCTTCCGCGGCCAGTGCGCGTTCCTGTGCGGACGCGGCCACGCCCGCATGATCGCCACCGTCAAGGCCGTGCCGCCCGCCCAGTTCGAAGCGTGGCTGGCACGCCAGAAGCAGCTGATCGCGCAGGCCAACGCCGAAGCGGAGAAGGCACGCGCGAAACTCAAGGCGCAGGTAGGCGCCGGAGCGGTCGAGAACCCCTAGTCCATAGAGGAGACCAGCGCACGACATGGCCACCTACGCACCCCCGATCCCGGAGATAACCGCCCATCGCGCAGAGCGCGAGGCGAGCGGCTGGACGAGTTGGATCACGACAACCGATCACAAGCGCATCGGGATCATGTACATGGTCCTGACGTTCGTGTTCTTCCTGCTCGGAGGCACCGAGGCGCTGATGATCCGCCTGCAGCTGGGGGCGCCGAACAACACGCTGGTGACGCCGGAAATCTACAACCAGCTGTTCACGATGCACGGCACGACGATGATCTTCCTGTTCGTCGTGCCGATGATGGCTGGCCTTGCGAACTACTTCCTGCCGCTGATGATCGGCGCGCGCGACATGGCCTTCCCGCGTCTAAACGCGCTGTCCTTCTGGCTGCTCCTGGCGGGCGGCATCGTCTTCTACGCCTCGCTCTTCTGGCACCCGCCGGAAGCGGGCTGGACGAGCTATCCGCCGCTGTCGGACGCGCTGTACTCGCCGTCGGGCGGCCAGGACGCGTGGATCTACCTGATCCACCTCACCGGGCTCTCCTCGCTGCTCGGAGCGATCAACTTCTACGCGACGGTCGCCAACATGCGCGCCCGCGGCATGAGCTGGGGCCGGCTGCCGCTGTTCGTGTGGGCGATGCTCACGTACTCGGTGCTGCTGATCTTCGCGCTGCCGGTGATCGCGGCGGCGGTCACGATGCTGCTCACCGACCGGCACTTCGGCACCCATTTCTTCGACCCGACGGAGGGCGGCTCGCCGCTGTTGTGGCAGAACCTGTTCTGGTTCTTCGGGCACCCCGAGGTGTACATCATGGTGCTGCCGGGCTTCGGCATCGTCTCGGAGATCCTGCCGGTATTCGCGCGCAAGCCGATCTTCGGCTACAAGGCGATCGCCGCGTCGACCGTCGCGATCGCGTTCCTCGGCTTCCTGACATGGGCGCACCACATGTTCACGACGCCGATCCCCGAGGCGATCCTCGTGTTCGTGATGCTCAGCTCGTTCCTGATCGCGATCCCCACCGGCGTGAAGATGCTCAACTGGATCGCGACGCTGTGGCGCGGCACGATCGAGTTCACGACGCCGCTCTTGTTCTGCGTGGGCTTCATCGCGCTGTTCCTGATCGGCGGCATCTCGGGCGTGTTCCTCGCGATCTTCCCCGTCGACTGGCAGCTGAACGAAACCTACTTCGTGGTCGCCCACATCCACTTCGTGCTGGTCGGCGGCGCCGTGTTCCCGATCTTCGCGGCGATCTACTACTGGTTCCCGAAGATCACCGGGCGCAAGCTCGGCGAAGGCCTGGGCAAGCTGAGCTTCGGGCTGATGTTCATCGGCGTGCTCGTGACCTTCCTGATCCAGCACGTGATGGGCCTCGACGGGATGCCGCGGCGCATCTACGAGTACGACAACGTCGGGCACCTGGCGCTCTACAACTTGATCTCCACGGTCGGCTCGTTTATCCTCGCCGCCGGGGTGCTCGTCACGGTCATCAACGTCTGGCGCAGCCTGAAAGTCGGCGTCGTCGCGGGGCCGGACCCGTGGAAGGCGAACACGCTCGAGTGGTTCACGAGCTCGCCGCCGCCGGTCAACAACTTCGACGTGGTCCCGCTCGTGCGGTCGTTCGAGCCAATGAAGGACATCCGCAACGAGGTCGAGCGCCGCGGCGGCGCCGGCGCGGCGGGTACGGCCACCGTCCCGGCAGGAGCGACGCAGGTCGGGCTTTAGATGAGCCCCGCGCCACCAGCCGGCGCAGCGCCCGCGATCGAGCCCCCCACGCTCGGCCTCGCGAGCCCCGATCGCAGGTCCTCGAGGACGCTCCAGCTGCTCAGCGACTATCTCGAGCTGACCAAGCCGAAGGTCCAGTCGCTGCTGCTGCTGACGACGATCGCGACGATGTACGTCGCTGGCGACCCCTCGCCGTTGCTGGTCGCGCTGACGTGCCTCGGCGGCTATCTGTCGGCCGGCGGCGCGGGCGCGGTCAACCACTGGTTCGACCGCGACATCGACGCGCGGATGACGCGCACGGCCACGCGTCCGATCCCCGCCGGGCGGGTCTCGCCGAACGCGGCGCTCGCGTTCGGATGCACGCTCGCGTGCCTGTCGCTGCTGGAGCTGTCGCTGACCGTCAACCCGCTCGCCGCCGCGCTCTCGTTCTCCGGCTTCCTGGGCTACGTGTTCGTGTACACCATCTGGCTGAAGCGGCGCACGCCGCAGAACATCGTGATCGGCGGGGCCGCCGGCGCGGTGCCGCCGCTGGTCGGCTGGGCGGCGGTGACGGGCTCGGTCAGCGGCACCGCCGTGATCCTGTTCTTCATCGTCTTCTTCTGGACGCCGCCGCACTTCTGGGCGCTGTCGCTGTTGATGAAGGACGAGTACGCCAGGGTCGACGTGCCGATGCTGCCGGTCGTGCGCGGCGAGGCCGAGACGCGCCGGCAGATCCTGTTGTACTCGGTGCTGCTGTACGCGGTCACGCAGCTGCCGTTCTGCGCCGGCGGCTTCGGCGTGATCTACCTCGTGGCGTCGCTGACGCTGGGGATCGGCTTCATCGCAGGCGCCGTGCGCCTGTATCGGCGCGCCGACCGGCGCTCGGCGCTGCGCCTGTACCTCTACTCGCTCGCCTACCTCGCGCTGCTGTTCTGCGCGATGGTCGCCGACCGGCATCTATGAGATCGGCGCCCCGCAGGCGATCCGACGAGCGTGGCTCGGACGGTCGCAGGAGGTGGGATCGGAGCCCGGAGGGCGACGTTTGGGTCGCGGCCCGGACGGCCGCAAGAGGTATCCTTATCCCATGAACCGACGCCTTGCACGCAAGAACATCCGCACCGCCCTGATCGTGTCCGCGATCTGCATGTTCATGTTCGGCCTGACGTTCGTCGTGGCCGCCGCCTACGTCTCATGAGCCCACTCGATCCCGACGTCCCGCCCGTCGGCGAGGAGATCCACCTTCCCGGCCCGAGCATCCTGCCGGTGCTGACCGCGGTCGGGATCACGCTGGCGCTCGTCGGCATCACGACCTTCATCGAGTTCACGATCGCCGGCGGGATCCTGACGGTCTGGTGCATCGCGCGCTGGATCAAAGACACGCGCGAAGAAATCGACGAGCTCCCGCTCGACGAGCACTAAACCCGCCCAACCCACGGCGGGTGCCCGGCCCCATCAGCGGGTCGTGGGCCAAGCGGACCAAGGACGCAGTGAGCGTGGCGTGCTGTGCACGCGAGCGATCGAGGACGCAGGTACGCGCCGCGCCCACGGCCCGCTGCCGTGGCGGTGGCAGGCCTGTTCCCCAAAACAGGCGTGCCACCTCCCCTTCACCCCACGGCCACCCTGGCGGGCACCGGGCAGATCGCCCCATCGTCGGTCCAGCAACGCACCACGTCGCGGACCGACAGGATGCCGACCGTCTCTCCCCGTTCGAGAACGATCAGATGACGAAAGCCGCCGCGCGCCATTGCCGCAGCGGCCTCCTCCAGCGACCAGTCTGGCGCGGCGTAGACGACGTCGCGCGTCAGGTGGTCGGCTACGGACTCATGGTCAGGGTCCTGCCCAGCGCCGACAGAGACGAGGATGTCGCGCTCGGTGATGATCCCGGGGCCGTGGCCGTCAGGGTCCATCACGACCGCGGCGCCGACCTGGCGCTGGGACATCTCCCGCGCGACTCCGCGCAGCGTGTGCCCCGGCGCCACGGTGAGGACCATCTCAGTCATGCCCTCGTGAACCTGCATGCCCTCACCTCGTAGAGACGCTTGCAACGATTGCCTCAATCTACTGGTTGAGGCAGGCGCCGTCAAGGGGCAGGATCGCGATTGGGGGATCGTCCGCCGCGCGACGGCATGCGGAGCCTTCGACGCGGGCCTCGAGGGCCCTTCGTCGAGGCCATCTAGCGGTCCGTCGACGGAGGCATTAGGATCACGGCCGGGATGGAGTGGACCGCGCCACATAGCTGTTTGACGCGCACGGGAACGGACGCGCATGTCTAGGCAGCGCTCGTTGACGCTGGCGCTCGTCGCCGGGGTGATAGCGATCGCGCTCGGCATCCTGCTCAGCTACGAAATTCGGTGGTTCCCGGTGCAGGCCTCGGCGCAGGCGCGCAACACCGATCACCTCTACCACGTGCTCGTGATCGCGACGATCCCGATCTTCGTGCTGGTCGTCGGCGTGATCCTCTACTGCGTTTGGCAGTTCCGCATGAAGCCGGGCGAGGAGCTCAAGGACGGCCCGCCGATACATGGAAACACGCGGCTGGAGGTCTTCTGGACGGCGCTGCCGTCGGTGCTGCTGCTGAGCATGGTCGGCTACTCGTTCGTGGTGCTGCACGACAACGAAAAGAAACCCGCCCACGAGATCCAGATCGGGGTCACGGGCCAGCAGTTCTTCTGGTCCTTCCAGTACCCGCCGTCGGTCACGGGCGGCGCGCCGATCAACAGCTACAAGCTGTATCTGCCCGACAACGAGTCGGTGTACTTCAACATGCGCTCCAAGGACGTGATCCACGCGTTCTACATCCCGGCGTTCCGGCTGCAGGAGGACGTCGTGCCGGGCATCACCACGCACTACCTGGCGACGCCCGACCGGGTCGGCAACTACGTGGCGGAGTGCAACCTGCTGTGCGGCGTGGGGCACTCGCTGATGCGCACGACCGTGCACGTCGTGACGCCAGAACAGTTCCAGGCGTGGATCAAGAGCCAGCTCGCGCTGAGCTCCAGCAGCAGCAATACCGCAGGCGGAGCCGGCGGGGGGACGAGCGGATAATGTTCGGCCGATGACCGCCAAGCTCCGCGCACCTGGCTTCTATCGCGCCGCTTGGCTGATGGTCGGCGCCGTCGGCTTCGCGACGCTGATCACGTGGCTGGTGCGGATGTCGACCGGGCACACGACCTTCACGCACTACCTCTCCGGCGACGCGATCCTGACCGTGTCGCTGCTCGCGGTGCCGATTTCGTTCCTGATCGGGATCGGCGGCTTTGACTACTGGTACTACTGGGCGACCGGGCGCCCGACGCGCCCCGAGGACCACTCCGGCCACGGCGCGCACACGTGGCGGGACTACTTCCGGATCAACACCGATCACAAGGTGATCGGGATCCAGTACACGGTCAACTCGTTCTTCTTCCTGCTCGTGGGCGGGCTGCTGGCGATGTTGATGCGCGCCCAGCTGGCGCAGCCGGGATCGCACTTCGTCAGCGCGAACACCTACAACGGGCTGTTCTCGGTCCACGCGACGATCCTGATCTTCCTGTTCATCATCCCGGTGTTCGCCGGCCTCGGGAACTTCGTGATCCCGCTGATGATCGGTGCTCCGGACATGGCGTTCCCGCGCCTGAACGCGCTGTCGTTCTGGCTGCTGCCGGTCGCCGGCGCGATCATGCTGCTGAGCTTCCTCGCGCCGGGCGGGGCGTTCGCGGACGGCTGGACCGCTTATGCGCCGCTGTCGGACCAGGCGCCGATCGGGCAGACGTTCTTTGCGATCGCCGTGCAGTTCGCGGGCGCGTCCTCGATCATGACCGCGCTCAACTTCCTCGTGACGATCATCACGATGCGCGCGCCGGGGATGAGCTTCTTCCGCCTGCCGCTGCTCGTGTGGGCGAACTTCGCGACCTCGCTGCTGGTCGTGATCGCGACGCCGTTCATCGCCGCCTCGCAGTTCTTCGTGCTGCTGGACCGCGCGCTGGGGTTCAACTTCTTCAACGCGGCGAAGGGCGGCGACGTGCTGATGTACCAGCACGTCTTCTGGTTCTACTCGCATCCGGCGGTCTACATCATGATCCTGCCGGGGTTCGGGATCATCAGCGAAATCATCGCCGTGAAGGCGCGCAAGCCGATCTTCGGCTACCGCATGATGGCGTTCTCGCTGCTGGCGATCGTGGGGCTCGGCTTCACGGTGTGGGCGCACCATATGTTCACGTCGGGGATGGCCAACTGGATCCGCATCCCGATGGCGATCACGACGTCGATCATCGCGGTGCCGACGGGCATCAAGGTGTTCTCGTGGCTTGCGACGCTGTGGCGCGGCGTGCTGCGACTGGATACGCCGATGCTGTTCGCGCTGGGCTTCCTGACGACGTTCACGCTCGGCGGCATCAGCGGCGTGATGCTCGCGATGATCCCGTTCGACATCGACGTCAGCTCGACGTACTTCATCGTCGCGCACATCCACTACGTGCTGTTCGGCGGCTCGCTGATGACGATCTTCGCGGGCGTGTACTACTGGTTCCCGAAGATGACAGGGCGCATGTACGACGAGCGCCTGGGCAAGTGGCACTTCTGGACGACGTTCGTGTTCATGAACCTGACGTTCGGGCCGATGCACATCGCCGGCCTGCAGGGGATGCCTCGCCGCGTCGCCACGTACGCGGCGAAGTTCGCGGACATCAACCTGTTCATCTCGATCGCGAGCTTCGCCCTCGGGCTGAGCACGCTGATCTTCGTCTACAACATGATCAACAGCTGGCGCGGCGGTCCCAAGGCGGTCGCCAACCCGTGGCGCGGGATGACGCTCGAGTGGCAGGTGTCCTCGCCGCCGCCGATCTTCAACTTCGACCGCGTGCCGACGGTCGTCGGCGGTCCATACGAGTACGGCGTCCCGGGGGCGGTCCACGGCATCCTCACGCCGCCGACCCCCGCGACCGTGGGAGCGGGCTCGGGCATGGCGCGGGCACCAAGCCAATGACTATGACGAGGAGGAGAGAGCCGTGAAGGAAGTTCTGGTGGTAGCCAACCGCACGCTGGGGGGCGTGAAGCTGCTGGAGGCGGTCCGCGCGCGCGCGTCCGCCGGCGACGCCCACTTCCGGCTGGTCGTGCCCCAGACCAAGCCCTCGGCGGGCCTGGTGATCTACGACGAGGCGGTGCGCGAAGCGGCGCAGGTGCGCGTCGACCTAGCGCTCTCGGCGGTCGCCGCCGAGGGCATCGCCGCCACCGGGGAAGTCGGCGACCAGGACCCGTTCATGGCGACGATGGACGCGATCGCGGTGCGCAGGCCCGATGAGATCATCGTCTCCACGCATCCGGCCACGAGCTCGGGGTGGCTGCGGCGGGATCTGATCGAGCGCATCCAGAACGCCAGCGGCCTGCCCGTGCAGCACATCGTGGTCGACCTCGACCAGGAGGGCCTGTCGTTCAAAGTGACGCTCGTCGTCGCCAACAAGACCTCCAGCGGCGAGGAGCTGATCGCGCACCTGAAGGAGAAGGCGGCCCAGGACGACGGGCGCCTGTTCATCGCGGTGATCCCGCAGGTGGACGGCAGCGGCAGCGCCCCGCGCGAGGCGCGCGAGCGCCTGGCGAGCATGCTCGACCGGCTGCACGCCGCCGGGCTGCTCAGCTCGGGCATGATCGGCGACCCGGACCCGTACACGGCGACGATGAACGCACTGGAGCTGTTCCACGTCGATGACGTGGTCATCTCGACCCTGCCCGGAGAGCGCTCCGGCTGGCTGCGCTCGAACCTCGTCGAGCGCGTGAGCGGCGCCACCTCGGTGCCGGTGGAGCACGTCGTCGTCGACCCGCAGGCCACCACGATCGCGGCGCCGGCCGCTTAGCGAGGCAACGTGGAGGCAGCCAGCATCCCGCACCCTGCCGGTCACGCCCACGGGGCGGACGAGCATCACGGACCGCCGCCGGCGCACAAGAGCTCGCGCGTCGAAGCGCCGCTGCTCGGGATGCTGCTTTTCATCATCTCCGAGGTGATGATCTTCGGCGCGTTCTTCACCGCCTACTTCTTCATCCGCATCGCCGAAGGCGATCCGTGGCCGGCCCCCGGCACGCACCTGCCGGTGCCTGTCGCGTTCGTCAACACGCTGATTCTCGTCTCCTCCTCGTTCACGCTGCACTGGGCCGAGACGTCGATCAAGCGCGGCAACCGCTTCGGGCTGAAGGCGGGGATGCTCACCACCTTCCTGCTGGGCTGCACGTTCCTGTTCATCCAGATCAACGAGTACGCCAACATCGGCTTCGCCCCCCAGGATCACGCCCAGCAGACGATCTTCTACTCGCTCACCGGCCTGCACGGCTGCCACGTGTTCATCGGCCTGCTGATCCTGCTGGCGGTCACCGTGCGCGCCTTCCGCGGCCACTACGCCCCCGACTCCCACCGAGGCGTCGACATACCAGGCATCTACTGGCACTTCGTCGACATCATGTGGATCGTCGTCTTCACGACGGTTTACGTACTCTGACTCAGTGCTGAACCCGCTGCGCTCGGAGGGCGATGCGTTTCGCGTGCTGCTGTACGTGATCGCCGGGTTCGTGGTGATCATCGCCCTGATCGAGATCCTGCGCGCGATCCTCTGACGATCTGCGGAGTTGGGGTCCACGCCGCATGCGGCGTGGCCAGCCCGGCCGCATGCGGCCGGGCTTCGCGGCCGCGCATGCGCGGCCTCGCGGCGGGCGCATGCGCCCGCCGAACTACGCCCCCTGAGGGTCGTGGGTCAAGCGAGGCAAGGACGCAGAGAGCGTGGCGTGCTGTGCACGCGAGCGAACGAGGACGCGGCCTCGCGCCGTGCCCACGGCCCTCAGGGCTTGACGGTGATCGTGCCGTACATCCCGGCTGCGCGGTGACCGGGGGCCTCGCAGAAGAACGTGTACTTGCCGGGTTTGAGGTTGACGGTCACGGTGGTGGTGCCCTTGGTGATGAAGCTGCTCGCGCCGAGTGCCGCGCCCTTCGCGGTCGCGCCGTTTTCGCCCGCTTCGATAGCGATGTTGTGCGAGACGCCCGACATGTTCGCCATCGTGATCGTGACCGCGCCGGGTGTCGCTTCGGCCTTGCTCGTCGTGTACGCGAGCTGGCCGGACGGGTTGGCGTCGATATCGAGCTTTCCGGCCTTCTCGACCGCCGGCTTGCCCGATCCCGGCGCTTCGACCGCGCTCGCCAATAGGCCGGTGTCCTGGCCGGGGTTGGCGGCCGCCTGCGCGACGTAGGCGGCGATGTCGGCGAGCTTCTGCCCGCTCGCGAGGCCCGCGGGCATGATCCCGGTCGAGTTCGGGTTCTGCACCTGGCCTTCGACGACCGTGCGCACGGCGTTGCGCTGCAGGCCTTCGGCGAGGCTCGTGCGGAAGACTTCGTCGAGGTTCGGCCCGACGATGCCTTTGGTGTTGGCGCGCGCGAGCGTGTGGCACGAGCCGCACTTGGCGACGAACAGCTGCTTGCCGAGGATCAGGTTGGCGTTGTCGCCGCCCTTGACCCCCGCACAGCCGGCGCATGCGATCGCGAGCGCGCCCAGCACGCACGCGCTGGCGGCGCTGCGGACGAACGTCCGCGGGCGCCCACGGCGCCGACGCGCGATCTGCCTCTCCTCCTCGAAGCTCACGCGGGAACCCTATCTGAAGCGGCGGCTGGCGAACACGCAGAGGCGCGACCGGCGATGCCGAGATCTCTCGCCCACCCGCTCAGGTAAAGTTGGGGACATGAGCACAAAACAGCGTTACCGACTGCGCGCCCCGTCCACCGGACGCGAAGTCGTGATCGAGGCCGAGCCTCAGGAGATCTATCGGGACCGCGAATCGGGCGAGGCGCTGGAAGTCGTCGGCAAGATGCTGCCGCTCGCGCCGTCCCAGTCGCGGCTGCCGTGGGCCGTCGAGAACCTGCGCTTCTGCCCGTGGTGCAACCAGCATTCACAGAAGGATCTCAACGACTGCCCGACGTGCGGCAGGCGCATGGGACCGTTGTGAGAGCGCGCGCCGCGCTGGCCGCGTGCGCAGCGCTGCTCTGCGGGGTGACGCTCGGCGCCTGCGGGGGGAGCACCGTCTCCGACGCCGTTCCCAAGAGCACACCCGACATCACGCCGCCGACGAGCACCAGCGCCGAAGCCGCCGCGCAGACGACCTCGACCTCCACGACGACGGCCAAGACGACCAAGGCCAGCGAAACGTCCTCCACGGGCAGCGAAGCCGCCGCCAGCGAAACAGGCGGCGCATCCTCGGGCGAAGCCTCCTCCGGCACGGCCGGAACCTCCGGTGGCGCCTCCGCCGAAAAAGAAAAAGAAGCGGAAAAACCCGCCAGCGAAACCAAAGAAGCGCCGGCCAGCCCCACGGGCGGCGCGAGCGCGCCGTAGAGCGCGAGGCTAAGGTGTCGAGATGAGCGTCGCGCTGTAGGTCAGGCGCGCGGTCTGGTAGAGGCAGTAGTACTGGACGGCGGAGCCGACCGAGGTCTGGGTGGTCTCGGAGCTGGTGCTGTTGCAACCGCTTTTCGGCCGGCTGGCGCGCCAGGAGGTGTCGTTGCCGAAGTGCAGCGCGAGCGCCGGCGCCCACGTGGGCACGCTCAGCGCGACGACGTAGCCCTTCTTGATCGGGATCGTCGTTTCGAGCGGGAACTGCGCGGTCTTGCCGAAGTACGGCGTCAGCTTGACGAGCGGGCTCTGCGCGACGAGCTTGTACGTGAGGTTGGGCTTGCGCTGCGGGGCGAGGATCGCGATCCCCGCTTCGGATTCGCCGCCCTCGTTCGCGTTGAAGAACTTGACCTGGGTGGCGTTGGGGGCGCCCAGTGAGATCGTCCAGGCGACGATCGTGCCGGCGCGCGGGGCGCTCAGCAGGTTGCGTTCGGTGCCGACCTTGACCTGGAAGCCGGTCGTGCGGCTGACCGCCAGGCACGGGTTCGTCGGCCCGCTCCCCGGGCAGCTTGGCACCGTCGCGGGCGTGGTCGTGCCGATCACGCCGACTTCGGTCAGCGTCGCGGGCGCGACCGCGGGCAGCACCAGCGCGAACGCCACGACGCTCACGAGCACGGCTATGGATGTTCGTCTCATGTGTGCCATTCAACACGCCCACGCGCTCGAGGTAGCGGTTTGACTACTTCGCTATCCCCCGGACAGTTCCTGCGCGGCAGCCTCGATCTGCGCGCGATCGCCCTCGGATGGTATCCATGGCAGCCGCAGCGGATCGTCCTCATAGCGCGGAATCACGTGCACGTGGAAGTGGAAGACGGTCTGCCAGGCGGCGGCCCCGCAGGAGTTCAGCAGGTTGACCCCGTCGGCGCCCAGGCGTTCCTTCATGCGCGCGGCCAGTCGCTGCGCGGCAAGCGCCACCGCGCTGAGGTCCTCGCGCTCGACGCTCAGCAGGTCGGTGGCGTGGGAGCGCGGGATCACGAGCGCGTGACCGCGCGTGGCCGGCGCGATGTCCATGAAGGCGATCGTGCGCTCGTCTTCATCGACGATCCGCGCGGGCAGCTCGCCGGCGAGGATCTTGCAGAAGATGCAGTCTGGATCGGCCACGCGGCGCAGATCCTAGACCTGTGTCAGCGCGCGGGCGTAGTCGAGCGCCTGATCGCGGCTATCGACCTCGCCCGCGTACTGCGCCTCGGCAAGCTGTTCCAGGAGCTCCCCCACGCGCGGACCGGTCGCGATGCCAAGCGCCCGCGCCAGCTCGTCGCCGCGCAGCAGCGGCCGCGGCGGACCTTCCGCGCGCCAGTGCAGGGCATCGACGAGCATGCCGCTGGCGAGGGCCAGGTGCGCGCGCACCGCCTCCTGCGCGCGATCGCCGCGCGTGGCGAGTCGGTCGGCGACCGACAGCAGCGTCACGTCGACCTCGACGGGCGCGCACGCGCGCAGGTAGGCGAACACGGTCCTTCGCGCGAGCGGCTGGGGCTCGTGCACGAGGAAGCCCAGGCGCAGGTGCTGGCGCACGAGCGCGGCGACGTGCGCGCGCAGCCGCTCGCTGGCGCGCAGCCGCTCGAGCACCGCGCGCGCGAGCTCGGCGCCGCGCGCGTCGTGGCCGATGAACGTCACGCGGCCGTCCTCGGGCCGGACCGCGCGCGTGAGCGGCTTGGCGGCGTCGTGCAGCAGCGCCCCCCAGCGCAGCGCCTCGCCGCGGGTCAGCTCGTCGGACAGCGGCTCGGCGAGCAGCGCCTGCACCTGCTCGCCGCACGCGCCGATGCACTGCCGAAGCTCCTCGCCCCAGGCGTCCGCGCCGCTCGTCAGCTCGACCGTGCGATCGAGCACCTCGAGCGTGTGCCCGAGCACGTCGAGATGATGAAAGCGGTTCTGCTGCACGCCGCGCAGCGCCTCGAGCTCGGGCAGCACGACCGCGGTCGCCCCCAGCGAGCTCATCAGCTCGAGACCCCGGCGCGCCTCGCGCGCGGAAACGATCCGCCGCAGCTCCGCGAACACGCGCTCAGCCGCGACGCCGCGCAGCTCCCGCGCGTGCACACCGGCGCTGCGCACGGTCTCATCCTCGGCGTGCAGGTCGAGCTCGACGGCGAGGCGCACGAGACGCAGCACCCGCAGCGGGTCCGCGGCGAACGCGCTCGCGCCCGCCATCCGCAGGCGACCCGCGCGCAGGTCCGCGACGCCGCCGAGCGGGTCGATCGGCTCACCCCCGGCGAGCGGCTCGGCGATCGCGTTGACGGTGAAGTCGCGCAGCGCGAGGTCGGCCTCGATGCTGTGCCCGCGCAGCGGCTCGACATCGACCTGCCAGGCGCCCTCGCGCGCGACCACTCGCCAGGAGCCGAACTCCTCGGAGAGCGCGAAGCACGCCGCGCGGCCCGCCGCGCGGGCGATCGCACGCGCGGCCTGCGCGGGGTCGGCGTCGACGACGACGTCCGCGTCCGCCGTCTGCCTGCCAAGCAACTCGTCGCGCACCGCGCCGCCGACCAGCCACGCCCGCGTGCCCGCCAGCGCGGTGCGGGCCACCTCCACGCCGGGGCTCATGTCAGCTCGGCGTCCGCCGTTCGCACCCGCGCGCGCTGAGCGTCGGCGTCGACCGCGATGCCGTCGCGGTGGTAGACGCGCGGCACGCGCGGCGTCAGCGCGCACGTGATCTCGTAGTTGATCGTCTCCAGGCGGCGCGCGACCTCCTCGGCGGTGATCCGCTCCGAGCCCTGGATGCCGATCAGGATCGCGCGCTCGCCGCGCAGGCCCTCGCGGTCGGCCTCGATGCCGAGGTCGACGGTGATGCTGTCCATGCTCACGGTGCCGACCAGCGGATGGCGGTGCCCGCCGATCAGCACGTCGGCGTTGTTGGACAGTCCGCGCCGCCAGCCGTCGCCGTAGCCGATCGGCAGCACACCGACGAAGGTGTCGCCGTCGGCCACGAACTGGCGCCCGTAGCCGGCGCTCTCCCCCGCCCGGCACAGCTTCACCTCGGCGACGTATGAGCTCAGCTCGAGCGCCGGCTCGATCGCCCTGGCCGCCGGGTCGCGGCCGAACGGGTCCATGCCGTAGATGGCGATCCCGCAGCGGACCATGTCGAACTGCGCTTCGGGCTCGCGCATCGTCGCGGCGCTGTTGGCAGCGTGCACGATGACCTCCGGATGCTGGTCCTTGACCGTGCGCGCCCAGCGCGTGAAGTCGGCGAGCTGGCGGGCGAAGAAGCCGTCGTCCTTGAGCTCATCCGCGGTCGCGAAGTGGGTCATCACCCCCGCCAGCCGCACGCCGGGGGTCCGCTGCGCGGCCGCCGCCACGCGTGAGGCCTCCTCCGGGTCGCGTGTGCCGAGCCTGCCCATCCCCGAGTCGAACTTGACGTGCACGCGCCCACCGCCGGCCGCGGCGACCGCCTCGAGATAGGACTCGTTCCAGACGACCACGTCGGCGTCCGCCGCCAGCGCCTCTTCGAGCTCGAGCGGGCTGAGCGCACCCATCACGAGCACGCGCACGTCGCGCATGCCCGCCTCGCGCAGCTCGCGCGCCTCGCAGGAATCCGCGACCGCCAGCCAGCTCGCGCCGCCGGAGAGCGCGGCGCGAGCGCTCTGCACCGCACCGTGGCCGTAGCCGTTGGCCTTGACGACCGCGCACAGAGCCGCGCCGTGGCGCAGCTGCGTGCGCAGCCGCGCGCAGTTGCGCTCGATCGCGGCGACGTTCACGCTCGCGCGCGCGCGGCGCATCGCCGTCCCCTCGCTTGCGCGCGACCGGGCCTGGGTGTGCCCGTGAGCCTGCCCGTCAGCCTCTGCCCCGTCAGCCATCGCCATGCGACGCTCCATTGTCCATCGCCGTGAACCGCCTCATCCGTCGCGCTGCCCTGCGACACCGCGATCATCACACGCCGCGCGGCGGCGCGCCGCGGGGAGCGCCGCGATCACGTCTGTGGCGATCACGCCCTCGGCGGCCCCGAGCGCGAGCGCCGCCCGCCTGCCTGCCTCCGCGTGCATCCACACGCCCGCGGCGGCCGCCGTGAACGCGTCGAGGCCCTGCGAGAGCAGGGCGGCGATCACGCCCGCGAGCACGTCGCCGGTTCCGGCGGTCGCGAGCGCCGGGCTGTCGCCTGGGCTCACGGCGACGCCACCGTCGGGCGCCGCGATGAGCGTGTCATCGCCCTTCAGCACGACCACGGCGGCGGCCTGCTCGCAGGCGGCGCGGACGTGGCGCAGGCGTTCGCGCTCGATCTCCGCGCTGTCGCACTCGAGCAGGCGGCCGAGCTCGCCCGCGTGCGGTGTGAGCACCGTCGGCGCGCGCCTCGGGGCGAGCTCGCCGAGCCTGCCGGCGTGGGCGTTGAGGGCGTCGGCGTCCAACACCAGCGCCACCTCGGCCTGTTGCGCGAGCGCACGCGCGAACGCGAACGCGCCGTCGCTGCGTCCAAGCCCGGGCCCGAGCGCGATCGCGCCGCCGCGAGCGCTCGCCTCGAGCACGCCGGGGACCGCCTCCGCGGTCAGCGAGCCATCGTCGTCCGGCAGCCCGCGGGTCATCAGCTCGGGCGTGCCGGCGCCGGCGAGGACGAGCTGCAGCGAGGCGGGCACGCACGCGCTCACGTATCCCGCGCCGGCGCGCATGCTCGCTTCCGCGGCCATCCGCGGCGCGCCGGTGAGCCCGCGCGAGCCGCCGGCGACGAGCACGTGCCCGGAGCTGAACTTGGTCGAGGCCGCGCCCCTGCGCGGGAGCCGCGCGAGCACGCTCGCGTCGATCAGCCCGATCGACGCGCCGGCGGGCGCGCCGCGCGGGATGCCGATGTCGAGCGTCTGCACCTCGCCCGCGTGCGCCTTGCCAGGATGGATCCACAGCCCGGGCTTGCCCGCGTGGAAGGTGACGGTCAGCGCCGCGCGCACCGCCGCGCCGCGCACGACGCCCGTGGAAGCGTCCACGCCGCTCGGCACATCGACGCTGACGACGGCCGCGCCCGCGTGCTCGACGGCGCAGTTGACCGCGGCGATCGCCTCGGCGACGGCGCCGCGCGGCTCACCCTGAAAGCCGGTGCCGAGCAGGGCGTCGACGATCGCCGCCGCGCCGGCGAACACATCCGCCCCCGCGGGTGGCGCACCCTGTGACCCCGTCTCCCCCGTCCACGCGGCCCCATTCAATTGAACGGGCGGATCTCCCGGCAGACGCTCGAGGTTCGCGCGCGCGTCGCCCGTGAAGTCCTGTGGCGGCGCTACGCAGACGACCGTCACCGGCCGCCCCGCCTCGCGCAGGAGGCGTGCGACGACCAGCCCGTCGCCGCCGTTGTTGCCCTTGCCGCACAAGACCGTCACCGCTCCGTCGGGGGCCAGGCGCTCGAGCGCGCGCGCGACGCCCGCGCCCGCGCGCTCCATCAGCTCGACGCCCGGGACCCCGCGCTCCTCGATCGCCCAGCGGTCGACCGCGCGCATCGCCTCGGCGTCGGGAAGCGGCAGCAGCCACGGCGGCAGCGCGGTCACGAACGCGATGCTACTCGCGCACCAGCGGGCTGCGCGCGGGGCTCCAGTACTCGGCCAGCACGCGCACGGGCAGCGTCAGCAGGTCGAGCAGCGGGACCTGCTCGAAGCGCTCGTCGCTGAACGTCGCCTCGGTCTCGGTGACCGCGTCGACGAGCGCCGCGTAGCGGTCGCGGTAACCCTCGAGCACGCGGCGTGTCTCGGCGGGCGTGAGCGACTCGTGGAACTGCACGTGCAGGAGCGTTAGCCCGCAGACCAGGCGCGCGTCGATCTCCGGGACGAGGATCAGGCTGCGACCGTCGCGGCCGCCGACCGCGACGGTGACCTCGCGCTCCTGCGCCGCGCGGTGCTTGGCGCCGAGCAGACGGTTGTCGGAGTCGGTGCGCGAGGGCAGGCCGACGGAGATGCCGCCGCGGCCGACGATCTCGATCGTCGCGCCGGCGGCGATGTCGCCCTCGATTCGGTAGCGCGTGAAGCCCTCGACCTCGGCGACCGCGGGGTCCAGGCGCGCGAGCGTGCGCAGGCCGCGGTAGGAGAGGCGCTGTACCGACGCCCCGGCCGCGAGCGCGCCGGCGACGAGCGGCACGCCGAGCAGCTCGTCCTCGCTGCGGGAGATCCCGACGGTGACGGTCTTCGCCTGGTGCTTGATCGCGTCGACGGGGCGGGTCAGCTCGCTGATGGCGTCGGTCAGCGCCGCCGCGAGGTCCTCGACGATCGCCTCGGGCTTGCCCACGCGGTCGTATTCCAGCTCATATCCCTCGACCGGCAGCGCGCCGGTCGCGTATCGCAGCAGCGACGCCACCGCGACCGCGGTGGCCGCGTCGAGGTTGCCATTGTAGGCACCGGCGCGCAGCCCGGCGAAGAACTGCGTGGCGGAGGCTTCGAGCGAGGGTCCGAGCGCGCGCAGCACGGCGTCCGGAGATGCCCATTGGCCGTCGGCGAGCGTTTCGATCGCCGAGCGCGCCTCGCGCAGGGGCCGGGCGTGCGCGTCGATCGCCAGGGCGGCCTCGTAGCCGAACAGGTGGCCGACCATCGCCGAGAGCACGAACGCCAGCTCAGGCTCGACGACGGGGACGGCGATCACGTGCGGTGCGGCCGCGAAGCGCTCCTGCTCGCCGCGGTCGACGACGACGATCGGCGCCGCCTTGTGGGCAGCGAAGATCGCGACCTCCTTCGCCGCATCGTCGGCTGTCGGGCCCGACAGCCCGGCGGCGCAGACGAGCACGAGCGGTTCGGAGGAGAGGTCGATGTGCTTCTTGTCCTCGGTTCCGTCGCAGGCGACCGAGTGGTAGCAGAGCTCGGAGAGCTTGATGCGGATCTCCTCTGCGGCGACGCGGTTGGAGCCGCTGCCGACGACCGCCCAGTGACGCCGATAGGGGGCGAGCTCCGCTGCCGCCGCGGCGATCGCCTCGCGCCCGCCGAGAACCTCCTCCATCGCCTCGGGCAGCGCCCGCAGCGCGCGCAGCAGCCGATCGGAGCGGCGCTCGTCGCGACATCCGAGGTGCTCGGCGATCGCCTCCGCCAGCAGCAGCCCGGCCGCGACCTGCGAGTAGAAGGCCTTCGTGGAGGCGACGCTCATCTCGACGTCGCGACCGTCGGAGGTGTAGAGCACGCCGTCGGCCTTGTCCACGAGATCGCTGCCGCGCCGGTTGACGATCGCAAGCACGCGCGCGCCGCGATTGCGCACCAAATCGACGGTGCGGTTGGTGTCGGTCGTCGTACCGGACTGGCTGACCGCGATCACGAGCATGTCGCTCATGTCGTCGGCCAGCTCGAAGCCCGAGAGCTCGGTCGCGAGCACGGCATCGACGCGCACCGGCAGCGAGCCGAGCGCGGCGACGATCGAGGCGGCCACGCTCTGGGCCGCGACCGCGGCTGTGCCCTGGGCGATCACGCGAATCCGCGCGATGGCGCCGCTCTCCAGGCGCTCGATGACCGTCGGCGGCAGCACCTCCGGGCCGAGCTTCACGGCAAGGCGCCCATCGGCGCCCTCGACGATCTTGCCGCGCAGGGTCTTCATGAACGACCGCGGCGCCTCGGAGATCTCCTTGAGCAGGAAGTGCGGGAACCCGGTGCGGTCGATGTCGCGCGGGGTGATCTCCGCGACGCGGACCTCGCGCTCCTCGATCGGCCGCGGCGCGCCGTCGTAGCCGACTCGCTGGATCGCGCCGAGCGTCCCGGCGCCCTCGCGCTGGAGCACGACCACCTGGCCGGAGCTGCCGTCGGCGGAGCCCTCGCCCTCCATCGGCAGGTAGCGCGCGGTCTCTCCGACGACGCCGTAGGGCTCGCTGGCGAGCACGAAGGCATCCTCGGCCAGGCCGATGTACAGCGACTGGCCGCTGCCGCGCAGCGCCAGCTGCAGGCGCTCGGGCGTGTCGGCGGCGCTGAGGGCGATCGCGGCCGAGCCCTCGCAGCGGGCGACCGTCGCGCAGAAGGCCTGATCGACGGAGTCCCCATGCGCGAGGCGGCGCGCGACGAGCGTCGGCAGGATCTTGCTGTCGGTCGTGATCTCCGGGGGCAGGCGCAGCTGCTCGGCGTTTCGCAGGTCGGCGTGGTTGTCGATGTCGCCGTTGATCGCTGCGACGACGTAGGGCTCGCCGGCCGCCACGAGCTCCTCGCCGTCCAGCGGGTGGGCGTTGGCCTCGGAGATCGCACCGACGCTCGCCCAGCGGGTGTGGCCGAGGACGGTCACTACGACATCGGGACCGGCCAGCGCGCGGTGCAGCAGGGCATCTGTCGCGATCGCGGCGCGCAGCGCGTGCGTGTTGTCGCCGAGCTCGCCGATCTCGGCCGCGACCTTGTACACGAAGCTCAGGTGTCCGCCCGGAGCGCGGATGGCCATCGACCTGAACAGCTCATCCGAGCGGGCCGAGAGGACCGCGTCGACGTCGGGCTGGTCGAGGGCGATGCCGTGGCCGCTGACGAGCACGTGCAGGCCGGCGGAGTCGCGTCCGCGCACCTCGAGCCGGTCGAGCGCCGAGAGCGCCACCTGTATCGCCCAGTACGCGGTGATCGTCGGGGCGGACTGGCCGACAGCGCTCTGCGCCAGCTCGGCCACCCCACGGGCGGTGGACGTGCGGTCGCGGCCGAGCGCCCACACGACGTCCTTGAGCCGGACGAGGACCGCGTTGCCGGCCTCGAGCTGATCGCCGGCCCAGATCACCTCGCCGGCGTCGAGCGCCGCTTCGAGATCCGCCAGCAGGGCGCCGAGCGTCGCCGCCCGCTGTTCGAGCGCGAGCACGTCCGCGAGCTCCGCGCTGGCGAGCAACGCCAGCGTCCCGAGCGGGCCGCGCAGCGCGCCGTCGAGCGCCTCGAGCCGGTCGGCGATCGACGCCAGATCACCGGCATCGGGCCTGGCCGCGCAGGCGCTCAGGCGCGCGATCGCCTCGTCGAGCCCCGCCATGCTGCGCCCGACGTCGGGCGCAGCAACCCCCGACGGGCGTCGATAGAGGACCCCGACGATTCCGCACACAGCTCAGAGGCTAGCGTGGACCGTTTGCGATGCCACGCGCGCTCGGCGTTTATGCGAGCTCGCGCTCGACCACCGCGACCAGGCGCCCGCACACCGCTTCGGCCTCCTCGTCGGTCGGCGCCTCGACCATCACCCGCACGAGCGGCTCGGTGCCGCTGGAGCGCACGAGCACGCGCCCGCGTCCGGCCAGCTCGACGCCAGCGGCGTGCACGGCGGCGTCCACCTCCTGCGCGTGCTCGAGCGCGCCGCGGTCGCGCACGCGCACGTTGACGAGCCGCTGGGGTAGCTTGGACATGGCATCGCGTGCGCTCAGGTCGCGGCCGTCGAGCGCCTCGAGCGTGAGCAGCGCGCTGGCGATGCCGTCGCCGGTGCGGTTGAAGCCCATGTCGATGATGTGCCCCGACTGCTCGCCGCCGAGCGTCCAGCCGCGCGCGCGCAGCTCCTCGAGCACGTAGCGGTCGCCGACCTGTGTCGTGCCGACCTGCACCCCCTCGCGCTCCATCGCCGCGTGGAAGCCGTAGTTGGTCATCACCGTCACCGCGACCCCGTTGCCGCTGAGGCGCCCGCTCGCGCGCAGGTGCAGCGTCGCGAGCGCCATCAGCTCGTCGCCGTCGACGAGCACGCCGCGGCGGTCGACCGCGAGCACGCGGTCGCCGTCGCCGTCGAAGGCGAAGCCAAGCGCGTGGCCGTCGGCGAGGACCCTGCGGGTGAGCTCCTCGACGTGCGTGGAGCCGCAGCCGGCGTTGATGTTGCATCCGTCGGGCGTGTCGGCGATCACCGACACGTTGGCTCCGAGGCGCCTGAAGATCTCGGGCGCAACCTGGTAGGTGGCGCCGTTGGCGCAGTCCAGGAGCACGTCGACGCCGTCGAGATCGAGCTCGCGGAAGCGCACGTGCAGCTCGCGCAGGTAGTCCTCCGGCGCGCCGCGCAGCTCGCGGATGCGACCGATCGCCGGGGCGCCGCCGGGCGCCGCGGGGGCGGCGTCGAGCTCGCGCTCGATCGCGAGCTCGGCCTCGTCGGAGAGCTTGTAGCCGTCGCCGGCGAAGAACTTGATGCCGTTGTCGCGGTAGGGGTTGTGCGAGGCGGAGATGACGGCCGCGAGCTGAAAGCCGTAGCGGTGGATCAGCAGCGGCGCCGCGGGCGTGGGCAGCACGCCGCCGAGCAGCGCGTCGCCGCCGGCGGCGCTGACCCCCGCGGCGAGCGCCGCCTGGAGCATCTCGCCGGACTCGCGCGTGTCGCGCACGATCAGCACCTGCGGTCGCTCCCCCTGTGAGGAGGATGCGGCGCGCGCGTTGCGCGTGGCGGCGGCGCCGAGCGCGAGCGCGAGCTCGGCCGTGAGGAACTCGCCGGCGACGCCGCGAACGCCGTCGGTCCCGAACAGCTTGCGGGTCATGCTGGTGGGTGGCTCACCCGGCGCGCGGCGCTAGCGCTTGGAGAACTGCGGACGCTTGCGCGCCTTCTTCAGGCCGGCCTTCTTGCGCTCCTTCGCGCGCGAGTCGCGTGTCAGGAAGCCTCTGCGCTTGAGCTCGCCGCGCAGATTCGGGTCGGCCTCGAGCAGCGCGCGCGAGACGCCGTGGCGCAGCGCGCCCGCCTGCGCTGAGATGCCGCCGCCATGCAGCCGCGCGACTACGTCCATGCGGTCCTGGTAGCCGACGGTCTCGAGCGGCTGGCGGATGTTGCGCTGCAGCGTCAACCGCGGGAAGTGGTTCTCGAGCGTGCGGCCGTTGACGAGGTAGCTGCCGGTGCCCGGCCGCAGCGTCACGCGCGCGATCGCCGACTTGCGCTTGCCGGTCGCGCGGTAGCGCGCACCGGAGGCGAGGTCGATCGCGGCCGTGGAGATCGGCTGCGCTAGCTCCTGCTCGCGCTCCTCCTCCGCGTCGGCCTGCGTCTCCTCCGCGTCCTCGTCGGTCGCGTAGGGGTCGACGGCGTAGGTGTCCTCGTAGCTCTCGCCGCGGCCCAGCGGGTCGACGCCCTCGGGCACGATGTCCACTTCGAGGTGCGCGCCCGGCACCGCCGGCTTCTCGCGCGGCGCCGACTCCTCCTCTTCCTCCTCGTCCTCCTCGACGGCCTCGACAACCTGCTCGACCGCCTCGACGACCTCCTCAACCGCCTCCGCCGCGACCGCTGCGGTCTCGACCGCGTCGGCCTGGACCTCCGGAGCCACGGGGGTCTCGGGGCGCGTCTCCACGACCTCGGCCTGGGCCTCGGTCTCGGTCTCCTCGACGTTCTCCCCCTCCGGGGCGGATGCGGGCTGCTCGTCGTCTGCCATCAGGCCTCGATCTCCAGCGGTTGCGGTTTCTGGGCGACGTGCGGGTGCTCGGGCCCGGCGTAGATCTTGAGCTTCGTGATCTGCTTGCGCGCCAGCCGGTTGCGGGGCATCATGCCCTTGACGGCCAGCCGGATGATCTCCTCGGGGCGCCTGGCGAGCATCTCCTCGAAGGTGCGCGAGCGCAGTCCGCCGGGATAGCCGGAATGGCGGTAGTAGCGCTTGTCCTGGCGCTTGTTGCCGGTCACGTGGATCTTCTCGGCGTTTACGACCACGACGAAGTCGCCCGTGTCGATGTGCGGCGTGTACTCGGGCTTGCGCTTGCCCCGCAGCACGTCGGCGATCTGCGTCGCCAGCCGTCCGAGCGTCTTGCCGTTGGCGTCAACCAGCAGCCAGTTGCGCTCGCGGTCTGTGGGCTTCGCCACATATGTTCTCTGAGAGGGGGCCATAACGTGAAAAAGGCCACGCGGGAGCGCGGCGCTGGCGGACATCATAGAGCAAGGCGCCGCCAACGCCCTGCCTCCTCGGCTGGGCTACTCCCACTCGATGGTTCCCGGCGGCTTCGAGGTGATGTCGAGCACGACGCGGTTGACCTCGCGCAGCTCGTTGATCATGCGCGAGGCGATCGTCTCGAGCAGGTCGTAGGGCAGCCTGGCCCAGTCGGCGGTCATGGCGTCGTCGCTGGTGACGGCGCGCAGGACGACGACGTAGCCGTAGGTGCGCTCGTCCCCCTGGACGCCGACGGTGCGCACGTCGGGGAGCACGCAGAAGGACTGCCACAGCTCGCGATACAGGCCCGCCTTGCGGATCTCCTCCTGCAGGATGTGGTCGGCCTCGCGCAGAACGTCCAGGCGCTCCTTGGTGGCTTCGCCGCCGACGACGCGGATCGCGAGGCCGGGGCCGGGGAACGGCTGGCGCCAGACGAGGCGCTCCGGCAGCCCGAGCTCGGCGCCGACGGCGCGGACCTCGTCCTTGAACAGCGCGCGCAGCGGCTCGACGAGCTCGAACTGCAGGTCGTCGGGCAGGCCGCCGACGTTGTGGTGGGACTTGATCGTCGCCGCGCCGGTGCCGCCGCCGGACTCGATCACGTCCGAGTAGAGCGTGCCCTGCACGAGGAAGCGCGCGGGCTGTGTGGCGTGAGCGGGATCCGTTCCGCCGCCGTCGTCGGCGAGCTTGGCGGCCTCCTCCTCGAAGACCCTGATGAACTCCGCGCCGATCGCCTTGCGCTTGGCCTCCGGCTCGGTCACGCCCTTGAGCTTCTCCAGGAAACGCGTCTCGGCGTCGACGGCCACGAGCGGCACCTTGAACGTGTCGCGGAAGGTCTTCACGACCTGCTCGCCCTCGTCCTTGCGCATCAGGCCGTGGTCGACGAACACGCACGTGAGCTGCTCGCCGACGGCGCGGTGCACGAGCAGCGCCGCGACCGATGAGTCGACGCCGCCGGAGAGGCCGCAGATGACCCTCCCGTCGCCGACCTGCTCGCGGATGCGCCGCACCTGTTCCTCGACGATCGAGGCCGCCGACCAGGTCGGCTCACAGCCGCAGATCTCGGTCAGGAAGCGGGTGAGGATCTCCTCGCCATAGGGAGTGTGGACGACCTCGGGGTGGAACTGGATCCCGTAGATCGCGCGCTCGGGGTCTTCGACCGCGGCCACGGGGGAACCGCTCGAGGATGCGAGCGCGCGGAAGCCCGGCGGCGGCTCGAACACGGTGTCGCGGTGGGACATCCAGCACGTCTGCTCGCGCGGCATGCCCGCCAGCAGGACTCCAGGCTCGGCGACGTGCAGTTCGGATCGTCCGAACTCGCCGACCTCCGCCTGCTCGACGCGCCCGCCGAGCGTGTGCACGAGCAGCTGCATCCCGTAGCAGATGCCCATCACCGGCACGCCCAGCTCCAGCAGGCCGCGATCGAGGGGCGGCGCGCCGTCGGCGTACACCGAGGCCGGTCCGCCGGAGAGGATGATCCCGCGGGGCTTGCGCGCGGCGATCTGCTCGAGCGGCACGTGATGGGGCAGGAGCTCGCTGAACACGCCGCAGTCGCGCACCCTGCGCGCGATCAGCTGCGAGTACTGCCCGCCGTAGTCGAGCACCACGATCTCGTCGGTCGCCGCCGAGTGACTTCCGTCTTCGTTCGGCTGCGTCCTCGGTCGCTCGCGTGCCAAGCACGCCACGCTCCCTGCGTCCTTGCCGGCCTCGTCGGAAGCCGCTCGGGAGCGCTCTGCCGTATCGGCGTCAGCGACAGGGTCAGTCATTTACGAGGGCGACTGCCTTCCCGTTGGTGGCGCCCATGCCGACACCCTGGTCGCGCTGCAGCGCCTTGCCCTCGGTCTGCAGCGACGGCGCGACGACGACCTCGGCGCGGTTGAACTCCGCGAGGTCCTTGTGGCCGCACGTCGCCATCGAGGTGCGCAGGCCGCCGAACAGGTTGAACGTGCCGTCGTTCTCGCGCGCCGGACCGACGAGGATCTCCTCGAGCGTGCCGTTCTGTGTGGTCGCCACCCGCGCGCCGCGCGGAAGGCTGGGGTGGAACGTCGCCATGCCCCAGTGAAAGCCCCGCCCGGGCGCCTCGTAGGCGCGCGCCAGCGGCGAGCCGATCATCACGGCGTCCGCGCCCAGCGCGATCGCCTTGGACACGTCGCCGCCGTTGCGCATGCCGCCGTCGGCGATCACCTGGCAGTACTCGCCCGTCTCGAGCATGTGCGTCGAGCGCGCGTGCGCGACGTCGGCGATCGCGGTCGCCTGCGGCACGCCGATGCCGAGCACGCCGCGCGTCGTGCACGCGGCGCCCGGACCGACGCCGACGAGCACGCCGGCCGCGCCGGTGCGCATCAGGTGCAGACCGGTGTGATAGGAGGCGCAGCCGCCGACGACGACGGGCACGTCGAGGCTCGGGATGAACTCCTTCAGGTTCAGCGGCTCTGAGACCGTCGAGACGTGTTCCCCGGAGACCACCGTGCCCTGGATCACGAGCACGTCGAGCCCCGCGTCCATCGCGATCTCGTGGTAGTCGAGCACGCGCTGCGGGGTCAGCGAAGCGGCGACGACGACCTTCTGCTCCTTGATCTCGCGGATGCGCTGCGCGATCAGCTCCGGCTTGACCGGCTCCTGGTAGATCTCCTGCATCCTGCGCGTGGCGAGCTCCTTCGGCAGCGAGGCGATCAGCTCGAGCTGCTCGTCGGCGTCCTCGTAGCGCGTGAAGATGCCCTCGAGGTTGAGAACCGCGAGGCCGCCGAGCTTGCCGATGATGCCCGCGCTCTCGGGCGAGACGACGCCATCCATCGCCGAGGCGAGCATCGGCAGCTCGAACTGGTAGGGCCCGAGCTTCCAGGAGATGTCGATGTCGTCGGGGTCGCGCGTGCGCCGCGAGGGCACGATCGCGATGTCGTCGAAGCCATACGCGCGACGGCCCTTCTTGCCGCGTCCAATCTCTATCTCCATCGCAGCATCCTCGCAGTCGTCGCGGACATCCAGTAGCGCCGCACAGATGAAAACACCCCGTGCCCGGCGGCGCCGGAGGCACTCCGACGAGGCGCAACCAGGGGCATGTGGGCGACGCAAGCCAAGTGAAGCTGAGCATAGCAACGGTCCCACCGCCGCTAATGGCCTTGGATATGCTCGAAAGACGATGAGCGACAGCCCGAACACACGCTACGAGCCCGGTGCGGTGGAGAGCGCCCGCCAGGCCGCCTGGCGGGCGAAGGACGCGTTCAAGACGCCGCCGTTGGCCGAGGGGCAGACGCACATCTACATCAAGCCGTCCGCCCCGTTCACCTCGGGCAACATCCACATGGGCCACGTGCGCAGCTACTCGATCGGCGACGCCTACGCGCGCTTCCGCCGCGCGCGCGGCGACGCCGTGCTGTTCGCGTTCGGCTTCGACGCCTTCGGCCTGCCCGCGGAGCTCGGCGCGATCGCCGGCGGGGAGCCGCCGAGCGAGTGGGTCGCCCGCTGCGCTGCGCACATGACCACACAGTTGCAGCGGCTGGGGTTCTCGTTTGACTGGGAGCGCTCGTTCATGAGCTCAGACCCGGTCATGTACCGCTGGTCGCAGTGGTTGTTCCTGGAGCTGCTCGACGCGGGGCTGATCTACCGCGGCACGAGCAACGTCGACTGGTGCGATAACTGCCAGACGACGCTCGCCTCGATGCAGGTCGAGCCCGGCGGCACCTGCTGGCGCTGCCACGGGCCGGTGCGGCTGATCCAGCTGCCGCAGTGGTACCTGCGAATCAGCGAGTACGTGCCGGAGAACGACCGGCGCGTGGCGGAGCTCGCGGCGAGCGGCATCTGGGATGACGTCGCGCTCGCCTCACAGGAGATCGTGCTCGGACGCGTCGACGGCATCGAGCTCGACACGCGCGCGCCCGATGGCTCGACGCTGACCGTCTTCACCCCCCACGCCGACGCGCTCGCCGACGCGCGCTTCGTGCTGATGTCGGCCCGCCACCCGGATGCCGACGTCTGGACGTCGGATGAGGCGGTCCACGAGCAGCTCGAGCACGTGCGCTCGGGCGGCTGGGAGCGCAGCTCGCGTGAGGCCGAGACGATCCCCGTGATCGACACCGGGCGTGTGGTAGGCATGCCCGACGGAGCGCAACTGCCGGTGCTCGTCTCCCCGCTCGTCGACGCGCGCTACGGACCGACCGTCGTGCTCGGCGTCCCCTCGCGCGACCGCACCGACGAGGTGATCGCGCGCAGGCTGGGCTTCGAGTTGCCCGACACGGCTGGCGAGGGCGGCGCCGAGTCGGGCGCGAGCGGTTCGAGCGGAGCCGATTCGCGTGCGGCGGCGTCGAGCGACGGCGCCGTGCCGCTGGTTGCGGGCGCGCGCGCGGCCGTGCGCTACCGCGCGTTTGACTTCACGATCTCGCGCCAGCGCTCGTGGGGCACGCCGATCCCGATCGTCTACTGCGAGCAGTGCGGCACCGTGCCCGTGCCGCGCGAGCAGCTGCCGGTGCTGCTGCCGCTGGATATCCGCCCGACCGGCACCGGCAATCCGCTGGCGGAGCTCGAGGAGTTCGTGCAGACCACCTGCCCGTCCTGCGGCGGGCCCGCCCGCCGCGAGACCGACACGCTCGACTGTCACTTCGACGCGCTGTGGCTGTGGGTGCCCGCGTGCGTCCCCGCCGAGGCGCGCGAGCAGCCGCTGGAGGAGATCTTCGCGCGGGCGGACCTGCGCCATTGGCTGCCGTCGGAGCGCCTGGTGGCGGGCTCGGACAGCGGCAACTTCGTGTTCGACCAGCGGATCATCACGAAGGCGCTGCGCGACATCGGCCCGCTGTCGTTCCTCGCCGAGGGGGAGCCGTTCGCCGGCTGCCTGTTTCACGAGATGGTCACCGCCGACGGGCGCAAGATGAGCAAGCATCTCGGCAATGTCGTCGACCCCGACGAGCTGGTCGCGCGCTACGGCGCCGACACCGTGAGGTTGGCAGTCCTCTACGCCGCGAGCCCGCAGAAGTCGCTGAACTGGAACGACTCGGCGGTGCTGCGCTGCCACCGCTTCCTCGGACAGGTGTGGGAGTACTCGCACGCGAAGCTCGCGCAGGCGCAGCGCGAGCGGGCGGCTGCGGGCGCCGGCCGCGGCGAGGACGCTGGCGAGGAGGCCAGAGACACGAGCGAGCACCTGCGGCTGAAACTGTCACAGTGGTGCGAGGCCGGCGTGGGTCGGATAACGCAGGACATGGAGGGTCTCGAGATGCACAGCGCGGTGCGCAACGTGATGCGACTGTTCGACCGGATCAAGGATTTCGAGAAGCGCGTGGTGGCACGCGATGGTGAACTGCTGGGCGCCAGTCTCGATGCGATGCTGGAGGCGCTCGCCGTGCTCGCCCAAACGCTAGGCCCGTTTGCGCCGCACCTCGCCGAGGAGCTGTGGCTGGCGTTCGGCAACGACCACGGCTCCGCCCTGGCAGGCGATCACGGTGCACAGACGCCGTGGCCGGGCGTATCGTTTCAGGTACCCGCATGAGCACTCAGACCGCACACCCCACGCATGGGGCCGGGCAGCGGACGCGTTCATGCGCGACCGGCCTGGTGTGCCATCGGTGCGAGAACAGCTATCCACTGGAGTCGGCCGTGTTCGCGTGCCCAGATTGCGGCAAGGGCCTGGATGTCGTCTACGACTACGAGCTGGCGGCAAGCCACTTCAGGGACGTTCCCGGCTCGGAGCGTCCGCAGAACATCTGGCACTTCGAGGAGCTCCTGCCGATCGTCGACGCCTCGGCACAGGCGCGCGTGGGGCGCCATTCCGGCTACACGCCGTTGATCCGCGCCGACCGGCTGGGCGCCGAGCTGGGGCTCAGCAACCTCTATCTGAAGGACGACTCGAGCAACCGCCCGAGCCTCTCCTACAAGGACCGCGTCGTCTCGATGTCGGTCGCCCGGCTGCTGGAGCGCGGGGGAACGGAGATCGGCTGCGTCTCCACGGGCAACGTCGGCACGGCCGTCGCCTCGCTGGCGGCGAAGGCGGGCGTGGACGCGTACGTGTTCTACCCCAACGCCCTCGAGGACACGAAGGCGCGCGCGTGCATGGCGCTGGGCGCGAAGGTCTGCCAGGTGGAGGGCAACTACGACGAAGCCAACAAGCGCTGCCGCGAAGTCGCCGAAACCACGGGCATGGACTTCGCGAACATCACGCTGCGCCCGTTCTATGCGGAGGGCGCGAAGACGGCGGCGTTCGAGATCGTCGAGCAGCTGGACTGGCAGTCGCCCGACCACATCATCACGGCCGCCGCCGGCGGCACGCTCTCCTCGCGCCTGCACAAGGGCCTGGTCGAGCTGCAGCTGCTGGGGCTGGCGGAGACCGACCCGACGCGCATCCACATCGCCCAGCCGAGCGGCTGCAACCCGATCGCGACGGCGATCGTCGCCGAGGAGGCGGAGATCCGCGCGGTCACACCCGAGACGGCAGCGCACTCGCTCGCGATCGGCAACCCCGGCGACGGCTACCTGGTGATCGACGCGGTCCTCAAACGCGGCGGCACGGGCGGCTTCGCCAGCGACCCGGAAATCTTCGCGGGCATCGACCTGCTCGCCGCGACCGAGGGCCTGCTCACCGAGCCCGCCGGCGGCACGACGATCGCGGTCCTCGAGAAGCTCGCGGCCGCCGGGCGCTTCGCGCCCGACGACACGGTCGTGGCGATCATCACCGGCAATGGCCTGAAGACGCTCGACGACCACCCGCAGAAGCCGTGGCCGGCGAAGGTCGACTGCGAGCTGGACGCGATGATGGCCGCGCTGAGCGAGCTGAAGAGCAGCGGCACGCTCGTGGACAGCGCGCGCAAGCAGCTGCACTTCTAGCGCCGATACGTCCACCGCGGACGCGCGGGAGTAGTGTTGTGCCATGGACGAAGCCGACGATCTGGTTGTGGATCTGGAACTGCGCCGTCGCGAAGAGCGCCGCTCCGTCGAAGAGGCGGGCGGCGGCGAGTCCGAGGGCTTCGAGCTGGCCGAGCAGGAGCTGATCGAACACGCCTCTCACGGCGACGACCACACGCCGACGCGGATCATGCTCGACGCCGCAGCCGAGCGGGAGACCGGAGGTCCGGTCGGCGGCGAGTTCGATGAGGGCGTGTACGGCGAGGCCGACGAGGAGTTCAAGCCCGACTGATCCGAGCCCCGCGCTTGCATGCGCTCGTCTGGCCCGGAATGGGTAGAGAAGGCACAGATGGCAAGCCCGTTCGCATCGCCCCAGGAGTTCTGCGACGTGATGGACCGGATCTTCCAGATCATGAGCGAGGACCCGGAGATGGGCCCGCGGCTACGCGCCGCCGACGTGCCGCGACGGTTCGAGTTCGACGACGTCGAGCTCGTTTTGAACGTCAGAGCTGGTCATGCCGGCGAGCATGCGAACCTCGCGTGGGCATGGACGGACGCGGTCGACTGGTCACCGCGCGTACGCATGACGATGTCCACGGAGACCGCCAACCGCTACTTCCAGGGCCGCGAAAACTTCGCGTACGCGATCGCACGACGGCGCATCAGGACCAGCGGGGACCTCAGAGCGGCGCTGGAGCTGATCCCGATCACGAAACCGATCCACGAGCGCTATCGGGCGCTGGTCACCGAGGAGTACCCGCACCTGAAGGTGTAGCGGACGCGAGCTGCAGCAGCCCGTCGCTGAGATCCGAGCCGGGCAGGAACGGTCGATCCGCGCTGGCGCTGAGGATGACGCTGGCCGCCGCGCGCGGCTGACCGTCGGCCCGATAGAGCTCGCTGTCATCGCCGCCGCTCGCCGTGCACGGCACTTCGGCTCCATATGCGGCGATGAGCCCGTAGTAGAAGACGTGCGCGGGAGCGATCGCGGGGATCAGCGTGTCCTCGAGATAGGACACGTCGGCGGCCTGTCGCGCTTCACCGCGAACCTGGCCGCGCGTGCAGTAGTAGGCGCCGATCTCGGTGAACCAAAGCTGACCGCCGGCGCCGTGGTTCGGCAGCGCCTGCTCAAAGCGCAGGATCGTCGCGTCGTCGTGGGCTTTGACCGAGTAATACGGGTGGATGCCCCAGATGGCCGGGGCGAAGTCAAGCGCGCGGATGTACACGTGCTCGTAGGTCGTGACCAAAGGCGTGTCTTCGAGGTCGCCGGCGATCACCTGGCAGCGCCAGCGTTCGCAGACGGAGTTTGCCAGGTTGGCGATCGCGGCTGCGTTGACGGCGGTCACGTCGCCCTGGTTGTTGGGCTCGTTCCACGCCTCGACGTAGCCGATCGGCTCGCCGACGTCGTCCGCCTCCTCGAGGAGCTGTTGGAGGCGCGCCCGGTATTCGCCGGCCGAGGCGGGATGGACGCCGGTGTAGCTCGTCAGGGCGAGGACCGGGGCGAGGCCCAGGCTGTCGACGTCCCGCAGCCACGCTTCGAAGCGTTCGCGGTAGTCGCCGTCCGCGTTCGGCCCGTTGCTGGCCTGCGCCATCGCGTTCCACTGGACGACGTAGCGCGCGAGCGTGATCTGACCGACCCAGGCGCCGGCGAAGAGATTCGCGAAGGAGCCGTCCGCAAGCGAGCTGGCCCAGGCGGGCAGGCTCTGGTCTGAGATGCCGTCGACGTAACGGGTGCCGGCGCTCGCGGTGGGGGCGCCGTGGAGGAGGCCGATCGCGAGCGCGAGCGTGCACGCACGGCTGATCTGGGAGAGGCGGGACATCTTTGCCCTGTAACCGTAGAAAAGCCCCGCCGGAGCGGGGCTTTTCCTTAGCGGATCGATAAGCCGGATTCTGTCGTTGAGCAGCCATCCATCTGAGCGGCCTACCTGGACCTCGGCGGGCACCTGCAAACGGTCCTGTTTGGCCTTGCATCGGGTGGGGTTTGCCCAGCCGCCGCGTCACCGCGGCGCTGGTGCGCTCTTACCGCACCATTTCACCCTTGCCGGCCCGCCGTTCACGTGGGACGGCGGACGTGGGCGGTTTGTTTCTGTGGCACTTTCCCGCGGGTTTCCCCGGGTCGATCCCTCGACCACCCTGCCCTTTGATGTCCGGACTTTCCTCGAAGGCCGAAACCTCCGCGGCTGCCTGATCTGCACCGTCAACCTAGCGGGTGCGGACGATCGTGTGAAGACATGGGACAGCGACTGCGACCGCGAAACGCCCTCCGGCCCGCCGGGCCCGCTTTACACCGCCCGCATCAGGCCCACGACCCGGCCGAGCACCTTGACCTCTTTGCTGCGGATCGGCTCCATCGTCTCGTTCTCGGGCTGCAGGCGGATGTGGTCGGGTTCGCGGAAGAAGCGCTTGACGGTCGCCTCCTCGCCCAGCAGGGCCACGACGACCTCGCCGTCGCTCGCGGTCTCCTGTGGATGGACGACGACATAGTCGCCCTCGAGGATCCCCGCTTCCTTCATCGAGTCGCCGCGGATGCGCAGCACATATCCGCCGTCGCCGCCGCCGGCGATCTCGGGCACCGACACGTAGTCCTCGATGTTCTCCTCGGCGAGCATCGGCTGTCCGGCAGCGACCGAGCCAAGCAGCGGCAGACCTTCGGCGCGCACCATCCCGCGCACGCTGTCCACCGCGCTACCCACCGCCCGGTCGAGCAGCTCGATCGCGCGGGGCTTCGAGGGGTCGCGGCGCAGCAGGCCGATCTTCTCGAGATTCGCGAGATGCGCATGCACCGTCGAGGACGACGCGAGCCCGACCGCCTTGCCGATGTCGCGGACGGTCGGCGGATAGCCGTACTTGGCCGAGTACTTGCGGATGAAGTCGAAGATCTCCTGCTGGCGCTTGGTCAGATCCATGCCTGCGTGCCTCCCTGTCGGGGTGGATGAGGGCCTCCAACGAACATGTGTTCGCACTGTAGCGATGGCTGTGGACGGATGCAAGCGCTGCACTCGTCGGCCGTCCGCGGCGGGGACGACCCCTGGCTATACTCGCCCCTCCTGCGCCCGTGGCGGAATTGGTAGACGCGCAAGGTTGAGGGCCTTGTGGGGAGTTTTCCCCGTGGTGGTTCGAGTCCACTCGGGCGCATGGAAAGAGCCCTGCAAAGCGGGCTTTTTCCCGTTCTCGTCGGCTCGTGACTTGTTTGTGATCGCGTACGAGACAAGTCTTGGCACATGTCCTGGCACAGGTCCGAACGCATTCCGACGGCAACGGTTGAGATTGCTCCGGCGCACCACGACCGGCCGATTTGGGGTCCAGCACACGCATGTCGCGTGTTACGAACTTGCTTGTCGGCGCATCCTCGCGCACCTGGTACGCTGCAAGTAGATAGCAGAGAAACCATGGCAGAGAACACAGCCGCTCGCCACGTCACGATCGCCGGAAAGCCGTTCGATCTGCGGCGCAGCGATGTCCTCGACGCGTTGCGGAACGTCGACCCGGAGCCGATATCCCGCCACTTCGTTGTGGTTGGCTCGCGTCGGTTCCCGCCCAAGCAGGTGATCGGCGAGATCACCGGCCTGGACCGCGCAGACTTCACAAGCCATCAGGCAAGACGAACGCTGTTGCGCCTCGGGTTCACAGCCGGGCGCCGCGGCTCCTCGTCAAGACCAGCGCTCGCGAGAGCTGAAGCGCCGGACGAGAGCCTCGCGGAGCGAATGCGTGCATTCACCGGCGAATGGATTGCGATCAGGGATGACGAGATCCTGCACGCCTCCAGCACACCCCAGGCGCTCGTTCGCTGGCTTGGCAACCACGGCCAGAAAGCCGACAGCGTCTTCCGCGTGCCCGAGGACGACCTCGCCGCAAGCGGCCTCGCTCCACTGTGAGGTTCAGCTTTCGCGAGATACCGGACGCCGGACGAACGACCGTCCGTGCGCGACCGATCGTCGATCTCGTTATCGAAGGTCTCGACATCGCCCCTCAGGCTTGCCTGCTCGATACCGGCGCCACCGCGATCCGCTTGGGCGCCCACGTCGCCGAGCTCTGCGGGATCGACACCACGAAGTCTCTCGAGACGAAGCTCGCTGTAGGAGGCTCGTTGGTCTCCGCTCGCATGGCGATCGTGAGCCTCCAAGTCACCAGCGATACAGACACGCACGAGTGGAGCGCACCGGTCTGGTTCTGCGAGCCCTGGACCCCCGCATTCGGACTCCTCGGGCTCACCGGGTTCTTCGACCAGTTCCACGTCACCATCGCCGCCTACGAGGAGTGGCTTGAACTCACGCCAGCAAATGCATGACCAAAGGTCGAGGACGACTTCGCGACCGCGTTCGGTACGCGACTCCTCAGCGCCTCAGCAAGACACGCGCCGCGATTCAATCCTCCTGTGCCTGCATCTCGCTGATCCGCTCCTGCAACTGGGCCGTCACTTCCGGATCTCTGAGCGTCGTCACGTCGCCAAGCGCGCGACCCTCAGCGATGTCGCGCAGCAACCGCCGCATGATCTTGCCCGAGCGCGTCTTCGGCAGGTCATCGGCCCAGATGATCCGCTTGGGACGAGCGAACTTGCCGATCCGCTGCGCGACCGTCTCGCGGATGCCCTCGACCGTGGCCTCGTCACCGTGCATGTCCCCCTGCAGTGTCACGAACGCGACGATCGCCTGCCCCGAGTCCTCGTCGTGGTGACCGATGACCGCCGCCTCGGCCACGTCGGGGTGGGCGACGATCGCAGACTCCACCTCGGCCGTGGAAAGGCGGTGACCGGAGACGTTGACCACGTCGTCGATACGCCCGATCACCCATAGATAGCCGTCCTTGTCGCGCCTGGCGGCATCGCCCACCAGGTAGGTCTCCTTGCCAAAGCGATTGAAGTAGGTCTCGATGAAGCGCTCGTCCTCCTTGTAGAGCGTGCGCAGCATCGACGGCCACGGGCGCGTCAGCACCAGCAGTCCCTGGCCCTCCTCGATCGGCTCGCCGGTCGACTCGTCGCGCACCTCTGCGGCGACCCCAGGGAACGGCTGGGTCGCCGAACCCGGCTTCGTGGCGGTGATGCCCGGCAGCGGCGTGATCATGATCGCGCCGGTCTCGGTCTGCCACCAGGTGTCCACGATCGGGCAGCGTTCGCCGCCGATCACCTTGTGGTACCACAGCCATGCCTTCGGGTTGATCGGCTCGCCGACGGAACCAAGCAGCCGCAGCGAGGAGAGGTCGTGCCTGCCGGGCCACTGGCTGCCCCACTTGATGCAGGCCCTGATCGCGGTGGGAGCGCAGTAGAGGATGCTCACCTTGTAGCGCTCGACGAGCTCCCACCAGATGTCCTTCTCCGGATAGTCAGGCGCACCCTCCCACATCACCGACGTCGCGCCGTTGCACAGCGGGCCGTAGACGATGTATGAGTGACCGGTGACCCAGCCTACGTCCGCGGCACACCAGTACACGTCGGTGTCGGCCTTGAGATCGAACACGTAGCGGTGCGTGCAGCTCGCGCCGGTGAGATAGCCGCCCGTGGTGTGCAGGATGCCCTTCGGCTTGGCCGTCGAGCCCGACGTGTAGAGGATGTAGAGAGGATGCTCGGCATCCAGCGCCTCGGCCTCGCAAACGGGGTCGGCAGCCGCGCAGATCTCCTCATAGAAGACGTCGCGGCCCTCCTGCATCTCACAGCCCACGCCCTTGCTGCGCACGACCACGATCTTCTCGAGTGCGGGGAGATCGCCCATCACCTCGTCGACACGTTCCTTGACCGGCGCGATCTTGCCCTTGCGGGCAGCGCCGTCGACGGTGATCAGGACCTTCGCCTCGGAGAACTCCATGCGCTCGCGCACGGCCTCCGCAGAGAAGCCGCCGAAGACGACGTTGTGCGGCGCACCGATGCGCGCGCACGCGAGCATCGCCACGACCACCTCGGGGATCATCGGCAGGTAGATCCCGACGACGTCGCCGCTGCGCACGCCCAGATCCTTGAGCGCGCTCGCCAGTCGCTGGACGTCGGCCAGCAGCTCGGCGTAGCTGATGTCGCGCTCCTCGCCGTCCTCGCCCCGCCAGTGAAAGGCGACGCGCTCGCCGCGGCCGGCCTCGACATGGCGATCGAGGCAGTTGTAGGAGACGTTCAGTCTTCCGCCAACGAACCACTTGTAGAAAGGCGGGTTGGAGTCGTCGAGCACCTGGTCCCATTGCTTGAACCAGTGCAGCGAGCGCGCCTGCTCGACCCACCAGCCCTGCGGATCGCGCTCCGCCTTCTCGTACACCGCCGGGTCGTTCAGGAGGGCATTGGCGCGAAACTCGGGCGGCGGCTCGAACCGCTCGACCTCCAGCAGCTGCGCGAGCTCATCGGCGAGCGCGCCCTCGCCATCGAGGTCGTCGTCGGCTCCCTGCGTCTGGTCAGTCGTCATGGCTACTCAACTCGCTTCCGTCGGATTCAATCGGTTACGACGGCCGGTGCGCCGCAAGGCCCGGCCGGCTGCGGCTGCCGAGAACGCGCTCGTCGGCAGCCGCCGTCTGTGTGAACACCCGCGTCAGGATCAGAGCCTGTTGAGCGGGACGACCGGCAGCACGACATGGCCAAACGTGGAGTTGACCACCGCTGCAGCGGACGCATACCAAGCCGCCGCGGCCGTCGCGAGCCCGAGGTAGCCGCCCCAGTGGGTGACGCCTTCGTGCGCACCCACGGCGCCAATCGCGAGCAGGATGAACGTGATCGTCAGCAGCACGAACACCAACAGCACGGCGCCGCTGGTGCGCAGCGCCGCAAGCGTCATGTAGGCGGTGAAGATCGCCCATGCCCACAGGTACACGCCGACCGCATGGCCGGCGTTGCCGCCGATGTCCTTCGCGTAGAAGACGTTGAGCGCCCAGAACGAGATCCAGAACGCCCCGAATGACGTGAACGCGACGGCGCCGAACGTGTTGCCGGTGCGGAACTCCCACATGCCCGCCAGCAGCTGCGCGATGCCGCCGTAGGCGAGCGCCAGACCGAGCACGACCGGTGTGCCCTTGGCGTCGACGAGATTCGAGTTGAACATCGACAGGACGAACGTGGTCATCGCGAAACCGGCCAGGCCCAGGGGACCCGGATCGGCGGGTTTCCAGCCGCTGATCGGAGCGGATGCGCTTTCTGACGCGCTCTCCGCGACCTCTCTGTGCGTTGCTGATGCCTCCATCGTGCTGATCCCTCCCATCTCCCGCCCGACGCGGGAAGTAGATACCGCGCTACCGATCGCAACCCGGGGGAGATCCCCATCTGCTCGATCCTCCCACGGACCGTCGAGGACGACGCTAGAGCGCCCCAGGGCGCGCTTTCAAGAGGTGATTCGACGAGCGGCCATCAGGCACGGTGGATGGCATCTGAGACGCGACGAGCGGCGTCCGCCTGGCGCTCGATTCAGGGAGAATGTGGCGGAACGCACATGGCCATACTGCTCGGACTACTGCTCGGCCTTGCCGCTGCGGCGTCGATCTTCGCCGCGACCCGTCTGCTGCGCGCGCCGCGGGTGCTTTCGAGCGACGCACAGGCGATGCACCTGGCGCTGCATGCCGCCACGGTGATGCTGCCAGACCTGCGCCGCGGCCTGTCGGCCGAGGCTGCCTCGCGAGCCGTTCCCCACCTGCGCACGCTCACGCAGGCCTCAGCGGTCGCGCTGGCCGATCGCGAGACGGTGCTCGCGTGGGACGGCGCCGGCGAGGATCACCACCGCGCCGGGGACCAGCTCGGAGGGCTGATGGCCTCGAGAAGCGAGCGCCGCGTTCGCGTCGAGAAGCGGCTCGGCTGCGAGCGCAGCGATTGTCCGTTGGGCGCGGCCGTGCTCGCGCCGCTGGAGGTGCGGGGCGAACACGTGGGCCACCTCGTCGCTATCTATCCGCGTGCCCGACGGCTCACGCCCGAGGACACGCGCACCGTGACGCAGGCCGCAAGCCTCGTCTCCGCGCAGATCGAGCTCTCTGTCCTAGAGGTCCAGAGCGAGCGACTGGCGCGCGCCGAGCTGCGTGCGCTGCGCGCTCAGATCTCGCCTCATTTCATCTACAACGCTCTCGCCGCCGTGGCGTCCTACATCCACTCGAGTCCCGGGGAGGCACGCGAGCTGCTGACCGACTTCGCCGAGTTCACGCGCTACGCCTTTCGCGGTGAGAGCCACTACGTGACGCTCGCGGATGAGCTGCGCTATGTGGAGAAGTACCTGCGCCTCGAGCGCGCACGCTTCGGCGACCGGCTGACCGTACGCCTCGAGGTGGCGCCCGAGGTGCTGCAGGCGGTCGTGCCGATGCTCTCCGTGCAGCCACTCGTCGAGAACGCTGTGCGCCACGGCGTCGAGCGCCGTGGCGCGGGCCACATCGAGATCATCGGCCGCGACATCGACGCGGACGTCGAGCTGCAGGTGACCGACGACGGGGTGGGAATCGACCCCTCGCGCGCACGTGACGTGCTCGCCGGGCGCGGATCGGGGATCGGCATCGCAAACGTGCAGGCACGGCTGCATGCTGCGTTCGGCGACGCGTACGGGCTCGAGATCGACTCGCGTCCCGATCGCGGCACGACGGTCACGATGACGCTGCCGAAGTTCAGCCCGGGAGTGCGCGCCGCATGAGCCCGGGAGTGCGTGCCGCATGAGCGCCGTCGGCCTCTGCGTGCTCGCGGTCGACGACGAGCGCCCGGCGCTCGAAGACCTGGAGCGGCTGTTGAGCAACTCGCCGCGTGTCGGCGACGTCGTCTGCGCGAGCAGCGGCGACGATGCCCTGCGGCTGCTCGCCGAGCGCCAGTTCGACGCACTGTTCATCGACGTACGAATGCCCGACCTCGACGGCCTCGAGCTGGCGGGGGTGGTGGGCCGCTTCGCGCAGCCACCGAGCGTAGTGTTCGTCAGCGCCTACGAGGAGGGCGCCGTGGGCGCGTTCGAGCTGCAGGCGCTCGACTACCTGATGAAGCCCGTCAGCCGGCGTCGGATCGACGAGGCGCTCGAGCGGATCCTCAACGCCAACGAGCAGCGCCCGACGGCTGAGCCGATCGTCGATGGGTCCGATGAGATCATCGCGGTCGAGCACGCGCGCGGCGCCGCCACGAGCCTCGTCGCGCGCTCAGCGATCCTCTACGTCCAGGCACACGGGGACTATGTGCGAATCGTCAGCAACGAGAGCCGCTATCTCATGCGAGGACGCCTGTCCGAGATCGAGCGCCGCTGGCAGGCCCACGGCTTTCACAGGGTGCACCGAGGCTACGTGGCAAACCTGCGCCGGGCGGTCGAGCTGCGCCCGACGCTCAACGGGACGGCCACGATCGTCTTCGCCGACGGCAGCCAGATACCCGTAGCCCGCCGTCAGGTGGCGGAACTTCGTAAGCGACTGAGGATGTGACAGGAGGCAAGGTGAACGCGGGCGTCCCCCACACACCGCGCGATGAGCTCGCCGACGCGACCGCCCACGGCGAGGTTTACCTGCGCCGTCTGCGACAGGCGCAGCTCGCGCTGTCGATCACCGCGTTGATCACGTTCGGCGCACTCGTCGGGATCCTGCCGATTGCCCTGTACCTGTTGCCGGCGCTGCAGCGCGCCGAGCTGTTCGACGTGCCGCTGCCGATCTGGCTCCTGATCGTCCCCTTGTCTCCTCTGTTCCTGGTGATCGCCGTGCTCTATGCGCGTCGCGCCGACGCGCTCGACGAGTCCTTCCGCGAACTGGTTCGCCGTCGTTGATCGCGATCGTGGCCGTCGCAGGCGTGACGTTCGGCACCCTCGGGCTCGGCGTCTGGGGCATGCGCTTCGCACGCAGCACATCGGATCTGCTCGTCGCCTCGAGGGCGGTCACGCCCTGGTGGAATGCCGCGGCGATATCCGGCGAGTACCTCTCTGCGGCGAGCTTCCTCGGTGTCGCCGGTCTCGAGCTCAAGCTCGGAGTCAGCGCCCTTTGGCAAGCGGTGGGCTTCACCGCCGGCTACCTCGCGCTGCTGCTGTTCGTCGCGGCGCCGCTACGGCGCTTCGGCTCCTACACGATCCCGGACTTCGTCGAGGCCCGGCTGCGAAGCGTGAGGCTGCGCTCGCTCGCGTCGGGGATCGTGCTACTGATCGGCGTGTTCTACCTGGTGCCGCAGCTGAAGGGCGCGGGCATCAGCCTCGGCGTCGTCACGGGCGCCCCCTACTGGGTTGGCGTGGCGATCGTCGGTGGCGTCGTCGCGGTGAACGTCGGGCTCGGAGGCATGCGCGGGATCACCTACGTGCAGGCATTCCAGTTCTGGCTCAAGGTGTTCGCGATCGCAGTTCCGGCGTGCATGCTGCTGGTCCACTTCGACGGCCTGCCAGGACAGGCCACGATCTTCCACAACGAGTTTCCCCACGCGGGCAGCCACGGGCTGCGAATCACGCTGGGCGCTCGCCAGCAGGTGGAGTTCCCAACCGCCGCCCACTACACGATCAACGGCAACGCGCGGGTGGCAGCCGCTGGGCACACGGTCACGCTGGCGACGGGCCATCTGTACCTTGCGCCCGAGACGGCGGTACCGGTTGCGACCGGCACGGACGCGCTGCGCGGCAGTGATTGGTCTCGACCGGTGTGGAACAACGGCGAGAGCACGCCGCTGTTCGTCTATTCATTGCTGCTGGCCACGTTCCTGGGCACGATGGGCCTGCCGCACATCCTCGTCCGCTTCTATACCAACCCCGACGGGAGAGCAGCCAGGCATACGACCGTGCGGGTCATCGGTCTGCTGGGAATCTTCTACGCATTCCCGGCCGTCTACGGTGCGCTCGGACGCGTGTTCACGCCGCAGCTGCTGATCACCGGTGAAACCGACACGGTCGTGTTGCGCCTCCCACAGGCGGCGTGGCCCGGAGTCGTCGGTGAGGCGCTCGGTGCGATCGTCGCGGCCGGCGCCTTCGCGGCGTTCCTCTCCACCTCCTCTGGCCTGCTCGTGTCGATCGCCGGCACGCTCTCGCACGACGTATGGCCGAGCATCGCCCGAGAGGCGCCAACCACCGTTGCGACGCGGCGCCGTCGCTTCCGCCTGGCGGCAACCGCCGGCATGCTCGTGCCGGTGGGCCTGGCGTTCTGGGCACAGGGCGTTGACATCGCGGTGCTCGTCGGGTGGGCGTTCGTGATCGCCGCCAGCACCTTCTGCCCGACGTTCCTGCTGGGAATCTGGTGGACCAGGTTGACCGCCAGAGGCGCCGCGTGGGGCATGATCGCGGGCGCGACCGTCGCGACGGGCGCCATCTTCCTCGACCTCGCTCTCGGCGAACCCGGTGGAGTCGGTGGCGCGCTGCTCGCCCAGCCGGCGGTGATCTCGGTGCCGATCGCCTTTGCGACGATGATCGGCGTGTCACTGCGTGCGGGCGAGCATCCGCGCGTTGAAGCCGAGATGCTCGCACTGCACGCCCCTGAGGGTCTCGGCTTCGATGAGCGCGAGCACGTGCCCTTCCCACTCGGCTCGAGCTCTCGTCCCACGCTTGGTGCCTCGGACCTGGGCCTACCGTGAGTCGTCGCCAGGGAGCAGCGCCGATCCGATCGATCCGATCGACAGAAAAGAGCCCTTGGAGCCGATCGACAGGAACGAGTTTTCTGACCAGAGCGAGCGCGTTCGCACAGGGTAGATCGTAGAGCGCGACGCTCTCGGGGAGCGATTATGCTTTCCGCGACGGCCGGCATCCGAAGGGAGCCACAGTGACTGAGCAAGACACCGTCGAGGGAATCGTCACGAAGCTGAGCCCGCGCTCGGTCGAGGAGACGGTCGGGGCCCTCACGGGGCTCGTGGCGGACAGAGGCATGAAGCTGTTCGCCGTGATCGATCACAGCGGTGAGGCGAGCGCCGTCGGGCTGGGCCTGCGCGACACCAAGGTCGTCATCTTCGGAAGCCCGCAGGCGGGGACGCCGGTGATGCAGGCGGCGCCGCTGGCGGCGCTCGATCTGCCGCTGAAGGTGCTGATCTGGTCCGACGGTGAGCAGACCAAGGTCAGCTACACCTCGCCCGCGACACTGGCCACCCGCTTTGGGCTCGCCGATGAGCTCGCGTCGAGGCTCGCCGGCATCGACGCCGTGACCGACGCCATCACCGCCGGCTGAGCGCGGATCCTCGCCGACGCCGTCGGCGTCTTCGCCGTCGCCGCCACGTCCTGGCTCCGGTTCACTTCGCGTCGTGACCTGAGAACATCCACGCTCGAGATCCGCCCAAGCGACGCCGCGGAACCGGGGGTCAGGTCAGATTTTCCGCGCGATGGGGCACTGCAATCGCGATGACAACCGACTCCCAGCCCCTCCCCGAGCCCGACTTCCTCGACGCACTCGTCGACCCCGCCGGCGAGTCGGCCACCGCGTCACGCGACTCCCTGGGCGTCGTCGGCGACGCGCTCGCGCGCGCGGATGAGACGCTGAGCCTGGCCTCGCGCCACCTCGACCCGTCGCTCGTCGACGTGCTGAGCATCCTCGGCTTCGACGAGCAGTACGTGTCGGCGCGGGGGTCCTACCTCTACGACGCCGCCGGCCGCGCGTATCTGGACTTCCACACCGGCGAGGGGTTCGCGAGCCTCGGCCACAACCACCCGGACGTGCGCGAGGTGCTGCAGGCGACGCTCGCCGCGGAGCTCGTGGACGGCGTGCAGATCCACTACTCGCCGCTGGCGGGGATGCTCGCGCAAGCGCTCTCAGCAAAGCTGCCCCAGGGCCTTGACGCGGTGTTCTTCGCTAGCGCCGGCGCCGAGGCGGTCGACGCGGCGATGAAGTTCGCGCGCGCGGCGACGGGCCGGCCGCGGTTGATCTCCTGCGAGAGCAGCTTCCACGGCGTCACGCTCGGGCCGCTGTCGCTCGTCGGCGATGAGTTCTTCAAGGAGGGCTTCGGGCCGCTGCTGCCCGGCTGCGAGCTCGTCCCGTTCGGCGACCTCGAGCGCCTGGAGGCACAGCTGCGCGCGAAGGACGTCGCCGCGTTCATCGTCGAGCCGATCCAGGGGCGCATGGTGACGCTCCCGCCCGAGGACTACCTGCGGGGCGCGCAGGAGCTGTGCCGGCGCTACGGCACGCTGTTCGTGCTCGATGAGATCCAGACCGGGCTGGGGCGCACCGGCAGGTGGTTCGCGCTCGAGCACTGGGGCCTTCAGCCGGACTTCGTGCTCGTCGGCAAGGCGCTGAGCGGCGGCTACATGCCGGTCGCGGCGATGGTCACCACGCGCGAGATCTTCCAGAAGGCGGTGGGGACGCTCGAGCGCTCCTACGTCCACCAGTCGACGTACGGGCGCAACCGCCTGTCGATGGCGGCCGGCCTGGCGACCGTGCGCATCATCGAGCGAGACCGCCTCGTCGAGCACGCCGCGCACGTCGGAGCGTTTCTGCGCGACGGCCTTACCGAGTTGCAGCAGCGCTACGAGATGATCAAGGAGATCCGCGCCAGCGGGCTGATGATCGGGATCGAGCTGGGCCCCCCGCGCGGCGGTATGGCGCGGCTGAACTGGCGCCTGATCCACATGGCCAGCGAGGGGCTGTTCCCGCAGCTGATCGTGATCCCGCTGCATCGCGACCACCGCGTGATCACGATGGCGGCCGGTAAGAACGACGTGATCAAGCTGCTGCCGCCGCTGACGCTGTCCGAGCAGGAGGCGGGCAGCTTCCTGGAAGCGCTCGACGCCGTGCTCGCCGAGTGCCACGGCAGCTCGAGCAGGAACCTCGGCGTCGTGCGCGACATCGCCACCTCGACGCTCCGCCGTCGGGGCATCAAGTTCCAGTGACAGAGTCGGCGGCGCCAGACGGCCAGCCCGTCGAGCGCCCGCGCGATGAGCTATTCCTGATCACAGGCGCCAGCGGGTTCATCGGCGGGCGCCTGGCCCAGCGCCTCGCGCAGGAAGGCCGCGCGGTGCGCTGCCTGGTGCGCGCGAGCAGTGACACCCCAGCGCTCGAGCAACTCGACGTCGAGCTCGTCGTCGGCGACCTCACCGACGCCGATTCGCTCGTCCGCGCAGCGCAGGGCTGCGATTACGTGCTGCACTGCGGCGCGCTGGTGTCCGACTGGGCGACCGTCGCGGAGATCACCCGCATCAACGTGCAGGGCACGCGCGATCTGCTCGCAGCCTCGGTAGCCGCGTCGGTGCGGCGGTTCGTCCAGGTCAGCAGCACCGACGTGTACGGATACCCCGACGGCGCGCAGATCGAGGAGGCCCACGCCGCGACGCGCTTTCGCAACTGGTACGCGCAGACGAAGCTCCAGGCCGAGGCGGAGGTCCGCCGCGCTGAAGCGGCCCACGCGCTCGACGCCGTGATCCTGCGCCCGGCGACCGTCTACGGCCCCGGCTCGACGGACGTCGTCGGCGAGATCGCGCGCGCGATCAAGGGCCGCCACATGCTTCTCATCGACGGTGGCCGCCCAATCGCCGGCCTCTGCTACGTCGAGAACCTGATCGACGCGGCCGTCCTCGCGCTCGACCACGACGCCGCCCCCGGCCACGCATTCAATGTCAGCGACGGCCTGGACATCACCTGGAGGCAGTTCGCCGACGGTCTCGCCGCGGGCCTCGGCTGCCCGCCGGCCAGGTTGAGCATGCCCTACCCGCTGGCCCACGCGATCGGCTTCTCGCTCGAGCACGCCTACCGGCTGCTGCGCAGGAGCACCGGCCTGTCCGCGCCGCCGCTACTCTCGCGCCAGGCGGTGCAGGTGCTGGGCAAGAGCCAGGACTTCAGCAACCGCAAGCTCTCCGAGATGCTCGGCTGGGAGCCGCGCGTCGACTACTCGAGTGGCCTCGCGGCGACGATCGCGTGGCTGCGCGAGGAGCACCTGAGGCCTGCGTAGCGCACCGCGCCCGCCGCTCGGATGTACAGTTGGCCGCGTGACGCTGGTCCTGATCACGGGAGCGACGCGCGGCATCGGCCAGGCGGCGACGGTCGAGATCGCGCGCCAGGGCGCCGAGGTGGCGCTCGTGGGCCGCGACGCGGCTCGCGTGCAGGAGGTGGCGCGCGAAGCGAGGGCGAGCGGCGGCGGCGCGCCCGTTCACGAGCACGTCGCCGACCTGACGCTGATGGCCGACGTGCGCGCGCTCGCCGATGAGGTTCGAGAGCGCTACGAGCACATCGACGTGCTGGCCAACAACGCGGGAGCGCTGTTCAGCTCGCGCAAGGAGACCGCCGAGGGCTTCGAGCGGACGTTCGCGCTGAACCACCTCGCGCCGTTCCTGCTGACGAACCTGCTGCGCGATCGCCTCACCGGCGGGCGCGTCGTGACGACGGCATCCGACGCGCACACGGGCGGGCGCCTCGATCTCGATGACCTGCAGTCCGAGCACGGCTACTCGGCGATGCGCGTATACGGCACCTCGAAGCTGTGCAACATCCTCTTCACCCGCGAGCTCGCCAGGCGCGCTCCGGAGCTGCACGCCAACTGCTTTCACCCGGGTGTCGTGCGCACGGGCTTCGGCAAGAACGAGAACGGCATCTGGAAGGCGCTGACGACGCTCGGCGGACCGTTCTTCCGCTCACCCGCGCGCGGCGCGCGCTCGCTGGTGTGGCTCGCGCTCTCCGAAGAGGCGGCGCCGCTCACCGGCGAGTACGTGCAGGACGAGAAGGTGCTGGCGCCCAGCGCCCAGGCGCAGGACGACGCGCTCGCCGAGGGCCTGTGGGAGCACAGCGCCGAGCTCGTCGGGCTCTCCACCGGCGCGCCCGCCTGAGCGCGCCGTTAGCGCGCAATTGGTTCGACTCCAGTACCTTCACGATCGTGAATATCGAGGAGCTGACCGACGCGGTCGCCCGTGGCGAGATCGACACGGTGCTGCTGGCGATGACCGACATGCAGGGGCGCCTGCAGGGCAAGCGCCTGACGGCGACGCACTTCCTCTCAGACGTCGTCGAGCACGGCGCGGAGAGCTGCAACTACCTGTTGGCGGTGGACGTCGACATGCGCACGGTCGACGGCTACGCGATGTCCTCGTGGGAGGGCGGCTACGGCGACATGGTGCTCGAGCCCGACCTCGCGACGCTGCGCCCGGTGCCGTGGCAGGAGGGCACGGTCGTGTGCCTGGCGGACGTCGAGTGGCCCGACGGCTCCGACGTCCACGCCTCCCCGCGCCAGATCCTGCGCCGCCAGCTTGCGCGGCTGGCCGAGCGTGGCTGGAGCGCGAACGCGGGCACCGAGCTCGAGTTCCTGGTCTTCCAGGACACCTACGAGCAGGCGTGGCACAAGGGCTACCGGGACCTGTCCCCCGCGAACCTGTACAACGTCGACTACTCGCTGCTGGGCACCGCGCGCGTGGAGCCGTTGATCCGCCGCATCCGCAACAGCATGGTCGCGGCGGGGATGGTCGTCGAGGACTCCAAGGGCGAGTGCAACTTCGGCCAGCACGAGATCAACTTCCACTACGCCGACGCGCTGCGCACCGCCGACGAGCACTCGATCTACAAGAACGGCGCCAAGGAGATCGCCGCCGACGAGGGCGTGGCGATCACGTTCATGGCGAAGTTCGACCAGCGCGAGGGCAACTCGTGCCACATCCACTTCTCGCTCGCCGACGCCCAAGGACCGCTGTTCGCGCGCGAGGACGGGGTGTTCCGCGCATTCCTCGCGGGGCAGCTCGCGTGCCTGCGCGAGCTGACGCTGCTGCTGGCGCCGCACGTCAACTCCTACAAGCGCTACGCGGCCGGCAGCTTCGCGCCGACGACCGTCGCGTGGGGCCACGACAACCGCACGTGCTCGCTGCGCGTCGTCGGCCACGGTCCGGGGCTGCGCTTCGAGAACCGCGTCGGCGGCGCCGACCTGAACCCGTATCTCGCGCTGAGCGCGATCATCGCCTCGGGCCTGCACGGGATCGACGCGCAGCTCGAGCTCGAGCCGGCGCTCGAGGGCAGCGCCTACGCGGCCGTCGAGCGCCCGCACCTGCCGGCGACGCTGGCGCACGCGCGCGAGCTGTTCTCCGCGAGCGACGTCGCCCGTCAGGCGTTCGGCGAGGAGGTCGTCGCGCACTACCTGAACGCGGCGGACGTCGAGCTCGAGACGTTCCAGACGGCCGTGACCGACTGGGAGCGCGTGCGCGGGTTCGAGCGACTGTGAGCTTGTAGAGCGAGGGGGCACGATGGCGGGCACGGGAGGGCAACATGCGGTTTCCGGGACGCCGACGCTCCCCGGCGCTGTGTTCGCGCCCGTGCGCTCGCAGACCGCGTTCGAGGAGACCGTCGAGCGGCTGGGCACGGCGATCAAGCTGGGCCTGCTCGCCCCCGGCTCGCGCCTGCCCGCCGAGCGCGAGCTGTGCGCGCGCCTGGGCATCGCCCGCTCGACGCTGCGCCAGGCGCTGACCGCGCTCGGCCAGAGCGGGCACGTGTTCGCCACGCGCGGGCGCGGCGGCGGCACGTTCGTGTCCGACCCGCAGCCGCCCGCCAACCCGCCGTCCGCGCAGATGCTCGCGCAGTGGCGCGAGACCTGCGACCTGCGCCTGGCGGTCGAGCTGGGCGCGGCGGTGCTCGCCGCCGAGCGCGCCGAGAGCGCCGAGCTCGACGCGCTCGACGAGGTCGCGGCGGCGCTCGAGGGCACGCTCGAGGACTTCGCCGCCTACCGCCAAGCCGACATCCGCCTGCACGTCGGGCTCGCCGAGGCCGCCCACTCGACCCAGCTCGTGCGCGCGATGACCGAGGCGCAGGGCGCGATGACCGACCTGATCGCCTACATCGCCCACCCGCCGCAGGTGCTCGCCTCCTCCAACGCCCAGCACCGCCGGCTGCTGGCGGCCGTGCGCGAGCGCGATGCGATGCGCGCCGCGCAGGTGATCGCCGAGCACCTGCACGGCACCGAGCACATCCTCGCCGGGTTGCTCCCCGAAGGCTGATCCGCGGCGATTGGCCAGCTGTCCGTCGCAAAGCGCGCGATTTGGGGCAGGTGGACTTGACATCCGTCCGGGATCGAGCTTATTGTCACGATTGAAGGACGGACAACCAAACCTTTTCCCTGGGAGGGGCTAGCCGATGAGCACGACAGAGAGTTTGGGTAGAGACGAGCAAAAGCTTGCCGAGCTCGGCTACAAACAGGAGCTGAATCGGGGTTGGAGCTCGTTCTCGAACTTCGCGATCTCGTTCTCGATCATCTGCATTCTCGCCGGCTGCTTCACGACCTACGGGCAGGCGCTCAAGAACGGCGGGCCGATCGCGATCTCGATCGCGTGGCCGCTGATCTGCGTGCTGATTCTCGCGGTCGCGGTCTCGATGTCCGAGCTGGCGTCCGCGTACCCGACCGCGGGCGGCATCTACTACTGGGCCTCGCGCCTTGGCGGACCGGGCTGGGGCTGGTTCACCGGCTGGTTCAACCTGGTCGGCCTGGTGGCCGTGGTCGCGTCGGTGGTGTACGTGAGCGCGACGTTCTTGATCAACCTGCTTGGCCTCTACGAAGTTCACTTCATCTTCAATTTCGTCAAGGCGGCGGCAGGGTCAAACGTCCATTATTCGGCGCACGTCAACTTCGCTGTGTTCGTCTTCATCGCGATCGCGTGCGGAGTGATCAACGTGTTCTCGCGGCAGCTCATCTCGACGTTGTTCAACGTGTCGGCGTGGTGGAACATCGTTGGCGTCTTGGCGATCGTCGTGATCCTCATCGCCGTGCCTTCCCACCACGCGAGCCTGTCCTACGTCTTCGGCCACAAGGCCAACGAATCGGGCTTCGCCGGTGGCGCCACGAGCGGGCTGAAATTCTGGATCTACATCCTGCCGCTCGGCTTCCTGCTGACGATGTACACGATCACCGGCTACGACGCCTCGGCGCACATCTCTGAGGAGACGCACGGCGCCGAACACTCCTCCGCGCAGGGCATCTGGCGTTCGGTCCTGTACTCAGCGATCTTCGGCTGGATCGTGCTCCTGGCGATCACGTTCGCGATCCAGAAGAGCCACGAAGCCGAAATCTACAAAGCGGGCTTCCCGGCGCTGGCGATCTTCACCTCGGCTCTCAGCGGAGCCGGCGACAAGGCGGTCGTGCTGATCTCGACAGTCGGTCAGCTGTTCTGCGGTGTGGCGTGCGTCACGAGCGCCTCACGCATGACGTTCGCGTTTTCACGCGACGGCGCCGTACCGGGGCATAACCTGTGGCGACGCCTGAGCCCGAGCAAGACGCCCACGTGGGCCGTGTTCTTCGTCGTGCTGTTCGCCATCATCGTCACCGTGCCCGCCTACTTCCCGAACCATCTGGGCACGCCGGTGGCGTTCCTCGCGGTCACCTCGATCTCCGTGATCGGGCTGTACATCGCGTACACGATTCCGGTGTTTCTGCGCTGGCGCGCCGGCGACAGCTTCGTCACCGGGACGTGGACGCTCGGACGCAAGTACAAATGGATCAATCCGATCGCGGTGGTGTGGGTCGGTCTGTGCGTGATCATCTTCTGCCTGCCGTTCAGCCCCGAAGGCGTTCCGTGGGAAAGCGCCTTCAGCTGGAACGCGGTCAACTACGCACCGATCGTGACGATCGGGGTGATCCTGGCGGTGACCATCTGGTACGCGGTGTCCGCGAAAAAGACGTTCAAGGGGCCGATCCGCACAATCGACGACCTCGACGTCGAACAGTCGCTGCCGGCGATCGCCGAGGCGCCCTGACGGGCCGCGGACTGCAACGCAGTGATGTCTCATGTGCCCCGGCGGGCTGAGCGCTGAGCGAGCGTCTGTCAGTGCTCGAGCCCGCCACCGAGGCGGTGCTCGCGGAGATCCCCCGCGCAGGCGTCGAGGAGGTCGACGCGGCGGTCGCGCGCGCCAAGGCGGCGCTGCCCGCGTGGCGCGCGCTCGCCCCCGGTGAGCGCGCGCGGGCGCTCTACGCGCTGACCGCCACGCTCGAGGAGCATCGCGAGGAGCTCGCGGTGCTCGAGGCGCGCAACGCCGGCAAGGCGATCGCAGACGCGCGCGGGGAGATGGGGATGGTGGTGGACACGTTCCGCTACTACGCGGGCGCGCCCGAGCGCCTGCTCGGCGACACGATCCCGGTCGCCGGCGGGCAGGCGTTCACCGTGCGCGAGCCCGTCGGCGTCGTCGGGCTGATCACGCCGTGGAACTTCCCGCTGACGATCGCCGCGTGGAAGCTCGCCCCGGCGCTCGCCGCCGGCAACACGGTCGTGCTGAAGCCCGCCGAGCTGACGCCGCTGACCGCGCTGCGCTTTGCCGAGCTCGCGGCCGAGGCGGGGCTGCCAGACGGCGTGGTCAACGTCGTCGTCGGCCCCGGCCGCACGTGCGGGCGGCGCCTGGTCGAGCACCCCGACGTCGCCAAGATCGCGTTCACCGGCTCGACCGAGGTCGGACGCTCGATCGCCGCCGGGGCCGCGCAGACGATCAAGCGCGTGACGCTCGAGCTCGGCGGCAAGTCCGCGAACATCGTGTTCGCCGACGCCGACCTCGAGGCCGCCGCGGCGGCGGCGCCGTCGGCGGTGTTCGGCAACGCCGGGCAGGACTGCTGCGCGCGCTCGCGCATCCTTGTGCAAGAGGGCGCCGTCGAGCGCTTCATGGAGCTGCTCGAGACGCACGTGAAGGCGCTGCGCGTCGGCGATCCGCTCGATGAGGACACGCAGATGGGGCCGCTGATCTCCGCCGCCCAGCGCGACACCGTCGCCTCGTTCCTAGAGGACGGCGCGCCGGTCGCCTTCCGCGGCAGCGCGCCGGAGGGCGCCGGCTTCTGGTTTGCGCCGACCGTGCTCGCACCGGTCAAGCCGAGCGACCGCGTCGCCCAGGAGGAGGTGTTCGGCCCGATCGCCGCGGTGATCGCGTTCCGCGACGAGGCCGAGGCGATCGCGCTTGCCAACGACACGATCTACGGCCTGTCGGGGTCGATCTGGACGCGCGACGGCGCCCGCGCACTGCGGGTCGCGCGCGCGGTCGAGACGGGTGTGCTGTCGATCAACGCGAACACGTCGGTGCGCGTGAGCACGCCGTTCGGCGGCTTCAAGCAGTCGGGCTACGGGCGCGAGCTCGGCCCGCACGCCCTGGAGGCGTACACCGAGGTCAAGACGATCTTCTACGCGACGGCATCGTCGCCGGAGGGGAAGGGATGATGGCGGCAACGGACGGCAGGCTCGCGGGGCGCGTGTGCGTGGTGACCGGCGCCCTCGGTGGCATCGGCGCGGCCACCGTCGCCGCGTTCGGGCGTGAGGGCGCGACGGTCGTCGGCGTCGATCTGCAACCGGACTCCCCCGGCGAGCTCGCGCTGCAGGTGGACGTCACCGACGAGCAGCAGGTCAGCGACGCCTTCCAGACGGTGCGCGAGCGCTACGGGCGTATCGACGTGCTGTTCAATAACGCCGGGATCTCCCCCAACGACGACGGCTCGGTGATCGAGACGACGCTCGAGGCGTGGGAGCGGGTGCAGAGCGTCAACCTGCGCAGCGTGTTCCTGTGCTGCAAGCACGGCATCCCGCACCTGCTCGAGAACGACGGCCCTTTGCGCGGCTCGGTCATCAACACCGCGTCGTTCGTCGCGGTGATGGGCGCCGCGACCTCGCAGATCTCCTACACCGCCTCAAAGGGCGGCGTGCTGGCGCTCTCGCGCGAGCTCGGCGTCGAGTTCGCGCGCCGTGGCGTGCGCGTCAACGCGCTCTGCCCCGGCCCCGTCGACACGCCGCTGTTGAAAGAGCTGTTCGCCAAGGACCCCGAGAAGGCGGCGCGCCGGCTCGTGCACGTGCCGATGGGCCGCTTCGCCCACGTCGATGAGATCGCGAACGGCGCGCTGTTCCTCGCCAGCGACGAGTCGAGCTTCGTCACCGCCTCGACGTTCCTGATCGACGGCGGCATCAGCGCCGCGTACACGACGCCGCTCGATTAGCCTGATGCCGTGCTGCAGCTCACGTACACCGGGCCCGACGCGCTCGAGTGGCGCGAGGCGCCCGAGCCGCACCTGAGCTCGGATGCCGCCGCGCTCGTGCGACCGCTGGCGGTCGCCACGTGCGACCTGGACGCGCTGATCATCGAGGGCAGCTCGCCATTCCCGCCGCCGTTCGCGATCGGCCACGAGTGCGTCGCGGAGGTGCTCGACGTCGGCGACGCGGTCGGCTCGTTCGAGCGGGGCCAGCTCGTGAGCGTCCCCTTCCAGATCTCCTGCGGCGAGTGCGGCGCGTGCCGTGAGGGGCGCACCTCCAACTGCAGCGGCGTCGCGTTCATGTCGAGCTACGGCTTCGGGCCGGCGGTCGAGCGATGGGGCGGGTTCCTGTCGGACGTCGTGTGCGTGCCCTACGCCGAGCACATGCTCGTGCCCGTCCCGGCCGGTCTGGAGCCAGCGGCGGTGGCGAGCGCGTCGGACAACATCAGCGACGCGTGGCGTGCCGTCGCACCGGCGCTCGCCGAGCGGCCGGGCGCGGACGTGCTCGTCGTCGGCGGCGCCGGCCCAGGCTCGATCGGACTGTACGCAGCTGGGCTCGCGGTCGCGCTCGGCTCGGAGTCGGTGCTGTACGTCGACGCCAACGCCACGCGGCGCGAGACCGCGGCGAAGCTGGGCGCGCAGACGCTCGCCGAGGCGCACAAGCGCGTCGGCCCATATCCGATCACCGTCGACGCGAGCGCCGACCCGGACGGCCTCGCGCTGGCGCTGCGCTCGACCGCGCCGGACGGCGTGTGCACGAGCACCGCGATCTACTTCGGCGAGCAGCCGTCGCTGCCGCTGCTGGAGATGTACACGAAGGGCATTACGTTCAAGACCGGCCGCGCGAACGCGCGCCCGGCGATGCCGCACGTGCTCGAGCTCGCCGCCTCCGGCGCGCTGCACCCCGAGCTCGTCACCACCAGCGTCGTCGGCTGGAGCGACGCCACCGACGCGCTGTTGGAGCGCGGCTGGACGAAGCTCGTGATCGAGCGCTGAGTCCGGCGCGCCTCAGCCCGGCACGGCGGCACGGCGGACGCCCCGCGCCTCAACCATCCTCGGCCTCGGCGATCGCCTGCTCGAGCGCCGCGTGGCCCCGGCGCAGCACCGGCTCGCCGTGGGAGACGAGCACCCGTTCGATCGGCAGCACGAGCAACGGGCGCAGGAGCCCGGCTACCTCCGCGCGGTTCGCGCGCTCCTGTGTCAGCCAGCTCTGCGGGCACACCTGCACGCCCCCCGCCCCGTCACCGATCAGCCGGTCGCCGGCGACGAGCGCCGCGACAGCCGGCAACCAGAACAGGATCTCGCCGGCACGGTACAGCGGCCGCTGCTCCACGCCAGGCGGCAGGTAGTTCCAGACGCGCGTGCTGTTGGCGCGGTAGCGCTCCGCAAGCTCCTCGCGATCGCGGCGATGCCAGCGGATCGTCGTGAGGATGCTCACCGGCCGTCCGCTGACGCGCTCGTCGAGCCAATCGAGGAACTGCGCGCGCTCCGCTGCAGGCAGCAGCGGGTCGATCAGCACGACGATGCCGTCCACTTCGTAGAGCACCGAGCCGACCATCTGATCCCAGTCGTCCAAGCCGCCTGGCTGCGCCCGCGCGCTCCACTCGGGGTGCGGCGCAGTCCAGCGCAGCAGGCCGGGAACGATCTCGGTGACGGCGCTCGGTTCGATCGCACAAAGCTAACCGCCGATCGGAGAACGCGCGTTGCTGCCCCAGAAGACCTGGGTGCCGAACGCGTCGATCACGTTCACGAGCACGAGGTTCAAAGCCATCGACTTGGCCGTCGCCTGGCCGACGCCCACGGGGCCGCCGCTCGCTTTGTAGCCGTAGTAGCAGCCGACGAGCACGACCGCCGTGGCGATCGTCATGCCCTTGATCAAGCTGTAGAGGTAGTCGCCGGGGTTCTGGTACTGCCAGAAGACCAGCAGGTAGCCGCCCGAGGAGACGTAGCCGACCTGGTCGACGATGGCGATGTAGGAGCCCAGGTAGGCGACGCCGATCGCGCCGATGTACATGAACGGCAGCACCATCCACGCCGCCAGCAGGCGCGTCGCGCACAGGAACGTCATCGAGTTGACGCCCATCACCTCCAGCGCGTCGATCTCCTCGGAGATGCGCATCGCGCCGAGCTCCGCCACGATCCCCGTGCCGACCTTCGCCGACAGCATGTAGCCGAACACCAGCGGCACCGCCTCGCGCAGGTTGCACAACGCCGAGAACAGGCCCGCGGCCGCGGGCACGCCGACCGCCTCGTTGAAGTACGCCGCCTGGATGCCGCACGGGCCGAGGCCCGTGATGAACACGAGGCCCCAGATCACGCCCGTCGAGCCCACGATCAGGATGCCCGCCTGGCGCAGCGACTCGCCGAAGAACCTGAACACGCGCAGGCCCCACACATCGCGCAGCACCTCGCCCATGAAGCCGCCGATCTCGCCGGTCGCGGCGAGCCATTCGCGCGGCAGCGCCAGCAGTTCGTTCATCGCCGCGAGCCCGGTCTCATTTGATCACGATGATCTGCGGATGGGTTGCAAGAAGCGTCTGCGTGAAGACGTAGTTGAGCGCGCCGAACGCGAGGAACGAGACGACGACCGCCTGGTTGACCGCGCGCCCGACGCCCTCCGCGCCGCCGGAGGCGGTCATGCCCTTGTAGCAGCAGACGATCGCGATGATCGCGCCGAAGATCGACGTCTTCAGCACCGAGCCCCACAGGTCGGTGACGTCCGCGTTCGCGAACAGCGTCGCCCAGAACGGCCCCAGCGTGCCGCCGGTCTCGACCTCCGCGAGCAACCCGCCGAACAGGCCGAACAGGATCGCGAACAGGTTGAACAGGCCCGTCACGAGCATCAGCGACAGAAAGCGCGGCACGACCAGGCTCTTGACGGGGTCCACGCCGAGCACCTGCAGCGCGTCGAGCTCCTCGCGCACCTTGCGCGCGCCCAGATCGGCCGTGATCGCCGTCCCCCCCACCCCCGCGACCACGATCGCTGTGATCAGCGGGCCGATTTCGCGCACGACCTCGATCACGAAGAAGCCGCCGAGGAAGTCAAGCGCGCCGAACAGCTTCAGGAAGTTCGCCGCCTGCAGGCCCGGCGCCCCGTAGTCGATCGCGATCGTCGACAGCATCAGCGGCAGCCACACCAGGCGCAGCACGAACAGGAACTGCGACACGAGCTCGCCGCCGTAGATGTAAGGCGGCCGCAGCGTCGAGGAGACCGTCCTGCCGCCCAGCAGCATCATGTCGCCGAGTTCCTCCAGCACGTTCCTCGCGGGGAGGAACGCCCGTCTCGGCAGCGCTGAGATCGCATCGCCTCCGACCCTCATTCCTCTAGTGTACTAGTTCACCAGCACACTATGCAACGTGGTCGCGGAGGGCTACAGTTGACAGCGTGAGCCGGGAGCCACTTCGATCGTCCGCCGGTGGGACGCGCGGGTTGGATCTGGCCGTCGACCGCGACGCCGAGATCCCGATTGGCGTGCAGCTCGCGTGGGCGCTGCGCTCGCGCATCCGCGACGGCTCGTTCGAGCCCGGGCAGCGCCTCCCCGGGCTGCGCGAGGTCGCCGAGGCGACCGGCGTCAACGTCAACACCGTGCGCAGCGTCTACCAGCGCCTCGAGCACGAGGGCCTGATCGACAGCCAGCAGGGCAGCGGCACGTTCGTAGCCCCCACGCCCCAGCGGCCGTCGAGCGTCGCGAGCATCGCCGCGGGCGCCGCGCGCGAAGCCCACGCGTCGGGCGTCGACCCGCGCGAGATCGCCGCCGCGCTGTACGTCTCCCCCGGCTCCCAGCAGCGGCCCGCCGACGACGCCGCCGCACGCCGGCGCGCGCTGCGCGAGCAGATCGCCGTGCTCGAGCGCACGCTCGCCGAGATCGAAGCCAAGCACCCCGGCGTCGCCCCCGCCAGCGCGCCCGCGCGCCGCGGCATCGGCCCGACGCTGCTCGACGCCGCCGAGCTCGAGCACGTGCGCGCGACGCTCGTCCGCCGCCTCGCCGTCGTGCAGGCCGCGATCGACGGGCTGAGCGGGGATGAGGGCGCGGGTGCGGCAGACGAGGCGAGCGTCAAGCAGAGGCGCAAGCCGCGGCAACGGGCGCGGCAGCCGCAGGCAGAGCAGCCAACGGCCAAGCCCGCGAGCCAGCGCGCGCCGCGCGCGCGAGCACCGATGCGCCCGGCGCCAGAGGGCGCGTGAGCGGGCGATGCAGACGTACTTCCTGACGATGGTGCTCGGCGTGCCGCTGCTGCTGCTGGCGCTCGCGCTGATCGCCGGTCACTTCCACCACGACGGGTACGACGAGCTGCTCGACTGGAAGCCCACGCGCTCGCCCGAGCTGGAAGTCGAGCTCGAGCTGGGCGACATCCAGCAGATGCTCGCCGCGCAGAACCGCCACCGTCGCAGGCGCGGGGCGGCGGAGCGGACGCTCGATGAAGTGATCGAGGGCGCGTCCGTGTTCGGGCACTACGAATGAGGTCGGGCCGCCCGCTGGCGGCGTGACACGGGTACGCTCCGCGGCCATGGCCGACCCGGTCGTCGCCGCGCCGCTCATTTCGCAGCTCGATCCGTGCGAGCTCCCAGATGGCGGCGAGTTGGACGAGCTCGTGCTGTCGGAGGCGCTCGTCGAGCGCCACGGGCGCGATGCGCTCACCGACTCGAGGCTCGTCGGCTTCAGCCTCAGCGAGGGCAGGGTCGAGGACCTGCGTGTCGCCGGCGGCACGATGATGCTCTCATCCTTCGCGCACTCAACCCTGCGGCGGGTGGCGTTCGAGAACGTCAACCTGCGCGAGGCGAGCTTTCTGGAGACACAGCTCGAGTTTGTGCATTTCGACGGGTGTGACCTCACCGGCGCCGACTTTCGCGGGGCGCGGTTGAAGGAGTGCGCGATTCGCGGGAGCTCGCTCGACGGCGTGCTCGGCGTCGAGTCGCTGCGCGGGCTCACGATGCCCTGGGGCGACCTCGTCGGGTCGGTGGGGGCGCTTGCGGCGGCGTTGGGAATTGGGGTTGAGGGGGCTGAGGGGGAGTGAGGCGGGCGACGCGCCGGCGCCTTGCGGGCGACGGAGGAGCAGATCGGGTGGCGGCGGGCCGCGTCGGCGTCGACCCGCCTCGGCGAGGTTCCCGAGCAGCGCTGCATCCGCAACAACAAGAAACATGCTCGGTCATCTCCCCGAGCGCGACCGGCGGGCCGTGAAGACGCGCCTGCGGCGGGCGTCGGCGCATGAAGATCACCACGCGGTGGGCGTGGAGCCCGGAGCCGATCCCCGGCTGCGGGGATAGCGAGTAGCCGCTTAGTTCGTGTTATTCCAGCTTTTCGCCTTGGCGAGACTTTCGTCTGCGCCGAATTTTTCAGCTCTCCGGGACTGTGGTAGCTTGGCGCTCGTAGGGAGAGATCGCGCACAGCTAGTGTAGTGTCTCGCAAATAAGGGGTGTTTGTGGTAGGGTGTCGTATGCGTCTGGCTACGGCACCGCTGTCTGTCACCGATAGCCAGCGGGAGATCTTGGATGGGTTGGCGAGGTCTCATGTTGCGGCGCATCGTGATGTGCAGCGAGCGCGTGCGTTGTTGCTCGCGGCAGACGGTGTCGCGAACACGCGGATCGCGGTGATGGTAGGGGTCTCGCCGACCACTGTGACGGCATGGCGTGGGCGGTTCGCTGAGGATGGACTGACGGCATTTGGCGTGGTCCGTCCGGGGAGAGGACGCAAGCCGTCGATCCCGGCTCAGAAGGTTGAGGCGATCGTGCACGCGACGCTGCACGAGAAGCCACCTGGGGAGACGCACTGGTCCTGTCGCACGATGGCCAAGGCGCAGGGCGTCAGTCCTGCGAGCGTGCAACGCATTTGGTCTGCACGCAATATCCAGCCGCATAGGGTGAAGACGTTCAAGCTGTCGAACGACAAGCGTTTCGAGGAGAAGCTCGTCGATGTCGTCGGCTTGTATCTGAACCCGCCGGAGAAGGCGATCGTCCTGAGCATGGACGAAAAGAGCCAGATCCAGGCGTTGGACCGCACCCAGGCGAGCCTGCCGATGAAGAAGGGCAGGGCCGGCACGATGACCCACGACTACAAGCGCCACGGCACCACAACCTTGTTCGCCGCGTTGGACGTTCTCACCGGCACCGTGATCGGCGAGTGCCTACCACGCCACCGCCACACAGAGTTCCTGAAGTTCCTACGCACGATCGACCGAGAGGTCCCCAAAGGACTCCAGGTCCACCTGATCCTCGACAACTACTCAACCCACAAGCACGAAACGGTGGAGAAATGGCTCGCGAAACACCCCCGCTTTCATCTGCACTTCACGCCGACATCGAGCTCGTGGCTGAACCTCATCGAGCGGTGGTTCGGCAAGCTCACCGACAAGGCCATCCGTCGCGGCGTCTTTCACTCAGTGCCTGAGCTCATCACCGCGATCGAGACATACCTGCAAGCCAACAACGAGAACCCCGAGCCATTCCTATGGACAGCCACCGCCGAGCAAATCCTCGCCAAGGTAGCCCGCGGCCGCGCCACCCTCACAACAATCACCACCTAAAACCGAGACACAACACTAGG